>WNFU01002479.1_pt1 | contig 25152 bp, 27 predicted proteins | sample 5400121 | NCBI WGS metagenome assembly WNFU01 (sample SAMN13153360, study PRJNA577476) | soil metagenome | isolation source: 100 cm soil or saprolite under grassland replicate 1 | place: USA:California | collected 2016-06-15
CGAAGACGATTGAACCCCTATTCTGCGCAGCTCGATGAACTTCTCGCGGAGAAGTTCGGGGATGGGCGGTCGCCAAGTGGTAAGGCCCCGGACTTTGGATCCGGTATCGAAGGTTCGAATCCTTCCCGCCCAGCCAGTTCAAACCAATTAGACTGGCAGAGATTAGTTGTGATATGTTTTTCAGAGCGCCGTTCATTCAGAGGTGACGGCGCTCAGCGTTTTTGGATAATCGCGCGGTCGAGCAGGTTGGCGGCGGGTTCAAGGTAACAACAGCGACGTCAAGGTTCAAAAAGAGAGTTTAAAGACAACCACAAAGCGAAGAGCATGATGCATGCACACTGCCGAACTGAAGATATTCGCCGGTAGCTCCAATCCGCCTTTAGCTGCAGAGATCAGCCAGTATCTCAAGGTACCGCTGGGAAAAGCCACGGTAGAAACCTTCAGCGACGGCGAGAGCAAAATAGAGATCAAAGAAAATGTCCGCGGCGCGGATGTCTTCGTGCTGCAGTCCACCTCCGCGCCGGGCAATGACAATTTGATGGAACTCTTGCTCATGCTGGATGCCTTCAAGCGCGCCTCGGCGATGCGCATTACCGCGGTCATGCCCTATTACGGATACGCGCGCCAAGATCGCAAAGTCGTGCCGCGCGTGCCCATCAGCGCCAAACTGGTCGCCGATCTGATCACCACCGCCGGCGCGTCGCGCATGCTTACCATGGATCTTCACTCTGGGCAGATTCAAGGTTTTTTCGATATCCCGGTCGACAATGTATACGCCACCCCGGTGCTGCTCGAGTATTTGAAAAAGCAATTAGATCACAACGAGGTGACGATTGTTTCGCCTGATGCCGGCGGCGTCGAGCGCGCGCGCGCCATCGCTACGCGGTTGGACGCGTCGCTCGCAATCATCGATAAACGCCGAGTCGGGCCCAACGTGGTTGCCGAGATGAACATCATCGGCGATGTCGGCGATCGCGTGGCTATTTTGGTCGACGATATGGTCGATACGGCTGGGACCTTGGCGATGGCCGCGGGCGCGCTGAAACGAGAAGGGGCAAAAAGAATTCTCGGCTGCTGCACTCATCCGGTATTGTCCGGCCCGGCGATCAAGCAGATCGAAGAGTGCCCGCTCGAAGAATTGATCGTCACCAACACAATCCCATTAGGTCTACAAGCGCAGAGCTGCCGCAAAATTAAAACTTTGTCGGTGGCGCATTTGATCGGCGAGGCGATCCGCCGCACACATGAGGAAGAGTCCATCAGTTCTCTGTTCGTTTAGTAAGAGGAGGTAGGTTCCCTTGGAGACCCTTGAAATACAAGCCGCTACCCGTGACAAAAAACGCAAGCGGGACGCCAAGCGATCGTTACGAGACGGCAAAATCCCGGGCGTTCTCTACGGTCCGAAAACCCCGGCTGTAACTCTCGAATTCGACAAGCGGGAATTCTCGACTCGGATAGCAGGATTGGAAGGTTCCCATTTGGTGCGCTTGAAGTCAGCGTCTGCAGCGCTCACGGACAAAGTGGCGCTGGTGAAAGACATACAGTTTCACCCGATCAGCGGCGAGGTGATTCACGCCGATCTGTACGAAGTCGATCTCACCGCTAAGATCACAGTCCGTGTGCCGCTGCACTTCGTGGGCAAAGCCGTAGGCGTGGTGCGCGGCGGTATTCTGCAACCGATTGTTCGTGAAATCGAAGTCGAATGTTTGCCCCTGGATATCCCGCAGGCCTTCGACGTTGACGTCAGCGCGCTCGACATCGGTGATTCCGTCCATATCGAAGAGCTGCGCATCCCCGAAGGGGTGACGGCGGTCTCCGAGTCGAATCTTGCGTTAGTGGCGGTCGTGCCGCCAACGGTTGAAGAGGCTCCGGCCCCGGCTGAGGCGGTACCGGTAGAGGGAGCCGAAGTGGCGCCTGCCGCGCCCGAAACGACGGAGGAGGACAAGGACAAGGAGAAGGAGAAGAAGTCCTGATTGGCTGTGCTGCGGGATTGGCTCGGTGAAACTGATCGTCGGTCTTGGCAACCCTGGAAAAAAGTACGAGCGCACCCGGCATAACTTGGGTTTTTTCGTCATTGATCGACTGGCGGACCAGAATGACGTTGCGGTAAAGAAAAGGCTTTGCGGTGCATTGGTTGGGGATTGGTGTTTTGGCGGAGAACAGATAATACTGGCGAAGCCGCAAACCTTTATGAACCGAAGCGGCACAGCGGTTGACGGTCTCTTACGAGAATATGGTGGCACCGCAAAAGACCTGATGGTCGTCTATGACGATTTGGATCTGGCCTTCGGCCGCATTCGCATCCGCACCGGAGGCAGCGCAGCGGGACACCGTGGCGTTTTGTCGATCCTGGAAAGTTTGACCGGGGCGGCGTTTTATCGGATTCGGGTAGGGATCGGCAGGCCTCCGACAGGGATCGATGCGGTGGATCACGTTTTAGAGCCATTTGGCAGCGAAGAGATGAGTGAACTGAACGAAATCCTTGACCGCGCCGCGGAATCGGTCGTCTGTCTTCTCCGCCATGGACCGCAACGCGCGATGGAGCTTTACAACCGGGCGCGCTGATGTGTTACCTTACGTTGTAAACAGCTTACAGGAAAAAATTTATTGTGGAGGATGACAAAACCGTGACGCTATATGAAACGCTATTCGTGGTTCATCCGGAAAAGGGACCGCGAATGAAAGAGTTCGTCGAGAAGTTTAAAAAGGTGATCGAAGGACAAGAAGGAGCCGTATCGCAAGTCGATGAATGGGGTAGCCGCGACCTTGCCTATCGGATTCAAAAGCAAAGTAAAGGTTATTATACGCTGTTAAGATATCGGGCGTCCGGACGCGCTGTTGAGGAACTCGAGCGCAATCTTAAGTTGACCGATGGTATTTTACGTTACTTAACGGTGCGCACCGATGAGGAGAGTCCGATCACGAATCCATCCGCGACTAGGGGACATGCCGACGAACCCCGACATCCTGTCGAGGAGGGCGGCGCAAAAGCCGAACCGCCGGCCTAACGTCTTTTGCCGACGGGTCACGCCCCATGGGCGAGTACAATAAGGTCATCTTATTAGGAAACCTGACCCGCGATCCGGACCTTCGTTATACCCCGACGGGCATGCCGGTTTGTGAGTTCCCGATTGCCGTGCATCATCGTTATCGATTGAACGACGAAGTCAAAGAAGAAGTTTGTTTTATCGATATTGTTGCGTTTGGCAAGACCGGCGAGCACAGCAAAAATTTTTTGCGCAAGGGCGCGCAGGTGTTGGTCGACGGTCGGTTGAGTCAACGGCGTTGGGAGACTGCCGAGGGCAAGCCGCGTAGCAAATACGAAGTAGTCGCAAATACAGTTCAGTTCCTAAACAAAAGCAGTCCGAATTCCGCCGAGCCGGAAAAAAATACCGCTGAATAATGCGGGACGGTGTAAACCCAAGGGGAGAAAGAGGTAACTTAATTTATGGCACAGATGGAACGAGGACCAAGACCAAGTCGGGAGAGGTCGGATGACGAGAAAGGTCCGCCGCGCCGCCGGCCGATGTTCCGGCGCAAGGTGTGCCGATTCTGCGCCGACAAGACGCTGAGGATCGATTACAAGGATCTCAGGATTATTTCTCAGTTTATCACCGAACGGGGCAAAATGACGCCGAGCCGGATTACCGGCAACTGCGCACGCCATCAGCGACTGCTGACGACCGCCGTCAAAAGAGCGCGGAGCGTGGCGTTGCTACCCTTCACCACTGCGAAAAATTAACCCGGTTTTTCTGACCCAATCTCATGCAGCGGCTAGAAGTCATCAGCAAGTTCTGTTTAGCTTTGGTGTCGAGCGTGTTCTTGTTTATCAGCGGTGTCAGTTTGCCGCCATTAGGGGTCATCCTATTACCCTTTGTATCCCAGCCTGTGTTGATGTTCGGCCTTAAATACGGCATTGGCGCCGGTTTCGGCGTGATCTTCGTCGCATTGGTGTTGCTGGTTTTTGTTGCCACCGAAGAGCTGGCGTTTATCTACGGCATTTTCGCGTTGATGGCGGGCTTGTTGCTGGCCTTGTTGGGGCGCATCCGCGCGATCGAAAATTTGGTTGTCGGCGTCGCTGCCGCGCTATTGACGATGACAGCAAGTCTATCGCTCTATTTCTACGGTTCATGGAGCGCCATGTTTGGCGATTTTCGCGACACCTTGACGCAACAGCTCGTATCCGCGATGCGCGTACAAGAGCAAATGGGCTTATCGCACGATAGTCTGCAAATGCTCAAGGAACGGACGCCGGAAATCGTCGAACTCATGTTGCAGCTGCTGCCGGCGCTGCTCTTCTTGAGTTTCGCCTTTATTGCCCTGGTCAATATTCTCTATCTCGGCCGCCGTTTCCCGGAGCGTCGCGCGCGATGGTTTACCCTCCAACATCTTCGCGAGTGGAAGGGGCCGGAACCGCTGGTTTGGGGTCTCATCGCTTGCGGTTTCGCGCTGTTCATTCCGGACGCGGGTGTTGTGCGACCGGTCGCGTTGAATTTCTTGCTGGTGATCGGCGCTTGCTATTTCGCCCAAGGGCTGGCGGTGATCGCGTATTTTTTTCACAAGAATAAAGTGCCGCGGTTTTTGCGTGGTATGACCTACGTGTTGATTATTTTTCAACAAATTTTTACGCTGCTGGTGGTCGGGCTGGGGCTGTTCGACCTGTGGGGCGACTTTCGCCGTTTACGGAAGAATAACCTCACTCCAAGTCAAGCATCTTAGCGGAGGAATAATGGAAGTTATTTTAAAAGAGGATATCGCGAACGTGGGAAAGATCGGCGAGGTCGTTCGAGTGCGCGACGGCTATGCGCGCAATTATTTGTTGCCGCGCGGGTTGGTACTGGTCGCCAACAAGAAGAACTTAAAGACTTTCGAGCATCAAAAAAAGATCGTTGCAGACCAGAAGCAGAAAATCGTCAGGCAGGCCCAGACAGTATCTGACCAGTTGACCACAGTGGCGGTGGTGATTCCGATGAAGGTCGGCGAGGAAGGCAGGCTCTTCGGATCGGTGACTACCATGCAAATCGAGAAGGCGCTAAAGGCCAGGGGCGTCAACGTCGAACGGCGGAAAATTCATTTGAACGAGCCGATCAAGATGGCCGGCGACTATGAAGTGCCAGTTCGGTTGTCTGCCGATGTGACGGTGCCGCTCAAGGTTTCCGTCGTGCCCGAAAGCTAAAGCCGAAATCCGTTCATCGATCACAATTTTCGTTCGGAGCAAAGATGGGTGAGAACGCAGGTTCTCACCCATCTTTGCTTTACCAGTCGTGCCGCCTAACGAAGACCGTGCAAGATTGCGGGATGCGCTGTGTGCTGGTAGTCTGCCGCTCGTTTGGTCGCGTCAATACCGATGCCGAGATCGATCGCTTCATCCAATTCACACAGTGCCCGCGGGCGATGGCTGATCCTCTCCGCCGCTTGCCTTTGGAGTTTGGCCGGCGTCTTCATCAAATTTCTCGATCTCCCGCCACTGACGATTGTTTTCTATCGAAGCCTTTTCGCCGCCCTGGTTTTCACTCCCTTCTTGCGCCCGAGCGCCTGCCAGATCAATAGGCCGATTCTAATATCGGTGGTGAGCTACACGGCGGCGATCAGCGCGTTCGTTTCGGCGAACAAGCTCACGACGGCCGCGAACGCGATCGTGCTCCAATACACGGCGCCGATCTTTGTGTTTCTCTTCTCGCGCCTGGTGTTGGGAGAAAAAATCTCGAGGCTGAACTGGTTGGCCCTCGTGGTGAGCATGATGGGTGTGGGAATTATCTCTCTTGACAGCGCCGGCGAGCCGGAAATGGCAGGGGTTCTGCTCGCGCTCTTAAGCGGCGTGCTGTTTGCGACTTATATGGTCAATCTGCGGCGAACCCGAGAAGTGAACCCGGTTTATCTTACCTGGATCAACAACATCGCCTGTGCACTACTGCTTTTGTCTTTGGTCAAGTCACAGCTGGCGCTCTCGTTCAATGAGATGTTGATTCTCGCCATTATGGGCGCGCTGCAGCTCGGGCTGCCGTACTTTCTGTTCTCGAAAGGACTACAGACGGTCTCGCTCCAAGAGGCTTCGCTGATCGCCTTAATTGAACCGGTCCTCAACCCGCTGTGGGTGGCCCTGATAGTCAAAGAGATCCCTTCAGTCGCGACGCTGGCGGGCGGCGGAATGATCCTGGTTGCGCTTGGCCTGCGCTATGTCTGGCCGCTCGTCAACAAATCAGCCGCACCGGCGCACGTCGGTGGGTAAGCTCGTCCCTCGACGCGGCTGGAGATCCGCGCAGTCCGGTAATGATAAATTTCTTTGCCCGTAAATTCGATTTGACCGCCATGGCCCGCTTCGATTCAGCATCTTTTTGTGATAGCTTTTGTTGACTTTAGCGCGGCAAATACAGGAGGAAAAGATGTCAATGAATTGGGGAATGGCAAATCGTTTGGCACGAATCATTAGGCCTGCGGACGGTCGAGCTGTGATGCTTGCGGTCGACCACGGTTATTTTCTCGGACCCACGAGCGGTCTAGAAGAGCCGCGGAAAACTGTCGAACCGCTGATGCCGTACGCCGATTCAATCATGTTGACACGCGGCGTTCTGCGCACTTCCGTCGATCCCAAGTCAGCCAAACCCGTTGTCCTTCGCGTCTCGGGGGGTACCAGCATCCTCAAAGAACTGTCTAACGAGGATATCACGGTTTCGATCGACGATTGCATTCGTCTCAATGTCTCCGCCATGGCGCTGTCGATCTTCGTCGGCTCCGAATTCGAGAAAGAGACGCTGGTGAGTTTAGCCAAGCTCGTCGACGAAGGTGAGAAGTATGGCATTCCGGTGCTCGCGGTTACCGCCGTGGGGAAAGATATGGCGCGCGACGTGCGCTATCTCGGGTTGGCCTGCCGCATCGCCGCGGAGCTCGGCGCCCATATCGTCAAGACTTACTATTGCGATGACTTCGAGGAGTTGATCCAAAGTTGCCCGATTCCCGTAATCATCGCCGGCGGCAAGAAGACGCCGGAAATGGAAGCGCTGGAACTAGCGCACAACGCCGTCAAACACGGCGCCGTCGGCGTCGACATGGGCCGCAATATTTTCCAGTCCGATTCGCCGGTCGGCATGATCAAAGCCGTACGGGCGATCGTTCACGAAAACGTCTCGGTGAAGGAAGCCTACAAGATCTACGAAAGTGAAAAGGCCGGCATGGCGCGAAAAGCATCGTAAATGGAATGTTCTCTGACTGAATGTCGGGAATGGCCGCGACTATTCCCGACATTTCAATTCAATTTAAGCTTGCCGATTACCGCTGAGCCTCAAACATGCACGTCGCGATGTACTACAACAACCAGGATGTTCGTCTCGAAGAACTGCCCGTGCCGAGACTCGGTCCGGGTGAGTTATTGATCAGGACGCGGGCGAGCGGGATCTGCGGCAGCGACCTGATGGAATGGTATCGCATCCAAAAAGCGCCGCTGGTCTTGGGCCACGAAGTTACCGGTGAGGTGGTGCAAGCCGGCGAGGGGGTCGAAGACTTCTGCGTGGGGGATCGCGTCTTTTCTTCGCATCATGTGCCGTGCGGTAACTGTCGTTACTGTTTAGCCGGCCATCAATCGGTTTGCGACCTCTTGCGCATGACGCACTTCGATCCCGGCGGTTTCGCCGAGTATATTCGCGTGCCCAAAATCAACGTCGCGTTGGGCACGCTGCGCATTCCTGACTCGATGACGTTTGACGAGGGATCATTCATCGAGCCCTTGGCCTGCGTCGTGCGCGCGCAGCGTTTCGCCCGTCTAACTGGCGGACAAACCGTCCTGGTAATCGGCAGCGGTATTTCCGGTTTGCTGCACATCCAAATGGCGCGCGCGCGCGGAGCGGCGCGCATTATTGCGACGGATCTCAACGAGTTTCGGCTTAACGCGGCAAGGCAATTTGGCGCTGACGCGACGATTCACGGATCGGAAGACGTGCCGGCGCGGCTGCGCGATTTGAATGACGGCCGCTTGGCGGATTTGGTGATCGTTTGCGTTGGCGCGATGCCGGCGATTCGGCAGGCTGTGCAATCAATCGATCGCGGCGGTACGCTGCTGTTTTTTGCCACGACCGCTGCCGGCGTCGATGTGCCAATCCCGCTTTTTGATTTTTGGCGCGACGAAATTTCGCTGGTCACATCCTACGCGGGGACCGGAGAAGACCTGGCGGAGTCGTTGGCATTGATTCGCGATCACCAAGTAGCCGTCGCGAAAATGGTGACGCATCGCCTGCCCTTGGCCGATGCAGGGCTTGGGTTCCGACTCGCAACGAGCGGTCAGGATGCCATCAAAGTGATCATTGATCCCGTGCTCGAGTCAAATTAGCAGGCCGTTCACCCCTCCGAGAGCCTTCAGGGCGAACGGTTGACATCATTGGCGATTTTTCCGTTCTGCTGAGCCGGACCAAGCATGAGGTTCTCGAAGCAGGAAGACCATTTTTTTCGGCAACGACAAATTTAACAAAGGCCATGGCCCGCAAGCGTTATCTCAAAAAGACGCCTCTCACCGAGGCGCGCGAACTGTTCTTATCAACGGTCGATCCGCTGCGCCTCGGCAGTGAAGAAATTCCCGTTGAGGAGGCTCTCGATCGCGTCACCGCAGAGCCGATTTTTGCAAGAATCTCCTCGCCGCATTATCACGCCTCCGCCATGGATGGGATTTGCGTGCGCGCTGAGGACACGTTCGGCGCCTCGGAGTTTGTCGGCAAAAAACTCAAATTGACAGATCTCGATTCACCGGGATTTTGCGTTTTCAAATACGTCGACACCGGTAACGCGCTGCCACCGTGGGCCAACGCCGTCATCATGATCGAGAAGGTTCATCAACTCGAAAACGACACGGTGGAAATCTTTGAATCCGTGCCACCGTGGAACCACGTCCGTCTGGTCGGCGAAGATGTGGTGGCTACGGAATTGCTCCTGGCGCGCTCGCATCGTTTGCGGCCTTACGACTTGGGCGCTCTGCTCGCGGCGGGACACACCTGCGTGCGCGTCAAAGCCAATCCAAAGATCGGCATCATTCCCACCGGCGATGAACTGATTCAGCCCGGCGAAGAAGCCACGCCGGGCGCGGTCATTGAATTTAACTCAACCGTTTTGGCCGCGTTCATCCGCGAGTGGGGCGGCACGCCGATAAAGTATCCGAGAGCAAGAGATGACTTCGCGTTGCTCAAGCAAGCCGTACAGCAGGCTACTGAAGACTGTGACCTAGTGACTATCATCGCCGGTTCTTCGGCCGGCGAGCACGACTTGACTTCCGACGTTGTCGCCGGGACCGGCGAATTATTGGCGCACGGTATCGATGTCATGCCGGGCAAACCGGCGGTGTTGGGACAGATCGTGGGTAAGCCCGTAATCGGCGTGCCCGGTTATCCGGTGTCGGCAATCGTCATTGCGCGGGAGATCCTGCGCCCGGCGATCGAAAAGTTTCTCGGCGCGGTTGCGCCTGCTTATCCAACTGTGCGCGCGGTCGTGCCTAAAAAAATCGCCTCGCACCTCGGGCTCGAAGAATTCATTCGCGTAACGCTCGGGCGAGTCGGTGAAACGCTGGTTGCCGTACCGCTCGCGCGCGGCGCTGGAGTGATTACCACGATGGTGCGCGCCGACGGTTTGTTGCGCATCCCAAGTTTGGTCGAGGGATTGAATGCCGGCGAGGAGGCCGACGTTGAGCTTCTTCGGCCGATCGAAGATGTCGAGAACACGATTCTCTGCACCGGCAGCCATGACCTGGCGATCGCAGTGCTCGAGGATCAACTCAAGCAGCGCCATCCGGAACTCAAGATCGCAGCGAGCAATGTCGGTAGTCTTGGCGGGTTACTGGCCTTGGCGCGCGGCGAAACCCATATCGCCGGCACCCATTTGCTTGATCCCGAAAGCGGCGTGTACAACATTCCCGACATAAAAAAAACAATTTCTAAAGCGCCCCTCGAGCTGATTCACCTGGCGCAAAGGGAACAGGGCATTCTCGTCGCGCGCGGCAATCCAAAATCCATTAACAGTCTCAGAGACGTGGCCAAGCGCGGCATCCGCTTCGTCAACCGCCAACCCGGCTCCGGTACGCGAGTTTTGTTAGACCATGGGCTCAAGAAAATCGGCATTGACCCGGCGGCGATCGCTGGCTACGAACGCGAAGAATTTACCCATATGGCCGTCGGCGTGGCGGTGGCGAGCGGCCTAGCCGATGCTGCTCTCGGCGTACGCGCAGCAGCCACGGCCTTGGCGCTCGATTTCATTCCAGTCGCCAGTGAGGAGTATGACTTGCTCGTTTCCCGTCCCTTTTTCGATTCCCAGCGCGGCGCAAAGCTGGTCCAAACAATTCGTTCTGATGGATTCAAATCGGCGGTGGCTGCGCTCGGCGGTTACGATACGACTCATTGCGGCGAAATCCTTTATCGTCAATAGATCCTGCGTTATCGATACGCCGAAGCGAGATCCGGCGCCGGCGTGCTGAGCAACTATCGGTCCGTCAATCCTCGCCATTTTCAGCCAGGCCGTCAGCTTGCCTCGGCAACGAGCAAACTTTGGGCGGCGCATATCTCCTCCGGGGTCGCGGTCCGGCAGTGCCCTTGGCCGTCACCGTTTGTCCATTTCTGTACCGCTTCCCCCGGAGTAGATTTTATTCTTCTCCCGCAAAAACAGGCCCTTAAGTATGTCGGGTCGATGGCACCGGCATTGCTGAAGAAGTGCTTGGGAATAATTTATGGAAAAAGAATTGGAAAGTCTCCGACTGCTCACTCTCCCCGAAGCTGCGCAAATGCTCCATGTCTCCACGCGTACCCTGCAGCGAATGATCCGAAAAAACGATCTGCCTGCATTCAAAGTCGGCGGCCAGTGGCGCGTGCGCGAGAGCCAACTAGCACAGTGGATTCGATTTCGCGAGGGCTCAAGCGGTACGACAGAAAACGGCGGCGATTCCCTATGACTCTTACGAAAGGCCGGATAGATTGTCAGCGCAGATATCGCGATCTGTCGGCTTTGCTGAAGAATCGAACCTCGGACAGATACCCGTCGTAGTGTGAAAGGGGTTTGGAATAAACCGGACGGTGGCTTAAGAAGTAACAACCCTGCCTCGGACTTCGAGAAACTATCAACGTTGTTTTCACACCGAGCGAAGGCGTTTTTGGGCCAACCAGAATGATCCGTGGGCACGACTGGGACCTAGCAGGCATGTGGAAGCTTGACGAGATCCTACTTCAGGCCACGGGCTCGTTTCTGCGAGAGCTGCGGCAAAGATTGCTGATCATTATACTGGTCGCGGTCCTGCCAATTCTGGCATTGATTCTTTATCAGGCCAAACTAGCGCGCGATCTCCAGATCGCCGAGGCTCAAGAGAATGCCTGGCAGATCGTCGAAAAAGTTGCGCTTCGGGAAGCGCGATTCATCGATTCGGCCAAGCAGTTGTTAACTCTCTTGGCCGAAACGCCGGATGTGACAGATAACGACTTCGCAGGTTGCAGCGACTTTCTACGGCGATTTGCCGAACGCAACAAACTTTATGTCGATCTAGGCGTCGCCGACTCCAACGGCGATATAGTCTGTCGTGCCGAGCAGTCTGGCGATGCCGGCGAAAATTTAGCGCGCACCAGCCACTTTCGCGGCGCAATGACCGCCCGCACTTTTGCCATCGGCGATTATCAGCTTCACAGCAAAGCCGAGCGAAGGAGCGTCAATTTTGCCTATCCTATTCTCACTCATGACAGCCATGTTAGCGCGATAATCTTCGTCGCGTTGGATATCAGCTGGATCAACGAGCTGGCGGCGGAAAACAACTTGCCTGACGGAGTATCCCTGTCAGTGGTCGATAGCAAAGGTATCCTCTTGGCGAGATTCCCCGAACCACAGAAGTGGGTCGGTAGACATATTCCCGACGCCTCGCTGTTCGAGATGCTGCAGCTGCGCAGCCAGGTCACTAAAGAACTGGTTGGTTTAGACGGCGTAGACCGGCTCTACGCACTCAAGCCGCTGTCGTTAAACGCCGCGGCAGGACAAATTTACGTGATGGTCGGAATTCCCAAGGACGTCGCGTTCGGCCAAGTCAACCGTTCGTTGGCGCGCAACTTGAGCTGGCTTGCGCTGGTTTCCTTCTCGGCAACCAGCATAGCTTGGCTGATCGGCAGCAAGTTCGTCGTGGGATACGTGAAGGTACGTGCCGAGGCCGAAGAAGCGCGAGCTCGGCTCGCGGCGATTGTCGAGTCTTCTGAAGACGCGATCATCGGTATGAGGCTGGACGGCATTGTCACAAGTTGGAATGCCGGCGCGGAATCGATGTACGGATTCAGATCTCATGAGATGGTCGGCCAACCGGTGGAGCGACTGATCCCGCCGGAACTCCATGGCGAGGTCTCCGAGCTCCTGGAGATCGTCAAACACGGCCGCGGCATTAACCGATACGAGAGTCGGCGCATGCGCAAGGATGGCCAGGCTTTTGATGTGTCCGCTTCGCTATCACCGACCCGCGATTTGCGCGGTAAAGTCATGGGGGCCGCCACGATTACCAGGGACATCACGTTGCTGCGTAAAGGCGAAGAGCAACTGCTCGCCTATACCGATCATCTGGAGATGCTCAACGGTGTGTCGCAGGAAATTGCCGGCACGCTCTCCGTAGACGAAGTGGTCGAGCGCGGCTTGAGCCGCTTGTTGGCAGCAAGCGGGTTTGATTTTGCATTCGTGCGCTTCTTTCAGGGAACCCCGGATCGCACATTTTACGGCGTTTCTGCAAAATCCCATTCACTCAAAGATCTCGAGCAGATTTGGTCGCAACTGGGCAACGAGTTCGAGCAATGCTTTTGGGAGTGCAGAAACGCGTGGTTTGTTGAAGACGTTGCCGCGGCACCGGAGCTTGCTCTTGCCGCTGAGACCAATGAGATCAAAGCCCTTGCGGTATTGCCGCTGACTCATGGCGAGCCACTCCGGGCGGCGGCCGCGCTGATGAGCACACATGAGCTTCCGTTCGGCACGGACGAAAAACAATTTCTCCAGGCGATGTCACGGCAGATCGCCCTAGCGGTGGAAAACGCGAGACTCTACAGCGCTACGCTGCGGGCAAACCAAGAGTTGCGCCGAGAGATCGAAGAGCGCAAACGGGCGGAGCAAACCTTGGCCGATTTTACCGCTATGGTAGCCCATGATCTACGCTCGCCGCTATCAAATGTGGTCTCGATCACGGATTCGATCAGGGATGGGTTGTTCGGTCCGGTTACGGAACTGCAAAGGAAGTGGCTTTGGAAAGTGGAGGAGAGCTGCAGAAGCTTAATTGGTCACGTGAGCGATTTTCTCGATATGTCGAAGATCGATGCCGGCAAACTGCAACTCCTCAAAGCGCCGGTCGACCTCGCCACGTTGCTGCGCGACAGATTACTGGAATATTCGGTAGAAGCGGATAAACGAAAGATCGCGCTTAAGGCCTCGATCAGCGATTCTTTTCCGCCACTTTTTCTCGATGGCCGGCGTTTCAACCAGGTCTTGGATAATCTTTTGAGCAATGCGTTTAAATTCACCGCTGCCGGTGGCGTCGTCGAGGTGGCAGCGCAGATCTATGGCGATCGTGACGTCGTCATGTGGGTCAAAGATTCCGGAATCGGCATAGCTGGCGACGAAACGGATCTTATTTTTGATAAATATCGCCAAGTCATCAGTGGGCAACAAGCCGATCGCAAAGGCACGGGGCTTGGACTGGCGATCTGCAAGAAAATTGTCGAAGCCCACGGCGGGCGAATCTGGGTAGAGAGTGAGCCGGGGAAGGGGAGTACTTTTTTCGTCTCGCTGCCGCTAAACGCAACCGACCCGGGTTATGCTACACCGGCATAACGCCGTGTTTTTCTCGGTCGCTGTTCCTTCCTCTGGGACCAAACCAAACGCGAAGTGGTGAGAGGTTTTCAATGGCATCAGAAGCTTCTTTAAACTGGGACTTGCGTTGAGAGATCAGCTGAGCCAATCCCTTTTCGGTGTCGATGATTTAGCGGACCGGCCAGCCTCATCGGGAGGATGCATTTGACCTCGGCAGAATTAGCACGGCAGGTGGGTGAGGAGGCAGCGACGGAAGCTCGTGTCGCGGCCCTCCATCAAATAACTACGGCGGTTACATCGACGCTGGATCTTCATGCCGTGTTGAAGATCCTGATGGAGAAGATGGATATCTTTTTGCCCTACAGTGCGATCCAGGTCTGGCTGATGAATACAGAGTCCAGAGTACTGGAACGTGCGGCGTGCCGGAATCTCGATGAGGCGGAATGGAAGCGCCGTCAATTGAAGAATACTCCGGCTCTAGTCAAGGAAGCCATGGTCAGCAGAGCGCCGGTCGTCGTGCGCAATGTTCAGACGGACGCGCGCACCCTGGACCCGGCATTTTACCGCAACCAGGGCATCGTTTCGTATCTCGGTCTACCATTAGTCGTTAAGGACGAAGTCTTAGGGGTCTTGGTCACGCTCACTCGACAAGAGTATCAGTTTTCTCCGGCAGAGATCGAGTTCCTCTCAACGCTGGCCGGACAAGCGGCCATAGGCATTCATAATTCCCAGCTTTATGAGCAAACGACGAAGCAAGCGGCTGAGCTGGAGCGAGCCTATCAAGAGCTAAAGAACAAAGAAGAAATTCAAGCGCTCCTCAAAGATCTGAACCAGGACATCACGCGACTGGATATCGATAGCCTGCTTAGGAACTTGACTGAGAAAGTCCGCGAGATACTGAGAGTCGACATATCAGACGTTAGGATTATGGTCGAAGGGCAGTGGACACTTACCGGGATCACGGGGATAGATCCCAACCTTCTCATGTCAGGCCGTTCTGGGACAGGCCGAGGTCCAGCGGGATGGATCCAGCAGCATCGTCAGCCTCTTGTAATAGCGGATTTGTCCCATACCGAAGTTCCTGTCGGCTCGACCATGAAGAGTTTGGGTATACACGGTTACGTCGGCGTTCCGCTTTTCTCGAGGGGCGGCGAGGTCATAGGGGTATTGAGGGGCTTAAGCTATCAGCCGAGGGAGTTTACTCAAGCAGAAGTCGAGCTGCTTCAACTCTTGGCCAGCGGCAGCGGGGTGGCGTTAGAAAACGCGAAGCTTCTAGACGAGATCAAGTGCCAGACAGTGGCGTTGGAGCGATCAAATGAAGCCAAAGATGAATTGATGGAAGTCATGGCGAGGCAGAAGGAGGAATTAGCTCGACTGAATGGGGGTTTACAAAGTGAAATCGCCGAGCGAGGACGGGCCAGGGCAGAACTCGCGGCAAAGAACCGTGATCTCGAGACGCTTCTTTACGTCATTTCTCACGATCTTCGGGAGCCGCTGCGGGCGATCGAGAACTTCTCCCGTATCGTCAATGATCGTTACAAGGATCACCTCGATGAGAAGGGCCAGGACTTCTTACGCCGGGTCATTCTAGGAGCGCAGAGGTTAAATCGACTTCTCGACGATATCCTAACACTCTCCCGCTCGCAGCGGATAGGGGTGCCCACAGAGGAAGTCGATGGAGAGACCATCGTGCTCGAGGCATTGCGCCGACTCGAGGGGAAAATCAGCGCGACCAATGCTTGGGTTCGCGTAGCGGATAACTTTGAGGGACTGCGGGTGGACAAAACCTGGGCGACCCAAGCGATTTACAATTTGCTCGTAAACGCTCTTAAGTTTACCCGTGATGGCGAAGCGCCTGATGTCGAGATCGCGCCCTATTCACCTGAGGGGTCAGGCGCTGGTGTCGTCGGTATCGCCGTCCGCGACCGTGGTCCCGGAGTGGCGCCGGAACACGCCGAACGCATCTTCCAGCTTTTCCAACGAGCCGTCGGGCGAGAAGTCGAGGGGACCGGCGCTGGCCTTGCTATCGTCAGGCAGATCGCTGAGCGCCATGGCGGAAATGCTTGGGTAGAGCCGCGCGAGGGCGGCGGTTCGCAGTTTGTCATCACATTCAGTCAAAGCAAAGGTGTGCAAGGAAGGGAGTCGTAATGAATGCTGAACCCATGGAGATCCTTCTGGTGGAGGATAACGAGGACGACATCGTACTCGAGCAAGAGGCTCTCGCCGATGCCAATCTCGTTAATTTGATGTGCGTGGTGCGTGACGGCGAAGAGGCCATGGCTTATCTACGCCGACAGGGTAAGTATCAGAAGGCCGAAGCTCCGGGTCTCATTCTTCTCGACATCAACATGCCTAAGAAGAATGGCTTCGAGGTGCTCAATGAAATAAAAGCCGACCCCGCTCTGATGCACATCCCGGTCGTGATGCTTACCACCAGCGAAAGTGAAGCGGACGTTGTCAAGTCCTACGCTAAGGGCGCCTGCTCATACATCACCAAACCGATGGACTTTGATAAATTCAGAGACGTAGTAAAGCAATTTACTCTTTATTGGGCGCTGGTCGCTAGGGTGCCTGCTCGAGTTAGGTGAAAGAAATGCGAGTTCTGCTCGTCGAAGACAATGAAGACGACGCCCTATTAATTCGGGAAACGCTGTCTGAGACGACTTTGGAAATCAAGTGCGCCGGGAGGCTTTCCACGGCGTTGGAACAGCTGGCAACCGGGAGGTTCGATGCGATCTTGCTAGACCTCTCGCTTCCAGATGCGCAAGGCCTGAATACCATCGGCCGTGTGCTCGGCCAAGCTCCCGGCGTTCCAATCGTCGTTCTGACCGGTCTCAACGATGAGGAAGCGGCAGTTAAGGCCGTCGAGCAGGGAGCCCAGGATTATCTGATCAAAGGGCAAGCGGACGGCCATTTGTTAGCGCGCTCTTTGCGCTATGCGATTCAGCGGCATCGGAGCGAGGAGCGGCTGAAGGAGCGCAACCGGGAGCTGCTGGTGCTCAAAAAAATCAGCGAGACCATTTTAGGTTTTTTGGATTTGCGCTCGGTTACCGAGAGCATTTTAGAGGAGGCGATGCTGAGCGGTTCGTTCGATCTTGGCAATATCCGATTGCTGGACCGTAGCGGTGAGACCCTTGAAGTTGCGGCCAACCGGGGCTATCGAGATCCACAAAATGCGCTCGGCCATCGCCGGCTTAGCCGGGCGATGGCAAGCCGACAATCACATTTTGGCGACCGCCTTTTTAACGAGTCCTGTATCGAAGAGCATGTGCAAGAATCTGGACGGTTCAGGACGTTGAAAAAGGAGGACGTCGAATCGTTTATCAACGTTCCCGTTCGAGCGAATGGTGACATGTTGGGAATTATTCAACTAGCAAGCCGCGCGCGGCGCCAATTTAGACCTGAGGAAGTAAATCTTCTCGAGACGATCGGCAACCAAATGGGTGTCGCGCTCCAGAAGGCCAAACTCTACGAAGAAACGAGAAGGCAGGCCGTGGAACTCGAAAAAGCCAATAAGTTGCAGGCTGACTTTGCCGCGATGATTGCCCATGATTTACGCTCTCCGCTCGTGAACATCATGGGAGTGGTTGACGTCATGATAGCAGGGATGTTCGGCGACGTGACTGAGGAACAAAAAAAATGGCTCCTGCGCCTGCAGGCCAACAGCCGCGACCTAGTGAATCTGGTCAGCGACTTTCTCGATGTTTCCAAACTGGAGTCCGGCTATGTCGATGTAAACAGAGAAGTGGTCAGTCTCGCGGGGATGATTGAAAAAAACATCGAAACTTTCCGGCTCCTGGCCCAGGATAAAAAAATTTCGCTCAAAGCAACCGTGGACCCGGCTCTTCCTTCCATTCATGCCGATCTCCGCCGTTTGGATCAGGTGCTAAATAATTTAATCAGTAATGCGATAAAATTCACAGGCGCGGGTGGTCAGGTCGAGGTCGAAGCGGCGGTGACCGACGCAACTACGGTCAACGTGCGGGTCCGAGACAACGGCGAAGGCATACCGGCCGATGAGATTGGCCAGATTTTTGAAAAGTATCGCCAAGGCGGCAATGTCAAGCACTCGAGTGACAAAGGAACCGGTCTGGGTCTGGTCATCTGTAAGATGATCATTGAAGCTCATGGCGGATGTATCTGGGTCGAGAGCGAAGTAGGGAAGGGCAGTACTTTCTTTTTATCGTTGCCGGTCAACGGCCACAACCGGAGCTGTGTTATACCGGCATAACGCCGTGTTTTTTTCTCGGTCGCTCCTCTCTCTTGTGGCGCAAAACTTCCAAAGATTGCACGAGCCGCTTGCGTGTCTCTTGCGGCCGGATCGCCGCCTGAGCGAATTGCTTCGAAAGAGCTTCGAACGGGCCATTAAAGCGGTCCTGGTACTCGGCGATTTTTTCCGCGCGGGTTTTGGCCGGATCGGCGGACTGCTCGATCTCGCGCCTGTATAAAACATTGACCGCGCCGCCGCCACCCATCACCGCCAGCTCGACTCCGGGCCAAACGAGCAGTTGATCGGCGCCCATTTCGCGCGTGCAAAGCGCCTGCTTGGCGCCGCCATAACCTTTTCTGAGCACGATGGTAATCTTGGGCACGGTCGCTTCGGCGTACGCGTAAAGCATTTTCGCGCCGTGGCGGATGATACCTTTCTCTTCTTGCTGCTTGCCGGGGAAAAAACCGGGAACGTCCATCAACGTGATGATTGGGATATTGAACGCGTCGCAAAAACGGATGAAGCGCGCCGCTTTGTCCGACGCGTCGACGTCTAGACTGCCGGCGAGAAACATCGGCTGATTGGCGACGAAGCCAACCGGATAACCGTCGAGGCGGCCGAAGCCGATTACTAAGTTCCGCGCGAATTTCGCTTTGAGCTCGAGGAAGTCGCCACCGTCGACGATCGCTTTGATGACCTGAAGGATGTTATAGGCGCGCTTGGTGTCTTCCGGCACGATCTTTTCGAGCGAGTCGACGGGGCGCGCCGAATCTTCGCCGGTTTGTTGGCGCGGCGGCAAACAATCGAAATTCAGCGGCAAGAAGCTTATCAGTCGTCGAATCATCGCGAGACATTCTTCATCGTTTTTTGCGACCAAATCGGTCACGCCCGATACTTCCGAATGAATTTTCGCGCCGCCAAGCTCCTCCATCGTCACCGTCTCGCCGAGGACTTCCTTGATGACTGCCGGTCCGGTAATGAACATTTGGCTCGTGTTCTGCACCTGGAGTATGAAGTCGGTGAGCGCGGGCGAATAAGAGCCGACGCCGATACAGGGTCCCATGATTGCCGAAATCTGCGGGATGCAGCCGGACGCAATGCTGTTTTCAAAAAAAATCTTGCCGATGGCCGAGGTGACCGAAAGCCCCTCTTGGATGCGCGCGCCGGCGGAGTCGTTCAAGCCGATGACCGGAACGCCGAGCTTGCGCGCGGTCTGAATCACGTAGGCAATCTTTTCCGCGTGGGCGCTGCCAACACTGCCGGCAAGGACGGCACGGTCTTGAGAATAAATGTAAACCGGCCGGCCGTCGATCTTGCCGAAGCCGGTAACGACACCGTCCGAGGGCGATCGCTTCTCCGCCATGCCGAAGTCGGTGCATTGGGTTTCCGCGAGCATAAACTCTTCGACAAAGCTGCCAGGATCGAGCAGTTGGTGGATGCGCTCGCGAGCGGTGAGTTTGCCTTCAGCGTGCTGCTTAGCAGCCACTTTGGGGTCGGCATCGCGAGCGACGTTTTCGAGTGCCGCAAGCTTCTTTTCCAGGTCCGCTCTCGACTGCGCCATACCTTCGCTCGCTTATCCGCCGACGATTCCCATGCCTTGCAGTACGGACAGCATCACGGCTGCGGCAATGACGGAACCGATCTGCCCGCCGGCGTTAGCGCTCATCGCATGCATCAGCAAGTAACTTTTCTTGTTATATTTTTGACCCTCGGCTTGGACGACGCGGGCTGACATCGGAAATGCCGAGATTCCCGCGGCGCCGATCAGCGGATTGATCTTGCCGCCGGTCAAAACGCACATGACTTTGCCGAAGAGAATGCCAACAGCGGTGTCGAGACTGATCGCGACAAAACCGAGAGCCAGAACTAGCAACGTCTGACCCTTTAAAAATTTGTCGGCCTCCATGGTCGCGCCGATACACAATCCGAGAAGCAGCGTCACCATATTGGTAATTTCGTTCTCCGAAGCGCTTTTCAAGCGATCGACGCAACCGCTTTCTCGCAGCAAATTGCCGAGCATGACGGTGCCGATTAAAGGAGCGCCTTTGGGCGCGAGGATCGAAGCGAAGATCGTCACGGCGATTGGGAAAACGATTTTGGTGGTTTTCGATATCGGCTGCCTCTTTGCCACTCCCATGACGATTTGTCTTTCCTTTTCGGTAGTGAGAACACGCATGATTGGCGGTTGGATAAGCGGCACTAGTGACATGTACGAGTATGCGGCGACGGACACGGCACCGAGCATATGCGGGGCGAACTTCGAGCTAACGTAAATGGCGGTCGGTCCATCGCAGGCGCCGATCACCGCAACCGCGACGGCGTCGAGCTTATCGAAGCCCAAAGCCAAGGCGAGCAGCAAAGTAAGAAAGATTCCAAATTGCCCGGCCGCGCCCAATAAAATAATCTTCGGATTCTCCAACAGGGGCTGAAAATCGGTCATAGCGCCGATGCCAATAAAGATCAGTAGGGGAAACACTTCGGTAAGGACTCCGGTGTCGTAGAAGAAACGCAAAAAGCCGTCCTTGCCCATCATTTCCGCCAAGGGAATATTCACCAGAATGGCGCCGAAACCAATGGGCACCAAGAGTAGCGGCTCATAGCCTTTTTTGATGCCGAGATAGAGGAGCACCGAGCCGATCAGAATCATGATCACATGTTCCGGGCGGAGACTCAAAACTCCGAGGAAGAGGCCTTGGAGGCCGGAAACGAGCGCAGACTCCATGAGATGAAGTTAGCCTTTCTTGGCTGCCGATTCTTCGGGTTGGTAAGGGAAGATTTTTTTGAGCAGCAGGATGAGCAGGCTCAAGATCCACAGCACCAGCATCGTGCCGGTCATGCCGATCAGCGCCAACGTCCAGCCAAACGTCCAGCTATCCATTGGTTAGTTCTCCTAAAAATAATGCCGTGAGCTTGGCTTCGAGGTTTACTCGATGACGGCGAGCGCTTGCTCCGCTTCGACAGCTTGGCCTGCTGCGACTTTTACCTCTTTCACCGTTCCAGTTACCGGCGCAACGATGGGAATCTCCATCTTCATTGCTTCCATGACAATCATGACTTCGTCTTCGTCGACATGATCTCCAACATTTTTTTCGATCTTCAAGATCTTACCTACCATAGGTGCTTCGACGGTTGTGGCCAAGACAACTCTCCTTTTTTGGTTTGCGTGAAAAATCAGTTCCGAGCGGCGCTATTCTCGCGACGGGCGTCTTTGCTGCGTTAAGGTGCCATTTAGTAGACTTTCCAGTTAGTTGTCAATGATCTGGGCAAATTTGATCTTGCGTCGCGATGTGTGTACACGCGGCGCGCTATAGTGTCTAACCGCCCGACTTATCTTGCTTTCACCAATGTTATAAGATATGAATCCTGCATAGCTTTTTCGGAGGAAGATCAATGGCCAAGCCGGCAACTCAAGTTGAAAATGTCATGGACAACATCCCGTACTACGACAAGTGGCAGCTCGGCGAAGGGATTCCCATTATCAAGACTTTTTTCGTCCAGGACTTGAAAAAAGTTGACCTAAAACCCTGGGATAGAATCGGTGGCAACGGCGCATTCATCAACATGGAGGGGGCGGAAGGAGCCACCGGCGCGTACGTAAACGAGATCGCGCCGGGAAAAAAGCTTAACCCGATAAGACATTTATACGAAGATTTGCATTTTGTTCTCAAGGGACGAGGCGCGACCACTATCTGGAATGATAAAGGAGTAAAGCAAACCTTCGAGTGGCAAGAGGGTAGTCTTTTTGCGTTGCCGCTCAATGCTTGGTACCAACACTTCAACGGCTCCGGCGACGAGCCTGCGCGATTTTTCTCCGTCAATAGCATGCCGATCGTCTTTAACTTGTTTCACGACGCAGATTTCATTTTCAACACGCCGCGCGATTTCACCGACCGCTTCGATGGCGATCCGGAGTATTTCAGCGGTAAAGGCAAAGCCTATCCGGGCCGCGTTTGGGACACCAATTTTATCGCCGATGCGCGCAATTTCGCGCTGGAAGATTGGAAGGAGCGCGGTGGAGGGGGGAAGAACGTGATGTTGGAGATGGCCAATGGCTCGATGGCCGCGCATATCTCGGAATTTCCCATTGGCACGTACAAGAAAGCCCACCGCCATGGTCCAGGCTTCAACGTCATCATAATCAAAGGCAAAGGCTTCTCGATGTTCTGGAGACAGGGAGAGCAGCCCAAACGCTATGATTGGCAGGACGGCAGCGTTTTTACCCCACCGGCGATGATGTGGCACCAGCACTTTAACACGGGTGCTACAGGGGCGCGTTATCTGCCGCCGCGTTTGGGCGGGATCAAATACAGTCTGGGCGAGGGCTTTGGCGATATCACCAAAGTTGACAAGGACGTTAAGGCGGGCGGCAATCAGATCGAGTATTTCGATGAGGACCCGAATATCCGCAAGATGTTTGAAGAGGAACTCGCCAAGTCGGGAACCTACAGCCGGATGAATCCGGATTTTTATCGAAAACCGGCATAGAGAAAATCAGTTTCCTGGCACCGAAAGCCCCGCGCGAACTATTACCGCGTGGGGCTTTTTTTTGATCCCTCCCAGGTGCCGGTGCCGTGGAAATTCATTGAGAGTTCTTAAAGCGTTATGATAAGTTGAGTCGATGTTGGGAGCCGCGCGGTATGCCCCGTCAATATTTCTCCTATTGATTTTCCTTTTGATCGTAAATTTGCACCCGGAGTCGGCGAAGAAGAACGCGATCGTTCCAACTAGTGAAAAAACCAACTTGCATGCCGATCCCGGTATTGAGCACCCGCTCAAACCGACGTTTAAAGATGCAGATCGGATTGCCGTCGAAGAGTTGGCGCGGAAGCGGTATTTCGGCGTCGCTGCCGACGGCCGAAACGAGCCCGTTCATACAAAATTTTGGACCTTCGTCAACGAAGCGGTCGCACAAACTTCAGATCCTGGCTCCGGCTCTTCGAAAACTCCCGCCACGGAGTCAAAAGAACCGACAAAGAAGGCCGACTCAACATCGGCCAAGATCCCGGCGCCACCCACTGGTAAGCCTAAAGTGACGGGTCCATCATCGAAAGCTCCATCGCCGGCAAATTCAATTCCACCCGTCGACAAACCTGAGGAAGAACAAAATCTAAAGTCGCCATCGATTCTGCAAATGTTAGAAGGCCACGAAAGAGAATTGATGATCGCCGCGGCCATTGCCGCGGCGTTTTTTTTCATCGGATGGATTTGCGGCGGCAATTATTACTTGCGCCGCGATCGAAGGCGCAGAACGAAAATCCGATTCTAAAATTTTTGCCGCCAATTGACTTGCCGCAATGGAAATCATCGTCACGCTATTTTCTTATCTGCTCGGCTCCATTCCCACCGGATACATCATTGGGTCGCTCGCTGGAGTCGATATTAGAAAGGTCGGGAGCGGCAACGTCGGCGCGACCAACGTCGCCCGGGTAGTGGGTAAAAAGCGGGGACTGCTGACGTTGATTGCCGACGTCACGAAAGGATTTCTGCCGGTTTTCGTCGCAGGTCGGCTAGGATTAAGTCACACGGCGGTGGCCTTGGTCGCCATCGCCGCATTTTTGGGTCATCTGTATCCGGTGTTTTTGAAATTTCAGGGCGGAAAGGGAGTGGCCACCGCGCTCGGGGTCCTGTTAGCTCTCGCGCCGATGGCCACTGTGGTTTTGATTGCCTTATTTGGTGTGGTCGCTGGGTCGAGCCGACTCGTTTCTCTCAGCTCGATTGTCGCGGCGCTGGCCGCGCCGATCATGCTCTGGTCTCTATCTTATTCTCCGATCGTGATCGCGACCGGTGTTTTTCTTGCCGTGATGATTACCGTGCGCCATCGCGACAACATTCAGCGCTTGTACGCCGGTACCGAGCCGAGATTTGGCTCCCGCGCTAATTCTCGATGATTACCTCGACGCGGCGGTTCTGTTGCCGTCCGCTTTCGGTATCGTTGGAAGCAACCGGCGCGCGCGTGCCAAGGCCTTGGGATGACACATTTTTGCCGTTGACACCATTGCGCTCCAGCGCATCGGCCACGGTGCTGGCCCGTCTTTCCGACAGCCGCTGGTTATAGGCCTCTTGAGCGGCGCTTTCTCGGCTGGCATGGCCTTCGACAGTGACACGACGGTTTGGCGCATCGCGCCGGATGATATTGGCGATCTGATCAACTTTCGCCCTGCCGTCAGCCGTTAGATCCGCTCTGTCGAACTCAAAATTCACGCTCGGCAGATTGACCGCTACGCCGCGGCTGGTCTCGCGTGCCTCGATATTTCGCTTCTTCAGTTCCTCAATGAGCTGGCGGTTCTTTTCGATATCGACTCGCTGTTGGTCAAGCGACTTCTGCTGCTCTTTTTGCTTGTTCTCCTGGCCTTGTAATTGGTCGCCGACGAGCGCACCGGCGCCCAATCCCAACGCGCCGCCAATTGCCGCTCCCGCACCAGGATGACCTACGGCGGCGCCGATGATTCCTCCGGCGGCCGCACCTCCGAGTGCGCCGATGCCCGCGCCCTTCTCACGCGTGGTTAATTCGCCGCCCGAACATCCCGATCCGGCTATTAGGGCGATAAGCAACAAAGCGCCCAATCGAAAATTTTTCAAATGCTTCATGATACGCCCTCCAAGGTTTGAAGACTTACGTTAATCTTGCTCTGGTTCTTCGTTGAAAGTCTTAAGATCATATTGGAACGCGTCCAGTTGCCCAATCCATTTCCGCTCGGACATTGCGGATCAGCTCTGCGTTTGAAACCCTCGGGCTCAATACTCGCCCTGTTTGCGGAGCCGCTCAATTTCTCGTCGTTGACGCTCTATCTCGGCTTGGTTGGCGTCCACCTGTTTCTGCTGATCCGCTTGCTTAATTTCCTGTCCCTGCATTTGGTCGCCAACAAGAGCGCCAGCACCGAGACCAAGCGCGCCGCCAATCGCCGCTCCGGCCCCCGGATGGCCCACGGCGGCACCGATGATTCCGCCCGCCGCGGCGCGCCAAGTGCGCCGATTCCCGCGCCTTTCTCGCGCGTTGTCAGGTTCCCGCCCGAACAGCCGACCCCTGAAGTCAGCATCAAAACCGCCGCCACGATCATAAGTGCCTGTTTCATTGTACCTCCGAAGTTATTGAAGCGCTTAGATGCAAAACCGGCTCAATTTTAGCAAAAGCACTCCACCCCATCAAGGCAAAAGGTACAATG
>WNFU01002766.1_pt1 | contig 25144 bp, 21 predicted proteins | sample 5400121 | NCBI WGS metagenome assembly WNFU01 (sample SAMN13153360, study PRJNA577476) | soil metagenome | isolation source: 100 cm soil or saprolite under grassland replicate 1 | place: USA:California | collected 2016-06-15
CAGGGCCCCGCTACGTTCGCTGATGTGCGGTATTCGCGCTGATGACCGGGCTTTCCGAGTGTCGTTTTGGTGAGGATTGTGGTACAGCGATGCTCGGATGGACGAGCGTGGCCGCCGGACCGGCGGCTTGGAGTGTAGGGAGCGGTGCCGGTGCAGGTAGACCTCGACGACAGCGCGGTGACCGGGCCTGGTGGGCTGCTGGAACGCTGCGCGCAACTGCCCGACCCCCGCGGCCGGCGTGGCCGGCGGCACCCGCTGGCCACGCTGCTGGTGATCGCCGCGGCGGCGGTGCTGACCGGTGCCCGCTCGTTCGCCGCGATCGGGCAGTTCTCCCGCACCCTCCCGCAGGCGACGCTGGCGCGGCTGGGGACCTTCAAGCGGCCCTACTCTACCTGGCATGTCGCGCCCAGCGAGACGACCCTGCGCTGGGTGCTGCAGCAGGTGGACGCCGACGAGCTGGACCGGATCGTGGGCGGCTGGCTGGCCGAGCAGGCCGCCGCCGGGCAGGGGCCGATCGCGGTGGACGGCAAGGTGCTGCGCGGCGCCCGTGGGCCAGGCGGCCACCAGGTCCACCTGTTGGCCGCCTTGGCCCACGACAGCGGCACGGTCCTGGCCCAGCGGGCGGTGGCCGCCACGACCAACGAGACGACCCAGCTGGCGCCGCTGCTGGACGGCGTGGACCTGGCCGGCCGGGTGGTGACTGCCGACGCGCTGCACACCACCCCCGGCGAGGCCCGCTACCTGATCGGGCGGGACGCCGACTACGTGCTCACCGTCAAAGGCAACCAGCCGGGCCTGGTCACCGCGATCGACCGGCTGGCGCCCGAGGTCTTTTCCCCCGGCGCACACCACCGTTGACCGCGGCCACGGGCGCATCGAGCGGCGCAGCCTGCAAGCCGCCCCCGCCCCTGCAACGATCACCTTCCCCGGCGCCCGGCAGGTGCTGGTGCTCACCCGCCACGTCACCGACCTCAACGGCGGCAAGCCGCGCACCGAGGTCTGCTACGCCATCACCAGCCTGGACGCCTGCCGTGCCACCCCCGCCCGGTTGGGCGTGCTGGTCCGCGGGCAGTGGCAGATCGAGAACCGGGCGCACTGGGTCCGCGACGTGATCTTCGACGAGGACCGCTCCCAGGTCCGTTCAGGGCACGGCCCGCAGGTGATGGCGACCTTGCGCAACCTGGCGATCAGCCTGCTCAGGCTGGCCGGCGAGGCCAACATCGCCGCCGGGTTACGCGACACGGCCTGGGAACGCTCCCGCGCGTTCGCCCTGCTCGGCACCTGACCAGCCCACCTCGACGGCCCACCAGCCTCCCCGCCGGCACGCCGATCCTGGCACGCCCAGAAACCTCGGCTGGCATGCTCCTTGCCGGACCCCGCAGCCACCACACGCCCCCACGGACGGCCTGAACCTCGTCCTTGACAGCACCAGCCCGCATCAACCGGCAACAACGCACCATGACCCAGACGCGACTACCGCAGGACCCTGCTGACTGCCAGCCGGCTCGACGGCGCGAGGAAGTTGATTCACGATGATGCGGATATTGCGGTCACATTGAGGTGAGATCAGGGTGGCGCTCACTGCACGAGAGGCGACTCCGAACAACGTTCTCTTCAACCTGCGCAACCAGAAGGGTTGGACGCAGCAGGAGGAGGCCGATCACCTCAACACGCTGGCGATTAAGCGCAAGATCAAGGGCTACCACGTCTCGCCGAACACGGTGAGCCGCTGGGAGCGGGGCATCATTCCCGTTCCCGAGCCGGTGAGCCAGCGGCTTCTTGCCGAACTCTACGGCGTCACGATCGCTCAACTTGGTTTCACTCGCCCACGGCCTGTCCGCGATCAGCGAGATCACCACGCTCGCCATGGTGGATCCGCAGCGTTCGGGATGCTCGAATCAATTCCCCTGTACGATCACCGACCTATGCCCGATGACCTCGTACAGAGCAGTCAGCGCCAGTGGGTATTGGCCCGCAAGGGACTGAATCAGCACCGCATCGAGTTGAGCCGAGAAGCAGCCAGGTGGCACGGCTCTTGCAAGCGCGTCGGCCGCAGCACGCTCCTCGCCCATCCGGCTTGGACACCACACGTGCCGCTCGAGCTCGACGAAGTCGAGCTGGTGTGGACTGACAAACAAGACCCAGCGGCACTGCGCGGAGTCGAGCGCGAAGCCCATGCCGCTCGTCCTCTGCTGTCAGCCGGACATCGCTATGAGCGGTACGTCCACGCGGTGCGCGACCTTGACCCACCCCGCCTGTTCGAGAATCGGGTGAGTTTCCGCTTGCTGGACGTCGGCTTCTCGGAGACTGACAACCCCCGGCTTGGGTTTGGGATGACGACCTACTTTGACGCGGTGGATGTGTGCGAGACGCTTGCCCACGAACTCGCGGACGCCTACGTGAGCTTCCTCCCACAAGGCGCCGAGGTCCGCCATCCCTCTGGCCGACGACTTCCGTTCCGCAAGCTCATCGGTGACCCCTTCGACCTGCGCCGTCGCCTGGTCGGAGCATCGATCGACACGTTGACCGTCCGCCGATCTCGGTCCTCGGCGTCGTTCGTACTCCATCAGCGGGACGCCGAGCGGGTCGCAGTGGCCGGCGGCATGTACCATGTCATGCCGGCAGGAGTGTTCCAGCCCTCCAGCATGTTGCCGCCCGCGAACTCCTACGATTTCGACCTGTGGCGCAACATGATGCGTGAGTACAGCGAGGAGTTCCTCGGCAACCTCGAGCATGATGGCAATGCCAGTGCTTTGATCGACTACGATCGGCAGGAGCCCTTCCGCTCGCTCAGCCAGGCCCGTCGAGAAGGCAAGCTGCGGGTCTTCCTCCTTGGCGTTGGGCTCGATCCACTGACACTTTGGGGCGAGATCCTCACCGTCGCCATCTTCGATGATGACGCTTTTGACGAGATCTTCGGGGCAATGGTCGGCCAGAACAACGAAGGTACTGTGGTGAGCGTCGCCAGTCCGATCAAGCCGGCACGCTACGTTCCCTTCACTGAGGAGCGCGTCGACCAACTCGTCGAGGCAGAGCCCTTAGCGCCCGCCGCCGCGGGCTGCCTGGAGTTGGCCTGGCACGCCCGCGAGACTCTCTTGGACCCTTCATGGTGACATGCGAATCCTGGTAACAGGTGGGCTCGGATATGTCGGACGCGCGGTCGTCGTGCGCCTGGCCGACGCCGGTCATCAAGTCACGATCCTTACACGGCGTCAGCAACCCCGTGCGGATGCCTCCCCTGCCGCCGAGATCCACGTCGCCGACCTCCTCGACCAGGACCAGCTCCACAAGCTCTTCACTGAGCAGCCGTTCGACGGTGTGTGCCATCTCGCTGGACTCGTTCGCGTCCGCGAGTCATTCCACGACCCGGCAGGGTACTTTCAGGTCAACGTCGGCGGAACCGCGAACCTGCTCGCGGCACTTGCCCGAGCGACCGAGCAGACCGGCGAACCAGTGCGTTTGGTGTTCGCCTCCACCGCTACCGTCTACGGCCCCTCGACTGGCGAACCAATCAGCGAGCACCATCAGCTCGCACCGACCAGCCCGTACGGAGCTTCGAAGCTCGCAGCGGAACAGCTCATCACCTACCAAGCCGCGACTGGCGCCCTCGGCGCCGTCACCCTGCGAGGCTTCAGCATCGCGGGCGCAACCGGCCCTCATGGCGACACCGACCATTCTCGAATCATCCCGAAAGCGCTCGCCGTCGCCGCCGGAGCCGCCCCACACATCGAGATCAATGGCGACGGCTCCGCCGTACGGGAGTTCACCCACGTCGCCGACATCGCCCACGCCTACATACTCGCCCTCACCGCAGCTCAGCCTGGCGAGCATCTAGCCTGCAACGTCGGCACCGGCGAGCGAGTTTCGGTCCGCGAGATCCTCGAGACGGTCGAGGTTGTGACCGGCCAGCGCCTGTCGGTAATCCGGCGTCCCACCGCCAACGAGCCACAAGCCCTGCTCGCCGAAACGCAGCTCATTCACGAAAGGCTCGGATGGCAGCCCCAGCATTCGAGCCTCAACGAGATCGTCACCGACGCCTGGCGCGCCTACTTGGCCTCAGCCTGAGAGCAACTTGGCATCTCCACAGGGTCTCAGGCGCGTTCGCGGCGTCCCCCGGCGGGCTTCTTGCCAAGGGCAGCCTGAACGAGCGCAGCGACCCGGGCGAGGGTCGCCCGGTCCTCGACATGGAACGGAAGGCCTTGGGCGGCCGTCGAGCGCTCGACCAAGCGCTTGATGTGCTCGTCGATCGCCACATCGGGCGGCGCGCAAGCCTGCCGGTCCTTCGCAGAGGATGAGCCTTTCTCGGTGCCCTGCATCATTGCGCCAGTAAGACGCGGAGGGCTCACAGAAGACTTCGCAGCTCCGGGCACCGGATGGCTCAACCGGCGAACTTGCCTGGTAGACGCCGGCTCTTCGCGTGGTGTCCGACCCGATGTCTCGGTCGTGATGCTCGCCCCCACACTCCTATGAACTGGGGGCGGCGCATCACAAGCGTAACCCGGTGAGCCTCGATTCGCTGGTGGTCGGCGCTACAACGGACACTCTGTCAGTGAGCCGGTAAGCATTTCCGCGAGCCCGACGGGCCGCATCAGCCCTTCCGGTGATTCCTGCAGAATCACGACCCTGGGTCGCGGCCGGGCGGCGTGCCGTCGCCCCACCCGGGGGCGGCGTGGGGGCACGGCGCGCGGCGCCAGCGGCGGATCAAGGGCGGCCGAAGGCCGGTCCGAAGGACCGCGAAGCGCCCTTGATCCGGCCGGCGAGCGGCGCGGTATCCGCCGCCTGGCCGCGACAACGGCCGGTCCGCGGACGGGTGCAGGGTCCCGGCCGCGGCGCCGGAGGCGAGGCCGTTCCCACCCTGTGAGCTGTCCCGGCGAAGCCGGACAGCGTACCGCGTCTGTCGATCGGGCCTTCGCCTTTGCTCGAGTCGCTGGCGCCTGTTGGTGTCGGTGGTGCTGCTGGGTGGTCGTTGCCGTCGTGCTGGTTCTCGCTCGTCCTCGCTGCTGTTGCTACTGCGGGTGGGCTGGCCTGTCAGCTCCGCGTTGAGTGCCATGAGGTTTGCTACGGGCAAAGCCTCGGCCATGGCCGGGTGTCGAAGCTGAGCGGTGGTGATGGTCATGTCCAGGCGCAGCCAAGAGGCCCGCATGCTCGCCAAGACCCTCTGGACCTACTGGGACCTCGAGCGGGGCGCCGTCGAGGTGCGCTGGACCGACGGCTGGTTCCGGGGTGGCTACCGGCGGGGCTGGGAGATCGCCTGGGACGACGGCCCCACCGTGGCGCGGATGCGCCAGGCCGCCCGCGAGATCCCCGCCGGCCTGGCGATCGGCGAGCTGGTCAGCGGCGGCCTGGTGCGCTATGAGCGGTCGCTGACGTTGACGGCCTGGGCGGTGAGCCTGGTCCACCACGTCCGCGACGGCGGCCAGATCCCGCAACTTGCCGTCGCGCGTGTGGAGGAGGCGTGGCGGGCGACGCTGCAGCGCACCGAGTTTCTCGAGCGTGCCCGCAGCATCGAGGAGCAAGTGCTCGCCGGAGTGCTGCTGCGACGCGGACTGCACGACTACCGCCAGGGTCTGGCTGCCGCCGAGCGGGCCTGGCACGAGGAGCGCCGCACGATGCCGGCGACGCCGTTGCCCGAAGTGCTGATGAGCCGCGCCCTGGCCACCTTCGGCCTGGACGCCCTGGCAGCGCTGGAGCACGCCGGCAACGTCGTCGAGCTGCCCCATTACGGCCTGGACCGTGGCGACGGGCTCGGCTTGCCGTAGGAGGGGGTGGTCGAAGGTGTTCACGCCACGCAAGCTCGACTCCGTCGCCCTGGGCGGGTCGGGCCGGCTGTGGGGCTACCTGCAAGGCGGCCACGAGTACGCCGACTACTACCTCGCCCGCGACGGCACCCCCACCGAGGCTGCGGTGGAGCTGCACGGCAAGCTGTTCGCCCGCCTCGACCTTGACCACCTCGACCGGCAGGCGTTCGAGCGGCTGGCGGCCGGCTGCCATCCGCTGACCGGAGAGCGGCTGATCAGGACCTCCCACGTGCCACGCCGCGACCGAGCGTCCGGCGAGCTGGTCACGCGCGGCGGAGCGCACGTGCCCGGCATCGACTGCAACCTCTCACCACCGAAGTCGGTCTCCGCAATCATGCCGTTCGCCTCCGCCGAAGACCGGGCGGCGCTGGAGGCCGCGCATCTCGCCGCAGTGCGGGTGACGGTCAGGGAGCTGGAGCGGCGAGTCGCCGCCTGCCGGCCCACCATCGACGGCGAGCAGGTCCACACGCCCGGTGAGCTTGCCATGGCCTGCTTCACTCACCACACCAGCCGGCCAAGCCCCGAGGTCGCCAGCGAAGCCGACCGGCCGCCCGACCCGCAGCTGCACTCCCACGTGTTCGTGTTCAACCTGGCCTGGTGCGAGCCGAGACCGGGCCATGGTCGGTTTCTGGCGGTTGACTCGCGGCCGATCTTCCAGTTCGGCTCCACCGCCGAAGCGATCTACTCCTGTGAGCTGGCCGCCCAGCTCCAGCGGCTCGGCTACCGCCTGGACTGGCACGACACGCGCAAGGGTCGGGTGTGGGAGCTTGCCGGAGTGGATGAGCGGCTTACCGAGCTGTTCTCCAGCCGCCACCGCCACATCGACCACCTCGCCGCCAGGTTCCAACAGGAGAAGGGACGGCCGCCGACCAAGCTGAACGCCGCCGCCTCGCCCAGCACGACCGCTTGGCCAAAACGCCCGCCTGTCGGGCGCCGCACTGGCCCGCCTACCACCAAGTCCTCGACCGCCGTGGCCTGGAGCCATCAGTACCGGAGCGCACGCTGGTGGACGCGCCAGCGCCGGTGCGCGACCGCGAAGCAATGGTCCGCGAGCGGCTGCTGGGGCCGGACGGGCTGACCGCGCACGAGGCCAGCTTCGACGAAGCCACGCTGACCAAGATGGTGTTCCAGGCCAGCACCGGCCTGCTCACCGCCCGCGAGGCGGCCGGCTTCATGGAGCGATTCATGGCCGGGCCGGACCTGGTGCCCGTGGTGGTCGACGGCCACCCCACGCTCACCACCACGGTCCTGGTCTTGCAGGAGCGGGCGATCGTCACCATCGCCAAGCAAAAGACGCAGCACCCGGTGCCGGCGCCCACCACGGCGACCGTCGAGCAGGCCGCAGCCGCGGTTGCCATAAATGGCGGGTTCGCGCTGTCGGACGAGCAGCGCGCGGTGCTGGCGCACCTGTGCGCCCCGGTCGGATGGGCGTCGCTGGAGGGCTGGGCCGGCACCGGCAAGACCACCGTGGTCCGCGCCATGGTCGACGCCTACCACCACAACCGCCAGCCCACCGTCGTCGTGACGACCGCAGCCGACACCGCCCGCCGCACCGCCAAGGATCTCGGCCTCGGACGTGGCTACACCGTCGAGGCGTTCTCCCACGCCGTGGCCACCGGGCGCCTCCACCCGGACCAGCGGCTGGTAGTGATCGTAGAGGAGGCCATCATGGTCGACACCCCCGCATGCACCGACTCCTCCAAGCCGCCGGGCCGGCAATCATCCGCACCCTCGGCGACCCCGAACAGGCCCAAGCGGTCGGACCCGGCGGCTGGCACACCCAGGTCGACCAGGCAATCGGCGGACACACCCAGCTCACCACCGTGGTCCGCCAACGCGACCCCGCCGACCGGGAGGCGTGCCGGCTCATCCGCCAAGGCCACGCCGACCAGGCCTTGGAGAATCTCCACCAGCGAGGAAGGGTGCACCTGGTCCCACACGGCTCCACCGCGGTCAAGGAGGTCGTCTACGCCTGGAACACCCACCGCCTGCAGCGCGGCCTGGAGCAGGTCAAGATCGTCACCGACACCTCCAACGCCACCATCGACACCCTCAACAGCCTATGCCAGGCCAAGCGGCTCGCCGCCGGCGAGCTGTACGGCCCGGCGGTCGAGCTGGTGGACCGGCAGACCGGCCGCCGCGAGCGACTGTACGCCGGCGACCGGATCTGCTTCATCCGCCCCCACCATGCTGACGGCGAGCACGTGCCCAACGGCACCACCGGCCGGGTCCTGGCGGTCAACGCCGAGCAGGAGCGAGTGCTGGTCGCCTGCGACGACGGCCCCTGCATCCCGGTCGAGCCGACCAGCAACCAGTGGGCGCAGCCGCTGCGGCTCGCCTACGCAGGCCACGCGCTGCGGCTGCAGGGCGGCCAGGCCCAGGTCGTGCTAGTGCTGCCGGGGAGCTGGCAGACCTCCCGGCAGTCGGCCTACTCGATGCTGACCCGCTGCCAGGAGCAGGTGCACGTGTTCGTCGACCGTGACAGCCAGCGCACCGGCCCGTACGCGCAGCTTGATCCGCTGGCCGCGCTGGCGCAGCGGTGGACCCGCGACATGCGCAAGACCGCTGTATCCGTAGCGCACGGCGTGCAGAGCGTCAATGCAGCGGAGCCCACGGCCCTGAATGATGTGCTGCTGACAGGGGTGCGCTGCGAGACCACGGACGATGTACACGGATGGCGACGGGATGTTGCTGCAACCGCTGACACAGCCGAACCCGGCTGGGGCCCATACGTGCTCGGCCCACGTGGTGATGCATGGAGGCGCATCTCAGCGCGCGACTTCGGCGATGCACACCAGCCGGCGATGCAGGCAGACCACCATGAGCTGCGGTTGTCGGATGGTGTCCGGCCCGACCAGCTACCGATGGAGCATGAGGTCGGCTGGGAGCTTGATCTGTAGCTGTACCCCACATTCGCGCGTCAGCGTCTACACGTAGGTTCCTGCGCGCCAGAGCTTCCGCCTCCTCATGGCGTGAGGAGTTCCTTAACGATCGCGTCGATATCGGCAGCCACTCCGTCCTCGACGAGTGCGGTGCGAACCCGTCGGCGCTGCGCCTCGAAGCGCACAGCTGGCAGGTCAACGCTCGCTACGACCTCTTCACACCGCTCGGCGAGTTCCACTAACCATCTGTGAGCGACGTCGTCGGCGTCGTACAACGGTATGGATAGCTGGAACACATACTTATCGAAGTCACGCGGGTTGTGCTCTCCGCGAGCTTGGAGGGGACGGACGGCCATCGTGACGGTGGTCGAGTTCAGGATCGCGGTAAGGAAGCGAGCCTCGTTGTGGTTTGCCGCCGAACCCCAGTACAGCTTGTGGTCGATGATGGCAGTCGGGTTTAAGACGATGGCCGCCGCAAGGTACATGCCACTCTTGGTGTAAACGACGCGGTAGTCAGAGGCCGGGAACTGCTGTGAGAGCTTTCCACGGTAGTCGAGTTGCTCCAGGAGACTCAGTCGCTCGCTTGAGCGGCTCTGCGCCCAAACGGCTTCGGCGGAGCGCCACCAATGGGCGAGCCCAGGGTACCGATCAAGCAATTCGTCCTCCCCAGGTAGAAGTTGTTGACCGTCCCAAGGGATGACGGCTTCAACGGGCTGGAGACAGCGAAACGGCAGGATCGAGTTGCCCAGATACAGCGGCCGAATGAATTCTTGCTCGACCGTTCCGTGCAGCGTGTCGAGATCTCTCCACGGCCTCTTCTCGTTGACACTGCGGAAGCTTCGGACCGCTCGCCGGCCCGCACCGGCGCCCAGCGGGCTGGCGGTGTCGGGCTCAACGAGAAACAGGAACCGAGGTACCACGGTCGCACCTTGGGAGAACCGCTTGGCGTATGGGGAGCTTCGCTGAGCAGGTGCTGGTGGCGGTTCACCGATGGTCTTGGCGATGCTGGCGGTCGCCTCGGCGCGGGAGGCGGTATGGGTGGCGAACCGTCCAGACCACACCTCTGCCACCTGGGTGAGGGGCGACGGGCCCGCGTCGCCATTCTGGCGGCGACCGAAGACGACGCTGGCGGGCAGCGGGAAGAATGACGGCTTGACCCTGTGGAGGTCCCACGGCCGGTCAAAGCTGACCTTGACGGACCCAGAGCGGACGGGGAAGTGGCCGGTGCGGAACCCGGCATACTGGCGCCGGGACAGGGTTGCCCAGGGCATGACGTAACCGAACCGGCCACCGGGCCGGAGGTACAACTCGATGCAGCGTGCGACGAATAGCGCGGACAGGTCCTGATTGGTGGCGACGGTGGCGCCGGCCCAAAGACCACGCTCCGTAGACATCCCGCGGAAGGACACCTGCTGGTTGTTGGTCATGTAGCGGTAGGCCAGCCACGGCGGGTTACCGACGAGAACGTCGATCCGGTTGTCCGGCCGGGCCAGCCAGAGCGGGCGAGCCAGGTTGCGGACGTAGTAGCCCCAAATGTGATCCTTCCAATCGTCGTACAACACGCACATGATCCTGAACGTTCGCTCCAGCACCGGGCGGTCGCTGGCGTCGATCTCGAACCGCTGAAACGTTGCGGCCAGCGAGGGTATCGGGGACCCGCGTCCACGCTGAGTCGCCCGCTCGGCGAACTCACTGACCAGCCGGTCGAAACGTTGAGCGTCCCCGATCACCTGCTCCGGGAACTTCAGTTTCTCGCTGAAATCGAGTTCATCCGTGAAGTCGGGCTCGCTGACGAACATCTCATGGTCGTCGGTGGTCGGGATGCTGAGGCCCCCGTATGACCACAGCGTTTCTTCCTGGCCCCAACGAAGCGAGTCACCCAGATACACAGGGATGGCGAACGGTGGCCGGCCCTCGGCGCGTAGTCGTGCCATGCCAATCGCGAGCAGATACGTCACCCGGGCAAGCGTGACAGCAACCGGATGCACATCGATGCCGATGACGTGGGCCGTCGCGCCTTGGATGGCCTCTGGACCGGATCTGGCCGCACCTTCCGCGGCCACCAGGTAGCGCCGGACGGCATGGAACAGGAAGGTGCCACTGCCGCAGCTCGCGTCAAGCACCCGCTGGGAGAGCGGATCGCTCACACACTCGGCGATGATCTCCTCAGCCAGCCAGCCCGGCGTGTAGTACTCACCGAGCAGGTGCCGGATCTGAGGACTGATGATGGACTCGTAGAGCACCTTCATCACGTCATGCTCGACCTGCTCCCACGCGAACCGGGTCAGCCGACGCGCCAGGCGCTTGACGAACTGTTCACCGTCGGGGACATCGACGATCCAGTCGAAGAAGTCGGATTCGATGACCCCTCCGATCTGCGCCTTGGCGAACAGCTCACCTGAAACAATCGTGGCGGCGCTAATCGCAGGGTCTTCGGGTTGGAAGCCGACCACGGCATGACCGATCACCTTGGCCATCGTCACCAGTAGCGTGTGGTCGATGAAGAGCGAGTCCTCGTCGGTAAAGTTGGTCCCTAGGGCCGTGGTCAGCAGCTTTGCCCACAGTCCGCGTTTCACTTTGACGCTTGGTAGGTCGCGATGCTGCTCATAGAGCTTCGCCAACTCAGCGGCGAGATAGGTGTGCGAACGGCTGTCTGCCCCGAGTTGGCGGACGATCTCATACGGCGTCGGCTCGAGCTTCTGGCCGGTGGCAAGCGCGGCTTCAAGCCAGAGGAGCAGCATGCCAATGTTGGGGTCGGACGGATCGACGGTCAACGACCTCAGTTGTTGAAGCTTGCCCTGGACGTGAGAGTAGAGGCGCCACTCGGCACCGTCAGTCAGCACTCCAACGTAGCGCCGACCGGTCCGCTCGCGGCGAGCTTCGAGATAACCGGCCAGCTCTGCTGCCGCTCTCGCCACCTGCCCCGTGCGAAGGTCTTGTCTGACTTCGATGACGGTAGATCGGACTGCAAGGTCGATCCGGCGCCGATCCTCGGCCTGCGTCTCCAGCTCGGCACCGAGGTCGTCCGGGTCAAGCCCGAGGCCACCGATCAGAAGCAGTTGTCTGATATCTGCTTGGACCATCGCCTCATTCCGCACCTGGGTACGGTCCACGAGGCGTCGCACCAGAACAAGCATGTTGCGAGGCATAGCCTCAGCGGTGTCGGCCGGAGGGCGACCGGCCCGTGGCGGTAGTATTGGCACGGCGCCCGGCGGTGGCAGGGTCTCGTACGGCTGGCCAGTCAACAGCCGTAGGAGCTTCTCTGCGCCTTTCTCCGTGTATTCGGGAACCGTGTAGTGCGTCGTCGATGTCGGGCGCAACCACGTCGGGATGTCGTTGGGCGAACCTCCTGGGAGCACGACCGGCAGAAAGCGATTCAGCGCTGCTTGTTGGTCGGCGTACATCTCTTCCTGGATCAGTGCCGCTTCCCATTGCACACCGCGGCCCTCACTCGCTGCGGCATCGCCTTCTGCGCGTCGCCGGTAGGCCGGGGAGGCGATCACCAGCACAACCTTGCCGCGCGGATCTCCCGCAGCATCCATCTCGGCCAGTCCTGTCGCTGCTCGGCCGCTAGAAGATCCAGCCGGGCGTCAATGCCCTTGCTGCGTAGGAAAAGCCAGAATCGGCGTACCCGATCCTCGTGTTCGGCGTTGTCGTGGGCGTAGGAGATGAATACACGGACCAGGGAGACGGCGGTTGCGTCGGGCACGGGCACGACGACCCCCTTGATCAGGACGAGTACGCCTGCTCGTAGTATTAGAACATAACATCGTCTATCGATCTAAGGGCTAGAAGGCGCCAAATCTGAATGCCCTCGACGAGGTTCGTTGATGGCCTATGCATCACGAGGTGCTCTTTGGTCCTGCGCATACTCAGCGGTCGACGATCCAGCAAGCTGTGATCTGGCGGCCAGGATGGTCCTGAGCAGCCGTGAACTCAGAGCTTCCAGTGGATGTCGACCTTGGACGTGTCGAAGCACCAGGGGCCGCCGAGGGCCTTCGCGCGGTCGAGGAGGGGGCTGTCAGCGGCTGGCCAGAGGCGGCGACCTGGATAGCCGGGGTACAGGACGACCTTGTCCACGACGAGGGAAAGGATCGTCCGGCGCCAATTGAGATCCGCTGCGTCCCACGCCTGCCGTAGTGTCATGCCGGGCGGGATGCTGGCGAGCACCTTGCCCTGCTCCAGCCGCGCCATGCGTCGCCGCGCTACCTCCATCGCATCGTCGATCTCGGCTCGGATCGCCGCGTACCGGGCGGGGTCGAGCCGCAGGGGATCACCCTTGCGCCGGTAGCGATCGTGCGTCGCCTCGTCCAGCCGGGCCTTGTCCGCGACCAGACCGGCAGCCAGCTCGTGAAGCTCCTCCGGAGCGTCCGGGGAGATCAGCGCGGTGAGGGCATCGGATGAGTACCGCGCCAGGACGGACTTGTTGACAGCCAGGTCGACCGGATCGGCGAGCCGCCCGAGCTTGCCGCAGCCCTGCTCCGCTCCGGTGTTGTCGAGTCGCCGGCACTTGTACCGGCGCTTGGCCTCCGACTCGTCTGGGCCACGTGTTGCGCCGCCCACCAGCTTCGCGCCACACGTGCCGTCACCGTTCGGAACGCCACAGACGACGAATCCCGTGAGGAGGTACGAGCGCCACCCTTGCCGGCCGGCGACGTTCAGGTAGCGTGAGGCGTCCCCGAGGATGAGATGCACTCGCTCGAAGTCCTCCGCCGAGATGATCGCCGGCCAGGTGGCCGGGTACTCGACGCCGTGGTGTGTCCGAACGCCCTTGATCACCGGCGCCCGCAGCAGCCGGCGCAGGGAGTTCGTCTGCCACTGGCCGCCCGTCGCGCTCGGGACGCCGCGTGCGTTCAGCTCGAAGGCGAGCCGCTGAAGCGCCTCCCCATCGAGCACCCGGGCGACGACCTCACGGACGACTGCGGCCTCCTCCGGGACGACTACCAGCTGGCCACGGTTGGTCACCTCGCCGCGGCCGTCGAACTCGGGCACGCGCTGGTAGCCGTACGGCCTACTACCGCCCGCCCAGAGACCCTCGCGGGCGCGGGCGCGCTTGTTGCGCTTCACGCGGTCGGAGGTGTTGCCAGATTCTCGTGATGCGCCCACGACGTCCTCGAGGAAGTTGTGCTCGCCCTGCACCGTCGCCAGATCGTAGCGGCTACCGCCAGTCGTCTCCACGAGACGGAACAGGCCGCGTTCCTTGGCGAGGGCTATCAACTCGACCGCGTCGACGAGGTTGCGGCACAGCCGCGACACCTCCGTGACGAGAATCAGCTCGACCCGGCCAGCACGGATCGCCGCGAGCAGGTCGAGGTAGCCGGGACGCGGCTTGGTCGCGTACTTCGACGCGGACAGGTCATTGTCGGAGAAGGACAGCGATTCCTCCCACTGCCACCCTTGGCGCTCGAAGTACTCCCGCTGCTCCAGCTCCTGGTTTGCTATGGAATCACTCGGTCTGTCATCGGAGAGCCGCCGATACGGTGCCCGTCCGGCCATCGCCCCGTCCTTCCGCCTGGGTGCCGAGGTGCTCCTAGGCCGGAGTCTATCTGAGATGTGCATAGAGATGAAGCCGAGTGGGCGACCGGCTACAACCTGGTGAGCATCCCGCTGGCGGCCGGCGTGCTGGCCTGGGCGGGGATCACGCTCGCGCCCGCGGTCGGGGCGGTGCTGATGAGCCTGTCCACCATCGTGGTCGCCCTCAACGCGCAACTGCTGCGCCGCATCGACCTGCGCCCGGCGTAGGCGGCTGGCGCGGGCTACGAGCTGGTGTCGGCCGGTCGCTCCTCGGCGCCGACGCCGGCGAGGGCGCGCAGCCGCAGGGCGTCGAACATTGCCTCCGCCGCCGGCTCCGGGTGCAGCAGGCTCGCGCCCCAGGCGCCGAGGAACGACAGCGGGATCGAGACGATACCCGGGTTCTCCAGCGGGAACAGCGGGCGGGCCGTCTCCAGCCAGATGCCGTGCGGTCCGATCACCGCCGGACCGATCGCCACCAGCAGCAGGCAGGAGCCGAGGCCGGTGAGCGTGCCGACTACCGCGCCGGCGCTCGAGAAGCGCCTCCAGTACATCGACAGCAGCAGGGTCGGCAGGTTGGCGCTGGCCGCGATGGCGAAGGCGAGGCCCACCAGGAAGGCCACGTTCTGGCCGCGGAAAGCGATGCCGAGCGCGATCGCGACCGCGCCGATCCCGAGCGCGGTCAGGCGCGCCACGCGTACCTCGCTGGTCTCGCCGCGGTCGGCGCCGTGCCGCAGCACGCCCGCGTAGAAGTCGTGGGCGAAGCTGGAGGAGGCGGACATCACCAGGCCGGCCACCACCGCGAGGATGGTGGCGAACGCGACGACGGCGGTCGCCGCGAGCAGCACGTCGCCGCCGAAGGTGGCGGGTCCGCCGCCGAGCTGCTGGGCGAGCAGCGGCGCCGCCATGTTGCCCGAAGGCGCCGCCGCGCGGATGGTGGCGCCGCCGACCAGCGCGGCCGCCCCGAAGCCGAGGAAGGTGGTCAGCAGGTAGAAGCCGCCGATGACGCCGATGGCCCAGTTGACGCTGGAGCGTGCCGATCGTGCGCTCGCCACCGTGTAGCAGCGCATCAGCACGTGCGGCAGCCCCGCGGTGCCCAGCACCAGCGCAAGGCCCAGCGAGACAAGGTCGAGCCCGTTGCGGTACAGCAGCCCTGGCGCCAGGAACGCCTGGCCCCTGCCGCTGGAGGCCGCCGCGCTCGCGAACAGCAGGTCGAGCGAGAAGCCGAAGCGGGTGAGCACCATGACCGAGAGGGCGAGGGTGCCGCTGAGCAGCAGGGCCGACTTGATGATCTGGACCCAGGTGGTGCCGATCATGCCGCCGAAGGCGACGTAGACGATCATCAGCACGCCGACGCCCACGATCGACCAGATCGCCGACGCCTGGCTGTCCTGCAGGCCGAGCAGCAGCCTGACGAGCGCGCCGGCGCCGACCATCTGGGCGACCAGGTAGAACACCGACACCGAGACGGTCGACAGCGCCGACACCGCCCGCACCTGCCGCTGCCGCAGCCGGTAGGCCAGCACGTCGGCGACGGTGTACTGGCCGGTGTTGCGCAGCAGCTCGGCGACCAGCAGCAGCACGACCAGGTAGGCGACCAGGAACCCGACCGAGTACAGCAGGCCGTCGTAGCCGTACAGCGCGATCAGCCCGGCGATGCCGAGGAAGCTCGCGGCCGACAGGTAGTCGCCGGCGAGGGCGATGCCGTTCTGCCAGCCGCGGATGCGACGCCCGGCGGCGTAGAAGTCGGTCGCCGTCCTGGTCCTGCGTGACGCCCACCAGGTGATGCCGAGGGTCACGACGACCAGGGCGAGGAACAGCGCTAGCGAGAGATTATGGTCGGCCACGTCGCCATCTCCTCCTCGGCCTCGGCCGCCGCCTCGGCCTCGGCTTCGAGCATGGCGGCGCGCTTGGTCCGCAACTGGGCCGCCAGCGGGTCGAGGCTCCGCCTGGCGGCGCGCGAGTAGCGCCAGGCGACCATGAAGGTCATCGGGAACTGCGACAGCGCGAGGAGGTAGGCCAGATTGACGTGCCCACCGAGCGTTCGCGACAGCAGCCCGGGCGCGTAGCCGGCCAGGACCATCAGGAGCAGGTACCAGGCGAGGAAGAACGCCACCAGCGGCCAGACGAGGCGGCGGTGGCGGACGCAGAGCTCGCCCAGCAGCGGGTCGGTCTCCAGGTCGGCGCATGCCGCCGCGGGCGGCTCGCGCGTGTCAGCGGGCATGCTCCCTCCAGTGCGACGCGGAAAAGCCGGCCGGGCCGAAGCGCGGTGCGGCGATTGCGGCCGGGCCCGGACGGGGCGGTTTCTACCAAGACGGCGACCTGCAATGCCAAATACACGGACGAGCTCATGGTGAAATTGCGTGATCGTCTTCCATCCGCCGGTTCTCCGGTAATTTCTCGATCTTTGTGAAAGACGCGTTGGCATCTAGGATCGCAACCTCGGTCCCGGGAGGAATTTCCGAGGGGCATATGCTGCGAGACGCACCGATCCGTACGAAGCTCATCGCGATCTTCATCCTTCCCGCACTGGGGACGGCCACCCTCGCCGCGCTCCGTATCGCCGGCGATTCCCGGGACGGCCTGCAGGCCGACCGTGAGAAGCGGGCGACGGAGCTGGCGGTGGCCGCCGCCACGCTGGCGCACGAGCTCGCCGCCGAGCGCGACACCTCGGTGGCCTGGCTGGTGGCCGGCCGCGCCGGCGGCGCCCGCCCGGAGGTGTTCGCCGCGCGGCTGCGGGTGGACCGGGCGGCGCGGGCGTTCCGCGGCGATGCCGCCGGGCCGGGCCACTCCAGCGGGGACCCCAGAGTGGCGTCCCTGCTGGAGGCGGCCATGGCGGAGCTCGGTCGCCTCACGCTCACCCGGCAGCGCGTCGACGACCGCCCGGTCACCGCGGCCGACGCCATCTCCGCCTACAGCCACACCGTCGGCGACGTCCTCGACGTCGCGGCCGGGCTCCCGGCGGGCGTCACCCACCGCGACCTCGCGCGCAACCTCGACGCTTTCGTGGCGCTGGCGCTGGCCGAGGAGTCGGCCAGCTTCGAGCGCGGGCTGGGCACGGCGGTGGCCGGCGCCGGGCGCTTCCAGGGCAACGACTACGGGCGGCTGGCCGCCGCCGTGGGGGCGCGCCAGCGCGATCTGGCCCGCTTCCAGGCCACGGCCACCCCGGCTCAGCAGGAGCTGTACGCCAGCGCTGTGAGCGCGCCGCGGGTGGAGCACGCCGACGACCTGGAGGCGCTGCTGCTCGGCGCGGAGCGTGCCCCCAGGCTGGAGGTCCTGCCCGGGCAGTGGCTGGAGTCCAGCGGCGAGCTCGTGGACGCGTTGCGCGTGGTGAGCGAGCAGCTCGGCGCCGAGGCGCTCAGGACCAATCGGGCGGTCATCGTCGGGGCCGAGCAGCAGCTCCTGGACAACCTGCTGCTGCTGCTGATCGTGGTGGTGCTGACATTCGCGCTGGCCGTGTTCCTGGGCCGGGCGATGATCAACCCGCTGCTCGAGCTCGAGCAGGCCGCCAGGGATGTCGCCGAGCGCAAGCTGCCGAGTGTCGTGGAGCGGCTGCACGCGGGGGAGGCCGTCGACATCGGGGAGGAGACCCGGCCCATCGAGGTCGGCATCCGCGCCGAGATCGGCAGGGTGGCCGAGGCCTTCAACGCGGTCCAGCGGGTGGCCGTCGGCGTCGCCGTGGACCAGGCCGCGCTGCGCCGGAGCGTGAGCGAGATGTTCGTCAACATGGCCCGCCGCAGCCAGAGCCTGGTCGACCGCCAGCTCGCCCTCATCGATCAGCTCGAGAAGAACGAGACCGACCCCGACCAGCTCGATCAGTTCTTCAGGCTGGACCACCTGGCGACGCGCATGCGACGCAACGCCGAGAGCCTGATCGTGCTGTCCGGCGCCGAGCCCGGCCGGCGCTGGAGCCAGCCGGTCCCTCTGGCCAGCCTGGCACGCGCCGCCGTCGCCGAGGTCGAGGACTACCCGCGTGTGCAGATCATGCCGATGGAGGGGGTTGAGCTGTCCGGTCCGGCCGGCATCGACGTGGTCCACCTGCTGGCGGAGCTGATCGAGAACGCCGCGGCGTTCTCGCCGCCCGACACCAGCGTGGTGGTCGTCGGGGAGATGGTCTCCAGCGGCTACCTGATCGAGATCGAGGACCGCGGCATCGGCATGAGCGACGCTGACCTGCTCGCCGCCAACGAGCGCCTGGCCAACCCACCGCTGGTCGACTTCACGCTCTCGCGGATGCTCGGGTTCTACGTGATCGGGCGGCTGGCGCAGCGCTACGGGATCAAGGTGCAGGTCCGCCACTCACCGTACGGCGGTGTGACCGCGCTGGTGCTGCTGCCGCCGGCAATGGTCGCCAGCGCCGGCGAGGCGCCCTGGCCGCCGGCCGGCGCGCCGGCGGTGCAGTCCCGGTCGGTGCGCCGGGCCGCCCGGTCCGCCCTCTCCGCCCCGTCGCGCAACGGCCACGGCGAGCAGCGGCTCGAGCGCCAAGGGCCTGGCCCCGACTCCAGCCCCGCTCCCCCGTCCGCCGCTGGGCCCGACGGCCGGCAGGACGGCCAGGGCGCGCAGCGGTGACCGGCCGAGGGGATCCCAGAGCCATGGCCGCCCATGGCGACCGCAACCCTGGGCAGATCCGGCCCTACGCGATGACCGGCGGCCGCACCCGCCCCTCGCGGGCGGATCTGACGATCGAGGCCCTGGTGTCGACTACGGCGCTGGGCCGCCGGGTGGCGCGCGACCGCCTCGGCGCGGACTGGCGCCCGATCGCACTGCTCTGCGAGCAGCTGGTGTCGGTGGCGGAGGTCTCGGCGCGGCTGGAGATCCCGCTCGGCGTCGCCCGCGTGCTGGTCGCCGACATGGCCGAGGTCGGCCTGGTCTCGATCCACCAGCGCGACCTTTCCGAGCGGGACGACGCCGAACGCGCCCTCCTCGAGCGCGTCCTCGCCGGGCTGCGGAATCTGTGAGATTCGGGTGGAGCTAGCTCGGGCTGCCCCCCGAATGGATCAATCCCAGAGCGGCGTCGGTGATGGCGTCGGCGTCGATGCCCGCCTCGTGCAGCAGCTCGGCGGGCTTGCCGGAGCCCGGCATGCCTGACACGGCCAGCTTGATCACGCGGGCGCCCAGCTGGACGTCCGCCAGTGCGTCCAGCACCGCGTCGCCCAGCCCGCCCTCTGGCCAGTGGTCCTCGACCGTGACGATCCGGCCGGTCACCTCCGCGGCCCGCAGCAGGGTGATCCGGTCGACCGGCTTCACCGAGTAGCAGTCGATCACCCGTGCGGTCACACCCTGCCCCGCCAGCCGCTCGGCCGCACGCAGCGCCTCGTGCACGGTCATCCCCGCGGCCACGATGGCGACCTGGTCGTCGTCGCCGCCGCCGCGCAGCACCTTGCTGCCGCCGATGGGCATGGGCGTGCCGGGCTCGTAGAGCACCGGCGTGGCGCCGCGCAGCGTGCGCAGGTAGGTGATGCCCGCCTGATCGGCCATCCGCGCGACCAGCTCGGCCGTCTGGTTGGCATCGCAGGGGTGCAGCACCACGCTGCCGTGCACCGCGCGCAACGCCGCCAGGTCCTCCAGTCCCATCTGCGAGGGGCCGTCCTCCCCGATCGACACTCCCGCGTGCGAGCCGACCAGCCGCAGGTCCGCGCGGCTCACCGCGGCCATGCGGATGAAGTCGTAGGCCCGCGTCATGAAGGCCGCGAAGGTCGACACGAACGGCGTCCAGCCGCGCACCTGCATGCCCACGGCCGCCGCCACCATCTGCTGCTCGGCGATGTACATCTCGAAATAGCGCTCGGGATGCGCCTTGGCGAACAGCTCCGAGTAGGTGGAGTTGCTCACCTCCCCGTCGAGCGCGACCACGTCGCCGCGGGCGGCGCCGAGCGCCTTGAGCGCCTCACCGTTGGCCTTGCGGGTCGCCACCTTGTCGCCGGCCTGGAAGCGCGGCAGCTCCAGCTGTCCGCTCGAGGGGAAGCGGTGCGGGGCCCGGTCCTCGGCCGGCCTGGCCACCCGCACGGTGAGGTTGCGCAGCCCGCCGAGCTCGGCGATGGCCGCCTCGGGGTCCTCGAGCGGCTTGCCGTGGGCGCCGTTCACGTTCTCGACGGCGCGGACGCCCTTGCCCTTGACCGTGCGCGCCACGATCGCCGTGGGCCGACCGGTGGTGGCCACCGCCTCCTCGTAGGCCTTGTCGACGGCGGCGACGTCGTGGCCGTCGATCTCGACGGCGTGCCAGCCGAACGCGCGCAGCCGCTCGGCGTAGGCGCCGGTGTCCCAGCCATGCCGGGTCTGCGTGGTCTGCCCCAGGCGGTTCACGTCGATGATGGCGGTGAGGTTGTCGAGGCGGGCGAACGACGCCTGCTCGAACGCCTCCCACATCGAGCCCTCGGCCAGCTCGCTGTCGCCGCACAGCGCCCACACCCTGTACGGCATCCGGTCCAGGTACCTGCCGGTCATCCCCAGGCCGACGGCGATCGGCAGCCCCTGGCCGAGCGAGCCGGTGGCCACGTCGACCCAGGGAAGTCTCGGCGTGGGGTGTCCCTCCAGGCGGCTGCCGAGCTTGCGGAAGGACAGCAGCTCCTCCTCGCTGATCGCACCGGCCGCGCGGTACAGCGCGTACAGCAGCGGCGAGGCGTGTCCCTTGGAGAAGATCAGGTGGTCGTTGGAGGGGTTATAGGGCTGGTCGAAGTCGTAGCGCAGGTGGCGGTCGAGCAGGACCGCCATGAGGTCGGCGGCTGACATCGACGAGGTCGGGTGCCCGGAGCCGGCCGCGGCGGCGGCGCGGACCGAGTCCACCCGCAACTGCTGCCCAAGCTCCGCCCAGCGCTCGTGCTCCTCCATGGTGCTGCGTGCTTCCACGTCACTGCCCTCCGGCGTCGTCGCGTCTCCTTCTCCTGGTATCTCGCCAGCGCGCCGGCTAACAGCGGGCGGGAGGACGACCGCTACCTGCCGACGGAGGCGATGGTGGCGCCGGCGCGCTGGACGTCCTCGAGCGCCCGCTGGCCGTCGCCGGGCTCGAGGTCGACCGCGCGGACGGCCTCCAGCAGCAGGGTCACCGCAAGACCCTTGGCCGCGGCGTCGATGGCGGTCTCCTTCACGCAGTAGTCGGTCGCCAGGCCGACCACGACGACCTTGCGGACGTCGTGGTCGCGCAGTAGCTGCTCGAGCCCGGTGGGCTGCTCCTCACCGCTGGTGGGGTCGCGGACGGCGAAGCCCGAGTAGCCGTCCTCGCCGCCGGCCCCCTTGCGCACCACCTCACCCTCGACCTGAAGCTCAGGGTGAAACTCCGCCCCCCAGGTGCCCTGGACGCAGTGCACTGGCCAGATGCCGCCGTCCTTCTCGAAGTGCGGGCTGCTCTCGGGATGCCAGTCCTGGGTGTACACCACCGTGGCGCCCGCCTGCCTGGCGAGCACGATCTGGTGGTTCGCCACGGGCACGACCTGCTCTCCCCCGCGCACGTACAGGCTGCCGCCGGGGTCCGCGAAGTCGTTCTGGATGTCCACGACGATCAGCGCGGTCTGGGGATCGTACTGCGCCATCTCTCAGCCCTCCTGAAGCGGAAGGGGGTCCCGACAACGGTACCGCCCCTGCGCCTCACTCTGTGGGGATCCGGCGCGGACCTGGGGAATCGGCGGCAACGAGCTGATCGTGCAGGCGCTCGCGGGAGCGACGCAGCAGGCGCGAGACCTGCATCTGCGAGCAGCCGATCAGCGCACCGATCTCGCGCTGGTTCAAGCCGCTGAAGTAGTAGAGGACCACCACGGTCCGCTCCACCTCGGGCAGGGCGGAGACCAGCTCCGGCAGGATGATCCGCTCATCGAGGTCACCGCCGGGCGTGGCATCGGGAATGAGGTGCCCAAGCGGCGGCGCCCCCTCCTCGAGGGACACGTCGAGCGAGAGCACCGTGCGGTTCTCCAGAGCGGTGACGGCCTGCGAGATCTGCTCCTCGGTCAGGTCGACCCGGCGGGCCAGCTCCTCCGTCCTGGGCCAGCCGTCGAAGCCCCGTTGGATGCCGTCGAGCGCCGCGGCGAGCCGCAGCACGTTCTCCTTCACGGTCCGCGGCACGCAGAGCTGCCAGGTCGCGTCGCGGAGGTGGCGCTTGAGCTGGCCGATGACGGTGACGACGGCGAAGGCCACGAATGGGGTGTTCCGGTCCGGGTCGTAGCGGTCGACCGCCGTGATCAGCCCGATCCTGGCCGTCTGCCGCAGGTCGTCGTAGCTGGTGTTGGGGCGGCCGCGATAGCGCGCCGCGAGCCGGTCGGCCAGGGCCAGGTGCGCGAGGATCACGCGCTCGCGCACCACGGGGTCGCGCCCCTCGGCGTACTCCCGCACCCATGCCGTCGCCTGGTCGCCCATACCCACCACATCGGCGCGGGACCTGCCCTGCTATACCGGCCGGGAGGGACCTGAGCTCGGCGAGACGGGGAACGCTGGCGCAAGGGCTACGCCCGGCCGGAGCCGGGCCTCGTCGGCGCGGCGCTGGAGCGGCGCTTGCGGACGGCACCCACGAGCAACGCTCCGCTCACGATGATCACGACCGGCCCACCGGCCGTCATGATGACACCGATGCGGCGGTTGGAGGATCGCTGCTCGTCGTACGTGCGCTCGCTGGTGACACCCTTGCGGGTGCTGGTGCAGATGTCTCCGGGCTGCATGACTTTCTCGCCGCACTTCACCGAGTCGTCGGCCAAGATCAGTCCACCGAACACGAGCATGCCCAATCCGGCGATGACGCCGATGGCGAACCGGTAGATAGACAGCAATTCTTCTCCTTCATTCCCAAGCAGTACGAGGCGGCTGGAGTATAGGCCATGACCCGACAAGCCCCATAACGGGCCGATGACGGTCAGGGAATGAACTGATAACGGCAAGACGGGAGATAGCTCAGCACAACGGGGTACTCGGAACGGGAGAAGGCTGTTGCGAGAGGTTGGGGGCGGGATGGCTGGCAAGCGCGACGAGGGCGACCGTGCCTGCCACTGCGACCGGCCCGAGGCGACCTGCCCGGGCCTGACCGTCCGGCGGCTCAGCTCGGAGCGGGTGCGGGAGCTGGCTGAGGAGATCTGGACGGCATCCATCGGAGGGGCGGTACCGGCCCGGCCCGCCCTTGACCCGCGCGTCAGCCGCGCCGGCGCGTCCGCCCATGCCGCCTACCGGCGCCGCCGCCAGCAGGAGCTCGAGGTCTGGCGGCGGGGCTGGTGGTGGCGGGTGGCAGCGGTGGCCGGCGCGACCATCGGCGGTGGGTCGCTGATCGGCCTGACGGTAGGTGCCTGGTTGGGGTGGCCCATGGCGCTGGTGGCGGCGCTGGTGACCGGGTGGCGACTGCGCTTTCGCGCCTCCGCCAGCGCCAGGGTGTGGCGGCGGCAGGCCGCGGTACAGCGCCGCACGGCCCGGGCGCTGCGGCAGCTGGAGCAGCAGGGCTACCTGGTGCTGCACGACGTGACCCTGCCGGGCTGGCCGGCCAGCCTCGACCATCTGCTGGTCGGCCCGACCGGGGTATCGGTGGTCCAGTCCTGGCAGCGCACCCGGCCGCCGCCGCTCCGCGGGCGGGTGTCGCCAGGGCGTGCACGCGGCGTCGCGGCCGGCCCGCTGCCGGAGCTGCGCTGGCAGGCCGCGGCCATCGCCGACGTCCTGACCGGCGGCCGGCTGATCGCGGTACGGCCGCTGCTGTGCATCCACGGCGGCACGTTGCCCGGCGGCGCGTTGCCCGGCGGTTACCAGTCGGTGGAGGGTGTCAGGATGGCGACCATGCGGCGGCTTCCCGAGGTCGTCCGCAACGGACCGCCGCTCGAGCCTGGAGTGGTCGAGTGGGCGGCCGCGCGCGCCCTGCAGCTGCTCCGACCGGCGGTCTGACCGTCGAGCTCAGGCACGGTCCGCGCCGGCCGTCACCCGGCGCGGCGGCGGGATAGAGACCGGGCAGCTGACGCAGGGCTCGTGCTCCTCGGGGCGCGGCTCGGCGCCCGTCTCGCCCGGACGGCGGACGTCGCGGATGGTGGCGAACGCGAGCAGCCCGCCGGCGGCGCACAAGGCGCCGGCCAGGAGCGTGGCGGCATGGAAGCCGCGGTTGAACTGGCCCGGCTCCAGGGCGCCGGCCCCGGAGATGCCCGCCGCCACGGGCAGCACCGCCACCGCGAACAGCCCCGCCGCCCTGGCCACGGAGTTGTTGACCGCGCTGGCCACGCCGGCCTGGTCGGCGCTGGCCGCGGCGAGCACCGTGGAGGTCAGCGGGGCCACGGTGAGCGACAGGCCGAGCGAGAACACGAGCACGCCGGGCAGGATGCCGCCCGCGTAGGTGGCGCCGGGCTCGACCCGCACCAGCAGCGCGAGCCCGATGCCGGCCACGATCGGGCCGATAGTCATGGGCAGGCGCGGGCCGATCCGCTGGGCGAGCCGGCCGGCCCGGGCCGAGAGCAGCAACATCAGCACGGTAACCGGGATGAGGGCCACGCCCGAGGCGAGCGGGGAATAGCCGAGCACGCGCTGCAGCTGCATCGGGAGCAGGAACAGGGCCCCGCCCAGGGAGCCGTAGATCACGAAGGTGACCAGGTTGGCCGCGGTGAACTGGTGCGACCGGAAGAGGTCGAGGGGCAGCATGGGATGAGGGCTGCGCCGCTCGACCGCGACGAAGGCCACCAGGACGGCGACCCCGCCGAGACCGGCGACCAGGATGGCGGGCGAGGTCCAGCCCTCGGCCGGCCCGTCGGTGAGCGCGTAGATGAGCCCGGCCAGCCCGACCGCGGCCAGGGCGGCGCCGAGGTAGTCGAGGCCGGGGGCGGCGGTGCGGTCGTGGGACTCGGGCACGTGGCGTCGCGCGATCCAGACCACCACGGCGGCCAAGGGCAGGTTGATGAAGAAGATCAGCCGCCAGCTGACCGCCTCGACCAGCCAGCCGCCCAGGAACGGCCCGATCGCCGTGGTCACCCCGCTCAGGCCCGACCAGGCGCCGATCGCCGCGCCGCGGTCGTC
>WNFU01002484.1_pt1 | contig 25121 bp, 17 predicted proteins | sample 5400121 | NCBI WGS metagenome assembly WNFU01 (sample SAMN13153360, study PRJNA577476) | soil metagenome | isolation source: 100 cm soil or saprolite under grassland replicate 1 | place: USA:California | collected 2016-06-15
CGTCCCCTCGAGCGCAAAATGAACATCGTGCAGAGAGTCGAAGCGCGCCAGCCACTCGCGCACCGACTCGCGGGTCGCGGGAGTGATCCGCCCTCGTGACAACTCACCGCTTCCAACGTCGACGATCGCGTACGTGATCTGCCGACGATGCACATCAAGCGCGCATACGATCCGCATCGGGACCTCCTCGAGCTCCGTGGTCTTGAACGACCCGCGTGCTTTAACACGCTTGTGCCGAGGGGGTCCCACCACATTTCATCTTTATGGGCGCCAAGCGTCCCGGCGCCTTCGACTCTGAGCACGCGGTCGAGGAAGTCCCGGTAAACGCCCTCGAGGCCCATCGAGTGCGCCAGAAGGGGCTCTGCAAAGAAGCGTTACCACCAATTCCATCGGACCGGCCAACCCGACGCTCGCTTGTCAAATTCGACGCGAGTCGGGATGATCGGCGCGCAGAGCAGAAACGAGGAGGCTTTCTATGAGCATCGCGTCGATGGCCGACGGGGCCCTCCAACGGAAGCGCGTGGCGACCGGGGGGACGACACAGGTGGGTGCACGCCCGGACACCGGGGAGGCGAAGTCGCGGACGATTACGCCGCTCAAGGGAGCGAGCGAGCTCGCGCGGTGGATTCCCACCGAGGCGATCGCGCTGTACATCGCCATTCTCGCGGGCGCCTTTGGCGCGCTTAGCGTGCCGAAGGGCAGGAAGCTCGAGGATCTCGACTACACCAGTCGCTGGATTTTCTACTTCGTCATGCTCGGCGTCACCGCCGCGCTGGTCTGGTTGATCTACGCGGCGAAGAACCGCGAGGCGCCGGCGAAAGCACCGAACAAGAAACGAAACATCCCCGTCTTCGAGATGGGAGTCGCAGCGCTAGCCATGGCCGCTTGGGCCGCGGCGCTCCCGGATTCTCCGTTCGCCGACTTCTCGTGGTACGGCGGCTGGTTTCCGGCGATCGTCCTCACGACCACGACGGCAATCGTGCCGCTGATCGCCGCTGCCGCCGGTCGGATGGCTCCGACCTACGAGGAAGCGACGCCGAACGGGGAGGCCTGACGCAATCAATCGCTCCCCGGCGATGCCGGACCTGTCGGGCGAGCGACGCCGGGGACGCTGGCCCCGCGGCTTCATCTCGGCGGCTGCGGTAGAGCTGCCGAAGTAACAGTAGGCGGCGTAGGGTCGCTCGAGATGAGGTCCGCGAGAACCTCCACCCTCCAGGCGGGCGCCGCGACGGAGACGCCGGGACAGTTCGACCAGCTATGGCTGCTGATGTGCCATCGGCAGCTGGCCGCTGGCCGGCAGCGCACTGCCGAGAGAGCGTGCGTCACCCGCACGCCGCCGATCGTGGTCGAAGAGCCGCTGAGAGATCACGGCAGGGTGCTGCCCGCATAGCAGAACCAGTACGAGACGAACTCGGCGCTCGCCATCGATCCGCACCGGCATTCGCGGACATCGTGCGCGATCTTCGCGCAAGAGGATCCAGATCCCGAGGACAGTTGGGCGGCGTGCGTGTTCTTCGGCGACCCGCTCGCTGCACGGGCGGCGTAGTGTCCGAAGTTGCGGTCGAAAGCGTCCGTCGCTCCGTTAGCTCCTGCAGCAGGTGCGGGCGAGTCGACTGCGCTGTTGCGGTCGCCGGAGATCCTCAAGCTCCGACGTAGGCGAATGCTGCCCAGTCGACCGCGTGGAACGATTCGTCGGGTGGCTGGAGGACGAGGTCGCGCCAGAGCGACTGAGCGGAATCGCGGGCCTCGCGGGTAGACGCGTTGGCCATCTCGTCCTTGAGCTGTGCGACCTGCGCCTCGCGAGGGGTATCTCGGACCCACATCTGGGCACGGCGTAGTGCCTCGCGCGGGTGAAGAGCCTCCACGCGCCAGAGGCGGTAGAAGTGTGACATCAACAGGGCCGTCACCGTCCCCGGGACGGCCCAGTGCGACGCGATCACGCCGGCGACGCCCGCCTGTAGGAGGCCCGTCGGCAGGCTCACCGCCTCGTCCGGAAGGATGTCGCCGCTGACGCTCGTCTCGCAGGCGGACAGCACAGCGAGTCGTACCCCCGGCCCTCCCGACTCGGCGAGCTTGACGTCGAGGAGCGCCCGAACGCTGAGTCTCGCGTCGTCTGCCAAGAGGAGCGCGCTGTCGAGTGGCGTTCGGTGATCGCTGTATCCGTGGCAGGAGAAGTGGTGCACGGCGTACCGAGGCAAGCACGCCTTAACGTCGTCGAGCGCGGCATCCTCGAATCGAAGAACCCTGCGCTCGGGGAAGACGGCGCATGCAGCGAGCACTTCCGCGTGCGAGAGGGGAAGAGCCGGCGCATCGACCGGGCGCGGCTCGTCGACGGCGAGCAGCGTGTGGTCGGCGACGTCCGTCGCGATCGCGCGTGCTTCGAGCAGGGCGCGGGTATTCGGCACATAGCTCAGCGACAGCTCGTCGATCGCGAACCGCCGCCCGCCGGCCACACCGGGATCCGGCGTCGAGGCCGCGTGGAGCGGGAGCAGTCCGAGCGGCCCTGCAGGAACGACGATCGCCGCGTCCGGTTCGGGGAGCTCTGCGAGCAGTCGCACGAGGATGGCATCCCAAAGCCAGCCGCTGATGCCGTTGAACGTGCGGATCCAGGACGGTCGGTCCCGCAGCCTGCGCGAGTAGGCGCGGTGGAACTCGTCGACCTTCTGCGCGACCGCTTGCTCCGTGACCTCGGGCAGCCAACAGGTCCCGGTGGCTTCCTCGCCGGCGAGCACGACGAAGGCTGTGCCTCCCCTCTCGGCCGGAGCGACGTAGATGACCGGCAGCTCCTCGGCGGCGGCTCTCAGGTCCTGAAGCTCGGGCTTCGTCGCGAAGCGCTCGAACCCCGGCACGGCACGGACCGCGTCGATCACTCCCGCCAGCTCGAGCTGGGCGTCATCCACCTCGTCGCTGGTGGCGGTCGGTCGGGCACTCACCGCCCGGAGCCGCTCCGCGGCCTCCCGGTAGCGCGTTACGAGCTCGGCACGGCCGACCTCGGCGAGCCCTTCCAGCCGCACGCGGTCGCGGGCGAGGGCTTCGGAGAGAAGGACCGCGCGCCCGCGCTCGAGTGCGACCACCGCCGCGTGTGCATCGCCGGTCTTCGCGTAGGCGTACGCGGCCCGAGACGGGAGACCGCTCGCAGTCCGCAGCCACGCCTCCTTGTCCTCGCGGGTGATCTGGCTGTCGAACAGCCGCTCGAGGGCGTCGAGTCCGGCCCCGGCCGCCTCGACCGACTCGTCCCAGGCCTCGCGCTGCGCGGCCCAGGTCCCCCACCGCTGTGCGGCAGCCAGTGCCCATTCGTACGCTCGCTCGAGCCCGTGTGCGCAGGCGTTCCGGTATGCGGCGCGGGCGCGATCGAGGTCGTCGGGCCGGGCGTGCGCACGATGCGCCCGCTCGTACATGCTCGCGAGGTTGAGCTCACGGGACGCAAGCTCCGGCGCGGTAGGGCCTGTGGCCTGGATCGCCTCTCGATACGCGGCGATCGCCCTCTCGAGTTGTGTCCGATCGCCGGTGGCGTCGTAGAGCGCGCTTGCCGAGTTGCCTTCGTTGTTCAGGCGCGAGGCGAGCTGCCAATCGCCGGGTGCGGTCAGTCGCACCGCCTCGGTGTGGGCCTTGGCGGCAGCGGCCAGGTCGTCCTCGTTCCCGGTGGCCTCGAAGCGGACGAGGAGCGCCCCGCCGAAGTTGGTTAGACGGGCAGCTAGGTTCGGGTCGTCGACTCCAGAGCCCTCCAGCGAACGGCGCCCGTACTCGACCGCGTCGTCGAGGTCACCGGGCACGCCGAGCCGAGCGAATCGCCGCCGGAGCAGCGTCCCGAGGACGTTGGCGTGCCCTGGGTCGTTGGGCTCGCTCTCGAGAGCGCGGCGAACCGCCGCGATCGCGTCCTCGAGATCTCGAAGGCTGCCGTCGACGTTGTAGCGCGCAGCGAGACATACTCCGAGCTCGCCACAGCACTGCGCGAGGTTGCGCGAGCGCGAGCCCTCCGCGTGCGAAACGGCGTCGCGCGCCCGATCGACGGCTTCGTCGAGCTCCCGCCGGTCGCCGCGCAGCCGAAAACGGGCGTAGAGAACCGCGGCCAGCCCCTCCTCGCAGAGCGCGAGGAGCGACGTCGCGTCGGCGGGAGCATCGCTCAACGCCTTGCGAGCGGCCGTGAGCGCAACATCGAGGTCGCGCTCATCACCGTCGGTCTGGTAGCGAGCCAGCTTCGTGGAGGCGATGTTGCGCCAGCACCTCGCCGCCTCGATCGACAGCGGAGGGGCGAGCGCTATGGCCTCGTTCCAGTAGCGCAGGGCGTCGTCCACGTCACCAGGCCGCGACGTGAGGAGCCCACGCCAGTTGAGCGTGATCCCCAGGCGGTTCAGGATGTCGACGCGAAACGCCGGGGAGGAGCCGTCGAACGCTTCGTCCGAGACGATTCGCTGGTATGGATCGGGAAGCCCCGCAAGTGCGGATCGATCCTTCTCGAACACGTGCTTCGCGAGCCCGACCTGGGCCTGCGCGACCGCGGCTTCGAACCGCTCGGGCACATCCCGGACGGGCGTCCACTCCAGGTAGGCATCGACCCTGTCTGGTGAGTCGCTCGTCCGAGGGAGCTTGCCCCGGCCGGGTTGAGATGCTCCGGCCAATACGACTATGGTTGCGGGGAGGTTGCCGTCATGCAACTCGACCCGCCGTCACGTGAACGCTAGCCGGTGATCGCCCAGGTCCTCAACCGCGAGTTCCTGCTCGGCCAGCTCGCCGACGTACGCGACGGACTCACGCAGGAGCTGGTCATGCGTGCTCGTCGAGGACGGCCCAGTCCTCTCGACGAGTTCTCGGAGGCGGAGGTCGAGGAGGTCGTCACGATGCTCGAGGCGACGACGGAGGCGCCGGAGGGACTCGAGGCCGTGCCCGAGGACGAGGCCGCCGAGCCGACCGCGGCGCGGCCGAAGGACGACTTCGCGTTCGTGCCCCGGGATCCGCTCCTGAGCATCGTGCAGACAGCTCTCGAGGACGCGGTCGAGACCCGCGAGCCGGAAGCGATCGCGGAGCGTCCCATGCTCGACGATCGGCGCTCAGGTCCGGAGCCAGTGGTCACGGATCGTCACCTGGCCGCAATGCCGCTGTATCGAACGCCGACCGGGCGTCGTGCCTGGGGACGGTTCGAGGTGAGCCGACCGAAGATCCTGAGCGACCCGCGCTGGGTCTGGTCGGGCGTCGTCATCCTCTGGCACAAGTTCAAGAAGCGGGCGCCCTTCAACGGGACACCCGCGGGACCTCTGACGATCGCCGACAACGCCCGGGTCCTCCTCGTGGGCGACTGGGGATCTGGGATTCCGCGCGCGCAGGCGGTCGCGACGCGCATGCGGCAGGTGCTCGAGCAGGGGATCGCGGAGCGACGCGAGCAGCACGTGATCCACCTCGGGGACGTGTACTACACCGGCGGCGAGCGCGAGTATCGGGAGCGGTTCCTGAAGTACTGGCCCGTCGAGTCAGGCGATGACATCGGCTCGTTCTCGCTGAACGGAAACCACGACATGTACCAGGGCGGCCACGCGTACTTCGGCACCTGCCTCGCGGATCCGCGGTTCGGCCGTCAGGAGCGAAGCAGCACGTTCTCGCTACGCTCGTCGCACTGGCAGCTTCTCGCCCTCGATACGGCCTACGAGGACGCAGGGCTCCACGGCGGCCAAGCGCAGTGGATCCGCGAGCAGCTCGACGCGAATCCGGGCCTCCGCACCGTCCTTCTGAGTCATCACCAGCCGTTCAGCGCGTACGAGCCGGGCGCGCAGGTCCTCCGCGACAAGATCAAGCCCGTGCTCGAGACGGGCCGGATCGACGCGTGGTTCTGGGCGCACGAGCATCGCTGCCTCGTCTACAAGCCGCACATGAAGATCGAGTTCTCGAGCTGCGTCGGACACGGCGGGATCCCGGAGTACCTGATCGCGAAGGAGGGGCAGCCGTATCCGGAGCCTCTCGACTACGACTACCGGCTAAAGCACGGAGGCGGCCTCGAGCCGTGGAACACGCTCGGGTTCGCCCTGGTCGAGCTCGACGGCGCCCGCATGAGGGTCAGATACGTCGACGAGAACGGCGACACGCATCACGAGGCTGAGCTCGAAGCCCCCACGTAGGAGAAGGCTGCCCAGTTGTACGGGTGCGCGTCGTCGCGCTCACCAGGATCCCTTAGGACGAGGTCACGCCAGAGCGCCTCCGCCGCGCGCGTCGCCAGTCGACCTCCCCCGCGCGGAAGATACTGCTCCAGATCCCGCGCCTTCTCGCCGTTCGTGGCATCTCGCACCCATCGTTGCGCCTCACGGAGCGCGTCCGCGGGGTCGCGCCCGCCGCCGCGCCACAGCTGATAGAAGCGCGTCATCAGCATCATCGTGGCGGCCTCCGGCACGGACCAGAGCGACGCGACGACACCGCCGGCGCCCGCCTGGGCGAAACCCGTCGGGAGCCCAACCGCCTCGTCCGGAAGGACATCGCCCGGGACCCCGGTCTCGCACGCGGACAGGATCGCGAGCTTGACGGCGAGGCGCTGACCGAGAAGCGCGCCGAGCGTCAACCTGACGCCACCCGACATGAGGAGGAACGACTGGAGCGGATCTTGCAGCTCGGCACGGCCATGACAGGAGAGGTGGACGACGTCGGCCGAACGGAGCGCGCTCAGGACGTCCGCCGCGAGCGCTTGCTCACCGGCGAGAACCGTCGCTGACGCGAACGTGGCGACAGCCGCTTCGACCTCGAGCTCCGAGTTCGGTAGCTGCTCGACTCCGGCGGACTGGGGCCGCGGGTCGTCGACGGCGAGGATCGAAGTCGGCGACCCCTCGAACGCGGCTCGTGCGGCCGTGAGCGAACGCGCGTTCGGCGTGAATGTGAGGAGTGGGCCGTCGAGCGCGTAGCGGCGTCCGGTGGCGGCACCCGCGTCGGGCGTCCACGCCGCGTGCAGCGGTAGCAGGCTCAGCACACCGGCGGCGATGACGTGGGCGCGCGATGCAGAGCCGATGGCTTCGAGCGTCGGCCCCATCGCGGCTTCCCACAGCCACGACGTCACGTCGTCCAGCGCGCTAAGCCACGCATCCTCTCGCTGCCGCCGTGCCGAGTACGCACTGCGAAGCGTTTCGACCCGTTCGCGGACCGCCTGCGCCGTGAGATCTCCGAGGTCGACCTGGGCGACAGTCTCGGTCTCGCCACGTACGACCAGTCCGAGCCCGCCCGTCTCCGCGGGCGCTAGGTAGACGAGCGGAGCCGACCCGGCTCCCTCGAGGACATCGGACATGTCTGCCGGTTGCAGGAACTTCTCGTAGCCGGGAACCTCGCGGATCTGGTGCACCGTCGCGTCCAAGTCGGCCCGCGCCTGCCGCAAGCGTTCTGCGACGTCCTCGGCGCTGTGCCGCGCCCGCGGACCTTCGAGCTCGGCGCGCTCGAGCTGGTTCCACCGTGCCGCCGCTTCCTCGTAGCGCCGACGGAGACCCCCGTGACCGAGCGCTTCCAGGCGGTGGAGATCGGACCGGTCGCGCTCGAGCGCCTCCGAGAGGAGGAGCGCCTGCCCTTCCTCGAGCGCCACCGCTGCCGCACCCGGATCTCCGGCCCGCGCGTACGCGAACGCAGCGCGGGCTGGAAGCCCCTGCGCGTCGACGAGGCGCAGCTCCTTGTGGCGGCGTAGCAGCTGCGCACGGAACACGCGATCGAGGGCGCGGAGCGCGTACCCGTACGCTTCCGCCGCCTCGCTCCACGCCTCGCGCCCAGCCGCCCACTGCGCCCAGTTCCGCGCTGTGATGAACCCGGACCGTGGCTCCTCGTCGCGCCCGAGGCGGCTGCCTTCGCGAAACGCGGCGATCGCGGCCTGAAGGTCGTTCGGATTTCCGGCGAGCTCGAAGCGGTACTGGAGACCCGTGCCTAGTCCGTTGAGGTAGCCGACACGATCTCGTGACTCGGGCGACACCCGCTCCAAAGCTCCCATCTCCAGCTCGATCGAGCGGTCGAGGACGTCGGCGAGCCGTGTGGAGATGTAGACGGCTTGGAGCGCGTTCGCGAGGTTGGCGTGTCGCGCGGCGGCGAGAGGCGAGTCGTCCGGCGTTTCCTCGAGGGCGCGCTCGAGCGCCTTCGTCGCTGCCAGCAAGTCGTCGAAGTCGCCCGTCCGCTCGTACCGCGTCTGGAGCGCGGCGCCGAGGTTGTTGAGCCCGTTCAGGATCTCAGGCGCGCCAGGCGTCGCGGCCGCTACTGCCCCGTCGATCATCTCGATCGCGCGGTTCAGGTCTTCGATCCCGCCTGCGATCTCGTCTCGCCGCAGCAGCGCCATTCCGATGTTCTGGAGCCGGCTCAGCAGGTACGGCGACCCCGGGGGCGTCACCTCGACCGAGCGGTCGAACGCCTCGACGGCGCGGTCGAGGTCGTCGATGTCGCCGGCGCGGTCGTAGCGGTCGAGCAGCCCCAACCCGAGGTTGTTCAGAAAGGTGCCCAGGTGCGGCGAGTCCGGGGGCGTGGTCCGGACGGCCTCCTCCAGCGCATCCAGTCCCGCTCGGAACCGACGCTCGTCGCCCGTCTCCTTCCCGAGATCCGTCAAGCCGGTACCGAGATTCGTAAGCCGGCCCGCGCGTGCGGGACCGTCGGGCGACGCGTCGACGCCGCCCTGAAAGGCCTCGACCGCCCGCTCGAGATCGGCCACGTCACCGGACAGCTCGAACCGCGCCTGCAGCGCGTTTCCGAGGTTTGTCAACGCACGCGCGAGCCCGTCCCCGGACGGCTCGAGCACGAGAGCGTTGTGATAGTGGCCGAGCGCGAGCTCGAGGTCGTTCGCGTCGCCGCGCGACCAGAATCGCTGGAACCGGACGTTCCCCGCCTCGACGTAAGCGTCGGACCGAATGTCCGCGGATGCGTCCTCCAGTCCTCGATGGGCGAGTACTTGCTCCCAGAGGCCGATCGCCTCGTCCAGCGCGCCGGCCTCGTCCGCGCTGTCGAACCGCTTTCCGGCCGCGTCGGCCTCGCGGATCAGGTGGACGAGCGAGCGCTCCAGCTCGACCCCACCTGCCGGCTCAGACTCACGGCGTCCCACGCTGACCTGGTCGATAATTGTCTCGCACTGCCGTTCAGAACGCGAGCCATCCAGGACGGACTGGAGGGAGAACATGTACGAGCGAGAGGACGTGCTGGCGGCCGCGCGGGCGCTGCTGCCGCAGCTCCCTTCGCTGCTGGGCGACGACGCAGAGGCCGTCGCGCAGGAGCTCGAAAGGCTGCTCCAGCTCGCCGAGGCCGGCGAGGAGGTCGAGAACGACATCCTCGCGCTCTTCGCGCAAGACGAGGCGACTCGGGAATGGGCGCGTCGATTTCTCGAAGAGCGGAGACCGCAAGCCCGAGAGAAGGGGATCGACGACGAGAGCTGGCCGCCCGAGGTCGGCGAGTCGACGATTCGCCGCACGCCGCATCTCCAGGCGCCCGACGCGCTACCGACCACCGCCGGTGCCGAGTTCCGCATCGAGGTGTGGGTGGACACGATGGATCTCGCCGAGACCGAGGAGGGTGAGGAGGTCGTCATCGAGGCGCCCCCGAACGTCCCGTCCGTCACCGTCGGCGTCCTCGCGACGGCAAGTGCGCACTTCGAGCTCGTGGACACACCGTTCAAGCCGCTCCTGATCGAGCGCGATGCCAAATCGTCCGAGCATGTGCCGTTCACGCTCCGGGTGACCGAAGCGGGCGAGCCCGGAGAGGCCGGAATCTCCATCCTGTTCGTCTACAGCGGCCATACGGCGGGCAGCGTCCGCCGCTATTGGGAGTGGGATCCGGACAAAGACTCGGCGGACGCAATCCTCACCCCTCAACCCCTCGCGCCGTCGCTCCCGGTGCGCGTCGATACCGAGCAGCCTCACCTCTCCGTCTATGTCACCGCGCCGACTCGCGACGGCTCGCACTTCATGTGCGCGGTCGCGACGCCATTGATTCCGGGCCTTCGGGAGCCCGACGCGGCGGAGGAGTGGGTCCTGCCCGCCGCGGAACGCGTCGCCGACTTCGTCTCGAGGCGACTGCAGGCGATGCTCGCCGCAACGACCCCCAAGGCGCGGAAGCGGGAGTTGCTCGCAGTTGGTCATGAATTCTGGGACGTCGCGCCCAAGCCTTTCAAACAGGTCCTCGGGCGGCTCCTCGAAGCCGGTTCGACCGTCGAGCACATCTACATCGCCTCGGAAGAGCCGACGATGCCGTGGGAGCTGATCGTCCCGTCGTTCCCGGACGCGGACGGCCTGCCCGTCGATCGTGATCCGCTCGGCGTCGAGTTCGCGATCGGGCGTTGGACCCGCGGTGACTCCAGCTCACCACCGCAGCGGGTGCAGGTGAGCGACAGTCTCGTGGTCGCACCGACCTACGAGCACAAGCCGCTCGATGCGACGAACGAGCTCGCTTTCCTAAAAGAGCACCTCGCCGGAAAGAAGGTCGAGTCGCCCGTAACGGTCGACAGTCTGGACGCATTCTTCGGCAAGAACTCCGCGTCCATCGTCCACTTCGTCTGCCACGGTGCTGCGGGCGTCGAGGACGACGACGCGATCTACCTCGACGCAAACGAAGAGCTGCGCGCAGGCGTCGCCCGCGGAATGGACGGTTTCAAGGCGCTCTGCCGATCCAGACGCCCTCTGATCTTCATCAACTCCTGCGAGGTGGGAAGGCTCGTACCATCGCTCGGCGGCATCGCCGGCTTCCCGAAGACGTTCGCCGAACTCGGAGCGCGCGCGATCATCGCGCCGCTCTGGCCCGTGCGCGACGTCAAGGCCAGCGAAGTCGCACTGGAGCTTTACCGCCGCGCGCTCGACGAGCCGGACCGGACCCTCGCCGAGATCGTCCGTGACGTCCGCGCGCGCGCCTACGAGGTGGATCCGTTCGAGGACTCGTACGCTGCGTACTGCTTCTACGGGGACCCGATGAGTCCACTCGAGCGCCTGCCCGGCTAGGCACGAGCGTCGGCGAGTCCGCGTAACGCGGCCCGCAACTGGTCCCGGTCCCCCTGGAACGGGATCAAGGAGTTGTCCGATGTCGAGCGGCGCACCCTCGCGTCGAATGTCAGCGTGATCCGAGGACAGCGGCGATCCGAGCCGTCCCACCGTGCGCGTGGTCGACCGCGGCATCGGGCAGCACCCCGCCGACGCGCACGCCACGCACGCCGCTCGCCGTCACGTGCGCCATGACGCGGCGGCGACACGCGGGCGGAGCCGCTCGTGCACCGGACGTATCCAGATCAGACAACGAAGGATGGAGCCCTTATGGAGCCCAGCGGGCGCAACTGGTGGCAACTGGTGGCAAATCGGACGGGGCGAGAAACGGCCCAGACAAGCAAAAACGTTGCCGTGGGTTGCGACCCGTTGCGATGGTAAGGAATGCGATGAAGAAGGCGTGGGGTACGTAAATCCGTCCGTCATGCTGCTTGGGCGTATTCGTTGATGAGGCGAGCAGGTACAGCAACGAAGCGACCGAGCAACGCCTCCCTCACCCGGATACATCAGAGAGCCGACTCTACGGACCATCACGCCCCTGTGGCACGAGGTCGCCCGCGTTTCAGACGAGCGAGTGGGCGGGCACCACCGCGCATGCGTGGGCCGCTGCCGCGACGTTTCCCTTTTGCTCACACCGAAGCCGCTGCTTTCCGGGGGACGCCGAGGGAACCGCGGCGCGTCCGGCATGAGGTGCCCGTCAGCGGCATCGCGCCTGCACGGCGTTGACAGGGGCGAGACAAGGGTAGAGGATGGCCCGTGAAATAGCGATCACGGAGGCAGCGTGCGCCCGCTGGGTTCCACGACAACGCCCTGCGGTAGGTCTCGGGTTTTTCGATCTGCGCGACCGAGGATCCGCGGGGCGTTTGCGTGAGAATCCTCTGGGTTTCGGACAGCCCCTCGAGCCCGTCCGGCTTCGGCGGCGTGACAGGCGCGGTCTGCTCGCGCCTCGCCGAGCACGGCCACCGGGTGGAGATTCTCGGCTGGCAGACCCACGGCTCCACCGACCGGTGGCAGGGAATTCCCGTCCATCCGGTGCGACGAGATCAGTTCGGAAGCGACGTCTTGCTCACGTACCTGATGCGGCTGCAGCCCCACTTCGTGATCACGCTCGGCGACGTCTGGTGGATGAGCTTTCTCGCCGACCCGCCGGTGCAGCGTTACCTCGACCTCGCGGGTGCGCGCTGGGTCATGTATTACCCCATTGACGGCGCCGACCGCGATGGCCTGTTGCCAAAAGGCTGGGTTCGGGCGCTGCGCACGGCCGACGTTCGCGTCGCGATGAGTCGCTTCGGGGCCGAGGTGACGCGGGCCTGTGGACTCGACTGCGAATACATCCCACACGGATGCGATCTCGACGTCTTCCGTCCGCCCGCCGACAAGGACGAGGCCAAGGCGGAGCTCGGGTACGACGGCAAGTTCGTGATCCTTTCGGACGCTCGCAATCAGCCGCGGAAGCTGCTTCCCCGGTTGTTCGACGTCGCCGCCGAGTTCGCCCGCGGCAAGCCTGACGTCGTTCTGCATCTCCACGCCGACCCCGAGGACGATGCGGCCTCCAGTGACCTGTACAGCTACCGGCTCCGCGAGGACGCGATCGCCCTCGGCCTCGAGGAGGTTGTCCGTCTGACGCCGAACTTCCAGATGCGCGCGTCGGCGGGTCTTCCTCTCGAGGAGCTCGCACGCCTCTACGCCGCCGCGGACGCACACGTCCTCACCTCGTGGGGCGAGGGTTTCGGCCTTCCGAACCTGCAAGCGGCGTGCGCCGGCGTCGTCCCCATCGCGGGCGCGTTCGCGGCGAGTCGTGAGCTCGTCGAGGGGCACGGCTACGCGGTTTCGGCCGAGTCGACGATGCTCGACGAATTCGGGCTCGTTCGTTGGCTGCTCGACCGGGCCGGCACCGTCGCTGCCCTCGAGGAGCTCTACCAGAACCGTGCCCTCCTCGCCGCCCGCTCTGCACGCTCGCGGGACTTCGCGCTCGGGTACGGCTGGGACGGCATCGTCGACGATTGGGAGCACGCGCTGCTGACGGCGCCGCAGCGGCGGCGCCCGACGCGCACACAGTCGTACGAGTGGGTTGCCGGTGGAGGCGGCGAGCAGCTCGACGGGCTTCCCGAGCCGGTTGCGAATGCGGCGACGGACGTGCTCGCCACGCTTCCAGACGGCGTCAGCGTCAGCGTCCGAATGTTCGAGCGCCGGCAGGGCGAGGTCGCCGCGGCCATCTACGAGGATGCGTTCGGCGAAGGCGACGAGCTGAGCGTGCCGGTGCGCCTGCCGCCTTTCTTCGACGGCGCTCCGCGGCCGCGGGTTGGGGACATCCTCGTCGGCCCGGCCGATCTCGGCCTTGCGGCGATGCTGCGACGCATCTTCCCCCGGCTCGCGATCTCGGTGCCGACGCCGAACGGCGATCCCGATCATCCGCAGCGGCTTTCGCTCGAGCAACTGCTCCCGCCGCTCGTGCACTACGCGCTCGTGCTCGACTACGGGCAAGACGCGACGCCCGGAATCGATCTCGCATGCGCGGCGCTCGGCATTCCGTTCGCGGGCGTGAGCACGATCTGGCCTGCGCTTCCCGGCGCGACGCCGTTCCTGCAAGCGCGTCGGCTGATCACCGACCAAGGCTTCTCCGAGAGGCGTCGCGGAGAAGCGGCGCGAAGGGCCGAGCAGACGTTTGGGGTCGCAGTGATCGAGAAGCTGCGCACGCTCGCGCTCGCCGGCCAGCCTGATGAGGACGGCGACGACGCGCCGGCCCCGGCTCCACCGGTGGAGATGTTCCTCGTCCGCGCCCGCGAAGGCGCGCCCGAGGACGCGAACGAGACGATCGCCGAGTACGTGTCGCTTCGCGGTGGCCTGATCCTGATGGCGACGGGGGCCGATTCGCTCATCGTCGCGATGCCGGCTGGCGGCAAAGCGGTGCTCGAGCGGCAGGAGCTCGTTGGGTTCGTCGGCGGAATCGCGCTCGACGACGAGGGGAAGGCCGCCCGTCCGCTGAAGGCCCTCTTCGCCGCGAACGCGGCAAGGCAGATGATCGCCCGTGGCGACCTCGTCGCGGGGGGAAGGAGGTAGCGCCGAACCGTCAGTCGTTCGCTTACCCTGGACATCCTCGCTGAAAGGAGCCGCACATGCCGTCGACCGTCGGACGCGACCTTCTCGACGTCCCGTTCCCCGACATGGTTCAGAATCTCGCGTTCGCCATCGCCCGCGGGCAGATGGCGCTCGACCGGTCGTCGCTTGCAACCGCGCGGACGCTTGCGCGTGAGCGCGTGATGCTGATTCCGGAGATCCACGAGATCATCGAGCCAGAGTTCTACGACCGTGATGTGGTCGTCGAAGGCAGGACGGAGCACATCCGCATCACCGGCGCCCGCATCCGCGCCGAGACGATGCCCGAACAGAGCTTCACGCTCCTGCAGGCCGGCTTGCTGCCGACCTTCTACCAGTTCACCGAATCGATCATCGAGGTGAAGATGTCCATCTCGTCGAAGTCGACTTCGAGCTCGGAGTTCGAGTTCGGCGCGTCGTTGGAGGCGAGCGCGTCGTGGGGATGGGGGTCCGCCTCCTTCGCGTCCCACGTCAACTACAAGACGCAAAACACGTTCTCGTACTCGTCGGAAGGGTCGAGCTTGCTTCGGACGACTTTGAAGCCGGTCCCGGCGCCGACGCGCTTGATGCCGCGGATCGTTCAGGTGAACACGCTGCCGATGCTGCAAAACCTGCCGCCGATCGTCAACGTCGCATGAGCGAGACGTAGCGGAGAGACCGAAAGCGAAAAGGAGGGTTTGAATGCCGCGCTCGATCGGCCGCGATCTGCTCGACCTGCCGTTCGCGGAGATGGTCCGCAATCTCGCATTGGCGATCGCGGAGGGGCAGACCGCGCTCGACCTCAACTCGCTCGAGACGCTCAAGGCGCTCGCGGACACGAACCTCGACGTGCTCGCCGAGATGACCGAGATCATCGAGGCCGACGAACGCAAGGTCGAGGTCGGCGGCGAGACGATACCCATCACTGGCACACGCATCCGCGCAAGCGGCACGAACTTGCGAATGAACATGATCCAGGCCGGTTTGCTGCCGACCTTCTACCAATTCACCGAGGCCTCGATCGAGGTGCGCCTCTCGATCACGATGCGGGAAGCCGGAGAGTCGGAGACCGAGGAGGTGGACCGCGCCGGTCGACCGTTCCTCGCGCTCGGTCGTTCGCGGGCTTTCGCGTCGAGTGTCGATTACCGCTCGGCGAACAAGTACACGTACCAGGCGAGCGGCGCGAGCGTCCTCCGTGCGACGATGCGGCCGGTGCCGCCACCGACACGGCTGGAGCCCCGCTTCACGACGGTGAACACGCTGATCGAGCCGCCGACCGTGACGACGGACAATCGCTGAGGGGAGACGATGTCGAACGGAGACGCACAACGCATCGCCGAGCTCCTCTCGACGCCGCTCGAGCAACTGCTCGTCTCGCTCGGCTCCGGAATCGGCCGGGCCCAAGCGGAGCTCGACCGGCACGCGATAGCGACGCAGGAGATGATCGACGAGCACGAGGTTCTTTCGCAGTACGGCCTGGAGGCCACCTGGTATCAGATCCCGTCCACGCAGCTCGAGCTGAAGATGTCGATTGCGATGGAGTTGCCGTCGAAGCCCCCCGCGCCGCCAGTCGGCGAGACGGTTCTCGGCCTGCCCCACTGGCTGCAGCTGCCACGCCTCTGGGCTCAACCGGTGAACGCACGCTTCGTCAACCAGTTCGGCTTCGATGTGCAGGCGGCGAGCACCGTCACATTGCAGATCGTCGCCGTGCCGCCGCCGGGACCGGCACGGGGCGGCGAGCCCGCGTCGACGCGCGACGCGATCTTCGCCGTTGCACGGCCGTACCTGTTCCCGAAGGAGGACACGACGCAGGCGCCTTCCGGGCGCGTGACGATCAACTTCAATGCCGGCGCGGGCGCCTGGTACGTCGTTCAGAGCGAGGAGAGTGAGGGGACCGTCACCCTGCGCGCGCTGGTGAAGATCGACGACGCCTCACAGGCAGTTCTCAAGCAGGAGGAGCGGCCCTAGTGGCGCCCGCCGACGACGACCTTCGCGGGCGGATCAAGCAGCTCGAGGCTGAACGCCGCGAATTGCAAGCGCACCTCGACCAGGCCCGCTCTGAGCTGTCGGACTCTGCGGCGAGGCGCGCCACCCTCGAGGAGGCGAACAAGCAGCTCGACGTCCGGCTGCACGACGCGAGCGGGCAGCTTGCCGACACGCAGCAGAAGCTGACACAGGTCCAGGAGCAGCTCCGCTCGCAAGCCGAAGAGCTCGGACGGTTGCAGGCAGTCGCCGAGAACGCGAAGGAGCTACAGCAGGAGCTGAAGGTCGCTCGGACGCAGCGCGACGAACTGCAAAAGCAGCTCGTCGAGGCGGCGGCGAGCTTCGAGAGCCGCGTCGGCGAACAGGTGCGGGCGGCGGTCGACCAGCTTCGTAAGGAGCACGAGGCTGCCGCCGCCGAGTGGGAGGAGGAGCGTCGACGTTTGCAAGACCGGCTCCAAGGTTTGATGGGCGGCACCGCCGAAGAGACGCGGGCCGTTCGAGCCAGCGATCTCGCGAACCAGTTCCGCTCCGTACTCGACGAGCTCGCGGAGCCCGAGCACGACCGGGCGGTCGGTGCCGCGCTGACCGGGCTCGAGGTGGAGGCGCGCGGAATACTCGCGCCCCCGGCCGAGGGGGAGACGCTGCCGCGCCTCGTCACCGTCGATCCCGCGCAGGTCGTCGATCCCGGCGCGCTCTCGACGGTCCGGATGCGGTTCGGGCTGCTGCCGCGGCTGCCGACGGAGCTCGGTGAGGAGCAACCGCCGGAGGACTAGCGGTGAGTGAGCCGGTGCGCACGGTGCTCTTTCCCGCCGCACGCGTAGCGGCGCTCGAGGCGCAGCTCGACGCGCTGCGCATCCGCGAGCGGCTGCGGCTCGGTGCGCTCGAGATCGACGAGGTAGCGTGGCTGCGACGCGTCGTCGCCCAGCAGGAGTCGGAGCTCGAGCGTCTTCGCGACCAGCTACGTCAGGTCCAGGCGGTGCGGCGACGCGCGACGCTCGACGCTCTCATCCGCGCAGTTGCCGACGCGCTCGCATCAGGCGAGGCGGCGATGCCTGGAAGATCGATTGCATTCGCGCGCGCGGAGCTCAAGGTTCGGCTCGAGCTGGGCGAGGATCCGGGAATCGCGGTCGGCAACGCGGGTGACCTGACCCGTGACTCACTGAGCACGATCAGCCTCGAGTTGCGCGCGCTCCCTCCAACGCTGGAGGAGGAGCATCGGCGAACCGCTGCCGCGGCAGTGATCGAGGCGGCGGCAGCGCTACAGCACGCCCTCGACGACGTGCCGCAAGCGGCCGACACCGTGACGGCCGCTGCCCTCGCGGCAGCGTCGGTGCTCGCGTCGGCCCCGGCTGAGCCCCCGGACGCCCTGCCTGCGCTCGCGCGTCCGCTCGCCGATGCGCTCCTGGCGCTCGCGGCCCGGGTCGACGCCCTCACGGCTCCGGCCCGCGAGTTCGCCGACCGTCTCGCTGCGGTCGCGACGCCGCCGTCCGGCGCGGAGATCGCAGCGCTCTCCGCGCCCTTACGCGAAGCCGCCGACGCGGTCTCACGATGGCAGTAACGATCAAGGCGCCGTCGGTCGTCGACCCGGTGGGGCCGCCGCCGACGTTCGTCGTCCGCACCGACCGAACGTTCTTCACCGTGGAGCTCGCGTCCGACCCCATCCTCTTCCAGCCGGCGCTTGCGACGCGGCGCAATCCCGAGGCCTACTACTCCACGACCGTGTCGGGCTCGCCTCTCAGCGTGCACGACGGCCGTGGGGAGTACCGGCTCGCCGACGTGATCTGGCCGTACCTGCGCCGTCACCCGTTCGTCTACTACCGGGCCACTGCGTACGATGCGGGGCCTGTTCGCATGGAGGCAACGGTCGCCGACGCGGACTACGCACGCGCCCCGTCGTTCCGTGTCGCGCGTCCGCCGGCAATGCTCCCGCACGCGCCGCACGGCCTGTCCGCCTCGTTGCCTCGGCTTCACGTCGATCGAAACCGGCTCGTGAACCCGGCCGGAGACGTCGTCGTGCTGCGCGGGGTTCTCCACCGTGGGCTCGAGGCGCCCGGGGGCCGCGTCCGCCGCGAGGACGTCCGCGCTCTCGTCCACGACTGGCACGCGAACCTGCTGCGTCTCGGAATCGATCAGCGGCGTGCGCTGACGGACGCGGAATACCTGCGCGGCCTCGACCGTGTCATCGCGTGGGCGGCGGCGGAGGGCGCGTACACGCTGCTCGCCCTCACGCGATTGGACGAGGACCGTGAGTTCGGCCACGATGCTTCCGGCGCCGTGTGCCGAAGTCCCGCGCTCCCGGAGGAGAACACCGTCCGTCTTTGGACGATGCTCGCAGCGCGTTACCGGAGTGAGCCGGCGGTTCTTTACGAGCCGTTCGACGAGCCGCACGAGCCCTTCCACGACGATCGGTGGTATCCGCTCCGGCGCGCGGCCAACGACGCCGGCTGGCACGCCCGCTGGCATGACTGGGTCCGCCGTCTGGCCGCGGCGATCCGCCACGAAGCGGCGGATGCGGTCCTCGTCGTCAGCGGTTGGCGCTTCGGACTCGACCTCCGTGCCTTTCCGATCAACGTCGGCGGCCTGCCCCTTGCGAACACCGTCTATTCGACGCACGTGTTCACGCCGCACCGAGAGGGACGCTCCACCTTCTTAAGCGCCAACTTCGACTACTGGTTCGGCTTTGCGCGGCTCCGCTCGGCACACCCGATCGTCGCCGGTGCCTGGGGTGGCGCTGCGACGGATCTCGAGTGGGGCGATCGACTGGAGCGATACATGCGTGTGCTGCACCGGTTTCGGAACGGCGAATGGCCTGGTCTCGCAGGCTGGGCGGCGTCGTCGTGGGCGGAGCTCGCGAACGCGGCCGGCGGTGCTACGGAGTTCGGTGAGCTCGTGCGCGGCTCGCTGCGGACCATGCCGTCCGCGGCGTCTGCCGACTTCGATCGGACGCGTCCTGCCAGTACACGCAGCCGCGATCGCATCGAGGTGCTCCCGACCGCGCGCCGGAACGACTTCTTCCTCGTTCGCGGCCACGATTTCTCCGCAGGAGCGCGGATCGTCGTGATGCCGTCAGTCGGCGTGCCGGTACGACTCGCGCCGACGACAACCCTGCCGCATCTGCTCGTCCTTGCGCGGCTGCCTGCATCGCTGCCCACCGGCGCGGCGACCGTGCAGGTGGCGCGAGCCGACGGCACCCTCAGCGAGTCGACGGCGATCACCATCACGGCCGATCCATTGCCCAACGTGACGGTCCTGGTTGACGGCGCGGCGAAAGCGTCGCCGTACACGTTGCTCTTTCTCGCCAACCCGGTCGTCAGGAGGCAGAACGGGACGTTCGTTGCCGACCCGATCCAGTCGAATCGCCGCGCGTTCCACGAGACGGTTGCCACAGCGCTCCGCGTGTTGTTCGGCACGCGCGAGCGACTGCTCGTGCCGTACGCACACGAGATTCGTGTCGTTGCACGCTACGCGTCGGCTGCGGTCACGGCCGGGAATGCTCTTTGCCGCCAGGAGCACGGTGGACAGATGTGGCCTGAGCAGGCGAAGATCACCGCCTTCCTCTCCGCGTTGCCACTTGCCGCGGATCATGTCTTCGTCGTCTTCCGCTCGAGCAGCCACGGGCGTGCAACGACGTACTGGTCCGTCGAGGCCGGAGCGTCCGCCGGTCAAGCGTGGACGCTCGACGGCGCGGCGCAGAACCACCGGCAGACGTCCACACAGCCCGGGACGACGGCGCTCACGTCCCCGACGGCACCGATCACGGCCCTGCACGAGTTCCTCCACGGAGCGGATGTGGACGACCTCTACGTCGATTCTCCTCCGAATAGGTTCGTCGTCAACCGGAAACGAAAGGTGACGGTCGCCGCGCACCGCCCGGCCCAGTTCGCCACGCTCGACGGTATCGCGTACGCGACCGACCTCCACCGGGACGGCCTCGGCTATCCGGCGGCCTGGCTCAGCTACCACCCGGCGCTCGTGGACACGCTCAGGCCCAACGTCATGGACGACTATCACAGAGCGGACGATCCGACGCGCTGTCGCCTCGACCTCCTCACGCTGCGCTACATGCGCGACCGCCTGGAATGGAAGCTGCAGCGGTGAGGCCGCTCGAGCCCGAGGAGCGCGCCGAGATATTCGCCCGCAATCCCGGCGCGAGAGAGGAGGACCTCGACACGTTCGAAGACCTCCTCGCGGAGCGCTTCGCGCTCCAGAGGTCCCTGCCGGGCGAGCTCGCCGAGGCGCACCGGCTTGCCCGCCTGCGCGAGGTCGAGGCGGCACTCGACGATCTCGAAGCGCGCGTCTTTCCCGCGTACGAAGAGGCGATGGCCGCGGTGGCCGCCCGCCGGGTGGAAGCGGACGACGAACCGCCGGTCGCCTAGCCGATGGCGGGGCGCGAGACACGCCGGCGGGAGCAGCGCAAGAAGGAGGAACGCGAGCGCGCGCGTGCCGAGGAGCGCGCCGAGCAGCGCCGTGAGGAGGAGCGCGAGCGGCGGCGCGAAGAGGAGCGCGAGGCCGAGCGCGAGGAGGAGCGGCGCGCGGAGGCGCTTCAGCGTGCACGTGAGTTCGAGGCGACCGAACAGAGGGCGCGCGAGCGGCAGGAGCGGTATCGCGAACGCCTTCGCGCCGAACGGCATGCCGAGGCGCAGGCAGCCGCACGCTCCAGTGAGCGGCGCGAGACGTCGCAGAGCGAGCGCCGCGAGGAGTCGCGCAGCGAGCGGCGGGAGGAGGCGCGATCCGTTCGGCGCGAAGAAGAACAGACTGCAGCGCGCCGGCAGGAGCGAGAGGACCAGCGACGCGAGCAGGAGCGCGAGTCCGAGCGCGACGCGGCACGCCGCGAGCAGGCGCGCGCGGCCGAGCGGGAGAGCGAGCGCCGTAGGCTCCAGACCGCTGCGGAGCGTGACCGGCGTAGGGAGCAGGCGCAGGCCGAAGACCGGGAACGCGATCGCCGGGAGGCCTCGAGGGAGGAAGGCCGCCGGGAGCGGCTCGGTCAAAGCGAGCAGCAGCGCCGCGAGGAGGAGCGTCGCGAGGAGCAGCGGGCGGTTGCGCAGGACGCGCGGCGACAGGAGGCGCGGGCCAACGAGGAGCGCCGCAACGGCGAGGCCCAACGGCGCGACGAAGCGCGCCGCACCCGGGCGGACGAGCGGCGGAGCGCGGATCGCCAACAGGCGCGTTCTCAGGCGCGCACGGCGGATGCCGCGGCGGAGCGGCGAACCGAGCGACGACGCCTCACGCGGCAGCGCCTGCCGACGGGCGAGCGCTCCGGCTCGCTCGCGTGGCTCCGAACGTCCCGGCGGTTCGTGGTCGACGAGGCCGGCGACGTGGTGACGCTGCGCGGCGTCACGCTGCGAGGTCTCGAGCGGAGCGAACCCGTCGCAGGAATGTTCGATCCGGCGGCCGACGCGGAGGAGCTGGCTCTGCTCGCGGACTGGGGCGCGACCGCGGTCCTCGTCCCGATCGCGCAGAACCTCGTTCTTGACGGAGTCGAGACCGCCGACGCTGACGATTACCTCGACGCGCTCGACCGTACGATCGAGACCGCGGCCGAAGCCGGTGTGTACACCGTCGTCCAGCTCTCGCTCCTGAACTCGCGCCTGCCGACCCATTCGCGCGAGGGCTCGAGCGCATTCGACCCCCAGGTCCCCGACCCGCGATCGATCGACCTGTGGTCGCTGCTCGCGCAGCGCTACCGAAGCGAGCCGGCCGTGCTCTTCGACCTCTTCCGGGCGCCGCACGAGCCCGATCCCGAGAGCGCGGACGCGCTCGAGCCGGTGCCCTGGGAGGTCTGGCGGCGCTACCTGCTCGCGATGATCGGGGAGATCCGGCGCGCGCACCCGCGCGCGCTCGTTTTCGCACGCGGACTCGCGCGCGGCAGCGATCTGTCCGGGTTCCCGCTTCGCTACTCGGACGGCACGTTCGTCCCAAACGTCGTGTACGGGGCAGAGGTCGGTGATGAGGATCCGACGGTCGCCTTTCGAGCCCTCGCACCGCTTGCTCGCACCCACCCTGTCGGTGTCCTCGCCGTGCGGACGGGGCCGCTCGACGTGCCTGCGGTGGAGCTGCTCGGTGAGGTCCTCGCGCGCGCCGGCTACCACTGGTTCGCCGACGGTTGGCGTGAGCCGGGCGCCGAGCTCGTTGTCCGCAGCCGGCTCCGAACGACGCCGCTGGGCAATGCATTCGCGGGCGCTCTGGCGCGGCCTCCGGCTCCGGAGGCGAACCTCGATCGCACGTCGAACGGCGGCGGCGGAGGCGGAGGTGTCGCCGGCGCGTTCCGACTCCTCGCGCGAATGCTTCCCGGTGCCATCCCGCCGGGCGCACCGACCCCGGCGCCTGCGGCGAAACGTGCGAACTATGTGTTCTACGGCTTCTCGGGCGCGCAGCCGCTTCCGTCGTTCCCCGACGGCCGCGACACGGACCAGTCGTTCGCGCTCGTCGCGCGCACGCTCGAGATGACGCTGAAGAAGCTCTTCCCGGGCGACGACGTCCACGTCATCCAGGCCTGGACGAAGGAGAAGATCCTCGACGCGCTCGAGCACGCGACCGCGCCAATCAGAGACGTCCATATCGCGGCGCATGGCGCCGCGACATGGATCTCGCTCGCCTATCACTTCAATCCGCGCCTAGTCGCGCGAATTCTCAGGGTCAACGCTTTGGCCATGAGCGAGCATGAGCGCGCGCTCGAGACGATGCGGTCGGAGGACGCAATGATCGCGGGGTTCTTCACGAACGCGATCGACCCGGCGCGACTCGCAGCGATTCGCGCGAACCATGGCCCCGGCGCCTCGTGGCAGATCTGGGGCTGTTACGCCGGCGAGTCCCCCACGCGTTTCGGAGACCCCTCACTCCCTCCGCCGCTCTTCGAGTATTTTCAGCGTCTCAACCTCGGACTGGCGCAAGTCGACGGCGTTGCGGCCGAGATCGCGAAACGCCTCGGCGTCGTTTGCACCGCCGCGCGCGATCGCCCGGGTCAACCCGAACGAGGGCTGGAGTTCTGGCATGGCACCCGTGCGCGAACAGTCGAGAAGAACACTACGACGACCCCGGCGCAGATGCCGTTTTGGCTCTGGAACGTCCCCGGATCGGAGTGGGTTTCCTACGATTCGAGTGGCGGCGCGCTGCCGAACCCGCAGTTCCTCGGTACGGCGCGAACGCCGGCGGAGCTGCTCGCGGGCAAGCCTCCCCGGTGGCTGAGCGACCTCTTCTGGCGCACGTGATCGAGCACGTCACGCTCAACCTCGTCGTGCGAAACGAGGCGCACAGGATCCGCCGCACACTGGCGCTGGCCGCGCCGAACGTCGATGCGATCGTCGTCGTCGATCAGGCGAGCGACGACGGCACGGTCGAGCTCTGCGAGTCGGCAGGTGCGCACGTCTTGCGGGACCGCCCGTGGGGATACTGCGAGGCGTCGCGGCGGCGCGCGTGGGAGGCGAGCGATGACGGCTGGATTCTCGTGCTCGACGCCGACGAGTATCTGAGCGACCGCTTTGCAAAGGAGATACGCACGCTCGACGAGCGCGGCTTCGAGGGCGTGCGCCTGATGCGCTCCCTGTGGGTCGGCGGGGAGCACCGCTTCACCGGCGACCACCAGTACCGCTTCTTCCGTCGCGACCGGGTCCGCTTCCTCGACGAGATCCACACCGAGCCGCAACCGGCGGGGCTCGGCGAGGAGATGATCTACTCGACGCCGTACGTGGCCGTCTGGCACACGAAGTCGTGGTGCGAGCAGGTGGACGACGAACTGCGGTACGAGTCGCTCATGCCCACCCTCGAACAGACCCACGAGGCGGTCGACCGTAAGCGGGCGCTGAACGTCCACCTCGCGCTCATCCGAGCGCACGGCCTCGACGCAGCCGCGGTCGACGCCATGCCGATCGAAGAGCGCCGGCGGCTCGGACTCGGATCCCCGTTCGCGGGTCCCGAGGGGAGCCCGTGGGCGGACGCCGCGGAGGCGTCGCCGTAGTGGCGGAGCTCGCCCTCGTCATTCCCGTGTTCGGCCGGGACGACTTGACCGCCGCGCTGCTCGCCGACGTCGAGCATGAGTCCGATCTCGTCGACGTGCTCGTCGTCGACAACAAGGGCGACTACGCTCCGCGTGGTTTCGAGCGCGTGCTTCAGCCCGGTCACAACTTGGGGTGGCTTCGCGCGTGCAACCTCGCACTCACGCGCGTCGAGCGGGGCACGTGGGGTGCCGGAGTGCTGCTCAACAACGACACGCGCCTCTCACCCGGCTTCTTTGCCGGGCTCCTCAGCGCGTGGAGCGAGACCGGCGCGGGGCTTGTCGGGCCGGTGTACAACGACGTGTGGCCGACGCAGCGGGTCGAGTACACCGGACCGGCCGCGTGCTACGTCCCCAGGCGTCTCCACCGGCGGGTCCCTTTCCTCGACGGAACGTGCATGCTGATCCCGCGCGAGGTGCTCCGGCGCGTCGGTGGTCTCGACCAGCGCTTCGCCCGCCACGGCTGGGGCGCGGACTTCGACCTCGCCCTGCGCGTGCGAAGCGAAGGGCTCGACGTCGTCGTCACCCGTCTCGCCTACCTGACTCATCTCCGCGGCGCAACCGCTCGACTGGTCGACCCATGTTGGGAGTCATTCGCCGGCACCGAGATGAATGACGGCATGCTCTCGAAATGGGGCGCGACCTGGCATTCGCAACTCGAGGCGACATGGGTCGACGACACAACGACCGCGGCTCGAGAAGACCGCCGCGCAAACACCTTGAGACCAGCGTGATCGAACTGGATCTACTGGGGCGCAGGCGGACCCTGACACCAAACAGTCCCCAGCCTGAGCGTGGTGTGGGCATTCTGTCCGCGTGGCACAGAGACGGATCAGCGCAGGAGATTCGCGCGCGCCGACGCACGCGCAACGACTGAAGAGCCGGGATGGCTATTTCGCGCCGGAAAGCGTGATCAGGAGATTCGGCAACACGCCGCTCGTCCCATTCTTGGGGGGCGGACCGGCCGTGCTGCTGCAAGTCGCGTGGGGTACGTAAACCATCGGGGGCGTAACGACGATGCGTCGGCGCCACGCATGGCGTCCGTAGAGTCGGCTCTCTGATGTATCCGGGTGAGGGAGGCGTTGCTTGGTCGCTTCGTTGCTGTACCTGCTCTTTCGACG
>WNFU01003137.1_pt1 | contig 25101 bp, 18 predicted proteins | sample 5400121 | NCBI WGS metagenome assembly WNFU01 (sample SAMN13153360, study PRJNA577476) | soil metagenome | isolation source: 100 cm soil or saprolite under grassland replicate 1 | place: USA:California | collected 2016-06-15
AGCCGCTGGTGCTCGCCGAGGCCGTCAGGTTCCCCGTCGTCGGCGAACAGCTCACCGCGAACGAGGCCGTCGCGGTTCCGCCGGACGGCACCGTGACCGTCTGCGTGGTCCCGCCACTCACGGTGCAGTTGGCGGCCACGCCGGAGATCCCTACCACGTGGCCGCCGGACGGCAGGTTGGTATAGCTGGCGCTGCCGTTGATACCGATCACCTGTGCCGAGCCGCCGTCCACTGTCACCGTGTACCCGTCGGGGTCGAGGTTCGAGCCGGTCGTACTCGTCGTCGCCGTCAGACTGCCGACCGAACTAGCCGCCGCGGGGTTGAGCGCGAGGACCGTCGCCAGCCACGTGCTCGGCTGCTGAAAGCTGCGCCGCCATTGTGGGTCGGCCGAGCGTGCAGTGGCCGAAATGAGGTAGTCGGCCTCTTCGAGGACGAAGGCGTCGCTCAGCACATTGAGCTGCGTCCACTCCTGCGGGTTCGGCGGCGCGGCGTCCGTCAACGTGCTCGGCGGCGCAATGGACACGAGCGACACGCCGTAGGCCAGCGCCCCCGCCCCGATATTGATCGGGCCGGGATCGGCCACGACCGTCGTCCCCGACCCTGAGTCCGAGCTGCTGGCCGCGATCGCCGAGACCAAGTCGCCCGCCACCCCGCTCCACGCCGAAAGCTGCAGCCCGCCGTTGGTAATCGTCTCCCGCAGGGTCGCACGAACGGCCAGTCGCGGAGTTTGGTTCGTGTCGGGGAAGTTCTGGATGTTCGTCGCCACGTACGTGGCCATGGACAGGTTGCCGGAATGGACGAACTGGACTAGCTGATACGTGTTGCCGACGCGGGTGAAGTTCGCGTCGTTCACCACGTCGGTCACCGAGTCGATGATGTTGATTGGGGTCGTGCTGTTCCAGAAGAACGTCGCGACCAGCGCATCGCCGCGGCGTGGGTTGCCGGCATCGAACCCCTTGATCAGGATGTTGGTGTTTTGCTGGTTGGCAGTCCCGATATGGACATCGGGCGTGATGCCGTTCGCCGCCTGCGTCGCGATGGTGCACGTCACCGTGTAGGATGCGGTCGCCGTTCCGCCCGTGGGTACCGTGACCGTCTGCGTGTTGCCTTCACTCACCGTACAGTTGGGCGCGACACCCGAGAGGGTGACGGTGTGGCTGCCTGCGGCGAGCCCCGTAAACGTGGCGCTGCCGCCGTTGGTCGCGAGCGGCTGGCTCGTGGTCTGGTCCACCGTGACCGTGTAGCCGTTCGGATCCAGATCTGAGCCAGAGGTCGTTGCGGTCGCCGTCATGCTTCCGGGCGGTGCCGTGGTCGACGGGTTGAGCGCAATCACCGTGGCGAGCCACGTGTTCGGCTGTGTGAAATTCCAGGTCCACCGCGGGTCGACCGAACCAGCGCTGGACGGCACGGCGTAGTCCGCCTGGTCCACGATCGCCGTATCGGACTGCACTGCCAGATTCGTAAACCCTTGAGGACCGGCGCGGCCGACGAGTCCGTGCGGCGTCGTCATCGTCACGCCATAGGCGAGCGCGCCAGCGGCGATGGCGATGGCACCCGGATCGGCGACCGTCGTCGTGCTCCCCGACCCCGAGGCTGAGCTATGCGCCCCTATCGCCTGGCTTGCAACCGCCTGGATGCCGCTCCACCCCGAGACCAGACCGCCGCCGTCGCCTACCGCCACCGACAGGTGCGCGCGCACAGCGAGGCCGGGGTTCGTGGCCGTATCGGGAAAGTTCTGGACGTTCGTCGCGACGTACGTCGCCATCGAATTGCCGCCGGCGCTGATGTACTCGACCAGCTGGTAGGAGTTGCGGGCGGGCGTCGAGCTCGCGTCGGTCAGGAAGTCGGTGACCGAATCGATGACATTGATCGAGCCGCGCCAAAAGAACGTCGCGATGACCGCATCACCGCGACGGGGGTTGCGGGCAAATCTTGCGAGGAGTGTTGTGCCGCTTTGGCCGAGGCCACCATTCGAAGTACCGCTGGCCGCGGCATCGAACAGCGGCACTCCGGGAGAGCCCGGTTGAAGCGGGTTGACAGCGTCGCTGCACGCCGCGGCGATCAGGGCCGCTGCAAGAACTCTCGGTAAGCCCGATCGCCGTGGCATGCTAGCGCGTCGCTACAGCAACAGCACCGAGACGACCTTCGTATCCGACGCCGATGCGCCGTGGCTGTCCGTCACAGTTACCCGGAGCGTGAAGCTCTTGGGCAGCAGGGTGATATACGTGTGCCCCTTGCTGATTGTACCCTGGCAACACGTAGTGCCCGTCGTCGATGAGCCGTCGCCCCAATCGATCCGGTACGTCCACGGTCCGTCGTTATCCGGATCGCTGAACGTCGCGTTTTCTGTGAATAGCAGCCCCGTCAATGCCGTCTCGTCCGGTCCGGCGTTCACCGTCGGCGGACTGTTCGGCGGCGGCGGCGGCGGTGGTGGCGGCGGCGGCGGCGGCGGCGGTGGCGGCGGTGGCGGCGGTGGCGGCGGTGGCGGTGGCGGCGGGTTTGTCGGCGGCGGCGCCCGCTGCCCGCCACGACGTAACCCGCATCATGCACGAGGCTGTCATCGGAAATAGTTGTGATATAGCCAAAACTGTCGGGCAGGGCACGACCGGCTAAGTCGGGGACGGGCACCAGGCCGACGGTGTAAACGAGCGCGCCCGTGTTCACGGAAATCGGCCCTGGAGCTACCACGACGCTTCCGCTGCCCGATCCTGACGCCGAGTGGTGCGCTCCCAGTGCCTGAGCAAACACGTCTTCCACACCGGTCCACGTGGTTAGCAGGACTCCGCCATCGGGTACTGATTGCGAGAGGTGGCCGAAGACAGCCAAGTACGGTCCACCCGACGGGGCGGGGTCAGCAAAGCCCTGAACGTTGGTCGCCACGTACGTCGCCATCGAGACCCTGCCTGCATGGACGAACTCGACGAGCGTGTACTTGTTGCCGACGGGCGTGAAGGTCGCGTCGTTCAGGTTGTCGGTCACCGAATCGACGATGTTGGTGGTTGTCGAGCTGACCCAGACGAATGTCGCGACGATCGCATCGCCGTGGTGCGGGTTCCCCGCATCGAATCCCTTGCCGAGTCTCGTCCCACTCTCGTTGAGCGTACCGATCACCCGGTTCAACTCGTTGCCGTTCGCCGAGTAGGAGAACAGCGGCGGGCCGATTTCCATGTGTCGGGGGCTCACGGAATCGTTGCAGCTAACGGCCAGCAGGGTGCAGGCCAGCAATCCCACCCAGCGGGCCACGGTCTGTCGATTGCGCTGCATTGATATCTCCATGGTCTACATCAAACCGATGTTGAATGGCACGCTCTCAGCGCCGGTTGTACCCGACGCGCTGACGACGAGCGTGTACCCATTTCCGAGCTGATCGATGCTGAGATCCGTGAAGTCGGCGACGCCGTTCACGGCGGTCACCGTCTTCGTACCCGAGAGCGTGCCGGGCAAGAGCAGGCCACCGTTATGGCCGATGGCAATCGTCACGGGGCCGTTGAAGCTCGTGAGGACGTTGCCCACGTCATCCACGGCCTCCACCTCGACCGCTGGCGTAATCGTCCCGAAGGGGAGCGTCCGATGCGGCTGGACACTGAACGCGAGATGATCCTGCGCCGGATTGAGCACGAACGCGCTGGCCAGCCACGTACTCGGCTGCGTGAACTCCCAGCCCCATTGCGGGTCGACCGTGCGCGCGTTGCTCGCGATGAGATAATTGGCCTCGTCGATGAAGTACTGATCGGACTGCACCGTGAGAGTCGTGAACTCCGCGGGTGCCTCAGCGCCGACGAGCGCGTTCGACATCGATACGCCCATGGCGAGCCCGCCCGCGCCCACCGCGAGCGGGCCTGGATCGGCAACCGTGGGCGTCTCGGACCCCGATCCCGATGCCGAGCGGTGCTCGCCCAGCGCTTGCGCCGTCACTCCGCTCACGCCGCTCCACGACGAGATCAGAACGCCCCCGTCCGTCACCGGCTCCGCGAAGATAGCATGCACGCAGAGCGCGGTCGTTGGGGTCGGGTTGGGGTCGGGATAGTTCTGCGCGTTCGTGGCCACGTACGTTGCCATCGAGATGCCGCCGGCGCTGGCGGACTCCACCAGCGTGTACGTATTGCCGACTGGGGTCCCTTCGTATCCGCTTGGCTGCATCTCCGTGTCGCACAGATGGTCGGTCACAGTCGTAGTCGTATTGGGGCCTGCCCAGAAAAAGGTCGCGACGATCGCGTCACCGAGATGGGGATTCGCGTCGAACCCTTTTCCGATGTGATAACCTGATTCACTGAGCGTTCCCGCCATCTGATCGAGCCTGATGCCGGCGCTCGCAGTAGTCGCAAAGTGGGGAGGCTCCACGCCGAGGCGCGCGGGACTGACCGCGTCGCTGCACGCCGTGAGCAGCGCGGTTGTGAAAATTCCCGTGAACACAGCACGCCAAGACATTCCGCCACCTCGTTGTTGGATGAACGCCACAGACACCACGAGCGCGCTCCGGAGGGGCAAGGTTTGGGCCAAGCGCTGACTCACTCGCGGTGCGAGCCAAGTCAGCCTTCATTGCGTGGTTGCTACGGCTGCTTCGCACGGCGTATGGCCTGCGCGCCACAAGCTCTAGGAGGGCGTAACTCCAGCCGAACTGAGAGTGATCGCGAGTCCCCGCACGCACCGGGCGATGCGGTCGTACACGCAATCGAACACCTCGCGCCCGTCATTCACCGGGTCATGGATGGTGCGGGTTTCGACCGCGGCGGGATCGAGATCGCCGAGGATGAGGACGTCGGCGGGTCGTCGCCCGAAGCGTTCACAGATCTGACGGCGCTGACTCGCGTCCATGACCACGATGAGATCGGCGGTACGGACCCCATCGACCGTCACTGGCCGCGACCGGTGGTCGGACAGGTTCACTGCGTGGCGCTTGGCCGCGTCCACCGCCTCGGCCGGCGCAGGCCGGTTGAACCCTATGAAGCCGGCGGACTGCACCTCGATGCCGAGCGGCCCGAGATCTCGATCAAGCAGTGCGGCAGCCATGGGGCTGCGGCAGATGTTGCCGTAACACACGACCAGAAGAGTTCTCGGCCGCGCGCGCCCGCGCAGCGCTTCGAGCGCCTTCCGCCGTCGAAACGGGTGGAGCAGGCGCTCGGGGGTGCGGCGTACACGCATGAGAAGATCAGTCATCACTCGCTACTCCTTGGGAAACTAAGACGGGCAGCGCTCTGTCGACACGGTGTGGTTGCAGCGCTGCAACGCTGACGCGCCGGTCGTGCGCGCGCGGTGCCTCGCCAGTGGCAAGATATACACCGGCTCCGGTGGCCCGGTTCGTGCCTCAGCGGGTTGGCGTGCGATACCTCGTTACCGGCGGCGCCGGATTCATCGGCTCCCATATCGTTGAGCGCCTTGTGCGCACTGGCGCGGAGGTCACCGTGCTCGACGACCTGTCGACCGGCCAGCGCGAGCATCTGCGTGCCGTGCGCGATCGTATCCGATTCATTCGGGGCGACGCGGTGCGGCTCGAGGTCTGTCGCCGGGCAATGCAGGGCGTGGGATGTGTCTTCCATCAAGCCGCCGTGACCTCGGTGCCAAAGGCCACGCGAAACCCGCTCGGCGCCCATCATGCCAACGTGACCGCCACCCTCAACATCCTCGTGGCAGCCCAGGAAGCCAAAGTTCGTCGCGTCGTGTACGCCGGATCCACCGCGGCATACGGGGACGCTGGCGTGCTGCCCACTCACGAGCTGCTCCTGCCGCGCCCGCTCTCCACCTACGCCGCGGCCAAACTTGCGGGCGAGGCGTACTGCCAGGCCTTCTTCCGAACCCATGGGCTCGAGACGGTCGTGCTGCGGTACTTCAACGTCTTCGGACCGCGTCAGAACCTGGAATCGCACTACGGCGCCGTCGTCCCGCTGTTCATCGCTGCGGCGCTCCGAGGCGAGGCACCCGTCATCTTCGGAGACGGCGGGCAGACGCGGGACTTCACATTCGTGACGAATGTCGTGGACGCGAATCTGCTCGCGTGTCACGCGCCCGCGGAACAGGTCGCCGGCGAAGTCTTCAACATCGGGTGCGGCGCGGCAACCAGCATTTGCGACCTGTGGCGACGCATCGCGGACATCGTGGGCGTCCACTTGGAGCCGCAACACGATGCCCCACGCGCGGGCGACGTGCGCCACTCGCTCGCCTCGATCGCCAAAGCGCGCGAGCACTTCGGCTACACACCCAAAATGACTCTCGACGAAGGTCTCAGCCGCACGATCGAACATTTCCGCAAGCGTTTGCGGACGCCCGCGCCTGCACGCTTACGCATCGCGGTCTAGAAGAGCCTTAGCAGAACAAAGCCCCGGAACCACGCAGCTGGTCTCATCTACACGAGAAAAGACGAAGCGCCCGTCCAGACGTGATCTCTGTCGGGCGCTCGTCTGCGCAAATTCGTCACAGATCTGCGTGATCTGCGGCTATGGGCCTGGGTAGAGTTGAACTACCGACCTCACGCTTATCAGGCGTGCGCTCTAACCACCTGAGCTACAGGCCCTACTGGGGACTGGGGGTTTGGGGTTAGCGGCTGGGGAAAACCCGCTGGACTCAGCATCTCGGGTGTTCCCCAGCCCCTAACCCCGAGCCCCTATTCCCACTCCCTCTTCGGTCCCTTCTTGGGCCGGAACTCGTCCTCTTCCCCCTCGTCGAACTCATCGTCGAGGTCGTCGTAGTCGTCTTCGTCGAGATCCTCATCGTCGAGCTCGTCTTCCTCCAGATCATCATCGAAGTCTTCGTCGAGTTCCTTGTCCTCTTCGAATTCTCCGAACTCCTCGTCGACGTCGTCGCTCCTGCGCTTGAGCGACCAGTTCGCCGACGTCTCGCGGGCCAGCATTGCCCACCTCCGGGTGAGGTTTACGTCGAACGACCGAACTCCGGGACCCGTTCCCTGCTCCTACTCCTCCGACAACGCCCGCTTCTCACTGCGGGCCAGCTTGCGGCGTTCCGTCGCGCCGAGTAGACGCTTACGCAGCCGCAACGAGGTCGGTGTCACCTCGATCAACTCGTCGTCTTCGATGTACTCCAACGCCAGCTCCAAGGTCATCTGGCGTGGCGGCTCCAAGATAATCATCTCGTCCGCCGCCGTCGTGCGCATGTTCGTGAGCTTCTTTTCCTTCGTCGCGTTCACATCCATATCGCCGGGCCGGACGTGCTCCGCGATGATCATCCCCTCATAGACCGGATCCCCCGGCTGTACGAACATCGTACCGCGCTCCTGAAGATTGAAGAGGGCGTACGCGACCACCACCCCCTCCCGGTCCGCCACCATCACACCCCGGTTCCGGCCCGACAGCGGACCGGCCCACAAATCGTACTCGAAAAAGCGGTGGTGGATGATCCCCGTCCCCCGCGTATCGGTCAAGAATTCCGACCGGTACCCCAGCAGCCCGCGCGCCGGGATCTTGAACCGCATCCGCACCATCCCGAGTCCGGGATTCTTCATGTCCAGCATCGTGGCGCGCCGCGGCCCCAGCTTCTCCATGACTACCCCGACGTACCCCTCGGGGCAATCGATCATTAGCTCTTCGTACGGCTCCAGCCGCTCGCCGTTCGGACCCTCACGCGGAATGATCCGCGGCCGGCTGACCTGGAACTCGTACCCCTCGCGCCGCATTGTTTCCATCAGGATGCCGAGGTGCAGCTCGCCACGCCCCGATACCGTGAACGCATACGGAGTGTCCGTGTCCTCGACCCGCAGCGCCACGTTCCGCTCGAGCTCGCGGTACAGCCGCTCGCGCAGCTGCCGGCCGGTTACGAACTTGCCCTCGCGGCCCGCCAGCGGCGAATTGTTGACCAGCATATCCACCGAGATCGTCGGCTCTTCGACCGCGATGCCGGCCAGCCGGTCCAGGTGATCGGGCGCCGTTACCGTCTTCCCAATTTCGACACCGGCCAGCCCCGCTACGGCGACGATCTCGCCGGCGGCCGCCGTCTCCAGCTCCGCGCGCTCCAATCCTTCGAACGAGAAGAGCTTCACGATCTTAGCCTGCTCGAACGCGCCGTCACCCACAGGACCCGGCTCGCCGATCGGCAATAACGCGACCGTATCCCCGACATGCACCTGCCCCCGCTCGATGCGCCCGATCCCGATCCGTCCCAGGTAGGATGAATAATCGAGCGTCGAGATCAACATCTGGAACGGACCGGCCTCGGTTGCCTTCGGGGGCGGAATCGTTCCCAGAATCGTGTCGAACAGCGGCGTCAACGTCGTCCCCGGCTCGTCGAGCTCCAGTGTCGCCGTGCCCAGCCGACTCGACGTATAAAGGAAAGGACAGTTGAACTGCTCCGGCGTCGCCTCGAGGTCCATCAGCAGCTCCAGCACCTCGTCGTGCACCCGCATCGGCTCCGCGTCCGGGCGGTCGATCTTGTTGACCAGCACGATCGGCTTCAGGCCGAGCGCCAACGCCTTCCCCGCCACGAACCGCGTCTGCGGCATCGGTCCCTCGGCGGCATCGACGAGGAGCAGGAAGCCGTCCACCATCCGCAGGATGCGCTCGACTTCACCGCCGAAATCGGCGTGCCCCGGCGTGTCTACGATATTGATTTTCGTATCGCCCCAGCGAACCGAAGTATTCTTGGCCAGGATCGTAATTCCGCGTTCACGCTCGAGCGGATTCGAATCCATGACGCGCTCCGCCACCTGCTGATTGGCGCGGAACACTCCGGCCTGACGGAGCATCTGATCCACGAGCGTCGTCTTGCCGTGATCGACGTGGGCGATGATGGCGATGTTGCGAATCTTCACTGAGTTACGGTCCCCCTAAATGAGGGGCGCAGTATAAATGGGTGGCTGGAGCCGTACAAGGGCGGCAGGGGCCCAAAGCCGGCAAAGTGACGACCCTGCCGCCCTTGCCGCCATTGCCGCCCGTTCTCAGTCACAAGTCGGTTCTCTCTCCAGCTGGACCGTGACGTGGTTGATGCCGAGGGCCTGCATGCGCTCCTGAACCTCCTCCAGCACGGGCTGATTGTCGGTCGGGTTCTTGACCACCAGATGCCCGCTCATGGCGACGACGCCGCTCGTCACGGTCCAGAGGTGCAAGTCGTGGACGGATTCGACGCCCGGCACCGTCGCGATACGGTCATGGACATCCGATAGCGCGATGTGCCGCGGCGCGGCCTCGAGCAACACATCGGTGCTCTCCTGTACCAGACGCCAGGCGCTGATCAGGACCAGCGCGCCGATGAGCACCGATATGAGGGGATCGGCCATTATCCAGCCGGACGTCAGCACGATGACGCCGGCGACGAGCGCGCCCACCGACCCCAGCAGATCGCCAAGGACGTGCAGGTACGCGCCCCTCTGGTTGAGCGAGTGTTCGTGCCCGCGGTGCAGTATGACGACTGCCGCGAGATTCGCCGCGAAGCCGACCGCCGCGACGCCGAGCAGCAAGGGCCCGTTTACCAGCTGCGGAACGTGAAGCCGGTGCCACGCCTCGATCCCGATGCCGATCGCGATACCGAACAGCACCGCGCCGTTGATGAGTGCCGCGAGAATCTCCAGCCGCATGAACCCGAATGATCGCTCCGGCGTCGCGGGCCGTTGCGCGATCCACGCGGCGATGAGCGCCAGGCCGAGCGCCGCGACGTCCGCGAGCATGTGCGCGGCGTCTGCCAGCAGGGCAAGCGAGCCGGCGAGCCATCCGCCGATCAGCTCGACGAGCATCACGACCGCCGTAATCACCAGGGCGAGCGTGAGGCGGCGTCGTGTCTCGACGTTGATGGGCGCGCGATAGGTACAGTGGGCTTCAGCGGGCAGCACGGATGTGTCCTCGGCGCAAATCTAATACTATTAGACCGTGAACGGCCTGGGTCTGCGCCTGCTCGCGGTCGTGGTGCTCGTGGCCGCGAACGCCTTCTTCGTCGCCGCGGAATTCGCGCTCGTGGCGGCCCGGCGCACTCGCATCGAAGCGCTGATCCGGCGCGGCGACCGTAAGGCCCGCACCGTCCGCAACGCGCTGCGGGACCTCTACCGCCAGCTCTCCGCCGCCCAACTGGGGATCACGGTCGCGTCCATTCTCCTCGGCTACGTGGCCGAGGACACCGTCGCCCACCTGTTCCGTAACTGGTTCCAGTCGCTACCGAGCAGCCTCAACTTTCTCACTCGCGGCGGCGTCGCTTCCGTCACGGCCGTGTCGGTCATTTCATTTCTGCACGTCGTGTTCGGCGAGCAGGCCCCCAAAGCGTGGGCCATCACCTACCCCGAAAGCACCAGCCGCTGGGTCGCGGCGCCGCTGATCGTTTTTTCGTGGATCACACGGCCGTTCACGGAGCTGCTCAACCGGAGCTCGAACCTGCTGGTGCGCATGCTCGGCATCAAAGGCACCAACCCCGAGCATGATCGCGTGCACTCGCCCGAAGAGATCCGCATGCTGGTGCAGCAGAGTCGCAAGACGGGCGGCTTGGGCGCGGGCGACGCGCGCCTGCTGGAGGGGGTCTTCGAGTTCAGCGAAAAGAATGCGCGTGACGTGATGACCCCGCGCACGCAAATCGTCGCGTTACCCGCCGAGGCGTCGCTCGCCGAGGCCGCCGATCGCGTCGCGGCGGCCGGCCGGTCGCGCTATCCGGTGACCGGGGAATCGCTCGATGACGTCGTCGGCATCGTGCACGCCAAGGACATCCTGCGCGGGTTGCTGTCCGGTGCGGAGGCACCCGTGCAGGACATCGCGCGCCCCGCGTTCTTCGTGCCCGGGACTCGGGAAGTGGAAGACGTCCTCGCGGACATGAAACGCCAGAAGGTGCATCTCGCCATCGTGCTCGATGAATTCGGCGGGACGGCAGGGCTGGTCACGATGGAGGATCTGCTCGAGGAAATCGTGGGGCCGATCTACGACGAGTACGACCAGGCGCCGACCGCCGCCCCCGGCACGGTGACGAGCAGCGCGGGGAGCGGCGTACCGATTCTCGCGGGCGGCACCGAAATCAGCGACGTCAACCGCCTGCTCAAGCTCCACCTCGATGACGCCGACTACACCACGATCGGCGGGCTGTTATTCGGGCAGCTCGGCCGCCTGCCCAAGGTGGGGGACCGCGTCAATCTGCAGGGTGCGACGTTCGAGATTCTCGAGATGGACGGCCGGCGCGTGGGGCGGGTGCGGGTGTGGCCGACGACCGCGCACGTACCGGAGCCGTCGAGCTAGTCGCCCCTGCCGGGCTGCCGGCGGGCGCCCACCAGCTGCACGGCCAGCTCCAGCGACGCCCGCATCGACCCCGCGTCCGCGATCCCCTTGCCCGCGATGTCGAACGCCGTCCCGTGATCGGGTGACGTCCGGATGAATGGCAGGCCTAAGGTCACGTTCACTCCGGTGCCGAACCCCGAGACTTTCACCGCCGTCATTCCCACGTCGTGATAGGGCGCGAGCACCGCGTCGAATTCCCCGCGCAACGCGCGCACGAACACGGTGTCGGCCGGGAGCGGCCCCGCGGCGTCGAGGGCCGTCGCCGCCGGCCGGAGCAGACGGTCGTCCTCGTCGCCGAACAACCCGCTCTCGCCCGCGTGCGGGTTCAGCGCGCAGAGGGCCAGCCGCGGCGAGGCGATACCCCACCACTGGCGCAGCGCGTCGGTCGCGATGCGGCCCGCCTCCACCACCCGCTCGGTCGTGACCGTCGCGATCGCGTCCCGGAGCGAAAGATGCGTGGTCACGAGCACGACGCGCAGCCGCCCCGTCGTCAACATCATGGCCACCGGAATGTCACCGGCGATATGCGCGAGGAATTCCGTGACGCCCGGAAAGCGATAGCCGGCGGCGTGCAGCGCCAGCTTGTTGACGGGCCCGGTGACGATGGCGTCGGCTTCACCTGAGAGCGCGAGCCGCGCGGCGGCCTCGATGTTCTGCGCCGCCGCCCGGCCGGCTTCGAGATCACTCGGCGCCTTCGCCCCGTCGTCCCAGCCGCCGACGATGCGGACATCGGCATCGAGAGGCTGCCGCAGCGCTTTGCGCACCACTTCGGGGCCGATTCCTCGCGGATCGCCCACGGCCACCGCGAGACGCGGCCGGAGAGCGGGAGGCGGGGAGGACGCCAAGGCTAGAGTCTGATGTCGATGTAAATCTGGCGCCGCAGTTGATCGATGAAATGCCGGATCGCGAGCTGGTCCCCGAGCGACTGGCGGATCCGCATCTTCACGTCCTCGAACCCGAGGTCGCCCGCAGCGTGGCGGGCGGTCACTTCGAGGACCACGAACTTGGTGCGCGGCGTGTCGGTCCCCTCCACGATGACCGGCTTCAACCCCGTCGTCGTGTCGCCTGCAAGAACCTTCTGGTATTCCGGCGGCAGGTCCGTGAACGGGGCATCCTCAGCGAGCTTGGGCTCCATCGGATCGGCGTACATCTTCGCCAGAGAGTCGAAGGATGCGTGCACGCCCCCACGGCCGAGGGCGTCGTGCAGCGAATCGGCCCGGCGGTGGGCGATCGCGATTTGTCCCGCGCTGATCTCGGGTGTAATCAGGATGTGACGAGCCAGAATCTCGGCCGGCTGTGTGCGCTCGACATTGATGATGTGGAATCCGAACGTCGTTTCGACCGGACCCGCGATTTCCCCCGGCCGGACGCGGAACGCGACGTCCTCGAATTCCTTCACCATGACACCGCGGCGGAACCAGCCAAGCTCTCCGCCCTGGGCCGCGGACGCGCTATCGCGAGAGAACCGCTTCGCCGCGGCCGCGAAATCGGCGCCTGGATGCCGCAGCTCCACGACGAGCGACTCGGCGAGCTGCAGCGCACGCTGCCGGGAGGCCGAATCGGGCACCGGCTTGAGGACGATCTGCCGGAACGAAACCGTCGCGGGGCGCTTCGGCTGCTGTTCCTTGTTCTGCTCCCAGAATTCGCGCATCTGCGCATCGGTCGGCGGAATCGGGCGCAGCTTTCCCTTCTGCCGCTGCGCCTCGATCAGGCGCTGCGCGTACAACTGCCGGCGCTGCTCATCCGCCAGCCAGCGGCGCCACTCCTCGACCGACCCGAACCGCGCCTGGCGGATCTGATCGCGGAAGTCGTTCTCCGTGCTGAACTGCTTGCGGACGTTCTGGTAGGTCTGCTCCACCTGATCGAGTACTTCCTGGTCCGTCACCTTGATCGTGGTGTCGCGCTCCGCCTGCTGCACCAGGATTTCCAGCTCGACCAGGCGGTCGAGGATTTGCCGCCGCATCGTGGCCAGGCCCGCGGAATCGGTCGGCAGCGTTTGTCCCTGGGCCTGCTGCTGAACCATTTCTTCTTCGATTTGCGACGCCAGAATCGGACGCGTCCCCACGATCGCCACGATGCGATCGAGTGTCTGATCCGCGGCCGGTGTGGGAGCGCGCTGCTGCGCGGCAGCGGTCGTGACGGCACACGCCGTCAGAAGACCAAGGAGAAGTCTCATCTCGGTGCCTGCCGCTTCGTGGTGTCGATCGGTGCCGGTCCCGGCGCGGGCGTCATGCGCGGCGCATTGGACGCCTGGCCCGAATCGCCCCGAATCTCCTGGCCGCGCTCCACTGCGCGCCGCACGCCCGCCGCATCCACGTTCCACCGCGCGTCCGCGAGCAGCGTATCGGCCAGGAAGGCAGGCAAGGGATAGAAGCGCGCCCGTCCGTGGAACACGCGATCGAAGTAGTCGTTGACGCGCCCCATCGCGAAATTGACGCGTTTTTCGGGCGACGGGCCGCCCGAATCGTGGAGCACCGCGGCGGACAAGTTCAGGAGCGTCGTGATCTGAACCATCGTGGAGTCGTGCTCGTCGCGCACGCGCTGCCAGTCCTCTGCGGTCAGCGTGACCTTGGCGGAGTCCGCCTGCTGCAGCATCAGCTGTTGCTGCGCGAGCGACTTGAGGAATTGGTTGATCTGCTCGTCGTTCGCCTGCGGCAGCGCACTCAGGATCTGGGGATCAAGCGCGTTCAGCCAGCGCGCGAAGTCCCGGACCTTCAGCGACCCGCCCCGATACTTCACGAGCACCCGGTTGCTGGACCGCGCGGCGTCCATATCCTGCACCGCGGCTTTCGCGTATGCGGGCGCCCGGCTCACCGGCTCGATCTTCCGCTTGATGACGAGGCTGTCGACGTACAGCGAGTCGCCGTGCTGCGACATCCGCTCCTGCAGACCGAGGCGGAACGAATCCCGGACCTCGGCCAGCGGCGGACGGCGAATGATGTGATACCCAAACTGGCTTTTCACGACCCCGCTGACCGCGCCGGGCGCGAGCTGCCAGGCCGCGTCATCGAATTCCCCGACGAACTGACCTCTTGTGGAGAGACCGAGCGACCCGCCTGCGACCTTCGATCCCGGATCCTCCGAGTACCGTGCGGCGAGCTGTGCGAAGCGCGCGCCCGCCGTACGCGCCTGAGGCAGCAGCCGGTCGGCCTGACTGTGCTTCTGCGCATCGATTCTGATGAGTGCATTCCCATCAGTCGCCTTGGCTCCCTGTGCCGGGAGGACTCGGAACAGGATGTGCTGGAACACGCGGTATGGTCCGCTCTGATACGCCGAATCCAGTTGTTGGGGCGTCAGGTCATGCCCCGTGACGACCCGGTCGTGGAACCGTTGCCACTTGAGCCGGGACACCACGGGCCACATCGCCGCGGCCGCCGTGGCCGAATCGCGTAGGTTTTTCCCGTCGGCCAGCGCTTCGGCGAACAGCGTGTACTCCACCCAGTAGCGCGACACCCTGGTCAGCGTAAGCGGATCGAGCGGGACCTGTTTGCTCTCGCCGGCCCAACCGGCGAGCCGATCGACCGTCAAGGTCTGGTCATTGGCGCGCGCGACCACATCCGCACGCGGCGAGAACGCGTCGCGGAGCGCGTCGCACCCGAACAGCGTCAGTGACGTCAGCGCCAGCAACACCAGACTCACACGTCTCATCCGTTTCCTCTTTCTCCGTCAACCGTGATGGTCCCGCAGAACGGCCGTGAGCGCCCGGACCAGGCCGGGGCCGATCGACTCTCCGCCGAGCCGGCGGAGCCTGAGGGAGAGCGGCATCGCGCGCCGCACGTCGGCCTCGAACTGGACCGCCTCGAGGGCCACCTGCAGGCCCGCCAAACGGGGCGACGCGTCACGCCGGAATGTGAGTCGCGCTTCGTCACCCTTGATCAAGACCGTCTCCAGACCGGCCTGGGCACCCAGCGCGCGCAGCTCGGCGACGAGCAGGAGCCGCTCAGCGGCCGCCGGTAATCGTCCGAAGCGGTCACGCAACTCGTCACGAACGGCTTGAATCTCACCTGGTTGCTCAGCCCGCGCCAGCCGCCGGTACAGATCGAGCTTCGCGTCATCATCCGCGACGTAGTCGTCGGACAGATGGGCCGGTGCATCGAGCGTCACATCGGGTGGGCTGAACTCCCGGCGCGCCGCGCCCTTGTCCCCCTGCTTGAGACCGCGGACCGTTTCCTCCAGCCATCGCAGATACATGTCGAAGCCGACCGCTTGTACGTGCCCCGACTGCTCGCCGCCCAGCAGATTCCCGGCTCCACGGAGCTCCAGATCCCGGAGCGCGATTCGATAGCCCGATCCTAGATCAGTATGATGCTCGAGCACCTGCAAACGTTCCTCCGCCTGGGCGTCGACCTGATCGGGCACGAGCAAATAGCAAAACGCCCGCCGGTGGCTCCGCCCCACCCGTCCGCGCAGCTGATAGAGCTGGGCGAGGCCGAAACGATCGGCGCGATCCACGATCATCGTGTTGGCGTTGGGCACGTCGAGGCCCGATTCGACGATCATCGTGGACACGAGGATATCCACCTCGCCACGCACGAATTGGCCCATGATGGCTTCGAGCTCGGTCTCGCGCATCTGCCCGTGTGCAACCGCAAGCCGCGCGCGCGGCGCGAGCGCCCGCACCCGCGCGGCGACCGTTTCGATCGTCTCGATCCGGTTATGCACGAAATAGACCTGCCCACCGCGATCGATCTCGCGCGCCATCGCTTCCTCGAGCAGCGCGTCGTCCCAGGGCTCGACGAATGTGAGGACTGGCGAGCGGTCCTTCGGTGCGGTCTCGAGCAGCGCGAGGTCGCGCAGACCGGCCAGGGACAGGTGCAGGGTTCGCGGAATCGGTGTGGCCGTCAGCGTCAGCACGTCGACGCTCAACTTCAGCGCCTTCAGGCGCTCCTTATGCCGGACGCCGAAGCGATGCTCCTCATCGACGATCAGGAGGCCAAGATCCTTGAACGTCACGTCCGGGGAGAGCAACCGGTGGGTGCCGATGACGATATCGACCTCGCCGGCGGCGAGGCGTTGTACCAGCGGCGCGGTCTCCTTGGCGCTGCGAAAGCGGGACAACACCTCGATGCGGATCGGGTAATCGGCGAGACGCTCGCGAAAGGTGCGCCCATGCTGTTCAGCGAGGATCGTCGTGGGCACGAGGACGGCGACCTGCTTCCCCGCCTGCACCGCCTTGAATGCCGCGCGCACGGCGACCTCGGTCTTTCCGTATCCGACATCGCCGACGAGCAGCCGGTCCATCGGGCGGGCGCGCTCCATGTCTCGTTTGACCTCGTCCGATGCTCGCCGCTGGTCCGGCGTGTCTTCATAAAGGAAGGCAGACTCGAGCTCGCGCTGCCACGGCGTATCGGGAGGGAACGAGAATCCCGTGGCGAGCTGCCGCCGGGCGTACAGGTCCAGCAACTCCGCGGCCATCGCGCGGATCGCGGCCCGCGTCTTGTCGCGCTGCCGCTGCCACGTCGGGGCGCCGAGGCGATGCAGGCGCGGCGGCGGAGCGTCACCATCGCCGGCCGTGCGATACGGCTCGAGCTGATCGATACGATAGAGCGGGACATTCAGACGGTCACCGCCTTCGTACTCCACGACGGCAACTTCGAGGGTAGCTCCATCCGCCCCGACCGCGATCGTTTGAAGGCCGCGGTAGATGCCGACCCCGTGCTCGAGATGCACGACGTACCCACCTGGAGTGAGCGGCCGCGATGCGGCGGTCGTCACCGCACTGCGATAGCGACGCGGCCGCCGCAGGCGGCGTGCTCGACGGAAAATCTCGTGGTCGGTGAGCACCCGCAGCGTCGGCATGATGAATCCGCCATCGAGCGCGCCCACCGCGAGTGTGGCGCGATCGGTCCCGAGCAGCTCCTCCAATCGCTCGAGCTGCCCTTCGTTGTCGCAGAGAATCACGGTCGGCGGGGGCTGCGTGACGATCTGCCGCAGTCGCTTCAAATCGCGGTCGACATGGTCGGGCGGGGCGAGTGGAAAGCGCTGCTCCGTTTCGGCATCCGAGACTGCGATGCGGGCGAGGGCGGTAAGTCGCGCCCGCCACACGCCGGGTTCGATAAGCAGCTCCTCCCGCGGGGGCGGTTCTTCTCCCATCCGACGGGCGACCTCCAGATGGTGCGCGGCATCGGCCCAGGCGCGCTCGACTTCGCGCTGCACCGCGGATTCCTGATCGGTGACCACGACCGTGTCGGTCGGGAGGAGTGCCAGCAGGTTCGTTCGTAGGGGCGCAGCATGCTGCGCCCCTACCTGGCCCTGCACCGATTCCGCACGCACGGGGAGAACGGTCACACGATCGAGCGTGTCGCCCGAGCGTTGCGTATCGAGATCGAAGCTGCGAACGGAGGCGACCTCGTCGCCCCACCATTCGATGCGCGCCGGCGTCGCCATCCCGAATCCGTAGACGTCGAGAATTCCGCCACGAACGCTGTACTGCGCGACTTCAGTGACAGTGGGGACACGCGCGTACCCCATCTCGGCGAGGCGCTGCGTCGTGTCGGTGAGACTCCTTTCCTCTTTAGTGCCGACCACGAGCCGCGCCTGCTCCAGAGCCGCCGGCACCGCCGTTCGCTCAGCACTGGCCCGCGCCGTCGTAATCAGTACGCGCACCGCTCCGCGCAGCAGTGCCTCGAGGGTCTCGATGCGCTCGCCCGCGAGCTCGTAATGCGGCTCCTCGGCACCGAGCGATTCGCGCTGTGGATACAGCGCCGTCGTGTCTGGTCCCAGAAGCGTTTGCAGATCCGCGAGCCAGCGCTCCCCGTCCGCGGGGGTGGGAGCGACAACGGTAAACACGCGTTGCGGCAACGCGCGGGCGAGCGTCGCGGTCAACACCGCCGGGCTCGAGCCGGGAAGGCCACCGACGCCGATGCGCTTTCCGGGCGACGGGAGGCGCTCGATGAGCGACCGCGTGGCGGGAAGGTCGTGAAACCTCTGGAGCAGAAAGTCGAGCGACATCAGCGGGTTCGGGTCGCGACCCCCAATTCAGCGGCGGCGAGCAGCAACGCCAGGAGCAGCAGGATCCCGCTCGCGTCGGCGCGTCGCGTGCCGGAGAAACCCTCGGCGGCAAATCGATCGGCACCCAGCACCACCGTTCGATCCCTCCCCCCTAGCGCGGTCGTGACGAGGGCTGTCGTGGCTGGCGTCAGGTCGGATTCGCGCGGGTCAGGACCGAACACCGTCGCTCCGATCGTATCTGTCCCGCGCGTCCGAAACTCCACGCGCGGCGCCCCTTCGGCCGCCGCGACTTTGGCTTCACCTATCACGATCCGATTGACGAGCGCATCGACGAAGGGCACGAAGCCCGGCGCGGCCGGCAGCGCGGTCCACGTGGTATCGAGGCGGCTGCCGAGCAGCACGATACCTGCTGACCTTACCAGCCACGGTTCACCATTCACCGTCGCCGGCACGTCACCCCCACCCTGCTCACCGCTCGCCGCTCCCTCGATCCGGTAGCGACGCGCCACGGGCACGCCGTTGAGCACCGGCAACTCAGCCGACGCAAGTGCTCCAGGAGTTCCCAGTTGACCCCACCGCCATGGCACGCCCCGCGACGCCAAGGCACGGTTTGCCTGTCCGACGAGCGCCGGATCGGCGGGCGGCTGCAGGATGGCGTGAGGAGTGGCCGGCAGTTCACCTCCGCTGATCACGACGTCTCGGCCTTCGACGACGCGCCTGCCTTCCTGGAGTACGGCGAGCGCCGCCGCCACGAACGATCCGGCGCCGGGCGTCGCCATGACCCGCGCGGGTGGCGCGACGCGCCACGCGAACGGCCTCTGATCGTCGGCGCGCAGCTCGTCAGGTTCGAGCGCCGCTTCGCCTAGCCACCACCCCGGTGCGAGCGACTGCGCCGGCAGCGACACGGTGACCGCTGATCGGATCGCTTCGCCGGCGCGGTCGCTGCCGGGCGTCGCCAGTCCACGGGCCGTGACTTCTCCGCGGTCGCGCCGGCCGGCGCCGATACGGAGTGTGACTGGCACGGGCTGCGGCGTGACGCCGCTTCCCAACATCGAGCCGCTCAACTCGATGATCGCGGCACCCTCGGAGACGGTGACCGCGGCAATTCCGCGATTGGGTGCCCCGCGGCCCGGAGCGAGCGCGAGCACCCTCACGCCGCCCGGCACATCGGCGCGACCCGACGCCAGCGCCGTGCGTTGTAAATCGCTGAGCAGGTGTACTTCATGGCCCACCGGCGGCTGTGCATTCACGATGCGAGCGGCGCGTTCGACGGCCTGGACCAAATCCAGCCGCAGCCAGCCGGGACGCGTGCTGTCGATCGTCGCCAGCAGCGCTTCGCGAGTGCCGCCGCGCAGCACGCCGTCGCACAGCATCAACCACACGCGATCGGCGGGCGTGGTGCGTCCAACGGATGCGCGCGCCACGACGCGCAGCCGGTCGAGCACGAGTCCGCCGTCGACGATCGCTCCCGACGATGGAGAGTTATCGAGAACGATGACGGCCGCCGTCGGCTGGTGAGCACCGCCACCGCGCAGCGGCACCAGTGGTCGCGCGGCTGCAAGCACGATCGCCACGATCAACGCCGTGCGCAGAATCAGCAGCAGCATGTGGCGGAGCTTCAACCGTCGAGCGCTCTCGCGTTCCGCCGCACTGAGATACCGGACTGGGGGAAAATCGAACTCGGGTGGAATGCGCCGCTGCAACAGGTGGAGCAAAGCCGGGATCGCCGCGGCGGCGAGTCCCAGCAGGGCCAATGGATGAATGAAGCTCACGTCAGCAAGCGGAGCGCGAGGCCGAACGGCATGTCGGTCTGCACGTGATGGTACGCGATGCCGTGGCGGCGGCAGGCCTTCCGCCACGCGGCGATCTCGCGGCGCACCGTGTCCGCGTACGCGCGGGCCAATTCACGGGGACGCACCACGACGCTCACCGCCGATTCGGGATCCTTGAACCGCACCTCCGGCGGACCACTGAGCTCTACCTCCGCCGGGTCCATGAGGTGAAATACGACGACCTGATGGCCGCGATGCCGCAAGTACCGCAATGCCGCGAGTGCCAGCTCGCGATCGAACAATAGATCCGAGATGAGGACCACCATGCCACGGCGCGCGAGCAAAGCGGTCAAGCGCTGCAGCGCGGCATCCGCCGCCGTCCCCTGCCCATCCGGCGTGTCGAGGAGGCCACGCACGATGCGAGTCCATTGACCCGTTTTCACGCGCGCGGGAATCACTTGACGAACCTGGTCATCGAAAGTCACGAGTCCAGTCGCATCGCGCTGCCGCAACAGGATCAACGCGAGCGCCGCAGCCAGGCGATCCGCGTAGGCGCGCTTCGTTAAGCGCTCCGGCGCGCCCTGCCAGGCCATCGACCGGCTGGCATCGACCAGGATCATCGAGCGGAGATTCGTTTCCTCTTCGAATTGTTTTACGAACAGCCGATCGGAACGGCCCAGGATCCGCCAGTCGAGGTATTTCAGCTCGTCGCCTGCCTGATAGGCGCGGTGTTCGGTGAACTCCACCGAAAACCCGCGGAAAGGCGACCGATGGAGCCCCGCGAGGTATCCCTCGACCACCCCCTCGGCCACGATCTCAATGCCACCGAGGCGCGCGACTTCGGCCGGATCCAGCAGGTCTAGGCGCTGAGCCAAGAAATGTCCTTGCAATGGGACAGCTGGGATGGATCACAACCCTGCCAAGTCATTATAGCAATATAATTTAGGTACATCACGCCGCTGGCATAGTCTCTGCCTTACCTGGGGCGGGAGGCGTCATGCTTACAACCATCGCACTGCTCAGCTTGGCCGTCGTGTCCACCCCTACGCCCAGGCACGCCAGTCTCTACCGTCCGCGGATAGAAGTGTGGACCAACCGGGACGACGCGGCCGTTTTTACCCGCGGCGAGCGCGTCCGGGTGTACTTCCGCCTCGATCAGGACGCCTATGTCACGATCTTCCGTGTCGATACCGACGGTCGCGTCCGGGTGCTTTTCCCACGCGATCCGTGGGAAGACAACTTCGCGCGCGGTGGTCGTGATTTCGAGGTCGATGGTCGGGTGCTGGGCAGCGATGCGTTTACGATCGACGACCAACCCGGCGTCGGCTACCTGTTCGGTGTCGCATCGGCAGATGCCTTCGTCTACGACCAGATCGAGAGCGGTGACCACTGGGATTATCGTGTCATCGCCGATGGCCGCGTGCGGGGCGACCCGTATGTCGCGATGACCGACCTCGCGCAGCGCATCGTGCCAGAAGGATACACCGACTGGGACTACGACGTCGTCTCGTACAACGTCGGGCAGCATTACGACTATCCCCGTTTCCTTTGCTACGATTGCCACAGCTACGTGAGCTATTCGTATTGGAATCCCTACTACGACTCGTGCGTTCGGTTCCGCATGTTCGTCTACGACGATCCCTGGTACTATCCGTACCGCTATTACGGCGGCAGCCGCGTCGTGTTCGTGCGGCCCTTCCGTCCGCAGCCTCGCTTCATCTTCAAGGATTGGGGCGCCGATCGTCCCAGCCGCGAAGGGTTCGTCTCTCGCGAGCGCGAGCGGCCGGTCAACGACAACACGCGTCGCGGAGTCACGGGCCGGGATATCGGCGGGCTCGGCAGCGTGCCGCCGCCCAACGTGCGCGATCGTCGCGGTCGCCCTGGCGATGAGCGCAACAACAGCGGCAACGATCATGGCAATAACGGCAAGGATCGTGGCAACAACGGCAACCGTGGCAACGACGATCGTGGCAACCGCGGCAATGACGATCGTGGCAACGGTGGGCGCCGTCAGCCCTCCGACCAGCCCATGGTGCAGCCGCCCGTTGATCAGCGTCGAGTGGAGCCGCGCCGTGACGAACCACGACATGTAGAGCCCCGCGTCGTGGAGCCCAGGTCGGAACCACGCCGTGACGAGCCACGGCGCGTAGAACCCCGCGTCGTGGAGCCCAGGTCGGAGCCGCGGCGTGACGAGCCTCGCCGTGACGAGCCCAGGCGAGTCGAGCCTCGCAACGCGCCGCGCAATGAACCGCGCAGCGAGCCGCGGCGAGCCGAGCCCCGCAATGAACCGCGGAGCCAGCCGCAACCGCGCGCGGAGCCGCGTCGTGATCCACCGCGGGAGGCGCCGAAGCCGCGCACCGAGCCTGAGGTGCAGCGTCGCAAGCCGTAAACCTTCAGACTGAAACCTGACGCGCTCGATCGTAGTCCCACGCGGTCGGGCGCGTTAGTTTTCCTTCCCCCTTTTCTTTGGTTGAGGCTCCTTGCTCGCTTTTCTACTGCTTCTACAAGCGCAAGCACCCGTGCAGCGCGCGGCGCAAACGATTTCCCCCGAAGACATCCGCCGGCGCATCGGCATCATCGCCGACGATTCGATGCGCGGCCGCGACACGCCCAGCCCGGAGCTCGACAAGGTGGCGCAGTATATCGCTCGCGAATATCGCCGTCTGGGTCTCAAGCCCGGTGGCGATCGCGGCACGTTCATCCAGCGCTACTCACTCGACCGCGTCCAGGTCGTGGCCGAAAGCTCCGTTGCTTTCGTCCATGGCGGCGGGGACGTCACCTTCTCGTACGGCACCGACTTCGTCTTCGCAGACAACAGTTTCGACAGTGGTGACTACGCCGGGGATCTCGTGCTGCTCGCGGGCCCGCTGGGAGTAGCTCTCGCGGGAGACAGCGCGTCCCTCGCCGGCAAGATGCTCATCATCAACCGCCCACGAAATCGCGGCGAGTTACAGCGCGTGTTGGCGTGGAAGCCAGAAGGTATCGTGTTCGTGGGCACGGCCCCGGATTCCGTTTGGAGGCGGAACGTGGAGCGCAGTACCCGGCCCCAACTCCGCGATCCGAGCCGGCCCGTCGGTCCCCCGGTCCTGCTGGCGGTCCGGGCGGTGTCGCTGCAACCAGTCTTAGCTCGCCTCGGCCAGGATCTCTCGGTGGCTCAGAACGCGACGACCCTGGAGGCAAAACCACTGACCGGCGCCCAACTGCACCTGCACGCCCGGATTCGGGCCGTCGAGCGAAACTCCGCACCCAACGTCGTCGCCATTCTCGAGGGCAGTGATCCTACGCTCAAGAACGAATACGTGGTTTTCAGCGCCCACATGGATCACGTCGGTGTCGCGGGGCCGCGTGGCAGCGGTGGCTGCCGCGCAAAGGGATCAGACTCGATTTGCAACGGCGCCGATGACGATGGATCGGGAACCGTGGCGGTCGTGGAGATTGCTGAAGCGTTCGCCGGCATGAATCCCCGACCCAAACGGTCGATCATCTTCCTGAATGTGAGCGGTGAAGAAAAGGGACTGTGGGGCAGCGAATACTTTTCTGACCATCCGGCAGTGCCCATCAGCGGCATCGTGGCCGACCTCAACATCGACATGATCGGCCGCAACTGGAAAGACACGATCGTCGCGATCGGTAAGGAGCACTCGGATCTCGGCGCGACGCTGAACCGCGTCGGCGCCGCGCACCCCGAGTTGAACATGCGGCCGATCGACGACATCTGGCCCGAGGAGAACTTCTACTTCCGGTCCGACCACTACAACTTCGCACGGAAGGGCGTCCCGATCCTCTTCTTCTTCAGCGGGACGCACCCGGACTACCATCAGGTGAGCGATTCGCCCGACAAGATCGACGCGGAAAAGGAGTCGCGGGTCGCGCGGCTGATCTTCTACCTCGGAGTTGACATCGCGAACGCCGCCGAGCGGCCGAAGTGGAATCCGGACAGCTACAAGCGCATCGTCAGCGGTAACTAACGGCTTCAGGCGATGGGACGCCCCCGACCCGGGATGACCCCGGGCGGGGGCGCGCCTATCTTAGGCTCGTGCGAGTGCTGATCGTAGAAGACGACCCCGAACTCGCGGGTCTCTTGCGCGACGGCTTACGCGAGCACCGTATCGACCCGACGTTGGCCGCGGGGTTTGCCGAGGGACGCGAGCAGGCGCTGATCGGCGATTACGACGTCGTGATCCTCGACGTCCGATTGCCGGGCGGCACCGGGTTCGAGCTCTGTGCCGATCTGCGGCGGCAGAAGGTCGCCGTGCCGGTGCTGATGCTGACCGCCCTCGACGCCGTCGACGATCGCGTCCGCGGCCTGGCGGTGGGTGCCGACGATTACCTCACCAAGCCATTCGCGTTTCGCGAGCTGGTCGCGCGGCTGCAAGCCCTCGCGCGCCGCCGCGCTCTGGCACTCACCCCCGCCATCATGCGTGTCGCGGATCTCGAGGTGGACCTCGGCGCCCGCCACGTCAGCCGCGCGGGCCGATCGATCGACCTCACCGCGAAGGAATTTGCGCTGCTCGAGTTGTTGTTGCGCCACCGTGACCAAGTCGTCGATCGGACGGCTTCGAGCCGAAGTTGATTCGAACAGTGCGCGGCGCCGGCTATCGCCTGGGGCTCCCGGGATGACGCTTGGCCGGCTGCGCGTTCGCCTCACGCTGTGGTACGCGGCGACGCTCGCGCTCATCCTGCTGCTGCTCGGCGCCGGTCTGTTTCTGGCGATCGGGACGCAGGTATCGCGGCGTCTCGACGCTTCGCTCGTATCCGCGACGGAAGCGATCAAGGGTGCGACCCACGACCTCGAGGCCGAGCAGGCGGCCGGCGGGGCGGCCGACGCAGTGGAAGAGCTCCACATTCCCGACCGCGAGCTCTTCCTCTTCGACGCGAGTGGGCGGCCGATCACCCCGACCCAGGCTGACACCTGGATCGTCGACGCCGCGCGGGCTGCGGCGACGAACGGGACCGTCGATGCAGAGCACGTAATCAGCGGCAGGCACCCGCGCCGGCTGCACGCAGAGCGGTTCACGGGAGGCTTGGGCAAGGCGTACGTCGCGGTGGCGGTCGCCGATCGGCCGAACCTCCGGGAGCAGTACGCATCGTTGATCGGAATCTTCGGCGCGGCGGCGTTGGCGGCGCTCCTGCTCGTCGCGGGCGGCGGCTTCATGCTCGCCCGGCAGTCCACGATTCCGGTCGAGCGCTCG
>WNFU01005454.1_pt1 | contig 25089 bp, 16 predicted proteins | sample 5400121 | NCBI WGS metagenome assembly WNFU01 (sample SAMN13153360, study PRJNA577476) | soil metagenome | isolation source: 100 cm soil or saprolite under grassland replicate 1 | place: USA:California | collected 2016-06-15
GCGAGCACGGCGCCGAACCAGGGCGACTACGACCAGCTGCTCTGCATCTACGACCCGGCGTCGAGGGGGAAGACGCTCAACAGCACGACGAGCGGCATCGCGCACTCGTGCACGGGGACGGGGCATCTGGATTCGTCGTCGACGATCGGCGCCGCGGAAGCAGGATCAGCGGGTGAGGCGGCTGCCGAGGTGCCGCCGTGGGCGAATCCGTCGGAATCGGTGTACGTCGACCACCTGCCGAACGGTCAGACTCAGGTGACGTTCGTCCGCTGGGCGAATCCGATTCACAGCTGGGGCGGGTAGTCCGAATCTCGCCGAGGGAGGGCCTGCTCCGGCGGGCCCTCCCTTCAGCTTCTGCTGGTAGCCTCGCGCTCCGTGCCGAAGAAGCCCCGCACTCCGCCTCCGCCGCGGCGACCGGTTCAAGCGCCGCAGCGGCGCGCAGCAGGCTCGGAGCGCTCGGCCGACGAGCGTCGGCGCAGGAAGCTGCTCGTGCTTCTCATCGGCGCGGCCATCGTTGTTCTCGGCATCGTGATCGCCGTGATCGCCCTCACGAGAGGCGACGGGGGCAGCACGGACGTCGCAACGGCGATGCGCGACGCCGGCTGCACGCTGAAGACGGCCAAGGCGAGCAGCCGCAAGCACGTCTCCAGCCTGGATGCGAAGGTGAAGTACAACACCGATCCGCCGTCGAACGGCAGCCACTACATCCAGGCGGCGGTCTGGGACTTCTACACGACGGCTGCGGATCCGATCCAGGTCGTGCACAACGAGGAGCATGGCGGTGTGGTTCTCTGGTGGGGCGACAAAGTCCCGCCGGCGACGGTCGACGAGCTCCGCACCTTCTATAACGAGAGTCCGAACGGCATGGTGGGGACGCCGTACGCCAGCCTCGGGAGCAAGGTCGCGATCACCGGCTGGACTGCGCCCTCCGGGGGAATGGGCGAAGGCCATGCCGCTGTCTGCCCGACGTTCGACGAGGACGCCTTCGCGGCCTTCCGCGACGCCTATCGCGGCAAGGGCCCGGAGCGCTACCCGCTGGACGCCGAGAAGCCGGGTACCTAGCAGTCGCCGCTAACCTGCGGGCGCCGGGGTGGCGAAATTGGCGATACGCGGCTGACTTAAAATCAGCTGTCCCCGCGTGGGGCGTGAGGGTTCGAATCCCTCCCCCGGCACCTCGAATCGCCTGCTCGACCGCCAATCCGCGGCTGAATCGATAGTCCGTGAGGCGGGTGAAATCGGGAGCGGGCCACTCGCGGGGCCATACGCCGGCCGTAAAGGCGGACGCGGTGATGTTTACCGCCGTTGCGCGATAGCAGGCGGACACATTTCGCGAACCGCGTCGGAGGCACAGCTCGCCGTGAGGACATCGCCCTTCCGGCCCTTGACTTCCTCGGGCAGAGGTGGGACGGTGGGCCGGTCATACGGATGACAGCGACGAGGCTCACCGTTGCTGCGGCGCCTTCCGCGCGGATCGTTCGACACGACCCGCGCGAGCAGCTGAGATCGGTCCAATCGGTGCGCCCCCGGCTCGACTTCCTCACCAGCAGGTTGCTGAGGCGGCCAGCTCGCTCCGCATCGTGACCCCTGCTCCGGACACGGCGGCTTCGAGAGCGTCCACTCGACGCGGCTCTGAATGGTTGCTGTGTCAGGTCTTGTGTTGATCAGCCAGTAGCGGCCGAATGCGCAAGATCTCGCAGATCGACGAGCACGAGCACGGTATCGCGCGATACCGCGCGACACCTGGCGTCTCACGCTCGCCGGCGGCTGACGCGCCGGCCGCCTCGCCCGACGAGGGCTCCGGCGGCGATCAGCCGAGGTTCCAGCTCGAGGCGCCCGCGATCTCACTGCCGAAGGGAGGCGGCGCGATCAAGGGCATCGACGAGAAGTTCGCGGTCAACGCGTCGAACGGCACGCTCTCGCTGTCGCTTCCCCTGCTGCTCACGCCCTCCCGCAACGGCGCCGCTCCTCCGCTCCGCCTGTCCTACGACACTGGCGCTGGAAACAGCGTCGTCGGACTCGGCTGGTCGCTCGACCTGGCGTCGGTCCGGCGCGGGACCGACCGTTTCATCCCGCGCTACGACGCCGACGATGTGTTCCTGCTGACCGGAGGCGACGACCTCGTGCCAGCGCTGAACTGGGACGGCGCCAAATGGGTGCCGGACGAGGAGCACCCGGGAGGGCTGACGGTCAAGCGCTACCGGCCGCGCGTCGACCGCGACTTCGCGCGGATCGAGCAGATCAGCGACGGCGGGCCCAACACATGGTGGCGCGTCATGTCGCGGGAGAACGTCACGACCTTCTACGGCATCGACGAGCACTCCCGCATCGTCGATCCCGAGCGCCCGAGCCGCGTCTACGAGTGGCTGCCCGCGATCAGCTTCGACGACCAGGGCAACTGCGTCGTCTACGAGTACAAGCCCGACGACATGGCGGGCGTGACGGCCACGCAGGCCGAGGCGAATCGTCTGAGCGAGCACCGCCTCAGCACGAGCTTCAGCCACATCGCCGACCGCGCCTCCGAGGAGCCGACGGCGAACAGCAAGGAGCTGTGGGAGATCTACGCCACGCTCCGGCGCGCTCGGGCCGCTCGCTACGGCTCGACGGTTCCCGGCGACCTCGACGCGGCGAGCGCGGCGATCACCGACGTCGTCCGGGCCGAGGACTCGTGTGCGATCAGCAACATGGCGAACCTCGAGGTGACGGACTTCCGCGGCAACCGCATGAGCTATGCGCAGGCGCTCGCGAAGCGCACGCACGACACGTGGTCGCCGCAGGACATCGACGTGTCGTTCACGTCCGGCGAGACATGGACCTACAGGCAGAAGCCGGCGCAGGTGTGCCCGGTGCCCGCCAGATAGCGACGGTAACGAGAGAGGGGGCGGAACGATGGCGACAATCAGAGGCAGACTCGTCAGCGCGGCGAGCCGCACCGCCGCGGCCGACGTGCAGATCGAGGCGTGGAGCACCGACCGGCGCCGCAAGACGCCGCTGGCCACGGCGAAGTCGGATGCGCAGGGTGCCTTCGCGCTCCAGTTCGAAGTGGCACGGGGCCCCGTCTTCTTCCGCGTCCACCGAGACGGCAAGCAGGTGCTCGACACGTCCGGCACCACGATGTGGACGCCCGATCGAGGCGACGCGCCAGTGGTGATCTCCGTGCCGGACGTTCGGGGCACGAGCGGGTCCGGCGGGGTGTCCAGCGTCACCGGCACGGTGGCGACCGAGCTCGGCGTCGCCGGCGCCAACCTCAAGGTCGAGATCTGGGATCACAACGTCGGCGGCGCCACTCTCGTCGCCTCGACGACGACCGACGAGAACGGCCGCTACCAGCTCCTCTACGATCCCGCGTCGCTGCCCGGAAAGGCGCGTGCCGACCTCGAGGTGCGCGTGCTCGACCCGGCGCGCAAGGACGCCCTCATCGCGAGCTCGCCGGTCATGTACCAGGCCGAGCCGGAAGTGGCGTTCGACCCGGTCGTGGACGCGGCCCACGTGGCGCGGGCTCCCGAGTTCACGCGGCTGCACGCGTCGATCGACCCGCTCCTGAGAGACACGCCGCTCGCCCGGGTCGACGCCGCCGGCGTCACCTACCTCGCCGAGCGCAGCGGCTGGGACGCGCGCGCCGTGGCGATGGCCGCGCAGGCGGAGCGCATCAGCGCCGACAGCAGCATCCCCGTCGAGCACTGCTACGCCCTGCTGCGTACCGGCGCGCCCGGCGACGGCGACAACCTGCACCGTTTCTCCGACGCGCAGCTGAGGCGCGCGCTCGTGCTGGCGAAGAAGCGCGACATCATCGGCGGCGAAGCGTCGATCGACAAGACGGTCGAGCTGCACCGCGACCAGGCCACGAAGCAGCTCCTCGAGGTCGCGCCGCCCACAGCCGTCTCGACGCTCGGCGACATGCTCGCCATCGGCCTCGCCGCCGCCGACCAAAGCACGTTCCTCGACGTCTACCGGAACGCAGGCGACGACCCGACTGCGCTTTGGAAGGGTCTCGCGAACGCCGGCTTCGGCCCCGAGAAGATCGCGAGGCTGCGCGCCACCTCGGCGCTGGGCCGGCTGACGATGCAGAACGCGCCGGTGGTCGGCCGGCTCATCCAGCAGGAGCGCGTCCGCGGACTCGACGACCTCGCGTCGAACGGCTTCCACGCGGCGGAGAGGTGGATCGACGTGATCGGCGACAGCGTCCCGGCCGGGCTCACGCACGACGCGTACGCCGCCGGGCTCGCCGCGCAGGTCCGCATCGCCGCGCCCACGCTGGTCGCCGCCGACCTCGTGCGCCGCAAGCAGGTGGCGCTCGACGGCGTGAGCGACGAGGTGGTCACGTTCCTCACCGGCGCGCACGGCACGTACACGATCGGCGACGAGCCGATGTACGGATGGGATGGCTTCGACAACCTCGACGAGGAGGGCAAGGCGGGCGCGCTGCTGGTCGAGCGGCTCTGGCAGATCAGTCCCTCGAACGAGTCCATGGCGGCGCTCGCGCGGCTCGGGATCGGGTCGGCCAAGGAGGTCGCGAGCTACCGGCGGCACGACTTCCTCGCGCAGCACGGCGACGAGTTCCCGGGCGCCACCGAGGCGCGGATGGTTCACGACAAGGCGACTCAGGTGCACACGACGGCTCTGAACGTGGCCACCATGTACCTCGCGCAGCGCTCGATGCCGAACGTCTACGCGCTCTCCGGTACGATAGGCAAGCCCGCGCCGAAGCAGGTCGCGGTCACCGGCACGAACGGCAAGCCTGCGCTGAAGAGCGTCGCAGACACCGGCGGCGCGGCTGGCACGCTCGAAGACCTGTTCCAGAACATGGACTACTGCGATTGCGAGGAGTGCAACTCGGTGTTCGGCGCGGCCGCGTACCTCGTCGAGCTGCTCGAGTTCCTCGACGTCACCGGCACGCCGCACGACAAGCAGAACCCGATCGACGTGCTGAACGGCCGGCGGCCCGACCTCCAGCACATCCAGCTGAGCTGCGAGAACACGAACGTCGCGCTGCCGTACGTCGATCTCGTCAACGAAATCCTCGAGTGCTACGTCGTCAACGGGAACCTCACGAACTTCGCGGGCCACGACATGACGCCGGCGTCGAACACCGCCGACCTGCTCGCCGACCCGCAGTACGTGCAGGACGCCGCCTACGACGAGACGGTGGCGAGCGTCTATCCCTGGTCGCTGCCCTTCGACCGGCCGCTGGCGAAGCTGCGGCTGCTCTTCGACGCTCTAGACACGACGCTGGCCGACGCGCTCTCGGTGGTCGGCGACGCGGCCGGCGCACGTCGCGAACGGCTGGGGCTGAACGGCGCCGAGTACCGCATCCTCACCGAGGTCGGCTTCCACGTGCTGCCGGAGTACTTCGGCCAGCCGGCTGCGGCGTCGATCGACGACTTGAACGACGCGGTCGCCAACGGCAAGCGCTTTTGCCGGACGGTCGACATCGCATACGAGGACCTCGCCGAGATCCTCGGCGCGCGCTTCGTGAACCCGGGCGCTGGTCTCGTCCCGCTGCTCGAAGACCTGAAGGTCGAGCTGGCGACGCTGCAGGACTGGTACGACGGGAACATCACGGATGCGCAGCTCGACGCGCTCCTGCCGGCCGGGCTCCATCCCACTGCGTACGGCGGCGACGTACACGCGTGGCTGACAGCAAACCGCGCACTGATCATGGGACTGATCACGCTCACCGACGTGAGCGCCGAGCCGGTCGATTGCGACTTCGCCGAGGTGGAGCTCCGCTACGCGCTGCCGGACCCGGCGAACAACCGGCTCGACGAGATCGCCTACCTGCGGCTCAACCGCTTCATCCGACTCTGGCGCAAGCTCGGTCAAACGGTCGAGCTGACCGACCAGCTCGTGACGAGCTTCCTCGGACTCGCGCCGGAGGACCTCACGCCGGCGAACATCGACGCGACGTTCGTGGCGATGCTCGCGCGGCTCGCGAACTTCGAGGCGCTCATGGCCGAGCTTTCGGTGCCCAAGCGCCTGGTGCCGGACTGGCTGTCGCTGTGGGACCCGTCCCTCGACCCGGGCGTGCGCTCCACCCGGCTCGCCGGGTTGCTGCGTGCCGGCGTCGTCGACATGGCGAGCCTGATCGCCATCACCGGCATCGACCCGTTCGCGAACGACCTCGACGCGGACGAGCCGTCGATGCTCCGCTTCGCGCGCGCCTGGCGCGAGGTCAAGGCATCGCCGCTCAAGGTCACGGATCTCGACTACCTACTCCGTCACCAGGACTCGACCGGCAAACTCGCGCCGTCCGACGACGAGCTGCTCCGTAGCGTCAAGGCGCTGCGCGACGCCATGACGGCGGTCGACGCCGACCTCGGCGCCGCGGCGCTGAACCCGGACCTGAACGCGACCAGAGCGAAGATGGCGCTCGTCTACGACGACGCGGTGGTGGCACGGCTCTTCGCGCTGATTGGCCACACGACGACGCACACGGCGCCGTTCGTCACGACCGAGGAGACGCTGCCGGCGCCGCTGATCGCCGCCGAGCCCGGGATCGACTTCGACCCGTTCGCCAAGCAGCTCACGTTCGCCGGCATCCTGCCCGCGGCGGCGCAGGCGGCGCTCGACGCCGCGGCGGATGCGCTGGTCGTCGGCGACCTGGCGCCGGGTACGACGGCCGAAGAGCGCGACGCGTTCGTCGCGGCGTTCAAGGCGTCCGTGCAGAGCCTGCGCAACGATGGCGCCGCCGACCTCCAGGCGCTCGCGACCGACTACCCCGAGCTCGCCGCGGTGTTCACGACAGTCGACCCGATCACCGATCCGGCCGCCAAGTCGGCGGCGGTGCTCGACGCGATCCTGCCCGAGCTGCGCGACGGTCTGAAGACGCTCGCGCTGCGCACGTCGCTCACGGCGATCACGAAGGCCGATGCCCAGGTTGTCGACACGATCACGAACGGCAGCGACGTCCTGCACGCCGACGGCGATCCGGCGCACGGCGTGCTCGACGACTTCCGCGGCCTCGAGAGCGCGATCGCGCTCGACGCGAACGGCACGTTCGACCTCCTGATCGACCCGCCCGCGACCGCCGACTACATCCTCTACGTCGCGGCTCCGCAGAACACGCAGGTCACGCTGTCCCTCGAGGGCGCCGACGTGATCCCCACGACGGCAGTCGGCGTCACGGAGGAGATCGCGACGGCCGTGCCGGTCGCGCTCACTGCCGGCCGGCTCACCAGCCTGGGACTGACGCTCGCGGGCCTGCCGACCTGCGGCGCCGCACGGTTGCGCTGGCGCACCAAGGCGATCGCCAAGAGCGACGTCCCGGCGAGCGGCCTGTACACGAAGGCGGCGACCGACACTGCGCGCGCGTCGCTCATCCGCATCGAGAAGGTCACGCTGCTCCAGAAGGCGCTCGGCCTCACCGCCGGCGAGCTGCGCCATGTCGCCGCCGTCGAGCCGAGCACGAGCGGCGTGCTCGACGACCTCGACACCGACGGCTCGATCACCGACGCGGCGCTCCACGCGCTCTGGGCGAAGGTCGAGCGGCTGATCTGGTTCACGCGGCTGAAGGCCGACCACGAGTCCGACCCCGACACGTTCCTGTCGATCTTCCAGGACCCCGGCCGAACGACGCCGCAGGGGAAGCTCGTCGTGGCGAGCGTCATGGAGTGGGACGAGACGTCGCTGGCCGACGTGCTCGTCCACGACGGCCTGGCGCAGGCGGATCTCGCCCACCTCGACGACTTCCGCAAGGTCGCGCGCACGCTCGACCTCGTGGCCACGATGATGCAGCCGGCCGCCGACGTGCTCGCCTGGGCGGTCGCCAACCCGAACGGCGCGCTGCTAACGGCCGCGCAGGAGGCGCTCCACACGCGCATGACCGACGCCCCCTGGCGCGATCTGATGCAGGACGTGAACGACCCGCTGCGGAACCAGAGCCGCGAAGCGCTGGTGGCGTACATCCTCTTCCATCAGCCGCCCGACCCCGACGTGAAGACGCCGGACGACCTCTACCAGCACTTCCTCGTCGACGTGCAGATGGACGCGTGCATGCAAACCTCGCGAATCCGGCTGGCGCTCTCGACGGCGCAGCTCTTCATCACGCGCTGCCTGATGAACCTCGAGCAGGACGTGTCGCCGGCGTCGATCCGCCCCGACCGCTGGGCGTGGATGCAGCGCTACCGCGTCTGGGAGGCCAACCGCAGAGTGTTCGTCTTCCCGGAGAACTGGCTCGAGCCGGAGATGCGCGACAACAAGTCCCCGTTCTTCACGGAGCTCGAGTCGGAGCTGCTCAAGTCGGACATCACCGACGACGCCGCGGAGGAGGCGTACCTCTCGTACCTCAAGAAGCTCGACGACGTGGCCAAGCTCGAGATCGTCGGCGCCTTCCTGCACCGGCAGCACCCGGGGCACCCGGACGAGGACATCCTGCACGTCTTCGGCCGCACCAACGGGACGACCCGAACCTACTACTCCCGGCGGTTCGAGTACGGCTACTGGACGCCGTGGGAGAAGATGCCGCTGAACATCGACGGCGACATGGTCGTTCCTGTCGTCTGGAAGAGCCAACTCTTCGTCTTCTGGGCGACGACGGTTCAGAAGAAGAACGACGACGAGGGCAGCGAGACGGCGTACGACGTGGCCGAGGACCCGTGGGCGACCCACGCGCAGTTCGCCGTCGAGGTCACGCTCAACTGGGGCGAGTTCTACTGCGGCAAGTGGACTTCGCCAAAGTCGTCCGAGATGACCGACCCGCTGCGGATCACGGGAGTCGGCACCTACGACCCGAGCAAGCTCGTGATCACGGCGCACACCGAGCAGCCCGGCGGCAACCTGTCGGAACGGCTCGTGATGCCGGTGCTGTACCTGGGGGGCTTCGAGACGGCGGCGTTTCTCGTCACGTTCACCAGCAAGCACTCGGCGCCGCTCGTCGAGACGCAGACTCCGCTGGAAGGGATCCTCGGCGACCCTGTCAAGGTCTTCAACTGGAAGCTCTTCTGGGAGGACCAGAGCGCGGGGGTGCTCGACTCGAACAGCCTGCGGTTGAGCGACCGCACGATGGAGGCCGGCGTCGAGCAGCCTCCGCTGGCGAAGACGGCGAGGAAGTCGGAGCTCGTCCTCACGAAGTCGGCGTCGCTTCTGAACGGCTTCCGCGTGCGGCCGCTAATGCACCCGATCGACAACCAGTGGAACTCGCCGTTCTTCTACTCCGACGAGCACAGCGTGTTCTCGGTCGAGGCGCGGGAGGTGATCTGGGACGACAGCTGGCTCGACATCTTCTACGACAACGGGCCGTCACCCGTGTTCACGATCGACGACATACCGCCGGTCTACGAGAAGCCGGTGATATCCAACCGAGGCGACCCGATCATCAACCCGTGGGAGGCGAGCGTCGACCCGAACTTCAAGACGATCATCAAGGACAACGTCGCGTTCCGCTTCGACGGGGCGGTGTTCGACGCCGGTGGCCTCAGGGCCGGGATGGGAGGAGGATTCCAGTGAAGCCCGACTTTCACGCAGCGGCCGACCGGTACAGCGTCGGAACCGGCGAGCTCCAGTGGATCATCGAGCGCCGCCCGGCACGCGACGTCCACTACGCGTTCGCGACCCACTACCACCCGTACTCGGAGGCGCTGATCGAGCGGCTCAACCTCGACGGCTTGCCAGCGCTGCTCGACCCGACCTGGCAGGCAACACTCGAGGTGCCCCTGGCCAACGCGACCTACCAGCCCGGCGTCGACGTCGACCCGCCGTTCCCGAAGCACGAGATCGACGTGAGCGACGACGGCCCGTACTCGGTCTACAACTGGGAGCTGTTCTTCCATGCGCCGCTGCTGATCGCGACGCACCTGAGCAAGAACCAGCGCTTCGCGGAGGCGCAGCGCTGGTTCCACTTCCTCTTCGACCCGACGAGCACCGACCCGGTGCCGGTGCCGCAGCGGTTCTGGAAGTTCCTGCGCTTCCGCCAGGAGACGACGCCGGAGTTCATCGACGAGATGCTCAAGAAGCTCGCCGACCCCGCTGACTCCGAGGTCAAGACGCGCCTCCAGAAGGCGATCGAGGCGTGGCGCGACAAGCCCTTCCAGCCGCACGTCGTGGCCCGCGGCCGCTACCTCGCCTATCAGATGAACGTGATCATGAAGTACCTCGACAACCTGATCGCGTGGGGCGACTACCTGTTCCGCCAGGACACGATCGAGGCCCTCAACGAGGCAACGCAGGTCTACGTTCTGGCCGCCAACGTGCTCGGCCCGAAGCCGCAGAAGGTGCCGCCGCGCTCCAAGCGCTCACCGAAGAGCTACGCGCAGCTCAAGGCCGCCGGCATCGACGACTTCGGCAACGCGCTCGTGGATCTGGAGAACTCGTTCCCGTTCAACTCGGCTCCAGGCGGCGGTGGAGGCGGCAGCAACGGCAACGGCGCCTCCGGCTCGAACGGCGCAGAGGCGGTATTCGGCATCGGCCGCTCGCTCTACTTCGCGATCCCGCAGAACGACGTGCTGCTCGGCTACTGGAGCACCGTCGGCGACCGGCTGTTCAAGATCCGCCACTGCATGAACATCGAGGGCGTCGTGCGCCAGCTCGCGCTCTTCGACCCGCCGATCGACCCCGGAGCGCTCGTGAGGGCGGTGGCCGCGGGAATCGACATCGGCGCGATCGTCAACAACGTGAACCAACCCGTCTCGACCGTGCGCGGCCCGACGCTGCTCCAGAAGGCGCTCGAGCTGTGCAGCGAGGTCAAGTCGCTCGGCGCAGCGGTGCTGACCGCCAACGAGAAGGGCGAGTCGGAGCACCTCGCGCTCCTGCGCCAGCAGCATGAGCTGAACGTGAACATGCTCGTGCAGGACGTGCGCTTCCTCCAGTGGAAGGAAGCCGAGGCCGCGACCCAGGCGCTCCTGCGCAGCCGCGCCACGGTCTGGGAGCGCTACCGCCATTACAAGAGGATCCTCGGCGCCAGCGACAGCGACGTGGACGCGCTGAAGACCGTCGAGCTCGCGCGCACGGATCTGAACGAGGAGACCTTCGACGCCGCGTACGGGGCTCTCGTCGGACAGTACGCCGTCACCCTTCCCCGCGAGGCCTACCGCAAGGAGACCTCGGTCGGTGGCGTCATGGAGTTCGCCGGCCAGGCGGTGACGGACGTGTTCGGCGGCGAGCTCGGCAAGACGCTGCCGCTCAACAAGAACGAGAACGCCGAGCTGAACATCTTCCTGCCGGCCTCCGACACGTTCGGGACGATCGCGTCGGTCTTCAACATCGCGGCGCCGATCCTCGCGTTCATCCCGCAGTTCGCGGTGCACGCCACGCCGGTGGGCGTGGGCGGGGCGGCCACCTTCGGCGGCGAGCAGCTCTCGAAGGGCGCGAAGTACGCTGGCGAGGCGGCGAAGATGATCTCCGACGCGTTCCGGTCGAGCGCCGATCGCGCGTCGAAGATGGCGAGCTACTACCGTCGCGCGGAGGACTACGTACTCCAGGCCAACGCCGCCACGAGCGAGCTCGAGCAGTACGGCCGTCAGATCATCTCGTCGCTCCTCCGCGAGCAGATCGCCAAGCACGAGTACAACAACCATCTCCAGCAGATCGAGAACTCGAAGGCGCAGGAGCAGTACCTGCGCGAGAAGTTCACGAACGAGGACCTCTACGTGTGGATGGACGGCCAGCTGTCGCAGACGTACTACGACTGCTACAAGCTCGCCTTCGACGTCGGCAAGCGTGCCGAGGAGACTCTCAAGCGCGAGCTGATGCGGCCCGAGTTCGACGAGCTCGACATCATCAAGTTCGGCTACTGGGACAGCGGCCACAAGGGCCTGCTCGCCGGCGAGGCGCTCACGCTCGACCTCAAGCGGCTCGAGATGGCGTATCTTGAGCAGAACCGGCGCGAGTTCGAGATCACGAAGCACGTGTCGCTCGCGCGGCTCGACCCGATGGCGCTGCTCAAGCTCAAGGCCACCGGGAGCTGCGAGGTGGATGTGCCGGAGTGGCTGTTCGACCTCGACAGCCCCGGCCACTACATGCGCCGGTTGAAAAGCGTCGGGGTCTCGATCCCGTGCGTCACGGGGCCGTACACAGGCGTTCACTGCACTCTGTCGCTACTGCGCAGCAGCGTGCGCGTGTCGTCGCTTGCCGGCGACCAGTATGCGCGCGACGAGAGCCAGGACGACGACCGCTTCCGCGACTATGCGGGCGCGATCCAGTCAATCGTCACGAGCACCGCGCAGAATGACGCCGGCCTGTTCGAGGCGAACGTGCGCGACGACCGGTACTTGCCGTTTGAGGGCGCAGGCGCCATCGGTACTTGGAGACTCGAGCTGCCCAACGACGTACCGCAGTTCGATTTCGAGAGCATCTCGGACGTGGTGCTGCATCTGCGCTACACCGCGCGCGAGGCTGGGCACCTGAGGGCCGACGCCTCGGCGCACGTGAAGGAAGACGTGCTCCAGCAGCCGGACAGCCTGCTGCAGTTGTTCGGACTGAACTCGGACTTCGGCGACGAGTGGAACCAGTTCCGGCAGGCGGCGGACGACGCGTCGCGCAAGCTCGAGCTGTCGGTCAGCGAGGACGACTTCCCGTACTGGCTCAAGCGCCTCGGCATGTCGGACACGCTCGTCGCCACCTTTGGCGTGATCGACTGGGCGAAGAACAAGCTCACCATCGCGCCGGCGACGGTGACGCTCGACGGCGACGTCGACAACGGCTGGACCCTAAGCGTCGATCAGGACTCGGCCGTCTTCGGGTTCCTCAAGAAGAACCGGGCAAACAAGGTGTACATGGCAATCTCATACATGATGATGTGATTGCTGAACGTTTCTCTCTTGCAGGTACTTCGATGGGCTCGGCTGGACTCGCACCAGGGACTGGCAGGTGGTGAGTCCGCCCGAACAAGCCGCCGCCGGCCGCAACGTGTTGCAACGAGCTGCATCGAGCCGCGCAACAAGCTGTAACCAACTATGCAAACCAGCGTTATGCGGAGACGAACTTACGCACGCGCGCGCGTATCAGATCGCGTCGTGTTCGCGTCGTCTGGTAGCAGCCATACGAGCGATGGATCTCGGTAGCTGCGTGAGCGCGAGATCGGCGGCCCACGACATTGTTCTCGAACACGGATCAGTCGAATCTAGGTTTCCGGCACCCAGGCTACGTGCCTTTCACGAATCGGCCGTCGCTGACGTAGTACGTCGTCGATCCGGATCCGGAAACGGTGCGAAATGCGCGGCCGTGGTCGTCGATGACTGTCACGCCGGGCTTGCCCTGGTATATCCAATGAAGCCGTGCGCGCCACGAGCAATCGCATTTGGTGGTCGATGCCGCGATGTTCAACACCTCGGGGTCGGTCTGCGAAAGCCGGTACGGAAAGTTGATCGCCGGCTCGTTCGTGAACTCCGCTGGGACCGACCGAACGACCGGCGGGTCGCGGTCCAGATTCACGTCGAAGTACCGCACACCGAGCGGGCCGCCACCGAACGGGACGACGTACACGCCCTTCGGCGGAGCCGCGCGTCGCGTGACATCGACGGTGAGGCCCGTGAGGACGACCGGAAGTGCCGTCTTCCCTTCGACGATCACCCGCACCACGCTGCGATCGGCGTCGAGGCCGCCATGCGCGTGCGCCCAGGCATCCCACGCGGGGATGTAGCGTAGGTCGCCCTTCTTCGGAAACGGAATCGAGCCGATCGGCCGCGTGAAGACATAGTGCGCCGACCCGAGCTTCGCCGGCCGTTGGATCGTGAAGACGCGATCGAGCGTTGCGCTAAGCGGCGAGGGTGTCTTCTCGAACTTCCCGCTGACGCGATGAACGCCCGAGGTGATTCCGCTCGCGATGATGCCGGTGACCGCAGCGGCGACCCCACCGAGCACGAGGCTGACGAGCCACTTACGCGCTCGAACGAACGCTCCGAGGCGCTCTCCGCGAGACCTCTGACCCGGCTTCGGCATGCGATCACTTTGCTCCTCGGGTGCTCTCCGAGGATCCCCCTTTGTGCGGCGGCTTGGCGGCTACCGAATTATCGCTCGCCCGAACGCGTACGCCAACTCCGTCGATCACTGTTCCTTTGCGCCGACCGCGGTGAATAGCGGTTCGAGGCTCCGAGTGCGGCCCAGAAGTTTCTCGAGCGACTCCACACGTGACGCGGCCGGCAACTTCAGAGGCCGATTCGTTGACAGAGAGCACTCGCCGCTGCAAAGATGCCCCACTCGACCGAGAGGCCAGGTGAGTCGTCGAACGTATTCGCGTCTGCGGCCAATGACGTCGACTGACGGGCGTCCGCGAGCAGTGAGCGCCCCACGATGAGCGGCCTCCACATCGCCTGGATCTCGGACAGCCCGGACACGCCCTCAGGCTTCGGCAACGTGACGCGCTACGTGTGCGAGGGCCTTGCTCGCCGCGGCCACAGGGTGACGATCTTCGGCTGGCAGACGAAGCGCGCGTTTGACTGGAACGGCTGCCGCGTGCTTCCGATGGCCAAGGATCCGATGGGCGGGGACGCGCTCTACGCCTATCTGCTTCGCCACCGCCCGGAGGCAGTCATCGGGCTCGCGGACGTGTGGTGGCTCCCGTACTTCGCGTCACCGCACGTGCGCCGGCAACTGGAGCTCACCGAGACGCCGTGGATCCTGTACTTCCCGATCGACGGCGAGAACGCCGAGGGTCTCCTGCCGTCGAGCTGGATCGAGCTCCTGCGCGAGGTCGACATCCCCGTTGCGATGAGCGCATATGGGCAAGAGATCGCCGGGCGTTGCGGCGTGAACGCCGAGCTCATTCTCCACGGCGTCGACCTCGACGTCTTCTCGCCGCCTCGTGACCGCGCGGCTGTCAAGGCGTCGCTTGGCCTCGCGGACTCGTTCGTCGTGCTCTCGGACAGCCGCAATCAGCCGCGGAAGCTCCTGCCCCGTCTCCTCGATGTCTTCGCGCGGTTCTCGGAAGGGCGACCCGACGCCGTCCTGCATCTCCATACCGACCCCGACGACGAGTTCGCCTCGTCGCCGTACTACGCCTACGACGTCCGGGCCGACGTCGCCCAGCTCGGCCTCGACGGCAAGGTGCGCTTCACGCCGGGGTTCGCGATGCGCCACGAGCAGGGCCTGCCGATCGAGGAGCTCGCGCGGTACTACCAGGCCGCAGACGTCCATCTCCTCGCCTCGAGCGGGGAGGGGTTCGGGCTTCCGTCGCTCCAGGCGGCTGCGGCGGGGGCGGTGCCGCTCGCGTCGGCCTACTCCGCGAGCCGCGAGCTCGTAGAGGGACACGGTGAGGCGATCGCGGTCGCCGACTGGGGCGAGACCGAGTTCGGCATCCGGCGCGCGCTGATCGACGTGGACGACGCGGTTGCGAAGCTTGCACGGCTCTACGACGATCGCCACGAGCTCCGCGAACGCTCCCAACGCTCGCGCGAGTTCGCCGAAGGTCTCGGCTGGGACGACATCGTCGGGCAATGGGACGCACTGCTCGCCTCGATCGGGCCCCGGCGCTCGCGTCGCGCCGGAGCCGCCTGGTGGACGCGGGACCGGCGCGAGCCGGTCGTGGAGCAGCAGCTGCCGACGCCCGACGGCGCGTCGGTCACGGTGCGGATGGTCAAGCGCGAGTTCGGCCGGCTCGAATCGGCGATCGGCGCCGACGCGCGCGGCGCATCGGACGTGCGCCTGCCGACCGTCCCGCGCGCCTGCGTCGTGGGCGGCGTCAAGGTTCCCCGTCGACCCGGGGCGCTCTGCGCGGCCGCCGGCGACGAGCTCGTCGTCCTCGCGCTCCAGCGTGTCTTCCCGGTGCTCGAGACCATCGACGAAGCCGACCGGTTCCAGCTCGCACAGGCCGTTCTCGCGCTCAACGTCAGCGGCGGCTTGCCCGACGAAGTCCTCGTCCAACGGACGATCCCCTGCAGGCCGTCTCGCTGGCCCGCGAGCTGCTCACCAACCCGGGACGCGCCCGGCGCGCGATCGAGCATGCCGGCGAGACGTGCGTCGCCGTGTACCGGCCGAACGAGCGGGCGGTGGCGGCCGAACTTCGTGCGCGGCACGCGCTTCAGCAGGTAGGTGCTCGCTAGCGATGCCGTTCCGCATGTGGTTCATCGCGCAGGCGGGCGAGGTCACCGATGGAAGCATTCGCGAGCTCTGCACCGCCGTCCGCGAGCGTGGCGGCGTCATTCTCATGAATACGCGAACCGGGCCGCTCGTCGGGCTGGACGACGACGTGGCGCCGGTCGTAGAGCAGCATCCGCTGGTCGCGCACATGGGCCCCGTGGCGCTCAATCCGCGCGGGCTCGCCGCCGACCGGCTGCAGCACATCTTTGCGGAGAACCTCAGCAAGCAAATCGATCTCGCCGCACTCGAAGACGCCGAGTCGGCCTAGTCACAACGAAAGGGGGAAGAGAATGGGCCTAGGAGCAACAGTGGGATCGGACCTTCTCGCGGTGCCGTTCCCGAAGATGGTTCTGAGCCTGGCGCAGGCGATCGCCAAGGGCCAGCTCGCGCTCGATCAGGCTTCGCTCAACACGCTCAAGGTCTTGTCGAGGACGAAGTTCGACTACATCCCGGAGATCACCGAGGTCCTGTCGCCGCGCCCGTTCACAACGCATGGGATCGAGGTCACGGGCGTCGACGTCGAGGCTGTTGCGTCACCACCGCTGTCGATGACGTTGCTCCAGGCCGGGATCGTGCCGACCTTCTACCAGTTCACCGAATCGGTGATCGAGGTGAAGATGTCGATCTCCAGCAAGACGGAGAGTCACAGTGAATTCGAGTTCGGGCTCGAGACCGAGGCTTCGGCCGGTTTCCTCTTCGCGTCCGGCTCGGTCAGCTCGCACGTCAACTTCAAGACGGCGAACACGTACTCGTACTCGGCCGAAGGTTCGAGCCTGCTGCGCACGACGCTGAAGCCGACGCCGCCGCCGTCGAGGATGATGCCCCGGTTCATCACGGTGAACATGCTCGTCGCGCCGCCGACCGTGACGTTCAGCGAGTAGGAGGGAGGCGTGCCGAGGATCACCGATGTCGGTGCCGAACTGGCCGAGGTTCCGTTCGGCGACTTCATCGCCAACGTGGCGCAGGGCATCGCCGACGGGCAGCGGGCGCTCGACCTGACCGCCGTCCAGACGCTGCTCGAGCTCTCGAAGGCAACCGTCAACCTCATCCCCGAGGTGACGGAAGTGATCACGCCGGAGCAGATCAACGTCAACGTCTCCGGCCAGGACCCGATCCCCGTCACGGGAGCTCGCGTTGCGGCGTCGGCATCCGAACCGGTGCCGATGAGCGCGCTCCAGGCGGGGATCGTGCCGTCCTTCTACCAGTTCGCCGAGGCGACGATCCAGCTCAAGATGTCGCTGCAGATGCGCGAGGTGGAGAAGGAAGAGGCGGAGGGGGAGACGAGCCGCGGGCTGCACCTCTTCGGCTCGCACGTGAACTTCCGCACTCAGAACACGTTCACGTACGCGGCGGATGCGTCGAGCAGCGTCACGGCGGTGATCCGGCCGGTGCCGCCGCCGTCGAGGCTCGTTCCGTCGATCGTGACCGTGAACGCACTGGTCCAGCCCCCGGCCGTGACCATCAACGAGTAGCCGGTGGCAACCGATCCGACCAAGGCAGTCGAGGTCTTCTCCGCTCCGATCCAGAGCGTGATCGCCGCGCTCGGGCGGGGCATCGCCGACGCGCAGATGGCACTCGATCGAGGGTCCGTCCAGGCACAGGAGGAGATCAACGCTGACCGCGTCCTCGCGAGCCTCGGCATGCAGGCGACGTGGTACCAGCTGCCGCGCGTCGAGCTCGAGCTGAAGCTCGCGATGACCATCTCCGAGCAGCAGGGCGGCGGGACGACTCCGGCGGGGACGATCAAGGCGCTCGCGCCGGCGACAGCCTTCGTCAGGCCGGTGAGGCTGATCGCCCAGCCCGTCAGCGCCTCGTACCAGAACCGCTTCAACTACGACGTGAACGCGGCGTCCACGATCAGGCTGACGGTGGTTCCGGTCCCGCCTCCCGCCGTCGGGGGCACAGCGGTGGCGCCGTCGCGTCTTTCTCCCGAAGAGGTGCAGGCGCTCGCGCTCAAGAGCTCGGCGGGATTCAAGACGGTGACGCAGGAGGGCCAGACCGTGCCGGACCCGAAGCTGCGCTTCGACGTCAACTTCAACGCGGCAGCCCGGATCTGGTACGTGCTCCAGTACGATCCGGCGGATCCGAGCGCGAAGGCCGTCGTCGTCGCGGTCGACGACGTGACGAGCTCCGTGCGGGTGATCCCGACGTGACGAGAGCCGAGACGTGACGCTGGCAGAGCTCCTCAAGCAGCTCGAGGCGATTCGGCGGAAGGCCGACCCGCCCACGCGGGACGCTCTGGGCAAGTTTGAGCAACAGCTCAAGGTGTACGGCGAGGAGCGGGACCAGGAGATCGGCGCGAAGGACAGGGAGATCGCCGACCTCAAGATCCAGCTCGCAGGGACCGAACAGGTGACACGCGCATCCCCAGTCGACCTCGCACGGTCGTTCCGCGCGGTGATCGAGGAGTTCCACACGGAGGCTCGCGAGGCGGAGGATGTGGGCGTTGCGATCAAGGCGCTGGACCTGGAGGTGAAGGGACTCGTCGAGGTGGACGAGCGGACGACCACGCTCGTGCTTCCGAGTGCAGGCGCGGCCGTCGACCCGACCGCCCTGTCGACCTTTCGCGTCTCGTTCGCCGCGGTGCCGGCCGTGCCTGCCGAGGAGGCGCCGGAGCCGCCGCCCGAGCCGAGACAACCTCGCCCTCGCCGCAAGCGTTCGTGAGCGAGGACCCCCAAGAGCCAGAGCTCAGGCTGCTGCGGCAGAGGGTCGTCGACCTCGAGGCCGACAACATCGCGCTCCGGGAGCGCGCAGAGCGGCTCGAGCGGCTGCGCGCCGACATCTCCCTCTCGGGCTTCGTCCACTCGCTTGCTCTCGACGTCGCCCTCGGCGAGGCGACGATGCCGGATCACGTCGTGACGCCGGTCGCGATCTCGGCGAGTAGCTATCTGGTACCGAACCGGGACGGCATCGGCCTGCGCTTTCACACCCCGGAGCTGGGCGACGCAACCGCCGTCAGCTCGACCTCGCTCGAGCTCGCCAAGGTGCCCGCTCCGGAGGGACGCGCTCCGCGCTCCCTCTACGCGATTCTCCAGCACAAGCAGCTGGCGTACGGGGCGGCCGCCGTGACCGGCGACCCCGAGGGTCAGCTCATCGCGGAGATCGGCAAGATGCTCGCCGAGAGCGGCGCCTGGACGATGCCCTTCCTCGCCGGTGCCGCCGGGCGCATCGGCGAGCTCGAGCTGAAGCTCGCCGAGTCGGCCGCCGACGACGAGCGGTCGAAGGCCGCGACCGCGCTCGTGGAGCTCGCCCGCTCGCTCGCCGACAGGACTCAGTTCGTCGTCGGAGATCTGCAGGCGCTCGCAGCCGCGCTCGACGCAACGACGCCGGGCGTGCCCCCGGTCGGCGAGCGCTAACGTTAAACGGCGACGAGGCCCCGATCGGTTCGGTCGTAGAGCGGGCCGTACGGCTCCGCACGGTCCTCCGGAGCGATCCGGAGGCCGAAGGCCGGGTTGCCGAACGGCGTGTCGAACTCCTCGCGACCGGCGTCGCCGCCCCACTTGCGCACGTAGTAGTCGATGTTGCGCGACTGCGTGATTCGGTTCTGGAGGGCGAGCTCCTGGTTTGCAAAGATCGCCGAGCTGCCGCCGTGGAGGACCGCCGTGTCGGCACAGTTCTCCTCCGAGAGCCCGGCGAGCGCCGCCCGTCGGGCGTAGTCCTGATCCTCGCAGTACGCAGGAAAGAAGTTCTCGTCGAAGCAGCCGATCGTGTCGATGGCGATCGGGTTCACCGCGAAGAACGAGTAGCCGTGGCTGGGGAGGAACCGCCCGAGCCGCCCGTGTGGGCCCGCGCAGGAAACGATGTACCGGTCCGGGCAGCGAACGGCCTTCTGCGCCACGCGGTCGAGGTCGCCCTCGGCTGGAAGAACGTCGTCGTTCGCGACGATCACGACGTCGACGCCTTCCGCATACGCGTTGAGGATCCCGTCGTTCCAGCTGCGGCTGACGCCGCGGTTTTCGCCGTGGGGGTAGGACCGGACTTCGGGCCGCCCGGCGAGGTCCTCGCAGATCGTCCTCGTGGCGTGGTCGTTCGAGTGCAGGAAGAGATGGACTGCGACCTCGCTCTCGGCGGTGAGCGCCGACGCGACGAGGCGCTCGGTCCACACCGGTTGGTTGTAGGCGATGACGACGAGCCCCACGGCGAGCGGGCTCATGGCACGAGCAGGAGCGAGAGCACCGGGGAGTCGAGACCTGAATAGACGACGAGGTTGCCACTGAGTGCAAGCCGGCCGAGCTCCTGCTCCGAGGCGTCGACGGGATCGGCGCCGTGGGCGACTGCGGCGATAACACGCTGGCGGTAGCCCGCGACGAAGCGTGAGGCGCCTTCGGGGATCGCGACGCGCTGCGGCCTGAGCGCGAGGAAGATCTTGCGCCCGCCGGTACGCGTCTGCGCGACGACCGCGGACATGTGCGGCTGGCCGCGGAGGAGGTTGAGCAGGTCGGTGTCGCTGTGTCCGCCGCCGGCCCAACGCGGGTCGTTCGGATCCCCGGTGTCGATCACCTCCCAGAGGTGCGTGTGGAAGGTTCCGGCCTGACGGACGGCGGGAATCGCCGTGACCGCCGCGGAGTAGTCGATCTGATGGACCTCGCCGGTGACGGGGACGACGGTCAGGGCGCGTGGCTGGAGGCGCGTCCGTCCGAACACGCCGCCGTGCTCGCGCCCGTCGGCGAGGGCAGCGTCGAGCGCGAGAATCATCTGCTCGAATAGCAACGGGGGCAGGCGCAGGGCCGAAGGGGCAGCAGACGCGGAAGGCGGGCCGACGAGACCGAGCGCGACGAAACCCTCGTCTGTCGGGAAATCAGGCGTGGGCGCGGCCGCGGTGCGCGGCGCCCGGCGCGGTGCCTCGCGGCGCGGCCGCTTCGGCTCGGGGCGCGGCACCTCCGCTCGCCGCAACTCGCGTGCGCCCTTACGGCGCTCTTCCTCGCGCGCCCGTCGCCGTTCGAGGTCGCGCGCCCCTTGCTGTTGTTCGCTCCGCCTGCTCGCGCGCGCCAAGTCTTGCGCGCGCTGCCTTCGAGTGGCGTCGTCCGTCGCGCGTCGAAGTGCGGTCCGGGCATCCGCGGCGGCAGCATCTCGACGCTCGGCTTCACGTTGCGACCGGCGCTTCTGGTCGGCCGCCTCGAGCTTCCTCTGCTCCTTCGCCTCCTCGGTGAGTGCCGTGCGCCGCTCGGCCTCTCGAGCTTGTGCCGCGCGCTCCAGCCGCAGGCGGTCCAAGGTGGCCTTCCTCGTCTCTTCCGCACGCTGCTCTTCGCGTCTTGTCTGCGTGCGGGCGTCGTCGTCGAGCTCGCCCTGCCGCGCCTTACGCGCATCGTCGAGCCGGTGCGACCGCTTCGCGGCCGTTGCCTCCCTCCGGCGCGTCGCCTCACGCTGCTCCGCCGTCCGTGACGCCCGCCTTCGCGCGTCGAGCGATTCGCGGCGTTCTCCGGCCCGGTCCGCGGCGGCGCGCTCCTCGGCTACCCGCCGGCGCAGATCCGCAAGCGCTTCGTCCTCGCGGCCGGCCTCCCGTTCGGCGCGCCGCCGCTCGTCGCGGCGCTCGTCCCGCCGCTCCTCCCGAATGCGCGCGACCGCGCGCTCGTGGCGTTCGCGTTGCTTGCGTTCGGCCTCATCGAACTCCCGCTGCCGCGCCAGCTCCTCGGCCAGACGTTCCTCGGCGCGCTGCCGCTCGCGCTCGCGCTCGCGCGCGGCCTCGACCGCGGCCCGGCGAAGCTCGGCGGCCCTCGCCTCCTCCTGGTCGCGGCGGCGGCGCTCCTCCTTGCGCTCCTCACGGCTGGGCAATCCACGTACCCCCAATGCAGAAGCTACAACAGATCGAGAATGTCAGCGAGGCACGTGCGGGCGGACGACCGCGACGACTTCGTCGCGCCAGACCGGCTCGCCGAGCCGCTTGCACGACTGGCGGATGAACTCGTAGTCGCCGAACCGCCAGCTCGGGAGCCGCGCGGGGTCGTTCGGGACGACGACCATCGGCGTGCCCACGTTCCCGTATCGGATCTCGCGGTCGCGCCAGCGCAGGGTGCCGTAGTTGTCCATCCGAAACAGCAGTACGCGCTGGGGATGCTCGGCGACGCCGCGGCGGATTGCGCCAAGCGCGCCGGGCGCGAAGATGTCGTCGTCGTCCATAAAGCAGAGGTGGTCGCCTCGGGCAACCGTGGCGGCAAGGTCGCGCTGCGTGCCGCCGCCGTCGTTGCAAGGCCCGTCGGTCTCGAGATAGCGCCAACGCCTGCGCCGCTCTCGGGCGAAGATCTCCCGCGCACGGGCCGGCCGTCCATCGCCGACGACGAGCACCTCGTCGCCGCGTTCAAGCTGCGGAGCCACGCTCTCCAGCGTTGCGCGGAGCGTTTCGCGGCCGATCGTCGGGATCACCACCGACACAGACACCCGCTCAGTCTGGCAGGGTGCCCGCTCGGTCGCGCGTTTGTTTTCGCGGAATACGAAGTTGCATGGCGAGAGGTCGTTGTGGCAGACGACTTCTTCATGCCGTACGAGGTCGGAGCTCGCCGTCGCGTCTTGGTAGCGGCGGATCAGTTGGGCGGCAGAGGCGAGTGTCTCGTCGGAGATGGTTGGGTCGAGATCCGCAGGAACGTCTCCCGGAATGAAGCTGAAGATTTCGCGTCCCTGCTCGTCCGTGCCGAGGTAGTTGGGAGCGCCAGGAAAACCCTGCTCGCGTAGGTGGGCCAACAGCTTGTGCACAAACGGCGAGTTCGGGTTTGGCGGGCGACGAACCGTGTCGCCGACCAGTTCGAGAATCTCGATTCCGCCGCGGTGTTCTTCGACGTCGCCGCGCGGTATCTCTGCACGGCCGGAGTGCGTCAGCGGTCGTGAGCGACGTCTCTGATTCGCTCTATCGGGGCTACCCTCGTCGCCGTGCGCATCCGGCACCTCGACGACGACACACGGCGGCATCGCGGCGACGCTCGCGACCTCGACCCGATCACGCGCGCTCCGACCAACGCGGAGCGCGTGCGCGTGCGCGACGTACTCCTTTTCGTCTATGTGGGGTGGGGGGTGGAGATCAGTCGGAGCCGGCCGGCGATCCGCCTGTTCCGGTCGCGCGTGGGGTTGTGCTCAAGCGGTTCTCGACTGAAGAAGCTGAGTTGGTCAGAGACGCCTGTATGCCTCGCGACCACTATGTCGTGCCGTCGTACCAGCAGACCCCGCTGTGGGGCTTTGAGCGCGAGGTCGCGATGGCGACGTACGAGGAGCACCCGTTCGCCTGGGACAACGACGGCACGCTGATCGCGACGATGAAGCTGTCGCGGCTCGTGGTCGACAACGGCTACACGCCGGAGTTCGCCGCGCGCATCGTCGACCACGCAGACGGCGAACAGCAGGTGATTCCGCAGTGGCTGCACCGTCTCGACCTGCTTCCGTCCTATCGACTGCGCTATGACCGCGACTGGCTTACGGCTGGCGACGCTGCTGCGCTCGGCCAGCTCGTCGACGCCTACTGGCAGAAGGCGGACGGGCTTCCAAGGCAGGTCAAGCGCGCCCTCAACCTGAGTGAAGGCGTCACGCACACGAACGTCTACGAGCGCGCCCTCGTGCTGATGATGATGGCCCTCGAGGCGCTTCTGAACACGAACCCGGGCTCGGTCTCGAAACGCTTCGGCAGATCATCGCGCCGAGCGAAGAATGTCCAGAGGTCGAAGTCGTTGATCTTGGTACGGCCGTTGATCAGGTGGAGCGCCGCGCTCTGTCCGATGCAGATGCAAAGGAGCCGATCGCGGTGCGCAGCCCACATCTCGCTCGTGCGGTAGAGGCGCTCTCGCTCTGCGCGCTCGACTCAAGGAGCTGCTCGAGATCGTCGTCGGTGAGCTTCGCAGCCGACCGGTTCACGTTCACCGGAGGCTAATAGGAACGAGCTCAAGGAATAGTCGCGGCCGACGACCGAGGACTTGAGATCGACGCGTAGGAGCCGCCGCGCGACGTCGCTGCGCGCGAGTCTGCGCGGGATGTGACGCAGGAACTTCCACCGCCACCCCCAGCCCTCAACCGGCCAGCGCGCGCGGATGTTCTCCGGCGTGCGGAAGATTTCGGCGAAATCATCGTCCTCGATGGCACGACGTAGAGCGGTGCGCAGCAAGTCTTGAAGCCGAGCTCCATCGGCAATCATCTCCGCCGGAATCTCGTCGCCGCTGTCGGCCTGCTCGTCAGGCGTCGCCGCTGGCAGGCGCAGTTCCTGCCCGTGCGCAGGCCGTGAACGTGCGCTGTACATCCTCTCCGCCCAGCTTCCGCTCACACCGGCAACGCCGACGTCGTCGGCGAGCAGACGAAGCCGACACTTCATTTGCTTCAACGGCGCGATCTTAGGGCCACACGGTTGCCCGGCATGCGGCGGAGAGCGATGATGTTGCCGACGAACACGGACGGTGGTGCTTGTGTTTGTGCGCAGACATCAGTGCTTCGCGTTAGCGCCGATCGCGCTGGTCGGGTTGGCGATGCTCGCTTCGGCGATTGTCGGCGTGCAGGCGCGAGCCGGGCAGTCTGCCTCGGTGCGGGCAGAGGCCCCAGCGCCCGCGAATGGGGCGAGCGATGCTGCAGCGATCAGCGCTGGCGGGCGCTTCGTCGCTTTCTACTCGTACGCGACGAATCTGGTCGCGGGCCGCACACTTTCCACTGGCGAGGTCTTTGTGCGTGACCGGGTCGCGCGGAAGACAGAGTTGGTCAGTGTGAGCACGGGCGGCGCGCAGGCAAACGAGCTTGTCGGTTTTCCGGCGATCAGCGCTAACGGCCGCTTCGTCGCTTTCGACTCTTTCGCGACAAACCTGCTCGCGGGCGACTCGGCTGGGTGTTACGGCTGGCGCAGTGAGGAGCCGTGTGACCAGGTGTGGTTGCGTGACCGGCGCGCGCACAGCACGGAGCGGGTGAGCGTCGGTAGTGGCGGCACCCAGGCCAATGACGAAAGCTTCGGACCCGTCATCAGCGCCGACGGGCACTTCGTCGCCTTCTATTCCTTTGCGACGAACCTGGTCGCCGACGATACGAACTTCCCTGGTCAGAACTTCTTGCGCGACCGGGTCGCGCGGACGACCGAGTTATTTCCGGTGGGCAACACCGGTGCGTGGCCGGGCTCGGACACCTTCGTCC
>WNFU01002491.1_pt1 | contig 25071 bp, 22 predicted proteins | sample 5400121 | NCBI WGS metagenome assembly WNFU01 (sample SAMN13153360, study PRJNA577476) | soil metagenome | isolation source: 100 cm soil or saprolite under grassland replicate 1 | place: USA:California | collected 2016-06-15
TACCTCGACGCGCTCGATGACCAGGACCCCGGGCGGGCGACGATCGTGGTCCTCTCCGAGTTCGTCCCCCGGCACTTCTGGGAGGGGCTCCTCCACAACCAGGCGGCGTTGCGTCTCAAGCTGCGCCTCTTCTTCCGCCGGAACACCGTCGTGGTGGACGTCCCCTATCACCTCGACCAGGCCTACGATCGCGCCTAGAGGCAGGCGCTGACGCCGACGCGCAGGAACCTTGACAACATTATTGTCAGCCTCTATATACATGAGACGTGGCACGTGCGAGCAGGCCCGTCTACGTCATCTCCATCGCCGCGGGCTTGGCCGGATGCCACCCCCGGACCCTCCGGATCTACGAGGAGGAAGGCCTCCTCGACCCGGTGCGGACCGAGACGAACATCCGGCTCTACAGCGACGATGACCTCCGCCGGGTGCGCGCGATCCGCTACCTGACCCAGGTGCGGGGCGTGAACCTTGCGGGCGTGAAGCTCCTGCTCCAGCTCCGCGGCATCGGCGATCTGCTCGAAGAGATCGCCGGCGCGCTGGACGACGAAGATGAGACTGGCAGCGGATCCGGTGGGACCGGCACGGCACGCTTCTAGAGGGAAATGAGGGACGACATGACGATCGAGACCCAGGAACAGCGCAGCTATCCGGCAGAGCTCCCGCTCGTCCCGCTCCGTGAGGCGGTGATCTTCCCGAAGATCGTCACGCCGCTCGGCGTGGGACGCGAGAAGAGCGTGAACGCGATCAACGCGGCGATGGGCGCCGAGAAGCACTACGTCCTCCTCGCCGCCCAGAAGGACGCGGAGGTCGATGACGTTCAGCCGGACCAGATCTACTCGGTGGCGACCGTCGCCGAGATCGTCCGCCTCCTCCGCATCCCCGACGGGAGCGCGCAGGTCATCGTCCAGGGTCTCGACCGCGTCCGCATCCTCGACTGGGCCCCCGAGGTCCGCTACTTCAAGGCGGCCTTCGAGGTGATCCCCGACGAGCCGGGCGGCCCTGTCGAGCGCGAGGCGCTCATGCGGAACGTCAAGACGTCGTTCCAGCAGTACGTCGACAACGGTGGCTCGATCCTCCCCGAGATCGCCATGACGGCGAAGCAGATCGAGGACCCGGCGCATTTCGCCGACCTCGTCGCGACGAGCCCCGACCTCACGCTCGAGCAGCGCCAGCAGCTCCTCGAGACGCACAGCGTCGTCGAGCGCCTGCGCTTCCTCTCGGTCTTCCTCGCCAAGCAGAACGAGATCCTCGAGCTGAAGGCGAAGATCCAGAGCGAGGTCCAGTCGACCATCGACAAGACGCAGCGCGAGTACATCCTCCGCGAGCAGATGAAGACGATCCAGAAGGAGCTCGGCGAGGACGAGGGCTCCGCGGAGCTGAAGGAGCTGCGCGAGAAGATCGAGGCCGCGGGCATGCCCGAGCCGGTGAAGGACAAGGCCCTCAAGGAGGTCGCGCGCCTCGAGAAGATCCCGCAGGCCTCCCCCGAGACGGGCGTCATCCGCACGTACGTCGACTGGCTCATCTCGGTGCCGTGGAACGTCGCGGCGTCCGACGACTGGGATATCAAGGCCGCCGGCGAGATCCTCGACGAGGACCACTACGGCCTCGGCAAGGTGAAGGACCGCATCCTCGAGTACATGGCCGTGCGCAAGCTCACCAAGGACGTGCGCGCGCCGATCCTGTGCTTCGTCGGCCCACCCGGCGTGGGCAAGACGAGCCTCGGGAAGAGCATCGCGCGCGCGATGGGCCGCAAGTTCATCCGCATGTCGCTCGGCGGCATCCGCGACGAGGCCGAGATCCGCGGGCACCGGCGTACCTACGTCGGCGCGCTGCCCGGCCGGATCCTCCAGAACATGAAGACGGCCGGCCAGATCAACCCGGTCTTCATGCTCGACGAGATCGACAAGGTCGGCGCGGACTTCCGCGGCGACCCGAGCTCGGCGCTCCTCGAGGTCCTCGACCCCGAGCAGAACTTCGCGTTCTCGGACCACTACCTCGAGGTGCCCTACGACCTCTCGAAGGTCATCTTCATCACGACGGCGAACATCGAGGACACGATCATCCCGCCGCTCCGTGACCGCATGGAGGTCATCCGCCTCCCCGGGTACACGGAGGACGAGAAGATGCACATCGCCACGGGCTATCTCCTGCCGCGGCAGCTGAAGCAGCACGGGCTGCTGGGCGAGGCGAAGGCGGTGGAGGAGCCGGCGACCGAGACCGCGCCCGAGACCGCGCCCGACGCTGTCACGCCGGAGACGACCGCGGAGGCCGCCGTGCCCGTCTCGAACCTTCCGGAGGGCGACGGCAAGCGGGGCGACGGCAAGCGCCTCGACATCACCGACGGAGCGCTGCGCAAGATCATCCGCGAGTACACGCGCGAGGCCGGCGTGCGCAACCTCGAGCGCGAGATAGGCGCGATCAACCGCAAGATCGCACGCAAGGTCGCGAGCGGCGAGCTCGACAAGGCGACCGTCGATGCGGACGACATCGCGACGTACCTCGGGCCGGAGCGGTTCGAGTACGGCCTTGCCGAGAAGGAGGACATGGTCGGCGCCGCCACCGGCGTCTCCGTGTCGGAGCACGGCGGCGACGTCCTCACCGTCGAGGCGACGACGATGGATCAGGGCTCGAAGACGGAGGAGTTCGTCCTTACCGGCCAGATCCAGAAGGTCATGGAGGAGTCCGCGCGCGCGGCGCTGTCGTACGTGCGGGCGCACCAGGCCGAGCTCGGCGTGCCGAAGGGATTCTTCAAGGACCACGCCATGCACATCCACGTGCCGGCGGGCGCGATCCCGAAGGATGGCCCGTCCGCGGGCGTGACGATGGCGACCGCGATCGTGAGCGCGCTCACCGGGCGGCCGGTCCGGCGCGACGTCGCGATGACCGGCGAGATCACGCTCCGCGGGAAGGTCCTGCCCATCGGCGGGGTGAAGGAGAAGCTCCTCGCCGTGCACCGCGCGGGCATCACCACCTTCCTCCTTCCGGAGAAGAACAAGAAGGATCTGGTCGACATCCCGAAGGAGGTGCTCGACACGGTCGAGGTGAAGACCGTGAGCACCATCGACGACGTCCTGCAGGCGGCGCTGCAGAAGCACGCGCGCATCACGCCGCCGGCGACCGGCTACCGCGACGTCGGCCGGCCCGCGCCGCCGCCCAGTTGAGCGAATGAAGGGGGGATCGCGGGGGGCAGAGCCCCCCGCGTAGGCTGGGATGCCGGTCGAGTTCAAGGACTACTACAAGACCCTCGGCGTCGCGAAGAACGCGACGACCGAGGACATCAAGAAGGCGTACCGCCGGCTCGCGAGGCAGCATCACCCTGACCTGAACAAGGGCGCCGACGCCGAGAAGCGCTTCAAGGAGGTCAACGAGGCCAACGAGGTCCTCAGCGACCCCGAGAAGCGCAAGCGCTACGACCAGCTCGGCCCGGACTGGGAGCGCTTCGCCCGCGGGAGCGGGCGGCCCGACCAGGGCGGGTTCCAGTGGGTCTTCACGGGGACGCCCGGCGCGGGCACGCAGGACTTCTCGGAGTTCTCCGACTTCTTCCGGATGATCTTCGGCGACGTCGGCGGATTCCCGGGCATGGGCCGCGAGACGCGCCGTCCCGGCAACGGACGCGCGCGCGTCCGCGCGCACGCGGGCGAGGACCTCGAGAGCGAGGTCGAGGTCACGCTCCCCGAGGCGTTCAAGGGGACGCAGCGGTCGCTCGAGCTGCGCCGAGAGGACGGGTCCACACGACGCCTCGACGTGAAGGTCCCGGCCGGCGTGCGCGACGGGCAGCGCATCCGGCTCGCGGGTCAGGGCGGCGCAGGCGGCGGGGGTGCTCCCGCCGGCGACCTGTACCTGCGCGTGACGGTGCGGCCGCACCCCTTCTTCCGCCGCGAGGGCGACGACATCCACGCGGATCTGCCGGTCGCGCTGCACGAGGCGATCCTCGGCGCCGAGGTCACCGTCCCGACGCTGAAGGGCCGCGTCGCACTGCGCATCCCGCCCGAGACGCAGAACGGGCGCGTCATCCGCCTTGGCGGACAGGGGATGCCGCGCGCGGGCGGCGGCCAGGGCGACATGTTCGTGACGGTGAAGGTCGTGCTTCCGCAGAAGCTCAGTGAGGAAGAGCGCGAGGCCGTGCAGAAGATCGCGGCGCGACGCGCGAGCGAAGACGTGAGGAGCCATCTGCTGTGATCGATCCGAACAAGCTCACCGAGAAGACCCAGGAGGCGCTGGTGCAGGCGCGCGCCCGCGCGGTCGACAACGGCCACGCGGAGCTCGACGTCGAGCACCTCGCCGCGGCGCTGCTCGCGCAGGAGGGCGGCACGGTCGCCAGCCTCGTGCGCGCGCTCGGCGGCAACCCGCAGCAGATGCTCGCCGCGATCGAGGCCGACCTCGACAAGCGGCCGCGCGTGAGCGGCGGCGCGGTGCAGATCGGCGCGTCGGCGCGGCTCGGCCGCGTCCTCCAGCAGGCGCAGCGCGAGATGCAGGCGCTCACGGACGAATACGTCTCGACCGAGCATCTCTTCCTCGCGATGCTCGAGGACACCGGCACGACGGGCCAGCAGCTGAAGCGGCTCGGCGCGACGCGCGACCGCGTCCTCGAGGCGCTGCGCGACATCCGCGGCAGCCAGCGCGTCACCGACGCGAACCCCGAGGGGAAGTACCAGGCCCTCGAGCGCTACGGCCGTGATCTCACGGATCTCGCGCGCAAGAACAAGCTGGATCCGGTCATCGGCCGCGACGAGGAGATCCGCCGCGTCATCCAGGTGCTGTCGCGCCGCACGAAGAACAACCCCGTGCTCATCGGCGACCCGGGGGTCGGCAAGACCGCGATCGTCGAGGGCCTCGCGCAGCGCATCGTCCGCGGCGACGTCCCCGAGGGCCTGAAGGAGAAGCGCATCTTCGCGCTCGACATCGGCGCTCTCCTCGCGGGCGCGAAGTACCGCGGCGAGTTCGAGGAGCGCCTCAAGGCCGTGCTGAAGGAGATCGTGGCGGCCGAGGGCGAGATCGTCCTCTTCATCGACGAGCTGCACACGGTCGTCGGCGCGGGAGCCGCCGAGGGCGCCGTCGACGCGGCGAACATGCTGAAGCCGATGCTCGCGCGCGGCGAGCTCCACGCGATCGGCGCGACGACGCTCGACGAGTACCGCAAGCACATCGAGAAGGACGCCGCGCTCGAGCGGCGCTTCCAGCCGGTCATGGTCGGCGAGCCGACGGTCGAGGACACCATCTCGATCCTCCGCGGCCTGCGCGAGCGCTACGAGGTGCACCACGGCGTGCGCATCCTCGACTCGTCGCTCGTCGCCGCGGCCGTCCTGTCGGACCGCTACATCAGCGACCGGTTCCTGCCGGACAAGGCCATCGACCTCGTCGACGAGTCCGCGTCGAAGCTGCGCATGGAGATCGACTCGCTGCCGGTCGAGCTCGACGAGGTCGAGCGGCGCATCCGCCAGCTCGAGATCGAGCGCGAGGCGCTCCGGAAGGAGAGCGACCCCGCGAGCCGCGAGCGCCTCGAGCGTCTCGAGCGCGAGCTCGCCGACCTCAAGGAGGGCTCGAGCGGCCTGCGCGCGCAGTGGCAGCAGGAGAAGGCCGCCATCACCGACATCCGCGGGAAGAAGTCGCAATTGGAAGAAGTGCGCATGGGGATCGAGCGCGCCGAGCGCGCCGCCGACTACGCGAAGGCGGCGGAGCTGAAGTACGGCACGCTCGCGCAGCTCGACCGCGAGGTCGCGCAGGCCGAGGACCGGCTGAAGGAGATGCAGCAGGGCCGCAAGCTCCTCGCGGAGGAGGTCACGCCCGAGGACATCGCCGAGGTCGTCGCGCGCTGGACGCACATCCCGGTCACGAAGCTCCTCGAGGGCGAGGTCCAGAAGCTCCTGCGCATGGAGGAGCGTCTCCACGAGCGCGTCGTCGGGCAGGACGAAGCGGTCACGGCCGTCTCGAACGCGGTCCGCCGCGCGCGCGCGGGCCTGCAGGACCCGAACCGCCCGCTCGCGTCGTTCCTGTTCCTCGGCCCGACCGGCGTGGGCAAGACGCTGCTCGCGAAGGCGCTCGCCGAGTTCCTCTTCGACGACGACAAGGCGATGGTGCGGCTCGACATGAGCGAGTACATGGAGAAGCACACCGTCTCGCGGCTCGTCGGCGCGCCGCCCGGCTACATCGGCTACGAGGAGGGCGGCCAGCTCACGGAGGCGGTCCGCCGCCGCCCGTACTCGGTCATCCTCCTCGACGAGATCGAGAAGGCGCACAACGACGTCTTCAACGTCCTGCTGCAAGTGCTCGACGACGGGCGCCTCACGGACGGTCAGGGGCGCACGGTCGACTTCAAGAACACCGTGATCGTCATGACGAGCAACGTCGGCTCCACGTTCATGTCGGAGCGCGGGCTCGACGAGGAGCAGATGCGACGGCAGGTGATGGACGCGCTCCGCGGCCACTTCCGCCCGGAGTTCCTCAACCGCATCGACGAGATCGTGTTCTTCCGCCGGCTCACCGAGGAGCAGCTCATGGAGGTCGTCGACAAGGAGACGAGCATCCTCGCGCGGCGCCTCGCCGAGCGGAAGATCGGCGTCGAGCTCTCCGACCTCGCGAAGGCGCACATCGCGCGCGAAGGGTTCGACCCCGTCTTCGGCGCGCGGCCGATCCGCCGCGCGATCCAGCGGCTCGTGCTCGACCCGCTCGCGCAGCGCCTGCTCGCCGGCGAGTTCAGCGAGGGCGACGTCGTCTACGTCGACCTGCGCGACGGCCGTTTCGAGTTCCTCAAGCAGGAGTACGCGAAGGAGCCGGAGCGGCAGCGCGTGCCCGTCGGAGCCAAGCCGAACTGAGTCACGGCCGGCCGCGAGCCGCGTTGAGCACGTCGGTGAGGTGGCTCGCGACCGTCCTTACGTTCGCCTTCGTCAGCGCTGCCTGCGGCGGCGCGACGTACATCCCCGCGAGCCCGACGCCGTCGCCCTCCGTCGCGCGGACGGCCGTGCCCACGGTCGCTCCCTCGGTCGCGGTCATCCCGTCGCCGACCGCGGCGCCCACCGCGACCGCGGCGCCGACGCCTGCCGAGACCGACGTCGTGAAGCGAGCGATCGAGCAGGTGAGCCTCGACACGATGTGGGGTCACCTGAACGCGCTTACGAGCGTCGTCTCGCGCGACCCGCGCCATGCCGGGCATGCGAAGGCGGTCGCATACATCAAGGAGCAGCTCGGCGCGATCCCCAACGTGAAGATCGACTCGCAGCGCTTCACCTATCAGAGCATCCCGCTCGAGAACATCCTCGCGACGATCGATCCGCCCACCGGCGCGCCCGCGAACGGCTGGGTGATCGTCGGCGCGCACTACGACTCGATCGCGAAGGCGACCGCCGGATGGAAGCCCGCGTCCGACCCCGCGCCCGGCGCGGACGACAACGGCACGGGCACCGCGGCGCTCCTGGAGTACGCGCGCATCCTCTCCGCGGAGCGCGCGAACCTGAAGCAGCGTGTCGTCATCGCGTTCTGGGACGGCGAGGAGTTCTTCTTCAAGGGAAGCGCATTCTTCGTGCAGGGGCTGCAGAAGCCGTATCGGTACGGCGCGTTCGTGAACATCGACATGGTCGGGTGGAACCCGCTCGCCGACCGCCTCGATCTGCTCTGGTACGCGCAGGTCTCGTCCGGGCTGCGCGACCGCGCGAAGGCAGCGAACACGAAGTACCAGATCGGCGTCTCGCCGCTCGTCGAGGTCTACGCGCAGGACCCGAACCAGTACATCCTCGACTCGGCGCCGTTCGGGATCGCCGGGATCCCCGCGATCACGCTGGCGCAGCGCTACGGCGAGGCCGACGCGACGTTCCCGGGCAACACGACGTTCCACACCGTCAAGGACACCCCGGACAAGATCACGAACAAGCGCCTCTGGCTGAAGGCCGCGAAGCTGACGCTCGCGGTGGTCGTGGAGCTCGCCCGCGGCGGCTGAGCGCGGTCCTAGCCGAGCTCGCCCTCGGTCCAGCGATCCGTCGAAGCCACGATCGTGACCGGGCCATCGCCGTCGATGTGCACCCGCATCGTCGCGCCGAACCGCCCGCTCTCGACGCGCACGCCCTTGCCACGGAGCGCGCCGCAGAACGCGTCGTAGAGGCGCTGGCCCTTGTCGGGCGGCGCCGCTTTCGTGAAGTCGGGGCGACGGCCGTCGCGCAGGTCGCCGTACAGCGTGAACTGCGGCACCGCGAGCACCGCCCCGTCGACGTCGATCACCGAGCGCGACAGCTTCCCGCGGTCGTCGTCGAAGATCCGCAGGGACGCGATCTTCGCCGCGAGCCGCTCGCCGTCCTCGGGCCGATCCTCGGCGCCGACGCCGACGAGCGCGACGAGTCCGCGTTCGATGGACGCGATGCGTTCACCTTCGACGTCGACGCTGGCGCCGGTCACGCGCTGCAGGACGGCTCTCATTCTTCGCAGGGGGCTCCGCCCCCTGCCACCCCCGCCGTCGCTACGTCTCCAGCATCCAGGGGTTGTCGCCGCGGATGACGTCCTCGACCTCGTCCGTGGTGAGATGCCCGGGGGCCCAGACGGTCATGTTCTTCGTGAGGGGGAGGCGCGTGACGTACGTGACCTTCCCGAAGCGATAGCCGTGCTGAAAGAGGAAACGCTTCCCATCGACCTCGATGGGCTGACGCCGGTCGGACGAGATCGCCGCTGGCACGCCGCCAGTATCGGCTAGAGCCCGCCCCCATCGCCCGGATCGGTCAACGTGCGGGTCGGCCGACCGGTCGTCGTCGTGGTGGTGCTCGCGGTCGCCGGCGAGAGCCCACCGCCGTCGCCCGGATCGGCGGATGCGGCGGGCGCGAGCGACAGCAGCAGGGCGAGCGCGATCCCCGCGGTGAGGACCCACTTTCGGAACCGTGTCATGTCGTGCCCACCTACCTTGTCGCCCCTTGTTGTCGCCCGTTCAGTGCCGCTAATGTGCCGTGTAGTTGACCTCCTAGCACACGAGCGGTCAACCCCTAACGGCATCGATCGCGTATATGGAATGGTGAGAAGGAAGTACTAGTTGGCCGGCAAGTACAGGAACGGCGGCGTGGCAACGATCGCCAAGGGCCTTGGTGAGCGGGTCCGTGCGGCCCGGAAGGAGCTCGGCCTCAGCCAGGCGCAGCTCGCCGGCGAAGAGCTCACCAAGGGCTTCATCTCCCAGCTCGAATCCGGACTGGTGAGGCCGTCGATCCGCTCGCTCCAGCTCATCGCCGGGCGGCTCGGCAAGCCGCTCGACTACTTCCTCGGCGACGAATCGCTGGCGACGGGGAAGCGCCTCGCCTTCCACAGCATCGCGGCCGAAGCCGCGGCCGAGCGCCGCAACTGGCCCGAGGTCCGCGTGCATGTCGCCCATGCCCTCGAGGCCGCGCCCGAAGGCCGCGAGCGCGCTTCGCTGCTGCACCTCCATGGCCGCGCTGAGATCGCCTCCCGCCAGTTCGAGCACACCTTCGAGCTCGTCAATGAAGGCCTTGCGCTCATCGATCCGGCGAACGATCCAGAGCTCGCCGCGAACCTGCTCTCCCTCCGCGGGCTCGCGTATCTCGAGCTCGGTCAGCTCGTCGCCGCGACCGACGCGTACGAGGCCGCGCGCGACCTCGTCGAGCGGTACGAGGTCGTCGACACCCGCCTGCGCTCGCGGATCCTCATCTCGCTCGGGACCGTGTATCGACGTCTCGGGCGCACGAGCAAGGCGATCGCGTCATACGAGCCGGCGCTGGCGATGGCCTCACGTTCGTCCGAGATCGAGGTCGCCGCACGTGGGTTCATGGGTATCGCCGCGACGCACTACGACTCGGGCGAGCTCGACACCGCGATCGGCTACTACGCACGGGCGCTCGACTTCTTCAAGCGGATCTCGGACATCGACTTCGAGCTGAACGCCATGCAGTCGATCGCCACGGTCCAATTCGAGAACGGTGAGCTCGACAAGGCCAAGCCTTCGGCCGACCGCACCATGAAGCGGGCGATCGAGGTCGGAAATGCGCACTGGGCCGGCGTTGCCGAGGTCATCCTCGCGCGCATCGCCCTCCGCGAGGGCCAAGCGCAGGACGCGCTGCGGATGGCGACGCACGCGGAGCAGGTCCTCGCAGACTCCGGCGACAAGATCCAGCAGGCCGACGCGCTCGGCGCGCGGGGCGCTGCGTACGAGGCGCTCGGTCTCGTGGCGGACGCGGATCGGACCTATCACGCGTCGATCGACCTCTACACCGAGGTCAACGACATCGCTGACCGCTCGGGCATGGCCGCGGAGTACGCACGGGTCCTGCGCGCGCGCGGCGAGATCGACAAGGCGTTCGAGATGCTCGAGCTCGCGCACGGCGGCGCCGGCGCCGGCTAGCGCGGAGCGGCCATGCCGCTCGACCTAGCATCGATCCGTGCCCAGGGTCTCCCTCGCGTATGACAACGAGCAGGTCGCGGCCGTCCTCGAGGAGATCGCCGACCTCAGCGATCTGAAGGGCGAGAACCCGTTCCGGGCCGTCACGTTCCGCGCCGCCGCGCGCGCGATCCGTGACCTGCGCGAGCCGCTCCGCGTCCTCATGGAGCAGAAGCGGCTGCACGAGATCCCGAAGGTCGGCCCCGCGATCGCCGAGGCGATCGAGCAGCTGCTCACGACCGGACAGGCGAAGCGGCACGAGGAGCTGAAGCAGCAGGTGCCCGACGGCCTGCTCACGCTGCTGCGCGTCCCCGGCGTCGGCCCCGCGACCGCGCGGATCATCCACGAGAACCTGAAGATCACGACGATCGACGAGCTCGAGGAGGCCGCGAAGGCAGGGCGCCTGCGAAGCCTCCCGAAGATCCAGGCGAAGACCGAGGAGAACATCCTGAGGTCGATCGCGTCGCTGAAGCAGCGCACCGGCCGGTCCTTGCTCATCGATGCGCGGAGGGCCGCGAACGACATGGTCGCGTGGCTGCGGGAGCGCTGCGACCTCGGCCAGGTGTCCGTCGCCGGCAGCGTGCGCCGCTGGCGCGAGACGATCGGCGACGTCGACATCGTCGTGGGCAGCGCGGCGGCGGCGCCGATCATGGCCGCATTCGTCGGCGCGCCGTCCGTCGACCGCGTGCTCGCGCGGGGCGACACGAAGTCATCGGTGATCGTCAAGCGTGGGCTGCAGATCGACCTTCGCGTCGTCGCGCCGGACCAGTTCGGCGCCGCCCTCATGTACTTCACGGGGTCGAAGGACCACAACGTCCGCATGCGCGGCATCGCCCTCAAGCGGAAGCTCCTGCTGAACGAATACGGCCTCTTCCGCGTCGGCGAGGAGAAGGGCGGGACGCCCATCGCCTCGCGGACGGAGGAGGAGGTCTTCGCCGCGCTCGGCATGGACTGGATCCCCCCGGAGATACGCGAGGACCGCGGCGAGATCCAGGCGGCGCAGGCGCACGAGCTCCCGGATCTGGTCGAGCTCGCCGACATCAAAGGCGACCTGCACGCGCACACGAGCTGGACCGACGGCCGCGACACGGTCGCGGACATGGCGGAGCGCGCCCGCGCGAAGGGCTACGAGTACATCGCGCTCACGGACCACTCGATCGGGCTCGGGATGACGCACGGGCTCGACCCGAAGCGGATCGCCGCGCGGACGAAGGAGATCGAGGGCGTCAACAGGACGATGGCGCCGTTCCGCGTGCTCGTCGGGAGCGAGACCGACATCCGCTCGAACGGGAAGCTCGATTACGACGACGCCACGCTTGACCTGTTCGAGGTCGTCACCGCGTCGGTGCACTCGTCGTTCGCGCAGCCGCGCGAGGCGCAGACGAAGCGGATCGTCGGCGCCATGGAGCACCGCCGCGTGAACGCGATCTCACATCCGACCGGACGTCTCCTCGAGAAGCGCGACGCCTACGACGTGGACCTCGAGGCGATCATCGCCGCCGCCGTGCGCACCAAGACGCGCCTCGAGGTGAACGGCGGACCCGAGCGGCTCGACCTCTCCGACGTCGCCGTCCGCCGGTCGATGGAGGTCGGCGCGATGCTCGTGTGCAATTCCGACGCGCACGCCATCGAGGAGCTCGATCAGATGGAGTACGCCGTCGCGACCGCGCGGCGCGGCTGGGCGACGAAGGAGCGCGTCCAGAACACGATGCCGCTCGCCGAGCTCCTCGAGCACCTCAAGGGCAAGGGCTGATGCGACGGCGCTTCGTGGTGCGCGGGATGGTGCAGGGCGTGAACTTCCGCGCGACCGCCGCGGCCGAGGCGCGCCGGCTCGGCCTCACCGGGCGCATCTGGAACCGCGACGACGGCGCGGTCGAGTGCGTCGCCGAGGGTGAGCCCGCCGCACTGGAGCGTCTCCGCGAGTGGCTCCGCCAGGGGCCGCGGATGGCGCGCGTCGAGCGCGTGGACGCGTCGGAGCTGGACGGCGCGACGCGGTACGCGGAGTTCGCGATCGCGCGGGAGCGTTAGCGGCGGCGCTTGCGCCGTTCGGGCTTCGGGATGTACTTGAGGCGCCGGAGCTCGCGCTCCCAGGCCGCGTCGCGCGGCGGGAGCCAGTAGCCGTAGATGTACGCGAGCGCGAGCACGTTGAGCGCGAGCGAGGCGATGTACCAGTAGAACGGCACCTTCGCGATGAGCAGGACGAGCGCCCAGATGAGGAAGATGACGTTCACCCAGTAGGCCCACGGGCGGACCGTGTCCTCGGCCGGGGAGAGGCGCTCGCCGCGGATGCGCCAGTAGTACCAGACGGTGTTGGCCACGATCCCGAGGATCACGGCGATGGCGAGCGGCCAGTAGAACCGCGACTCCGCGTTGAACGGATCCGCAAGACGGCGCAGGAAATGGTCGAGGTCGATGGGCACGGGAAGGCTATGATACGGGCGCTTTCCCGCACGATCACATCAGGGGAGTTCGCGTGCGCGCCCTACTCTCCGTTTCCGATCCGACCGGCCTCGCCGAGTTCGCGCGCGGTCTGCATGAGCTCGGATGGGAGCTCATCGCGACCGACGGCACCCGCGCGCTCCTCACGAGCGAGGGCATCGAGGCCCGCTCGGTCGAGGACGTGACCGGGCAGGCGGTCCTCCTCGGCGGGCGCGTGAAGACGCTCCATCCGAAGATCCACGCGGCCATCCTCGCCCGCCGCTCGGACGCGCAGCACCGCGCCGATCTCGAGCGCGAGGGCATCGCGCCGATCGACCTCGTCGCGGTGAACCTCTATCCGTTCCGCGAGGCCGCGGCCCAGGGGCTCTCGGGCGTCGAGCTCATGGAGCGCGTGGATATCGGCGGCGTCACGCTGCTGCGCGCCGCGGCGAAGAACCACGAGGACGTCATCGTCATCGCGCGGCCCGAGCGGTACACCGCCGTGCTCGAGGAGCTGCGCGAGCGCGGCACGATCGACCCCGAGACGCGCCGCGAGCTCGCCGCCGAGGCCTACGCGCACACCGCGAGCTACGACGCCGCGGTCACGTCGCGCCTGTACGCCGAGGGCGGCGAATGCTTCCCGGACGAGCTCGTCCTCCCGCTGCGCAAGATGCGCGACCTCCGCTACGGCGAGAACCCGCACCAGCAGGCCGCCTTCTACGCGGTGCGCGGCGAGCAGGGTGCCCTCACGGGGATGGAGCAGCTCCACGGGAAGGCGCCGAGCTTCAACAACCTCATCGACCTCGACGCGTCGTGGCGCATCGTGAGCGACTTCCGGCAGCCCAGCGTCGCGATCTCGAAGCGCGGCAACCCTGTCGGCGTCGCGTCGGATCCCGACATCGAGCGCGCGTACCGCAACGCGTTCCGCTCCGACTCGGTGTCCGCGTACGGGTCGATCCTCGGCGTGAACCGGCCGGTGAGCATGGCGCTCGCGCAGGCGCTGCAGGACACCTTCTACGAGGCGATCATCGCGCCGGGCTACGACGACGGCGCGCTCGAGATCCTCAAGCATCAAGACCTCGAGATCTTCCGCGCGCCGCCGATCGCCGGACGCATGCGCGGGGCGCGGACGGGCGCGCTCGACCTGCACCGTGTCGCCGGTGGCGTCCTCGTGCAGACGCCCGACGACGGCGTCGCGGACGAGGGGAACTTCAAGGCGATCACTGAACGCCACCCGACGCTCGAGGAGCTGAGCGACCTCATCTTCGCGTGGCGCGTGGTACGGCACGTGACCTCGAGCGGCATCGTCCTCGTGAAGGGCCTGACGACGGTCGGCATCGGACCGGGCCAGGTGTCGCGCGTGTCGGCGGTCGAGACGGCCGTCCGCAAGGCGGGGGAGAACGCACGGCTCTCCGTGATGGCGTCGGACGCCTACTTCCCGTTCCCCGATGGCATCGAGGTCGCCGCGCGGGCCGGCGTGACCGCGATCATCCAGCCGGGCGGGTCGGTGCGCGACCAGATGATGATCGAGGTCGCGAACCGCTACCGCATGGCGATGCTGTTCACCGGCCGGAGGCACTTCAAGCACTGATGGCTGCTCCGGCTGAGGAGCTCGTCCGCGAGCTGCACGATCTCCATCGTCGGATGCGCGACACGATCGAGGCGCTGCCGGCCGACATGCTCGACCGCGTCCCCACGGACGACGCGAACTCTGTCGCGGTGCTGGTCACGCACACGCTCGGCTCGGAGCTCGGATGGCTCCACCTCGCCGCGGGACGCGACTTCAAGCGCGACCGCGCGAGCGAGTTCGCGGTCCGCGGGAAGAGCCGCGCCGATCTCATCCGAAGCATCGACGACACGGAGCGCACGACCGCCGACCTCGTTCGCGCGGCGCTGGATGCCGGGATGGCGACCCAGCGGGAGCGGCCGGGCGGGCGGGCGATGAGCGTGGCGTTCTGCCTCACGCATGCGATCGCGCACGCGGCCGAGCACGTCGGTCAGCTCGAGCTCACGAAGCAGGTTCTGACCCGAGAGCACTAGGGCCGGGGCGCTAGTCGCGACAGGGCGTCGGATCACGCGGGTCGAGGCCGGGGAAGACATTCATCTCGAGCCAGGCGAGCGCCTCCCGCGCGCGCTCACGGTCGAGCGCGTGGCTCTGCCATGACGGAGCGCCGGGGATCGCGGCGCGGTATCGCTGGATCAGAGCGAAGTCGAGGCAGCGCCGTTCCTGCTCCGGCAGCATGACGCGCCCGGCGACGAGCTCCGGCAGCGCGGCTTGGCCGAGGCTCACGAGGTACCACACGTCCGGATGCCGCGCCTCGTCCGTCGGCGCGCGCAGCAGGTTCGCGCGCACGATGAAGGCGGACGGCCCCGCCGCGTTCAGCACGAGCGCGACGCCGAACGCGACGAAGACGATCGGCTGCAGGGCATAGCGCGTCCGCCGCGTCGCGACCGACCAAGCCAGGATCACGAGCGCCGCGGCGACCGTGGCGATGGCGGCGAGCGCGTAGAGCCGGAGCTCTGACCAGCCATACACGCGCTGGTAGAGGTCCATTCGGTACACGGACGACGCGACGACGACGCCCGTCAGCACAAGCAGCGCCAGTGCGCCCGCGAGGTAGGCGCGCGTCGGACGGTCGACGACCAGCTCCGCCACGAACAGGATCGCGGCGACGAACCCGGCAACGAACAGCAGCTCGAAGAAGCCTCGCCGGGCGTACTCGCTGTATGACAGCGACGCGGCGGCGAGCGTGTCACCGCGCGCGAAGAGGTACGCGACCTGGACCGCCACGAACGCCGCGAACAGTGCCGCGTTCGAGCCGAGGAACGCCGTCAGCAGCGCGCTCCGCGCGCTGACGTTCGCTCTGATGCGCGGATCGGCTCCGCGCTCGGCGAGCGCCCCCGCCGCGATCCAAGCCGCCGCGGCTCCGATGAGCGCGCGGTCCTTCGCCTCGCCGAGCCACGACCACCACCGCGTGACGTCGACCAGCTGGTCCCACGCGCGCGCGAAGACGACGTCGGCGGACCGGAAGAGCGCGACGAAGATCGCGAGGAACGGCAGCGCGAGCGCGACACCCGCGAGATACGGCAGCGCCCGACCGATGAGCGGCGCGGACCGCGCGAGCGGGCGCGTGCCTGGGCCGAGCACCGAAGCCGCGCGCCAGAAGGCATCCGCCGCGGTGCGGAGCGCCTCGGCGAAGAGCTGCGCGAACGGCGCGCGCGTCACGCGGACGCCGCGGAGCGACGCGGTCGTCGCGAGCGCGAGCGCGAGGACCGCGAGCACGTCGAAGGCGACAAGTGCCGGATCGACGCGGATCGCGATGAACCCCGCGAAGAGGGTCGCGAAGAGGGGCATCCACGCGTCGACGATGGCCATGCGCGCCGAGCGCATCGTCCAGGCGATCGCGAGGAAGACGATCGTGGCGACGAACGCGTTCACGCCGAGGTCCTGGCGGTAGAAGAGGTACTGCCACACCGCACCGAACCCGGCCGCGAGCGCGAGCGTCAACGTCGCACGAGGCACAAGGCCAGCGTGAGCGCGGCGTGCGCCGCGGGTCATCCCATGTTCGAGACGCATGTCGCACGCGTGAGACGACTTCGCGACCGGCGCGGCGTACCGTTCCTCAGCGCATGCGGATCCAGGACGCGGAGCGCGTCTCGAAGGCGGTCCAGACCCTGCGCGGCACGCGCTCGCTCGACGGGCTCGTCGACCGGCTCTTCGACATCACCGAAGGCAGCCTGGCGCTCGACCGCGCGACGCTGCATCGCATCGCGCGCGGCCAGACGCGCGTGGCGCGCGCGATCGACACGCCGCAGGACTGCGTCCGCCTCTACTTCGCGCTGATGATCGTCGGCTGCGAGGAGGACGTGCCCGTCGAGACGATCGTCGAGGAGGGGCACGCCATCCTCGCGGGGTTCGTCGGTGATCCGCTCGCGGCGCTCATCTTCCGCGACCTCTCGGCGACGCTGCCGAAGCTGCGCGACCGCGCCGCGCTGAAGGAATATCTCGAGGAGGGACTGCGCATATGGCTACCGTCCTGAGGCCGCCGCTCCCGGCGCGCGCCGAGAGCAACACCCTCCGAGCCTTCGAGGAGCGCATGCGCGCGTATCTCGACGAGCGCCTCCAGGTGCGGACCCGCTTCGCGTCGCTCGGCGGCACCCGCGCGCTGCTCGTCAGCCCGGCGGATCGCGAGCGCGCGAAGGGCCTCGTCATCGACGCGGACACCAGCACGGCAGAGCGCGTCTACATGTACGTGCACGTCGCCGCGCACATCGCGCTCGGCCACAACATCCCGCTCGTCACGATCGTCGAGTCCGACGACGTCGACGCGGACCAGATGAAGCACGAGCTCGCGGAGCGCCTCACGCGCTCTATGTGGTGGCGCGGCGCCGACGCCGAGGTCGCGGCGTCCCTGCCGGCCGTCCGCACGTCGCGCGTGCTGCGTTCGCTGCTCTCGTGGGGCGCGACGCGCGCGCTGACGCGCTGGGCGCTCCTCGCGATCCGCGCGCTCGCGTATCGCACCGGGATCGTGCGCGCGCTCGAGCGCAACGCCGCGACGGCGTGGCTCGGCCAAGCGCTATGCGTCGCCGCTGTCGTGAGCGCTGCGCCGCAGCTCGCGGGCGAGCGAGGCTGATGGGCTAGGCCGCTCATCGCGGCGGGCGATGCGACACTCGCCCCCGTGATCGTCGGACGGCGACGCTACCTCGAGCTCTTCGCGCGATACGTCGGCGGTGAGCGCCGCCGCGTCGCGCTGCTGACGGTGCTGATCCTGTCGGCGATCGCGCTGCAGATCGCGAACCCTCAGCTCCTGAGGTCGTTCATCGACTCCGCGCTGCAGGGCGGGGAGATCGGCGAGCTCATCGCGATCGCGCTCGCGTTCATGGGCGTCGCGTTCCTCACACAGATCGTCGATGTGTGGTCCCGCTACGTCGGTGAGGATCTCGGCTGGGCGGCGACGAACAGCCTGCGCGCGGACCTGCTCCTGCACACGCTCCGGCTCGACCAGACCTTCCACAAGGCGCGCACGCCGGGAGAGCTGATCGAGCGCGTCGACGGCGACGTGACCGCGCTCGCCACCTTCTTCTCGTCCTTCACCGTCAACGTCGTCGGGAACGTCCTCCTGCTCGCTGGGATCCTGGCCGTCGTGGCGCGCGAGAGCGTCCTCGCCGGGCTCGCCTTCGCCGCGTTCGCTCTGGCCGCGCTCGGCGTCCTCGCGCGGCTGCGGACGATCGCCGTCCGCGAGTGGGACTCCGTCCGCGAGGTCGCCGCGCGCATGTACGGGTTCATCGGCGAGCGTCTTGCCGGCACTGAGGACATCCGCTCGAGCGCGGCCGAGTGGTACGTCATGAATGGCCTCGCAGGGCACCACCGGCAGTGGTATGCCGCACGGCGGGCGTCGATCGCAAAGGGCTCGTTCCTCTGGACGAGCACGATCGCGACGTTCGCGGTCGGCCACGGCGTGGCGTTCGCGGTCGGCGGGTATCTCTGGGCGACGCAGTCGGTCACGATCGGCACCGTTTACCTGCTGTTCCACTACGTCGAGCTCCTGCGGCGCCCGATCGATCAGCTCCGGCGCGAGCTCGACGGGCTGCAGCGCGCCGTGGCGAGCGTCGGTCGCATTGATGAGCTCCTCGCAACGAGGCCGCGCCTTCTCGACGGCCGCGGAGCGTCGATCCCGACCGGCCCGCTCGCGGTCGAGCTCGAGCGCGTGTCCTTCGCGTACGAGGAGGACCTCGTGCTGCGTGACGTGTCACTGCACGTCGCGCCCCGGGCGACGCTCGGGCTCCTTGGCCGGACCGGTAGCGGGAAGACGACGATCGCGCGCCTGTTGCTGCGGTTCTACGACCCGGTCGCGGGCACGCTCCGGATCGGCCCCGTCGATCTGCGCGACGCACATCTGGACGATCTGCGGCGTCGCGTGACGCTCGTTTCGCAGGACGTCCAGCTCTTCCACGCCTCCGTGCGCGACAACCTGACGTTCTTCGACCGGACGATCGCGGACGAGCGCATCGTCGGGGTGCTCGAGCGGCTGGGCCTCGAGGAATGGCTGCGGGCACTTCCGGGCGGTCTCGACGCCGAGCTCCGGGCCGGCGCCCTCTCGGCCGGTGAAGCCCAGCTGGTGGCCTTCGCGCGCGTGTTCCTCCGCGATCCCAGCGTCGTTGTCCTCGACGAAGCGTCCTCGCGTCTCGATCCCGCGACCGAGCGGCACATCGAGCACGCCATCGACGCGCTGCTCGCGGAGCGCACCGCGATCGTCATCGCGCATCGCCTCGAGACCGTCGAGCGCTGCGACCGGATCGCGATCCTCGAGGGAGGCCGCGTCGTGGAGGAGGGCCCGCGCCGCGCGCTCGCGGCCGATCCGGCGTCGCGCTTCCACGGCCTGCTGCGCGTCGGCCTCGAGGAGGTCCTGGCGTGAGGGCGGTGCTCAGGACGGAATACGGGCTCGGCACAGCGCGGTTCCTCTGGCACGCGGTCCGGTTCCGTCCGTTGCGCTACCTGGCGGACGACGTCCTCTGGATCGGCGTTTACTGCTCCCGTCTCCTGCCGGGTCTCGCGGCGCAGCTCGGCTTCAACGCCCTGCAGCAGGGGAGGGCGGACGTCCCGGCGGTGCTCTGGCTCGCCGCGCTCTTCGTCGGCGCTGGGTCGGTGGAGATGTTCTTCCAGGTGGCCGGCATGCTCGTCGACGTCGGATTCCGCTTCGGCATCTCGGCCTGGCTCCAGCGGAACATGCTCGCGGAGGTCCTGCGACGGCCGGGTGCGCGCGCTCTCGACCGCACACCCGGGGAAGCGCAGAGCATCTTCCGCGACGATGTCGAGCATGCCGAGAACGGTGCGGACTGGACCGTCGACATGACCGGGAACCTCGTCTTCGCGACCGTGGCGATGGCGATCCTCATCTCGGTCAACGCGACCATCGCGATCCTCGTGTTCGCTCCGCTCGTGGCGATCGTCGGCGTGGCGCAGGCCGCCACCACGCGCCTGCGGCGGTCGCGCTCTGCTACGCAGCAGGCGACGAGCCGGGTGACGGGTGCGCTCGGTGAGGTCTTCGGGTCCGTCCAGGCGGTGCAGATCGCGCGCGCCGAGGCCGGGGTCGTCGATCACTTCCGCCGGCTCGCCGACGACCGCCGCCGGTCCGCGCTCCGGGAGCGCGCTTTCACGCTCGTGACGCAGTCGATCTTCTGGAACACGGTGTATGTGGGCACCGGGCTGATCCTCCTGCTCGGCGCGCAGTCGATGAGCGAGGGAACGTTCACCGTTGGCGACTTCGCACTGTTCGTCTCATACCTCGGGTTCGTGACGGAGTTCAGCGGCTTCGCCGGCGTGTTCCTGACGCAGTACAAGCTGCTCGGAGTGTCGGTCGCGCGGATGCTCAGTCTCATGCGGGCAGGCGCGACGGGCGTGCCGGCGGCCGGCCTGGTCGACCCAACGCCGCTCTCGATGAGCGGGCCGCTGCCGTACGCGTCCGCCGCGCCGGCCGCCGTCGAGCCGCTCCGCCGTCTCGAGGTGTCGCGCCTGTCGTACCGCCATCGTCGGGACGACGCGCTCTCGCCGGGGATCGAGGGGATCTCGTTCGCGGTCGACCGCGGCCGCTTCACCGTGATCACCGGTCGCATCGGTGCGGGAAAAACGACGCTCCTGCGCGCGCTGCTCGGCCTCCTCCCGGCCGATGCCGGTGAGATCCGCTGGAACGGCGACCTCGTGCGCGACGCGGGGCGCTTCTTCGTGCCGCCGCGCTGCGCCTACGTCCCGCAGATCCCGCGGCTGTTCAGCGGCACGCTGCGCGAGAACCTGCTCCTCGGCCTCGACGGCACCGAGGATGACCTCGCACGCGCTGTCCGCGCCGCGGCGTTCGAGGGCGACGTCGCGCTGTTCGAGCGTGGCCACGAGACGCTCATCGGATCGAGAGGCGTGCGGCTCAGTGGCGGCCAGATCCAGCGCGCCGCCGCGGCGCGCGCCCTGCTACGCGAGCCCGAGCTGCTCGTCGTCGACGACCTCTCGAGCGCCCTCGACGTCGAGACGGAGCGTGTGCTCTGGGAGCGCCTGCTCGGGTCCGGTGCCGCTCACACCGTGCTCGCGGTGTCGCATCGTCGCCCCGTCCTCCGTCGCGCCGACCAGGTCATCGTGCTGAGAGCGGGCCGGGTGGACGCCCAGGGCCCGCTCGAGGAGCTGCTGCGCGACTCGGAGGAGATGCACCGGCTCTGGCGCGAGGAGGCGCGTGCTAGTGATGGAAGAGGCGGAGCCCGGTGAACGCCATGACCATGCCGTGCTCGTCGCACGCGGCGATCACATCGGCGTCGCGTGCGGAGCCGCCGGGCTGGGCGACGTACTTCGCGCCTGCCGCGCGGGCGCGGTCGACGTTGTCGCGGAACGGCAGGAACGCGTCCGAGACGTAGCTGAGCGGCGCGATCCTCCCGAGCCACTCGCGGCGCTCCTCGGCTGAGAGGCGCGATGGCTCGCGGTCGAACGCGGCGCCCCATGCCGCGAGCTCGGGCGGCGTGAGGTCGTCTCGCAGGTAGCCGTCGATCGCGTTGTCGCGCTCGGGCCTGCTCAGCCCCTTGCGCAGCGGGAGCTCGAGCACGCGCTGGTGCTGGCGCAGCCACCACAGCTCCGCTTTCTGCGCAGCCAGGCGGGTGCAGTGGATGCGCGACTGCTGACCGGCGCCGATGCCGATCGCGGTGCCGTCGAGCACGAAGGCGACGGAATTGGACTGGGTGTACTTGAGCGTGATCAGACCGACGAGCAGATCGCGTACATGCCGCTCGGGGATCGCCTTCTCCTTCGTTACGACGTCCTTCAGGAGCGACGCGTCGATCGCATGGTCGTTCCGGCGCTGCTCGAGCGTCACGCCGAACAGGTCACGCGTCTCGGTCGGGCCGGGGGTATACGTCGGGTCCACCTCGAGGACGAGGTAGGCGCCGTCCTTCTTCTTCGACAGGATCTCAAGCGCCTTCGGCTCATATCCGGGTGCGATGCACCCATCGGACACCTCCCGCCGGAGCGCGTTCGCGGTGCGCTCGGTCACGGTGTCCGAGAACGCGGCGATGTCGCCGAACGTCGAGATCCGGTCGGCGCTCCGCGCACGCACGTAGGCGGTGCCCAGCGGGTTCAACACATCGGTGGGCGTCGGGAACGCGCGCAAGAACTTCGAGTCGACGGCGAACGCGAGCCCGACACCGGCCGGACTGACGTGCTTGAACGAGGCAGCCGCCGGGTGACCCGTTGCCTGGCGCAACTCGCGCACGAGCTGCCACGCGTTGAGCGCGTCGAGCAGGTTGATCATCCCGGGCGCCCCGTTGCGCACCGTGAACGGCAGGTCGCCGGACGCGAACGCGCGTGCCGGCTTCTGGTGCGGGTTCAGCCCGTAGCGGAGCCCGATCTCCTTGGGCATCGCCTAGCCGAGCTCGAGGTAGCGGAATCCCTCTGCGGCCTCGAGCCCCCACGCGCGGCCGGTCGTCGCGGCGAACGAGCGCATGCGATCGAACGTGCCCGGGTTGCGGATCTGGCTGACGTGCTCCTTCAGTGCGCCGATCTTCTTGTCCATCGTGCTCGCGACATCGAACCAGATGTTCGGCTCGGCCGTGCCGAACAGGAGCACGCGCGGGACGCGGTGGTGCGTGAGGCCGCTCCGCAGCTGCTCCGGGAAGAACAGGTGGTCGCGCGCGGCGATGACGCCGTCCATCGCGCTCCAGCCCGCGACGCGGTGGTCGGGGTGGATCTGGTACGGCCGCCAGGGATCCTGCGTGAGCACGAGGTCGGGCTTGCACTCGCGGATGGCGCGGCAGACCTCGCCGCGCATCGCCATCGAGACCTCGAGCTCGCCGTCGTCATGACGCAGGAAGACGAAGTCCTTCACGCCGATGACCGCGCCGGCGGCGCGCTGCTCCTTCTCGCGCATGCGCGCGAGCCGCTCGGCGGGCATGTCGGGGTCGTGGGTGCCCTTGTTCCCGCTCGTGAGCAGGCAGTAGATCGTGTGAACGCCCATCTCCGCGAAGAGCGCCATCGTCGCGGAGCACCCGAACTCGGCGTCGTCGGGGTGGGCGAAGATCGCCATCGCGCGCTTCGGCAGCTCGAACCCGTCGCGCGCCATCAGACCCTCGCGGGCGCGTGCCCGGCGAGCACGCGGTCGTAGAGCATCTCGATGCCCTCGCCGACGCGCGACCACGTGAACAGCTCGGCACGGCTGCGCGCGCCGTGGGCGAGGTGCATGCGCAGGCGGTGGTCCATGAGGACCTCTTCGATCGCCGACGCGAGCGCGTCGCGATCGTTCGGCGGCACGAGCAGGCCGGACTCGCCGTGCTCCACGACCGTCTGGAGCCCGCCGACGCGCGTCGCGACGACCGGCGTGCCGGACGCCATCGCCTCGAGCGCGACGAGGCCGAACGATTCGCTCAGCGACGGCACGGCGCACACATCCGCGGCGTCGTACCAGAGCGCGAGGCGCGCCTGGTCGACGGAGCCGATGAAGTCGACGTTGTCCTCCATGCGGTGCTCGTGCACGAGCCGGCGCAGCTCCTCGAACTTCGTGGTCTCAGGCGCGTCGTCGTCGGGGTCGAGCGCGCCGCCCACGACGACGAGGCACACCTCCGACCGCAGGTCGGGACGGCGGCGGAAGAGGACGCCGAGCGCGTCGAGGAGGACGTCGATGCCCTTGATCTGCTCGATGCGGCCGACGAAGAGCACCAGCCGCTCGCACTGGTCGCGGCCGAGCGCCTCGCGCGCGTCGACCTGGCGCTGCGGGCGGAACATGTCCGTGTCGACGCCGCACGGGAGGACGCACACCTTCGCCGGATCGGCGCCGTACAGCTGCATGAGCTCGCTCGCCTCGATCTCGCTCGCCGCGACGAGCGCGCTGCTGTCGCGGACGGCGCGGCGCTCGATCGCGATGCGCTCCTCGCTCTCGCCGTCGGTGTCCTCGTCCATGACCTCGCGCTTCACGAGCCCGAGCGTGTGGAACATCTGCACCGTCGGCAGCTCCCACGTCGCCGCGAGCTGCCGCGCGACGACCGCCGACAGCCAGTAGTGGCTGTGGATGAGGTCATAGCTGCGGCCTTCGGCCTCGATGTGGCGCTCGAGCTGCGCGGTGAAGTCCCCAATACGGGCAAGCACCTCGGTCTTCGGGATGTAGCGGATGGGGCCGGATTCGATGTGGATCACGCGCGCGCCGGGCGCGAGCTCCTGGATGCGCGGGTCGCCGGGCTCGCGCCAGCGCGTGAAGACGTCGACCTCGGTCCCCCGCCGTGCCAGCTCGCGCGACAGCTCGCGGACGTACACGTTCATGCCGCCGGAGTCGCGCCCGCCGAGCTTCGCGAGGGGACACGCGTGGACGGACAGCATCGCGATGCGCCGCGTCAACGTCCGTACAGTACCGGCCCGTGACCGCCGACGCGGTGCGACCGCGGCGCGTCCTCATCGCGCCGCAGGCGTTCAAAGGGAGCGTCGATGCGGTGCTCGTCGCGGCCGCGATCGCGCGCGGTCTGCGGCGCGCGTTGCCCGACGTCGAGTGCGACGAGCTCCCGCTCGCCGACGGCGGCGAGGGCACCGTGCGAGCGCTCGTCCACGCGACCGGCGGGACGACGCGACGCAGCCGCGTGCATGACCCGCTCGGCCGCGAGATCGACGCCGAGTGGGGGATCCTCGGCGACCGTCGCACCGCCGTCGTCGAGATGGCCGCCGCGAGCGGTCTGCCGCTCCTGCGCGAGAGCGAGCGCGACCCGCGGATCACGTCGACGCGCGGGACCGGCGAGCTCATGCTCGAGGCAGCGACGAGCGGCGTGCAGCGCGTCGTCATCGGGATCGGCGGGAGCGCGACGAACGACGGCGGGACCGGGATGGCGCGCGCGGTCGGGTTCCGGTTCATCGACCGCGACGGCAACGATCTGCCGGAGGGCGGCGCCGCGCTCGCGCGTCTGCACCGGGTCGAGGGACAGGCCGATCCGCGGTTGCTGCGTGTGCAGATCGAGGTGGCCTCCGACGTGCGCAATCCGCTCGTCGGAGCGGAGGGCGCGTCCGCGGTCTTCGGGCCGCAGAAAGGCGCGACGCCGGAGGTCGTGGCGGAGCTCGACGCGGCCCTCACGCGCTATGCCGACGTCGTGCAGCGCTTCCTCGGGCGCGACATCCGTGACGTTCCCGGCGCGGGCGCCGCGGGCGGTCTCGGCGCGGGCCTCATCGCGTTCGCGGACGCGAAGATGCGCTCCGGCGCGGACATCGTGATGACGGCGACGCGGTTCGCCGAGCGCGCGCGGCGCGCCGACCTCATCGTCACCGGCGAGGGCCGCATGGACGTGCAGAGCGCATA
>WNFU01012689.1_pt1 | contig 25059 bp, 24 predicted proteins | sample 5400121 | NCBI WGS metagenome assembly WNFU01 (sample SAMN13153360, study PRJNA577476) | soil metagenome | isolation source: 100 cm soil or saprolite under grassland replicate 1 | place: USA:California | collected 2016-06-15
GAGGCGCTGGCAGTAGCCGAAGAGGGACTCTATGAAATAACCTCACGTCAAAAAAAGCCTCCCCATCCGATGTTGCTTTATCTGCTCAACTCATCCTCAAATCAAATGGCGGCGGAAGCGGCCAAAGTTGATCCGGCTTATGTCTTTCCGAGCCGCGTCGAAGAAATCGAGATTCTGCAAGCGACGCTCAAGGCGAATCCTGCGGACGGGCGCGCGGCCTACTACCTCGGCAACGCTCTTGCTTCGAAACTACGTTTCAAAGAGGCGCTGGAGGCCTGGCGCATCGCCGCGCAGTTCGATTCGAAGAACGCCGCTGCGCAGCGCAACTACGCGAGAGCGCTTGCGCTGGTCGAAGGCAAGAAAGAGGAAGCGGCGGCGGCGCTGGAACGCGCCATCGCGCTTGCGCCAGACGATCACCACCTCTATCTCGAACTCGACCAGTTACTCGCCGGGATGAAGCAGACGGAGCGCCGCATCAAACTGCTCGAAGGCGCGCCGGAAAAGGCCCGCGCCCGCACGGCGCTGTTGCAATCGCTGGCGGCGGCCTATGTGGACGCGGGGCGTTTTGCCGAAGCAGTCGGGCTGCTCGAGCGCCACACCTTCACCTCGGGCGAGGGAGAAGGAGCGGCGCTCGGCCTTTACCGCCGCGCGCATCTGGCCCTGGCCAAACAGCATCAGCAAGCGGGCCGTCACGCTGAAGCCGCCGCCGCATTCATCAAAGCTACGGAGTACCCGCCCAACTTCGGCGTTGGCCGCCCGGCGCTTCAATCGCAAGCGCGCGAGTATGTCGCGGCGGCTCTCGAATTTGAGGCTGCGGGCAGGCGTGATGAAGCCGAGAAGTGGCTCCGCCGCGCAGCCGAGGACCCACTTAATTCCCCGACCCAGCCGGAAGAGCCCTGGTCTGAGCATTATTACTACAAAGCCGTCGCGCTCGATCGTCTCGGTCGCAGGGACGATGCGCGCGCGCTTTACGAACGCCTGGCCCGGCTGAATGACGAACAGCAGACGCAATCCGCTGAGCCGGCGCCGCCGCGCGGCGCGTTGCGTTTTCTGTTGGCCGGATGGGGATTGAAAGCTTTGGGAAGGAATGAAGAGGCGCGCGCGGCCTTCCAACGCGCTCTACAGCTTGATCCGGCTAACGACCGCGCGCAGGCGGAGTTGGACCGGCTGTCTCGTTAATCCTATGAAGGCTTTACAGCCCGGGGAACCGACGCCGCAACAGCGCCGCCTGGCGTTCGCTGACCTTAAGTCTGCTGCGGTTATGAACATCCAAGAGTTTTTCAAATCAAGGGGCGCGATGAAAGAACGACTTCAAATGCTTTTCCTGTTGATTGCCATCACCTTGTTTCCGCCACTCCGATCCGCAATGAATCAACCGCCCGCTGCCCCGATCTACGTCACGCTCTGGTTCGACACAGAAGATTACATACTTCCTCAAAGCGATGACGCCGCGAAGCGTCTGGCCGAAACGCTTACTCGGCTAGGCGTTCGCGCGACGTTCAAAATCGTGGGCGAGAAGGCTCGGACGCTCGAACGGCGCGGGCGCAAGGATGTGATCGCGGCGCTCAAGAAACACGAGATCGGTTATCATTCCGACACGCACAGCCGGCAACCGACCATCGCCGTCTATTTGCAGCACACCGGCTGGGAAGATGGCGCCGCCGAGTTTTACCGACGCGAAGTCCAGGGCGTGCGCGACATCGAACGAATCTTCGGCGTCACGCCGAGTTGTTACGGCCAGCCAGGGGCGGCGTGGGCTTCGCAGACTTTCCCGGCGCTGAGGCGGATGGGCATCGGAATGTATCTGGATGAAGGCGACCACGTCGGCATTGACGACCAGCCGTTCTATTATGGCGGGATGCTGAATGTCTTCAAAATGCGCTCGAACGTCGCGCGGATGGAGCTTAAGGGTGGAGAGAGCCTGACCGAAGGCAAGGCGAAGTTTCAAGCGGCCTATGACAAGCTGCGCGCAAATGGCGGAGGTACGATCAGCATTTACTATCACCCGTGCGAGTGGGTTCACACTGAGTTCTGGGACGGGGTCAATTTCCGACGCGGGGCTAATCCTCCTCGCAGCGAATGGAAACTGCCGGGGACGAGACCGGCGCCTGAGACCGAGGCGGCGTTCGACGATTTTGAGCAGTACGTGAAATTCATCAAGGAACAGCCAGGCGCGCGTTTTGTCACTGCGACCGAGTTGATGAAGCTTTACGCCGACGGCGCGCTGGCACACAACTTCACGCCCGATGAGATAATGACCATTGCGCAGTCGGTTCAGAAGGAGATCACGTTTCTGAGGATGAGCGGCTTCACGCTTTCGCCGGCCGACAGTTTCTCGCTGTTGACCGAAGCTTATCTCTCTTTCCTCAACGGAGAAAAAAGACCGGTAAAACTGAATCCGGTCTATGGCCCGGTTCATCAGTTCGAGCCGGCCGCGGGCCACGGCAAATTGACGACGGCGACACGGGGGGAATTTGACGAGGCCATCCGCCAAGTCTCGCAGTTCTGCCACGCCCACGGGCGGATGCCCGATGAAATCTGGATCGGCGCCGGCAGCGTCTCGCCACAGGATTATCTGGCGACGCTCGGCGCGGTGATCGAAGGCCGGAAGAACGCAAATGACTACCTGAGTGACATCGCATTGCGTCAAGGCAAGTTCACGTCTGATCGTTACGTCGCCGAAGATTCGCCGCGATTGTGGGGCTGGGTGATCTTTCCCGAAGGCTTCCACGCGCCGAAGATCATCGAACTGGCGCGATTGCAGGCGTGGACGCTGAAGCCCGCGCTGTTGCAAAAATGAAATACAGTCCGGCGGGCGCGAACGTGACCGGAGAAACGGCATGGGGCGCATCGCGTAAGCGAGGACCACGTCCTCGCAACGGCCGGTATGGTCAAAATATTTTTTGCAACAGAGCCATCGAGAGAAAGATGGAGAGCTTGGCGCCCTCCGGCCGTTCGAGGAAAAGCCGGCAATCGGTTTGCGCCTGATTGCCTGGCGCGCGTTCGGCGCTCATTCAATCCGTTCATTCGGTTTTGTCGGGGCGGGAAGAGCCTTTCGCGGCAGCTTCTCGTCGCGCGTCGCCGCGTTGCTGGTTGCGCGAGCACGATCTTGCCTTGAAGCTTGCCGCGGTATTTGTCGAAGTCGGCTTCCGAGCTGATCGGCGCGTACACGACCTCGGCGGTGACCACGCCCGGCGTCCCCGGAGTCCAGGATTTCGGATAGCCGATGAGCGGCGAGACCTGCGGCTCGATCATATTCGCGCTAAATCGTTCTAGCGACCACCCTTTGCCGAACGGCCATCCCTCTTCGTGAACGTTAACGAGGCCCCATTCCTTGAATCGCTTCTGCGCCCAGTCGCTTGCCTGTTTGATCGTCGGCGAGCCCGTCAACCGCGGGCCGTACACGTCCGAGAGCCAGCTGATGTGGTTCATGACCTGCGACCGATTCAGGCCCTCTTCTTTGATCCTGCCGATCATCGCGTAATCGAGCTTCTCTTTCGCGTCGTCCTGGGCCAGCGCGCCAATCGCAAGATTCGACGGATCGAGCGCGAAAATTAACGCCAAAGTGATTGTGAGGATTCTAGTCATTGTTTTCTTTTTTACCTCTTCCGCGAAAGAATGCTCCATCCATAGTCGCTGTCTTGAGCGACTTGGATGGAGATGAATTTCGCCGCCCTGAAAGGGCGAATCCATGCTATAGTCCGCCCAGTTCTTTGAAACTCCAACTAGCGCGTTGTGGCGGGAAGTCCGCCACGTAAAAGTTTGAACGCTGTAGAACGTGGCGGGAGGACGTCAACTCCGAAAAGCGCGGCATAAACGATCTCCGTTTTGGGTCACGATCCGATATCGAGTCATCAATTCGAAATCGTCCGCGTCGAGAAACGAACTGCCAAGGCGCACGGAAAGAGCCCGACCTAACGTTGTAGCGCCTGATCCAGAGGCTCCAGTAACTAGTAAACGCATAGATCATTTTGGCAGAGCGGCTTTTTGCTTTGCGAGTTCGGTGTTGAACGCTTCTTCTTTTTCGGCCACATACTTCTTGTAACCTTCAGGATCAACGAAGGCTGTAAGAGCGCTCTCCTTCAGCCGCGCGTATTTCGTTTCGAGATCGAAGTAACTGCCATGCGCGCCTAGAAAGATATCGCACGACAAGGATTTCAAGACGCGGAACATCTTTTCGTAATCCGCCGCAATCTGTGGATAGGCGGTGTTGTTCACGAGCCGGTAACCAGGATTCACGTTGGGGCTACCAATGATCACAACGTTGTAGGTCTTACTGGCCTCCTGAACCTTCATCGTCCACGTGGTGCAGCCTTTCGTGTGGCCGGGAGTGAGATGCGCTACCAGGACGGCGCCCCCTAACTTGACCTCCTCGCCATCGTGTAGCACGCGATCCACCTGTGTGGGCGCGTAGAGCATCGCTGGAACGCCGCCATACTGAAAGTCCGTCTTGCCACCCGATTCGACGACCGACACGTCGGCCTCCATGACCATGTACTTCGCGCCAGTTAGCTTCTTGATGGTGTCGCTGGCGGCGTTGTGGTCCCAGTGCGCATGGCTGATGAGAAGGATCTTGATGTCAGTGAACTTGAATCCGAGCTTCTCCACACTCGCCCGGATAAGAGGGACATTCTTCTCAAGATCGCTGTTTATAAGGATGTGCCCCTGCGGGGTGGCGATCAGATAGTTGGCGAGGCCTTTGCTACCAACATAGTAGAGATTCCCCGCAATTTTGAACGGCGGAAATGGTTCGGTCCAATCAGCATTGGCTTGCGCATACAGGGCGCCAGCAGAGCCGATGACTGCAACAAATGCCCCCAGGAGGATGATCCACAGACTGAGCCGGTTCTTCTGCATGTTGTGCAACTCCAGTTCGTTTGTGCGGCCTACGGCCATGTTGAGCGGGCCGGCCCCTGAGATCCATGTTAGTCGAAGTTAGTCGAAGCATTCGTGGGGCCGGCTCCGCGCCAACAGGTGTTAGCCTGCCACCGGACGGCCGCCAAAACAGATGATGTAGCCGTCGGGGCCATGGTCGCCGCAAAGACCGCATGGCCCAGGCTTGCGACGCGCATCGCCCTTGCTCCGGCGCTCTTCCAGTTCATTCGATCCGAGCGCCTCCTATAGCGGCCCGAGCGCCGACTAACGCTTAACGCTCAGCCGCGAGCGGCGCGCGAGCCAACCGCAGGAAAGCCTCGCCTTCTTACGCGCCGTTCGTCGGTTGCAGTGTTTTGTTAGGCGCCTGCGAGTTGCGCTTGCAGGCTCGCTCGTTCGCTCTCCGGCAACCAAAAGAACAATTCGTTCTCATCCAGGTCGCGTATTACAAGTGTTGGAGCGCCCCACTGGATGACGGTCGTCTTGATGCCCTTTTCCTCGATGTGTTTGCGAAATGCATTTACCTGGTCGTCATCGAGGCCAATGAACAGGCGGCCGTGACCCGCCCGATCCTCCGTCCCAGGCTCAGTCTGATTCAGGATCAGTTGGAACCCAAGCAGGCTCACTTCAAATACAAATGCCCGGCCTTGTTCTTGATGGTTCCACTCCAGTGAGAATCCGAGCGTTTCCGTGTAGAACCTTAAGGAGCGCTCAGCGTCTTTCACGAAGAACACGCTCCTCGCATAGAAGTTGTTCACTATCTCAACCCTGTTCCCTTCAATTAAACCGATTACGCACATACTAGTGTGCGCGATCTAGCGGCGCTGCTGCAGCCGTTCCTCCACTTGATTTACGGTCAGCCCCGCCTCGCGCCAGAGCAGTTCCATCACGGCCGTCTCCAGCTCGCCGAGCACATGGCCCGCTCCGCGAGCGTTCGGCTTGAAGCCGCGTAAGGTGATCTTCGTGCGTATCCGCATAGTCACGATCCTTCTTGTTTCAACTGCAGCAATGACACGCAACTTAGCGACTTTGTCCGACTGCTGTCAATAGTCGCTGGCGACTCAACAGTACCCAGCGCAATTCTTGGAGTCCCCTCCCGCTTCTTCTCGATTTCTATCGGCCCAAATAGCAGATCAACTCCCATCCACATTGATACAGGTTTCCCGCCCACCTCTCCGGGCTTGAACTCTATCCCCCGCGCCGCCTTCAACGCCTCTTCATCCAAACCGAACCCAAGTCCGCGGGCTATGAGGGCGTGTTGGATAGCGCCGTCACTTCCGAATAGGACCTCTACCCGTACTGCCCCCTCGACTTTGTAACGGAGAGCCTCCAGGGTGTAACCGGGGTGTGGGATCTTATAAATCTGAGGGAGTGTAATGGGCTTTTGGACTGACTTTTGGGGTTTCGCCCGGCCGAGACTCCTCATAGCCTCAATACGTTCTTTGATTTCCGCCGCCTCCGTTCGGTCTCGCACACTTGCGAGATAACGCTTCAGCGCTTTTTCAGACCGCTCGTAATCTTTTTTCATTAGGTAGGCGTCGCTCAGAAGTTTTCGAGCAGGCGCGAAGCGGGGTTTCAGCGCCACCGCCCTTTTAGCTTCATCAATCGCGCCTTCCGCGGCGCCTTGACGGAGCATTACCAGGCCCAGCAAGTAATGGAGTTCATAGTCGGGGCGCTTAGAAAAGCCGATTGCGTATTGGAAGTTGCGGGCCGCCTCGCGCAACCTATTCATCTCGTAGTAAGCCCTCCCCAACAGCTTGTGGACTTCCGCAGCTCCGCGCTCGGGAGGTTCTATCTCCCTCAGAGTCGCCGCCGCTTCACGGTAGCGCTTAGCCTCCATCAGAGAGCGCCCGAGAAGGAGCTGAGCTTCGTAGTAGATTTCCCGCACGCTAAGGGCGGTGTAGAGTTCTTCAATCGCTTGCTCTGTCTGGCCGGCCTGGTAGAGCTTTTGACCGCGCTTGTAGTGGCGTTCGGCGACAACGTTATCCTCGTCGTCTTGCGGTATGACCGCGAACGCCGGCAGCGCAAACACTGCGAGCAGAAAAAGTATCCGAGACGGTTTCGGTCGAATTAGCATACTCTCTTCTGACCCTACTTACAGATTAAAAGTCACGCGGGATGAGCCTTCCAGAGGTCTCCTGCGCAGCCGATTCCGAGGCCTATTGTACAAAAGGCTCTGCGATTTAGCGCAGCGAAGACCAAGGATCTCCGAGGCATATTAAGGAGCGCTCAGCTGAGGTCGACCGATGATCGGCTTGGTCTTCAGAATTTCGTCGCCTAGTTGGGATCCTTCTCACTTCCCTAGCTCGATGCGCGCCGCAACGGATCGGGCGACGCTCGCAGTCGCCTCATCAGCAGGGTGGAATGACTCGATGCGTAGTTCTTGCAAGGTAATGTCGTGTGGACTGCCGAGGGTGGTGATCGTGCTGAAGAGACGCAGAGTTTGATCACCAAATCGCATCTCGATTGGAATAATAACTCTTTCCAAAACCATCTCCCGGTGAACACGTGATAATAAGGAGCGAGCAACCACGTCCCAATTCTTGATAAATGGCCGCCATCCTGCGGGGTCGAACAACTTATGTAGCAGGTTTGGCCGGGGCGGAGATATGACCTTCAGCGGGACGGCCGTATCATGGCTCGGGCCGAAGAGAAGGCTGGTGAAGCGCACGTACGCCGCGTTGACCATGACGATGTCCCAGTGACGATCAAAGACTATCGCGCCGAACGGCTCCTGTTGTTCGAGAATCAACTCCAGCGCTCGGCGCACTTGCGCCATCTGTGGGTCATCCAAGCTGGTTTCACTATAAAGCGGAGCATAGCCTGCCGCGTATAGCAGAAGGTTGCGTTCGCGTAATGGGACGTCGAGCACTGTTGCCAAGATGATTACCATGTCTTGGCTCGGTTTCGCCCGCCCAGTCTCGATGAAGCTGATATGCCTCGCCGATACCCCGGCTTCCATACCGAGCTCAAACTGGCTGGCGCCACGCGCCATCCGCCAACTGCGTAGTAACTCCCCGAATGTACTAGTCTTTGCGACAGCCATCTATTCTCCTTCCGGGCAGGCAGCATAGTTCGATCATGGACTTGCAGCCATTACCTCACAGGTAATGACTCCGTTACCTAACTGGTAATTGCGCCGCTACCGGCGATAAGACAAACTCGCGGTCTCAATCATTCATTCAGTGTTCGATCGGAGGAATGACATGGCCGCTGAACTTAACGAAAATCATCGACGCGTACGAGTCCCACAAGGGTCTGTTTGTTACCGCGAGTTTGGAACCGGCGCGCCGATCGTGTTTGTGCACGGTTTGATGGTGAATGGCGCCCTGTGGCGCAAAGTGGCGCCACGGCTCGCCAAACACCACCGCTGTATCGTACCTGACTGGCCTCTCGGCTCACACAATGTGACGCTCAACTCTGATGCGGATCTCAGCCCGCCTGGGTTGGCTCGTCTGATTGCGGACTTCTTGGCGGCGCTCAGACTCGGACCAGTCACACTCGTCGGGAACGACACCGGCGGCGCGCTCTGCCAAATCGTCGCCGCAGAATATCCTGAGCATATTGCACGACTCGTGTTAACCAATTGCGACGCCTTCGACAACTTCCTACCACCGACATTCCGATACCTACAGTGGGGCGCGCGCATCCCCGGCTTTCTCTTTTTGACGGCGCAGGCAATGCGTTGGCCAGCCGTAAGACGCCTGCCCAATGCATTCGGACTTTTGGCCAAACATCCGCTCGAACGCGTTGTGTCTGACGCCTATGTAGGCCCTGTCATCTCAAACCCGGCCGTACGGCGTGAAGTGAGCAAAGTGCTCAAAGGCATCTCGCCGAGTTTCACACTGGCGGCGGCGACCAGGCTGACCGACTTCAAGAAGCCCGTCCTCCTCGCATGGGCGCCGGAGGATCGCATTTTCCCCTTCGCACACGCGCAGCGATTGAGCGAGATATTTCCCGACGCGCGGCTGGAATGCATTGAAAACTCATATGCCTTCGTCCCGGAAGATCAACCCGAACGTTTAGCAGATCTGATTGACGCCTTCCTGTGTTGAAGGGGCTACAGATCATCGCATAGAAAAGTTTCCCTGCGCAGAGTCGGTACTAAATCGTTCCAGTCCCAATTCATCAGAGGAGAATTATGACAACAATTATCGGCATCACGGCATTTTTGCTCGCAGCGGTCGAACGTTTCTCGCGGCTCCGCTTTCGCCCTTCCCCGCTGTTTCGCCGCTACTTCGCCAGTGACACGTTCTACCTGCTGACCGGTTTCGTGGCGGGCGGGTCACTGGTGATCGCGTATGTGGCGTCTGGTTCGCAATGGGTGGGCGACTGGTGGGGGACACCGCGCTTGGCTTCAGCCAACCTGCCCTTATGGGCAACCACGCTGTTAGCGCTGGTCGCGATTGATCTCGGCAACTACCTTGTCCATTTCCTGCTTCACCACTATAGCGCTCTGTGGGAATTTCACAAAGTTCATCATTCAAGCCGCACGCTTGACTGGCTTGCCACCTTCCGCTCCCACATCGTGGAGCAGGCGCTGCGTCGATCAATCGCCCCTGCCCTGCTCATCATTGCCGGATTCCCGATCAAAGCCGCCGTCTTAGCGGGAGGTCTTTTTACCGCCTGGGGGATGCTCAATCATTCAAACCTCAAATTGAACCTGCGGTTTCTGGAAACAATCCTGATCACTCCACGGCTTCACCGGCTGCACCACGTTCCCGAAACGGAGGGCTGTAATCTCGGGACGTTCTTCACATTCTGGGATCGAATGCGAGGGACTTTCGTTCGGGCCGAACTTGAGGAGACCTGTACATTTGGTGTCGCCGGTGAGATTGATTCCTATCCTCAAAGTTGGCTACCACAATTTGTTGAGCCTGTGCGGCGATTATTGAGAACGCGCTCGATGCCGGCCGCTACTTCTCAAAGACTCTCCTAGCGGACAGATCGTATGCCTCGATAAACAACGCATTCCCTCGCTATGATCGTTTCCGGGATCGTTCGATCCCGGAAACGATCACCGTCGGCATTCTGATCCGATTACATGCTTGATCAAACCAAGTTAAACCTCACTCTCCTTGATGCTGGCATAGAGCGCGTCATAGAGAAACGAAGCGCGTAGAGCGGTTTCGTCATCCGTGCTCGTAACCAGCGGAAACCCTCGACTGATCAACTCCAGGCCGCGCGCCGCCGGATGCGCGTCCAACTGCTCCTTAAAGTCGGCCGCCTGCACGATGCGCGCAATCTCCAGAAGGACCGTGTCTTCGGCTAGCCTCTCGTGCACGAGCGCGGCGAAGGAACAACGACCGTTCGCGTCGCGATGCGGGTAAGTAGCTCCGGGAGCGTCGAAGCCCGTGGCGCCAATCGTGGCCTGCAACTCGGCGACTTCCTCCGCGGGGACGAAGTGGAACTCGGCTTCCGGATCGAGAAACCGGCGGATGAGCCAGCAGGTGGCGGTCCGGTTGACCCGGATTCCTGTGCGAGTGATCCATTTCATTAGCACACATCCATCAGAAGTTTTCCTGTCAAAAGCGGAGCGAGGCTTTTGCTCAAGCTTGAGCGGCCTTACCCCGCAAAATTCAATGTGAAATGAGACCCGGCCTGTTCCGCCTTCTCATATACCAGCGCCGCGGCCGCCGCGTCCTGTAACGCCGTTCCGGTGGAGTCAAAGATGATAATTTCATCCCGTGATGTGCGGCCCGGTTTTTTGCCGGCGACCACCTCGCCGAGCTCCGCGTGCACATCCGCCCTCGTAATCAACGCTTGATCCAGCGCATGGTGAAGATCCCCGATGGCTGCGCACTGCTCAAGCACATCGACCACGATCTTGTGTCCAGCGAACAGGCGCGGATCCAACTCCTGCTTCCGCTCATCATCAGCGCCGACGGCCGCGATGAACGTTCCAGGCGCCACATCCTCTCGCTTTAGAAAGAACTGCCTTGAAGGCGTGCAGGTAACGCAGACATCACTCTGCGCGACGGCCCGCGCCAGGTCGCGAACTGCCTGGACCTCGATACTCAGTTTGTCCGAAAGCTCGCCGGCGAACCGCTCGGCTTGGGCGTGGTCGAGGTCGAAGGCATAGACCCGTTCGAGAGCGCGCACTTTCATGAGCGCCTTGAGCTGAATTCGCCCTTGATTGCCGCAACCGCAAATAGTGGCCACCTTTGTGTCATCGCGGGCAAGGTATTTGGCCGCCACGGCCGTCGCCGCCCCGGTTCGGAGAATGGTGATTTCAATCGAGTCCATGAGGGCCAGCGGGTAGCCGTTGTCGCCGTCACAGAGCATGATGATTCCTTGAATATTGGGCATTCCGTAACGCTCCGTGTTCCGAAAGAAGTTTCCATTCACCTTCGCGGCGAAGTATGTCCGGGCGAGTTTCAATCCCGCGGCTTTGATGTGGAACCCTCCATCGCGCGCATGGACGCCCAGGACGCCGGGGGGCAATGTTTGGCCCTCCACATATAACCTGAAAGCCTCCTCGACCGCCCCAATACACTCATCGAGACCGAGCAGCGATGCCACGTCTCCGCGCTTGAGCAACAATGTTCCCGGCGCCTTCATAGATCCCCTCCATCTGGATTGCCATCCGTGTTGAATGAGAGTAGCTCCGCCAGATTCGACTCGGGCTCGACCTCAACAGGAGTTTGCCCTCTGCGGAAGATTCGGGCCTTCGTAACCCCTTTCAGCACGATGGAGCCCCGCTCGACGCGGAGCATCGTGCCTTCACGCAGACCGACCACCGGAGCATGATTCACTTCGAGGTATTGATTGATCCGCTCTTCCTGCGTCTCTCCCATATGCGTTGAGCCGGGAACAGGGTCAAGGTAGTGAGGGCTGATCTGGAAGTCGACGAGTCCCAAGGCGTCAAAGGAAGGCGGCTCGACGACCGGCATGTCTTTCGTCGTTTTGAGTGTCGGGCAAGCGACAATCGAGCCGGCGCTCGATCCGATGTAAGGCATCCCCCCCGCAACCTTCCGGCGGATCGGCGGCAGGAGTTCAAAGTCGTAGAGACCTTTCAGGAGCCTAAAAGTATTGCCTCCGCCGATAAACACCGCCTCCGCGGCGTTCACTGCCTGCTCCGTGTCAGAGGCTTCATGCGCGGAATCCATCTCATAACCCATTGCCGCCAAACGCCGGCGCGCAGATGCGGCATAGGCGCCCCGGCCGTGTTGCGCGAAAGGAATAAACAAAACGCGTCGAACTTTCCCGAGGAAGTCTCTGATCTCTCTTTCGGCGTGATCGAGATAGCCGCTTCCATAGAGTGTTGAGTTGCTGATTAGCAGGAGTCTTTTTTCATGCCCATCCATTTCTGACATAGCTACCTCCGTTTGTTGATTGCAGGTCATTGCAGCAAGCGGCCTCCACGTCACCAGCTCAGCAAAGCTGGCGCCAGCCCGATCAGACCGCCTCCGAGCACAACCCAGAGCACATCTGTCTTGAATCGATAGAGCGCCGCGAAAGCGGCGGCGCTCATGATTACGGCGAACCAGTTCGTCCCGCCCGACAACCCTTGCGGCCAGATCACCTCCGCGCCGAAGACCAGCGCGAGATTCAGAATCACGCCGACTACGGCCGCAGTGATGCCTGTAAGCGCTCCGGTCAGGTCCTTATTGCCCCGCAAGATCTCGATGTAGGGCGCGCCAAGAAAAATGAAGAAGAAGCAGGGGAGAAAAGTCGCGTAGGTTGTCACTAAAGCGCCAGTGACGCCGCTGAGCGCCGGAGTCAAGCCCTCCGGATGGTTCCATCCGGCCATGAAACCGATGAACTGTAAGACCATAATCAGCGGGCCGGGCGTGGTCTCCGCCAGCGCCAACCCGTCCACCGCTTGCGACTGCGTCAGCCAGCCGTAGCCGCCGACCGCGGCCTGCGTCACGTAAGCGAGCACCGCGTAAGCCCCGCCGAAAGTGATCAGCGCCGCCCGCGTGAAGAAGCGGTACTCCTGCGCATGCAGGCTGCCCCAACCGCGCCATGCGAATAGCGCCGCAAACGGCAAGGCCCACAGCGCGACTCCCAACAAAATCGTTCGCACTGCGCGGCCGCGCGACGGGAGAGTGTGCGCCGGCGGCGGCGCGTGGTCATCAATCACAATCGGCGCCTGATTCGCCGTCTGTTCTCCGGCGCTTGAGCGATTGTTCCCGGCCACGGCGGTCTTAGGCGCTTTGGCGAACACAGCCGGCCAGAGCCGCGATCCGATGAACCCGAGCATCCCCGCGACCAGAACGATTAATGGGAATGGGGTGTGGAAGAAGTAGATTGCGATGAACGCCGCCGCGGCGATCATGTAATGCGCGCGAGCCGAGAGCGCGCGGCGGCCAATCTTCAGGACCGCCTCGACGACAATCGCGACTACTACCGGTTTGAACCCGGCCAGCGCGCCAGCGATGGCGGTTAGATTGCCATACGCGGCATAGGTATAAGAGAGCGCGAGCAGGATGAAGATAGAAGGGATGACAAAGAAGGCCCCGGCGACAATGCCGCCCGGCGTCCGGTGCAATAGCCAGCCGATGTAAATGGCGAGCTGCTGCGCCTCCGGACCGGGCAACAGCATGCAGTAGTTGAGCGCATGCAGGAACCGCTCCTCACTCAACCAGCGCCGCCGCTCGACCAGCTCACGGTGCATGATCGCGATCTGACCGGCCGGGCCGCCGAATGAGATGAACCCCAGCTTGACCCAGAAGCGAAACGCCTCCGTAAAAGAGACGCTCCGCCCTGCGGGGCGGAGGTCACGTTCGCGAGCCTCGCCGACTTCGCTTGGCTGCGCGACTTTGGGTTCGCTTCTTGCCATTCTCTCCCCCTTTCGACTTCTCCTGATCCCGTCTGAGCAATTCATACAGGCCGTCAAAGATCGGAATGGATTGCGCGACTAGCTTCCGGTCATCTTTAAGCAGTTCGGACAATCCGCGAATCACGAGATTGAGCCCGGCGGCCTCAGACCGGTGGAACTTGTCATCTTTGAGGTCCATGTCGTGGACGATTTCAGCCACCTGCCGCAGTCCCGGGTCATCACTCAGGCCCAACTGCTTGATCATGGTCTCGAAGGTGCAATCTTCTCCCCGGTGCGTGAACTCCCCTCCGTACAGGTCGAAGCCGATCCCGCCCTCGACACTCTCCCCCTCGGCGACGAAAGAGAAGCGCGCCCGCTTATCAATGAACCGCTTGATCAGCCAGATCGAGGCCAGGCGATCGATGAACAGGTTGCGGCGCGTCACCCAAAGCCGCCCCTGGTATTGCGACAGATCGGGCGCCGCGCCTTTCGTCGAGCTTGATTTCGCCAGTCGCTCGTGGCGGTTTTGCGAGGCGCGAAGAGCCTTGTGGCTCCGTTCATACGCAGCCAGGGCGCTCGCACGGCTCGGCGCGCTGAAGAAATCAATTGAGACGACGCGCTCCAGTTCCTTGTGCAGTCTGTCGAGATCGGCCTCGTGCGCGCCGACTCGCCCGGCCGAGAGATGACCTCCGCGCTTCTGCTCGCGGATCGCCCCGGTCAGTCCATCCAGTTCCGCCGTGACCTGCGCGTACTCCTCGTCGCGCGCCTTTTGGAATGCGGCGCGAATCTCCTCGTCGGTGGCCCCTTCGACCGCGCCGGCGCGAAAGACGGTCGCCTCGCCGCTCGACGACTCGATCTCCTGCTTGAGCCACTGGAAATCTTCGTGTAACTGGTGTTACTGACAGCTGCAAGAGACTCGTTCTATTCTTTACGTGGGAGTCTTTCAGTAGATCAGACTTTTCGTGTGGAAGGGCTGAGATAGACGTCACGGAGGGGATCTCCAGCATCCCGAGGATCGCCCGATGCTCGTCCAGATGATTGAGCGGCTGGACGCCGAGCCTCAATCGTTCGTGATCGACGAGATCATGATCCCCGTTCTTGACTGCTGGGCGAAGGTTGTCCGTGAAAGGGGCATCCTTCTCGAATCCCATGCGCAGAACCTTCTCCTTGAGGTCGATCCGGACTTCAGACCCCGTCGAGTCGTTCACCGCGACTTCGACGTCTGGGTCGATGCCGAGGCGAGGAAGCAAGCAGGCCTAGAGGCTCTGGGCGCGAGTATCGGTCCCGATACGCCCTATCCCCGCGAGCAGCGCTACAGCCTAGTTTACGACCACTTCATCGGCCGTGAACTCTTCGATTATCTGCTGAGCGTCCTGACGCGATTCTACTCTGCCAAAGAGTCTGCGGTTCGAAGCCGCGTGGCAGAGGCGTTCCACCGAAACTTCCCGGATGCCGATGTCTTTCTCCCCGGCGATACGACTTACTACTTCTCAAACGAGCTTCTGCCCGGCAACGAGTTCAGGTTGGTGGATACGAAGCGGGTGCCCGAGTGGCGCTAGGGCTGCCGTGCTCACAAGACACATCTACGAGAACTGAGCTTCGGGAGATCTCCTCTACCAGCCTGTCGCCGGCTGATGGCCGGCGATCGTAACCGACCCAATAATTTCCGAGCAGATATCCCGGACATAGGACTCATCTCCCGTCCTCGCTCTCATCGCTTCAGCGTGGTCGTGACATCAGTAGCTTCTTGCGCCGCTCTGAGCCACTAACCCTAAATTAGAACGATGATTTTTTCATTACAGCTCCTCAGCGCAGTGTCGCTACGGCTTTCTGCGCGCTCGTGAAGCGGCGATTGACCTCTTCCCAGTTGACGTTCTGCATAAACGCGTCAACGTACTTCGCCGCCGCCGCGCCGTAGTCCATGTGGTACGCATGTTCATACATATCGAGCACGAGCAGCGGCCTTGAGAACGGCGCGTTGTGCATGTGATCCCACGACCAGTAGTTGTGCAGTTCGCCGGTATGGAAGTTGAGCGCGAAGATCACCCAGCCGGATCCGCCGCCGAGCGCATTGCCCGTGCGTTTGAATTCGGCCTCCCACTGCTCATAGGCGCCAAATGCTTTCTTGATCGCCTCCAGTACGTCGCCGGCGGCCTTACCGTCACCGCCGAGATTGGCGAAGTAGTTTTCGTGCAGAACGAGCGAGCCGGTGCGGACTAGCTCTTCGCGCTTAAGGTCTCCGTAGACGTATGGAGGCAGGTCCTTGTCAGCGAGCATCGCGGCCAGGCGCTGCTCGACGGCGTTGAGAGCGCGAACGGCGCCGCTGTAGTTGTTCTCGTGATGCGAACGAATGAGCTTTTCCGAAATCCCTTTGAGTTTGGCCGGATCGAACGGCAGCGGCTTGATCTGATGCTGGCCGCTAAAAGCGGGCGCGGCTGGTGGTTGCGCCGCGGCCTCGGTCATTCCGGCCAGTGTGATTCCGGCCCCGGCAGTGATGATGGTTCCCATAGCTTCACGCCTTGAAACTTTCTTCATGCTTACCCCCTCTAACTCGACTTTATCCATCTGGCCGAACGCTTGGAATCCCCCCAACGGCAGTTGGGGGATTGTTAAAGTCCGGCCTACAGGAGCGGCTCCGAATTCTCGAATCCCCCCAACGGCAGTTGGGGGATCGTTAAAGTCCGACCTTCCTGGCTGCCGAAGGAGCCTACTCACGGAGTCTGGAAGGCCGAACCTTAAACATCCCCCAACTGACTTTGCCTGCTTCCTTGAAGGTCTCGTCCTCGACTTCGTACAAATTTTCGCCGTTGAAATAGACCGCAAACTGCTTGCCCTGCGCCGTCACGCCCAGCGTACTCCACTGTCCCGAAGGAACTTTCACTTTCTTTCCGTATGTGCGGCCTTCGCCTTTGAGCGGCAGGTCAGTGCGTTCGCCGTTCTCGACCTTGTAGAGCACGACATTATCTTCGAGCGCGTTGGCGCGCACGATGTAGTAGTTGTTGGCGTCTTTCAGTCGCCAGACCAATCCGGCGGCCTGGTCTTCGCTGCCGGAGACCGGTTTGAACTTGACGCTCATCTCCAAGTTCTGAAATGCGCCTTCGTCAGCAATGGCAAGTGGAAAACGGTAGCCGGTATCGTCAGCCGACATCTGGGCAAGGACGTTCGCTTGAGACGGCGCGGTCGTGTCGGTCTTCACGACCCATTCGCTTTTCGATCCGCCGCCAGTCAGAGCGCTGTGAAAACTCGCCGCGATTTTGCCGGGAGCGTCGTTATCAAAACTGTAGACGAACTCGCGTCCTGCCGGTTGCGGCGGCGCCGGCGTTTCGGGAGGAGCGGGGTTGATCTTATGGCAGGCGCATAAGTGTAGCGCCGCCAAGACCAGTACGCTCGCCCGCAGAATGGCATGGGCTCCGCTCATCATTTTCCTTTCTCACTTGCTCGCCGCAGCCGGCTTAGCATTCACTCGGGTTCCGGCGCGCAGTTCATCTGCGCCGCGCGCGGCGATCTGGTCCCCCGGACTCAGGCCGCCAAAGACTTCGACTAAATCCCTTCCTTTATCGCTCATGGACGCTCCCCGTTTGACATCAACCCATTCCGTCACACCGTCGCGAATGCGGATCACAAAAGTACGCTCGGTCGTCGTGGCGACGGCCGACGGCGGCACGAACATCGACGGGCTCGGCCTGCTGACCAGCCTTATGACTTCGGGGACCATGCCCGGCGCGAGCCGCCTGTTCGGATTACTCACATCCAATTCCACGGGCATCGTCCGGGTTTTCTCGTCGAGCGCATTGCTGATCCGCCCGACGACCCCGATGAAGGATTCACCCGGGAAAGCCGAAGTTGCGTGCGTCGCAAATCGCCACACTAAACATCCGGAGGTTTGATGCGTAGGCGCCCGAGGGACCGGAGTCAGAAGTGAGCCGGATGTTCTGGTGTAGATTTTATTTCACGAGGATCTTGCCGCGCAGCATATCCATCCCACAGGCGAACTTGAACTCTCCCGTCTTCGATGGCGTGAACTCGACTACCACAGGTTGATTCAACGGCAGCTCGCGCTTGATGCTGTATTCAGCCAGGACAATCTCAGCGCCGCAGGTCGCTTCAACCTTGCGTACGAAGGTGATGCGCGCCGGGATACCTTTCCGCAGTTTGAAGCTGTCAGGTTGATACCCCTTCTCAGTCAGCATGACGGCCACGGTTTGTGTTCGACCCGGACTGTGTTGTGAAGGTTGCGATGGCTTTGCGTCGACCTGGTCAACCTCTGTCTGTTGAGCGGATGGTTGAACGGCTTGTCGAGAAGGCGGTTGAGCTGCGGCCTGATTTGGCGCAACGGATGGGGGGTTCGAAGCGGTTAGCTGCGCCGGATCGAGTTTCAAACTTTCAGCGCGCAGCAAAAAGCTCCCTTCAGTCACCACGCGTTCGCCGGCGTTGACTCCGGCATAGATCGGCGCCGTCCCGTCCGATTCCGGCCCGGCGCTCACCTCTCTTTGCGCGAAGACACCCGCCCTGTCGGTCACGACGAAGACCACCTGCTTCGCGCCGATCATTTGCACGGCGCCGCGCGGCACGCGGACCATCGCTTGCCCACTCATCGCCGGCGGCTCTCCAAAATTCACGTCGACGAACATTCCGAGCTTGAGCATGCCCTTGGGATTTTTTACCTCTGCGCGAATCTGGGTTGTGCGCGTCTGCGGTTCGACGCGCAGATCAATGTAAGAGACGCGTCCTGTGAAACTCCTGCCCGGATAGGCCGGGGAGGTAATTACAACTGGCGCGCCGACGCGCGCCTCGGCAAAATCCTTCTCGTAAATCTGCCCGATCACCCAGACGGTCGAAAGGTCTGCGATGCGGAACAACTCTTTGCCCATTGTCGCGACCTCCCCTTGGTTGACCGAGCGGCTGAGAATCGCGCCCGAAGCAGGAGCTTCGACCGAAATCAAGGCGCCCGTCTGATTACTGTCGCGGAGGTCGTCAAGCTGCTTTGCGCTCATGCCCAGCAACAGTAGTTTCTGGCGCGCGGCCGTCAGTTTCGCCTGTTCGATCTTGTACTCGGCGCTTACCTCTTCGAACTCTTCGCGGCTGGCCGCCCCGATCTCGACGAGTTTCTCGGCGCGTTTATACTTCTGATGATGCTTCTCTATCTCGGCAAGCATGCCGAGATAAGCTGTCTGGGCGTCCGCCAGATCCGTGCTGAAGATGGTCGCCAGCTTCTGTCCACGCTCGACTCTATCGCCAAGCTCGAAATTGACCTGTCTGACGACGCCGCCCGCGATCGGCGTCACCGTCACGACTTTGTAGGCGTTCGGCTCGATCGTCCCCGTAGTGCGCAAAGCCGAGGTATTGATCGAGGCGCCGGTATTTGTGTCCGCCGCTTCGATCTTGAAGTGCGCGTTTTCGAGCTTATCGGGTTGAATTGTGATCAGCATCTCGCCAGGGCGTGGAACTGCGCCGCCGGCGGGCGGCGGCGCCACGTCGAAATCAGGCGTGGGGACGGGGCGTCCCGCCAAACTGCTGTGGCCGGTTCCGCGCATAAACCAATAGCCGAGCGCTCCAGCCACGACGATCAATAAGAAGGCCCCGATCGCCAGCCATCTTTCGCGCGGAGAGGCCGCCGCATTTTGGTTCGTATTTACTTCGTTCGACATCGTGGTCTCCTCAATTCCCTGCTTTGATCTTATGTTCGGCGGAGAGAGGCGGCATTCCGACGACCCGCTCGATTTCTATAATTGCGTCGAGACGCTCTTTGAGCAGATCGGTGTAACCTGTCTCGACCTCTATGAACCGTCGTTGTTCGGCGATGTAATCGAGCATAGTCTTCTGCCCCAGCGTGTAAGCCTGCCTGAGCACATCCAAATTGCGCGCGGCGCCTTCGCGCACGCGGTCACTGTAGATGACCGCGGCGGCCCGCGCCCTTTCCAATCGGGCGTATGCGGCGGTCACTTCATTGCGCACGGCCAATTCAGCGAATTCGCGGCGGTTTCGCGCGGCCTCCTCGACTGCGATTGCGGCTTCAATCAATCCCTGGTTCTTGTTCCGGGTCGGAAGCGTCAGCCGTAAGCCGAAAGTCGCGTAATGAAAAACGCCGGTGACCGGCGCGAGCGCGCCCGCGCCGTTGAAACCGCGAATGTCATATCCGAAGTTCATCCGCTCATAGCCGGCGAAGACGCTCGCGTCAATTTTGCCTTCGACCCGCGCCTGTTCGGCTTGCGCGGCGGCGACGCTTTCCGCCGCGCGCAGCGACGCCAGATCGGGGCGCGACTCCAGCGCTCGTCGCAACGCCTCGCTTTCCGGCGGCGGTTGTCGCTCCGCGTCGAACTCGTCGCGCAATCGCAAATTTTCTTCGGGAGGCATGCCTGCGACCTTTTTGAGTTCCAGGATTGCGACTTCGGTTTTGCTCTCGAACCCGATGCGCATTACATCGGCTTTGTTCAATTCGACCCAAACCAGGTTCTGGTCGAGCAGCGCGCTTTTGCCAAGCTCGACGCGCGCCCGGATCAACCGATGCGAGTTGCGAGTCAAATCGAGCAGTTCCTCGGTGAATTTGAGATTGCGCGCCCGCGCGATCGCATCCGCGTATTTCATTCGCACCTCGGCCGCGAGCCGCCGCTCAAAATCTCTCGCTTCCGCCTCCTTCATTTCAAGCTCGCGCTCGGCGACCGCGACGCGAGCCTTGCGCCTGCCGCGAAGCTCTAACGGCAGTTCGATCTCGATCGCCATGTTGTTGTCGGGGCCGGTTACGGCTTGCATTCCGTTCGCTTCGAGCGTCGGGTTGGGCTTCAATCCGGCCTGGCGCAGACGACCGCGCGCCTCGGCGATCATCTTTCGCGCCGCCTGTAGCTCGCCGTTGTGTTCAAGCGCGTAGCGAACGAGGTCGTCCGCCGTCATCCCGGTCGCCGGATCGATCAATCGCGCGTAAGCCGAACCTCGCTCCGCGGTCGCGGGCATGTGTTCCGGATTTGATGACATGCTCATAGATTGAGCAAGCCCTCCTCCCGCGGTAAAAATCAGCAGCGCCAAAGCTGTGAGTAATCTGAAACAATCTTTTCGCTTCATTGCGAACCCTCTTTCTCTGAAACTTCGATGAGCGCCGGCTCGCCCGTCTCCGGCTCAGCGCCGGCGGCTCTCATCTCCTAATGGCAGTTTGCGCTCGATGCCATTTCGTTCTACGCCGGAATTTCCTCGTCCGTCGCCGCGCCGGGACTGCCGGTCGACGCGGTCTGCATAGCCATCCTCTCTTCGCGCCGCGCTTCGCGTTCGCGCAGCCAAAAAAAGATCACCGGCGTAACGATCAACACATGAATCAGTGACGACACCATTCCTCCGAGCACCGGCGTGGCAAGCGGCTTCATCACCTCCGCGCCCGCGCTGGCGCTCCACATAATCGGCAGCAGACCGGCGACGACCGTCGTGACCGTCATCACTTTCGGCCGAAGGCGCAGCGCCGCGCCTTCCATCACGGCGTCCATCAAGCTCTGGCGCGTCAGCCGCCCTAGCTCCGCCTTCTTTCGTTCGACCGCTTCGTTCAGATAGATCACCATCACCATTCCGGTCTGCACCGCCGTGCCGAACAGCGCAATGAAGCCGACCCAGACCGCGACCGAGAAGTTATAGCCCATCGCGTAAAGTAGATAGACGCCGCCCGTGAGCGCGAACGGCACGGCCATCAACACGTGCGCCGCCTCGATCAGTGAGTGGTAGGCGCCATAAAGCATCACAAAAATGATCAGCAACACGACCGGCAGGACGATCTGCAATCGCGCGCGGGCGCGCTGCTGATCCTGATACTGCCCGCTCCACTCGAAGTAATAGCCGGGCGGCAATGCTACCTTCGCGTTCAGGGTTTTCTTCGCCTCTTCGACGAAACCGATCACGTCGCGGCCGCGCACGTTGAGCAGCGCCGTGCCGCGCAGCAATCCGTTTTCGCTCGGGATCATCGAGGCGCCCTGTACAGTGCGGATCGCCGCAAGCTGGGACAGCGGGATCTGCGCCCCATTCGGCGCTGGGACGACCAATTGTCCCAACGCCTCCGGGCTCGTCCGGAACTGCGGCGCATAGCGCACGCGCGCCGGGAATCGCTTGCGCCTTTCGATGGTCATGGTCAGGTTGGTTTCGCCGACGCCCTTGTCAATTACGTCCTGAATCATTTTCACGTCAACGCCGTAGCGGGCGGCGGCCTGGCGGTCAATCTCGATGTCAATGTAAGGCGCGCCGGTCAGCGGCTCGGGCGAGACGTCGGCCGCGCCTGGAACATTGCGCAGCGTGGCGGCCACTTCGTGTGAAAGGCGCTCGAGTTCGTTCAGATCACTTCCGAAAATCTTGACTCCGATCTGGGTGCGAATGCCCGTGGTGAGCATCTCGATGCGATTGATGATCGGCTGCGTCCAGATGTTTTGCACGCCGGGCATCGCGAGCTTCGCGTCCATCTCGGCCACCAATTTTTCGCGCGTCATTCCGGGCCGCCACTGGTTAGAAGGCTTCAGATGAACGATCGTCTCGTTCATATTGACCGGCGCGGGATCGGTCGAAGTCTCCGCGCGTCCCGCCTTGCCGACGGCATATTCGACTTCGGGGAACGATTTGAGCGTCCGATCCTGGATCTGCATCACCCGCAGCGCCTCGTCAATCGAGATCGCCGGGTCGGTGATCGGCATGTACATCAGGTCGCCTTCGTTGAGTTCCGGCATGAACTCGCTTCCGATACGGCTGCCCAGGTAGAGCGAGCCGCCGAAGAGCGCGGCGGCCAGCAAGATCGTAACCACGCGATGAGCGAGCGCGAGCCTGAGCGCGGGCCGGTAGATTCCGTGCAGCGCTCGCATCACGATGTTCGAGTCTTCCGAATGAAAGCGCCCGCCCAGCAGCAGCGTACACAGAACCGGCACGAGCGTGACGGCGATGACGGTCGCGCCCGCCATCGCGAAGGTTTTAGTGAAGGCGAGCGGATGAAAGAGTTTCCCTTCCCGGCCCGTGAGCGCGAAGACCGGGATGAAGGCCAGGATAATGATGGTCATCGAGAAGAAGATCGGGCGGCCCACGAGTCGCGTCGCTTCAAGCACGGTCTGCCAGACCCTCTTGCGGTCGCGCGGCGAGACGCCTTTCTTCTCCATCTGACGGAAGGCGTTTTCAGTGACGACTATGCCCGCGTCAACCAGCACGCCAATCGCAATCGCAATGCCCGCGAGCGACATCAGGTTCGAGCTGACGCCGAGGTAGCGCATAAACAGAAATGAAACGAGCACTGCGAGCGGCAGCGGGATGGTGACGATCAGGATCGAGCGGAAGTGGAAGAGAAAGATGATGTGGGCGAGCGTGACGAGCAGCAGCTCTTCGATCAACGCGCGCTTGAGCGTTTCGGTAGCGCGCAGGATCAACTCGGCGCGGTCGTAGAACGGGACGATCTTCACGCCGCGTGGCAAGCCCGATTCGAGAGACTTGAGCTTTTCTTTCACGCCTTCGATGACGTCGAGCGCATTAACACCGTAGCGCGCGATGACCACGCCGCCCACGGCTTCTTTGCCGTCGCGGTCGAGCGCCCCGACGCGAAAGGCTTCGCCCAGCTTGACCGCCGCCAGGTTGCGCACGTAGATGGGCGTGCCATTCGCCGCGCCGATAACGATGTTTTCAATGTCGGCCATTGATTCGATCAGCCCGACCCCGCGCACGACCGACCATTGTCCGTTTTGTTCGACCACGTTGCCGCCGACGTTGGAGTTGCTGCGCTCGACGGCCTCGACGACTTGCGAAAGCGGGATCGAGTACGCGCGCAGGCGATTCGGATCGACGTCAATCTGGTATTGCTGGACGTGGCCCCCGACCGAGGCGACTTCGGCCACGCCCGGCACGGAGTTGAGCTGATAGCGAATGAACCAGTCCTGCAATGACCGCAGGTCTCGGAGGCTATAGCTTTGGCCTTCGGCGGCGCCGCCCTCGACCGTATACCAGAAGATTTGCCCGACTCCCGAAGCGTCGGGGCCGAGCGTCGGCGTGACGCCCGCGGGTAGTTGCGCCGTGATCAGATTCAACCGCTCCAACACGCGCGTCCGCGCCCAGTAGAGATCAACTGAATCTTCAAAGATCACGTTGATCATCGAGAAGCCGAACGCCGACTGGCCGCGCACGGCGCGCACGCCCGGCATTCCCTGCATCACGGCCGAGAGCGGGTAAGTCACCTGGTCTTCGACTTCCTGGGGCGAGCGCCCCGTCCAGTCGGTGAAAACGATGACCTGGTTGTCTGAGAGATCTGGTATGGCGTCGATCGGCGTGCGCAACAGCGCCCAGTAGCCCCAGCCCGCGACAAGGGCGTAGACCGCGACGACGATAAAGCGGTTCTTCAGCGAGAATTCAATGATACGATTGATCATGGTTCGACCCGTCTATTTCGCTCGAACGGTCATGCTCTCCCGACCAGACCCGTGTGGCCCCTGATACTTGATCTGCGCCTCCCAGGAACCGGCCATCTCGATGTTGACCTGGGCGCGGTACTTGCCCGGTACTTCGGTCGTCGTGAGCGATGCCCGGTCATTCATTTCGGCCATCGAGCCCATGGCGGCCATGTGAAAGTTGAGCGACGCGGCTCCCACATCGACCGGTTTACCGGCGCCGTCAAAGAACGTGATCATCAAATCGTTTTCGCCATTTTTGAGTTCGCCCGTTGAGCTCGAGAGAGTAATCGTCAGTTCACCCGACTTCATCGACTTGATTACTTTCTCGTTTGATGGGTCTGCGCTACGGCAGCCGGCGGCTAATGAGGCTGCGATAGAAAGGATGGCGCCGGCGACGATCAATTTCGCCTTCATAAAAAAGTCCTCCGTCAAGACGTCTATTCCCCTCACACCTGCTTATCGGCGAGTGAGAGTCGTCCGAATCCCGGATAAAAAGCGTTGTTCGGCTAATTTTTAGTGAAAGTGGCGCCTATTTATCGGCAGGCGGGCACACTACGTCCCTTAAATCAGGAGTGAGCCAGTTTCGAGATAGCGGCTCGATGACCCGTGTAGGAACCGGGTTGGCGAGACAGGAAATTTCGCGTATTGAAGGTAGAAGCTTTGCGGGGGAAGCGGTGGCGCGCAATCAACGGGCGCGCTCAGTTGTTGCTGCTTAAGGACTGTGAGTGATACTGCAGGTGTGGTTGTTTCCGCCGACCCCTGGCATTCGGTGATGCAGCAGATGGCTGAAATCGTGGCGGTCGGCCCGTTCGAGCGTGCGGCGGCGCAGCACTCCGCTCCGCATCCCCCCTCGCCGTCGCTATGCGGGGGAATTACGGACAATGAATTGCCGCCCATTGCGATTATGAAGATGGTTGTGACCAGTCGCTTGAACATACGAGTCGACCGGACAATTTATAGCCGTCTCCCGCGCGACATGTCAATCATTCGCGGCTGGCCAGTAAGCCCGCCGCAATAGAAGCGGTCACACAGGGTACCCGT
>WNFU01002499.1_pt1 | contig 25023 bp, 42 predicted proteins | sample 5400121 | NCBI WGS metagenome assembly WNFU01 (sample SAMN13153360, study PRJNA577476) | soil metagenome | isolation source: 100 cm soil or saprolite under grassland replicate 1 | place: USA:California | collected 2016-06-15
CTACGTCAACGGCGACGGCTCGCCGAAAGAGCCCGGGCGGCGTCTGGTTGATAGTGCAACAGTGGAATAACGACGAGATACTCGACGGAGGGCTCAGGTCAAAACCGTAGGTTTCTGTTCAAATGCCCCCGCTGGTCCAACGTGCCCGATGGCTTTAAGGTCGACTTAGCAAGCCATATATGTCACGGAAAATTTGGCGAGGTTTGACCCTGGATACCCCCCCGACTCGGCCCTTCGACCGCTACTGCTTCGGCCCGGTCGAATTGCTAGCGGTCGAAGCGTGGCCATGGAGTCATGACTCTGGCGTGGGAGTGGCAGGCGCCTCCACCACCTCGAAGGCCGGCACGATCGCCGGCGTGATGTCGTCGGTGGTGTGCATCTGATCGGCCGGGTGCGATTGGGTGATGTGGTGGAGCAGCAGCGCGCCATCGGGCTCGCCCGGCACCGCCAGCCAGGCCGGCAGGATCACGTCACAGCCGCGGCAGCGATAGCGCCGGGTCGTCGTCAGGGGGCTGGCTCGCGCGCGGCACGACGGTCGGTCAGCATCTTCCACAGCCACTCCTGCACGAGTTGGCTTGGGGAGATGTCGCGCTCGGCGGCCAGGCTGGCGAGCTCCTCCCGGATGGCATCCAAGATCCACAAATTCCAGCGCACGGCCTTGCCCTTGGGGTAGGGGGGCAGGGTCGTGATCTGCACCGGTGTCGACCCTGCTGGATGTTCGAGCCGCTCCACGAGTGACTTGACCACCTCCCGCAGGCCGTGCAGCTCGTCTTCTAAGCGGTCGAGTCGCTGCACTGCGGCAGTGTCTAAGCCCTGCTCTGCCCCGGTGGCGACACTCTGCACTGCCCCGGTGTCGATGCGCTGCTCTGCATCGGTGTCGATGCGCTGCTCTGCATCGGTGTCGATGCGCTGCTCTGCATCGGTGTCGACACTGTGCTCTGCACCGGTGGCGGTTTTCTGCACTGGTGGCTGCACTGGTACCAGGCCTCCGCGCGGCCGAGGCTGGATCCTGCCCTGTTGCTGCAGCGTGTGGGCGTGGGACTTCACCGTGCCCAGCGGGATGCCCAGCGCCTGGGCGATCGCCGCCTGCGTGGCCCCGGCCTCCCAGAGTCGGATGAAGTCAGCCTCCCAGGCCCGCGCCATGGCCGCGCCCTCCTCTGCGTTGGGACCACTCCCTGATGGCTATATGCATGCACCAGCGGCGGTGATTGACTCTCCCCCAGCGTTGCCTTACACTCGCGCCACCAGGTGATCCTGCTCACGATCTGCAGCGACCGCGGAGCCATGGGGTGTATGCCAGGAGGTCAGCGATGCCCAGTGATCTACCACCGTCCCAACCGACCCGAACAGCGTATGCGATCACCGTCACACGTAGGCGGGGCAACACCTCCCTCGCGGGGGTCCTGCTGGCCGTCCTGGCGGCCACCCTCGTCTGGTCGTACCCCAGGAGGGAGGAGGCCGCCGCCGTGACCCTCAACCCTGGGGACACTCTGGTGGTGCAGAGCCAAGGGGGCATCACCCGCGTCGATCCCGTCACCGGCGCGCAGACCCTGGTCACCACCGGCGTCGGCTCGGGGGGCATCACCGTAGTCCCCAAGAAGCTCAAGCCCCGATAGCCGGGGGGCCCTCCCGTCCATCGCCCGCGCCATGGCTTAGCCCTCCTCTACCATGTCCTCCGGGGGCGTCGGCCTCACCTCCTCTTGGCAGAGCCATGTCCTCGATGCTTACTTAACGGCTCAGAGCACTCCTGAATGATTGCGCCCGTCTCCGAATCGGTGACAACCTCTCGGTACCAGTCGTTTTGCCAATCGATGATGCGCTCCTTCAGGACCCACTTTCCCTGGTCTCGATAAAACTCCTCCCCGCTGATCACTTCGAATACGTAGCCCTTGATCCCTTGTTGCTTGGCTCTATTTTTGAGCCATTCCCGGATCGTTATGGCATCGCTCACACGGATCTCAAGAACCTCATCTGCGGCCATGGGTGTCCTCCTCTGGGAACCGCAGGAAATACCGATACGCCCCGCGCTTGACCGAGGAGATGCCGAGCCGACCCTCGGCCACCAAGACCGCCAGCTGGTCATCATCGCTGGGGTAGACGGGGCCGTAGTACAGCCCGTCCGGGTGCTGCAGCCAGGTATAGCCGTAGCGCTCGATGTACGGGGGCTCCTGCGTGTTCATGGGCTTCACCTCTTCGCCCAGTCAATCGCCCGCGCCATGACGGGATGCCTCAGTCGAGCTCTGGGATCGCGGTTCGTGCGGGGCGCTCCGCCCGCGCCAGGTCATTGACCATCCGATCGATGAGCCGCTTCGAGAAGGCGGCGGCTACAATCCAGCAGACATAGGTCACGATCCCCCAACAGAGACACGCCACGAGCCCCACCCAGGCGTACCAAGGCACGTTCCATAGCGGTGTCGCGAGCACGGCGCGTATCCAGGCGACCACCAGCGGCATCAGGACGAGGGTACACAACGACGAGCTGCCAGCGCTCACCAGGGCGCCGATGATCAGGCGATGATCGGAAAGCACCTGGGGCGTACCCCGCCACTGCCTGACCTTCACCGCCAACGGTCGCATATCCTCTCCTCCATGTGGTCGTCTCCCGAGGTGCTAGCCTGCCTCCTCCGCCTCCACCCGCCGCAGCTCAAAGAGCCCGTACCGTTCCACCTGGCCCGCACCGCCGCCGAAAAGTTGACATAATGGATTATGGACGCGGCGGCGCCGCGGCTGGGCGTCAGGCCTGCCGGCCGTTGCGCCGCGGGCGCTGGCGTGCCGGCCCCTGGCGGCGTGGCCCGCCCCGGCCGCGATAGGGGGTCGGCGGCGTCGGCTCGACGGCGATCAGCTCGGCCAGGGGAATGCCCGTGTTCTGCGCCAGGCGTTTGGCCAGGTTGAGCCCGAGGGTGGCGCGCCCGTGCCAGAGATTCCAGGCATGCGAGGTCGTGAGCTGCGCCCGCTCGGCGAACGCGGTGAGGGTCGTCATCCCATATGCCGCCAACAGCTCTCGCAAACAAAGCTCGTCAGAGCTTCCTTTACCTCAGTGCGGAATTAAGCCGGCTCACTCTGGGTGCACCCGCTTGAAGAGCCACCATGGCGGGCAGAGACAGGATGCCAACTCCCAGCGTTTAAGAACGAAGCTTTCACATCTGAGGAGTTACACCTGTCCCGCGAGTCGGCTTAACTCCGCACCAGCGTAAACAATGTTCTGACGCGGTTTGTACCCCCCCCGGCACCCCCAAAGCGTCCAAAGCATCAAAGAACCTATTTTCTCTCCCGGACCGGCCACACATGGGAGATCAGCAAGGTGTCCTTGGTTTCGGCGGCGCTGGTGCCCTCGACCAGGTCGACGAGCCACGCGTTGCCCGTGAAGACCGCGAGCGTGGTAGACGACCAGTAGCGCTCCGACTGCACGTTCACGAACGCATCGCCCTGCGTCCATTGGGCCGTCCCCGCCGCATTCGAGAGGGCCGGATCGCGGAAGCCAAAATCGATCAGACTCTGCAGCTCCTTGACGTTCGGTAATCGCCAGGCGCCCGCCACACTGCCATCGGTGAGGTCACAAGTGCCGGTGTGCAAGGTGTTGGCGTCCGTCAGGGCTTGCGTCCACGTCACGGCACCAAAACAATCGGCATTCCTCAGCCAGATCAAGCCCGTCAAGTTGTCCCGCACGGTGCCATTGCCGTCGTCGGTAAAGCGCGGGGTGGGAAAGGGCACACCCGCCTGGATATCACCGTCGTCCCCGAGGGCGTAGATCGTCGTCTGCCCGGTCACTGCCACCGGCGCTTTTGGGGCGGGAGCAGGCAAGGCCTGTGGCACCCAGATCCCCACCCACGCGGCGATCACGACGGCGATCAGCACGACTCCTCGCTTCAACATGTGCTTCTGCATGGCATTCTCCTTCGCAAGGATAGGACAACCCCCTACTACGGTGTCGACCAGGGATGGTGCTGGGTCAGCCACGGCCGCCAGCAAGCGTCAGGCATGGTAGCTGGGCGCGAGCGTATGGCGGTGGAGGAACCGTGTCAATCACCCAAGGGATATAGGAGTGCATGACGCGCGGGCGGGGCGATCACCGTGGTCCCCAGTCTCATGGTCAACCCGCGCCAGCACATGGTTGACGCCGGTGCCGCAGGCCGTCGACTCCCAAGGCATGGCCACACCCCGAAGTGCGTGCTCCTCCGAAAGGCGTACTTTCTGTGTGATGGCCTCGCCAATCGGCGGACACCCCCTCAGATTCGCCCTCCAAGGCACGATCTCCGCTCGCCCTTACCCTGGATATCCCCCTGATCGACGTTCGACCCTTAGCCATGCGACTGAAGCGCGCGGGGTCGAAGTGTTTCGAGAGTGATGTCTTCATGGAGATGTACGGCGAGATTGAGCTGCCTCTTCCAACGGGGGGAGGTGATCAAGGCGACGCATGACGTTGAGAAAGCACGTCGACTCATACCGGCCGCCTTCGCCCTCAGCCGTGAAATTCGAGATCCCAGGCAATTGGAGCCACTCGCCTTCGAGATCTTCCGCCTGAAGATCCTGAAAGTGTATCGTGAATGGCGGTTGATATTTGTAGGGATACCTCAGGCGCTCTTCGAGCGTTTCTGGGGTCAGTTCTTTTTCATGAAGGACATCTCCGTACCGAGAATGCTGGCCGGTTGTGACGTTGTACCAGTGCACAATACTGCCAGCATAAGGAGCCGATTGCTTCACATGATCTTCAAAGCACTCTCCTTTGACTTCGATGTACTCGATGACTTTATGCGTATCTTTGCTGCGCCTTCCCCATTGATCAGTCGGCTCTCTGTTGCAGCTGAACAACGGCACCACGAGGGCCAGGATGAGTAGAGCTGTCGTCGGCAAGCCCGCTCTCCACGGCGGCAAGTGGGCTTGCATGCCAGCGTGGGTCATGGCTTAATTCTCCTCCACCTCGTAGGCCTGCAGAATCGCCGGCGTGATGTCGTCGTCGGTGTGCACCTGATCGAGATAGGGTGTCAGCTCGGCCGGGTGTGATTGGGCGACGTGGTGGAGCGGTGTCGCGCCATCGGGCTCGCCCGCCCCGGATCGCTTCAATCCAGGGCAGGCCGAGAAGACGACACCGCAGAAGCGACAGCGATAGCGCTTGGAGATCAGCATCGTCAACCTCGCCACATGACTTTCACCCCGATGGAGAATTCAGCCGGCTCACGGCTGGCGCGTCTGCGTTGAGCGAGGGGGTCGCCAACTTCTTCGCCTGCACCGCATGCTTCAGCACCAAGCAGAGGTCATCGAATCGTTGATAGCGCCGAAGTAGGGCGAGAGTCATCAGATAAATAAACGTCAGACTAATCGATATGGCTATCAACCAAGATAGTGCGGCGGGAGTGAGTTGCGAGTCTCCGATTAACTTGTAGACGGAAAAACCAAGGCTAGCAGCAAGGGGAATCATGCCAATTTTGTCCAGTGCACCAACAATCAAGGCGAGTCGTGAGCGAAGCTGTTCAACAACAAGAGTCATGCGATCCAGTGCATACTCAAGATGGTTTCTCTCAAGGGTTTGAACAAGCCGCGCAATAAGAGCCAGATGCTCATCGAAGGAATTCATCACTGGCTCTAGCACATTTTTTTCGATACTAAACACTATTCGGACTGATGAGATAAGCGGTGCCAATGCGTACAACAGGCTGCTGACCTGTAAAACCACAAGGGACCCGAGAGTAAAAGTTATCATCCAGCGGCACTGTGTGATGCGGAACAGCCCGCCGAAGAGGACGGCACCGACGAACGCTGCAATCATGATGAAGAAGCATGCTTTTTCAAGCCGGTTCTGGTAGGGCTTGAATTTGAAAGGTGGAGGGCGAAGGAAGTTTCTCATCTCGCCTTCGAGGATGTCCTTCTCGGTCATCGCTTACTCCTGGTCTGGCAGATAGTCCCGCCGCTCAAAAAACTCATGCAGCGCCAGGTTCACCACGTCCTTGAGCTCCAGCCCCTCATTCCGGGCATAGCGCTCGATCAGATCGACATAGAGCGCATCGACGACATAGGTCTTCTTCATGGTGTGCCGTGGTGTACCAATCGGTGTACTCAGCAGCCGTTGGCGATCGCGCTCACGCGCAACCATCGCCTCCAGGTCAGGGAGCAGCGAGAGCAGGCGTCCAGCGAGCTCGTCCGACATCGGTGTACCAGGGGGTACCATGTGGGCTGATACTCAGAGCTCCTCCGCCTGGGCGAGCAAGTTCCCGATGGTCCCCTTCTGCCAGCACCCTTTGCCGCTGAGCGTCGGCACACCCTCGGCCGTCAACCGATTGGCCATCGCCTGCAGGGACAGCCCTTCTGCCTGCATGGCCCGCAGCTGTTTCAGCAGTGCAGCCTTCTGCTCGGGGATCGCCGGCGTGGAACGTTCAGCACGTCTCGAACGTTCCATACGTTCCGTACGTCCGAGACGTTCCGGGAGCTCGGCCGCGAGACGTGCGGCGAGACGTTCCACCACGCGGTCAACCGCCCCGTCGATCGCTTGCTGGATGGTCCGTTCGAGACGCTCCATGAGTGCGGCCATGTCGGGTTGTGCCGTGCGGGCAATCGCCGCATGAGGATCCCGAGAACGTTCGGGACGTTCCGCCAGCTCAACCGGCATGGGCAGGCCTTCGCTGGCACACCAGGCCTGCAGGTCCTCGAATTTGATGCGGGTCGGCTTCCCCGGGCCTCCGCCGCGTTCGGCGGGCAAGCGGCCGGTGTGGATGGCGCGATTGAGCCGTTGCCGCGAGACACCGGCGCGCTGCACGGCTTCGCCGAAGGTGAGCATATCTGCCATAGGGATCAGCTCCGAGGGGGTGCAAACGTTCGGGACGTTCGAGACGTTCGAGACGTTCCGCGCTCACACGAAGAATTTGTAGATGGTCAGGAGCAGACCAAGGCCCCCGATCCCCACAGTCACCACCCACGTGTCAGCTTTGCGGGCCAGCCGGTTTTCCATCCCCTCGAAGCGGGCATGCACGACGCTGAAGCCATCGCTCAGCCGCTTTTCGAGCTGATCAACCTTGGTATCCAGCCGCTCCAGCCGCAGCTCGAGGCGGTGAAACTGGTCTGCTAACTGCTCATCCGTCATGCCTCATTCCTTCTCTGTGCGCCGCAGCTCAAACAGCCCATAGCGCTCCACCTGGCCGTGGGTATCGGTGCATAAGACAAAGCGGTCGGGCGCGCGCGTTTTCGTCCCCACCAGGACATAGCCCAGGGGCGCCAGCACCGCGTTCAGTTGCGCCAGGGGGAGCGTCACAATCCCACAATCACGCAGATAGCGCCGCTCGCCTTCGGGGAGAAGCGCGCTCAGCAGCGCCACCAGCGCCGCGCCACGCTGGGCTCAGGCCTGGGCCTCGGGATTAGTCCCGTCCCTAGTCCCGGTCGGTGTCCGCCGCTGCAGGGTGATCAGGGCGCGATTGAAGCAGGCGTCCACGGTCTCGCCCGGCTGCTTGAGCGCCGCCATCGCCGCTTGCCCCTCGGGCGTCAGCCACACCAGCGCCGCCTTCATCCCGGCGTCTCGGCGCCGTGCCCGGAGCCGTTGCTTGCGGGTCTTCGAATCCGCCATGACCGCTGCTCCCTCTTGACGGGACTAGGGACGAGACTAGCGACGATATGATGGTCGCTCGCCCTGCTACATCGTCGTGAGGGATCTCTTTAGCTCCGGCCTATCCAACGGCTCGCATGTCCCGATGGAGAATGTGACGTCCCCCAGGGGGTGGTCTTCAACAATCATGACCTGCGATGCCGTCATTTCCTTGCGATCTTGTAGCCGTGCAACCCATCGTGTCTTGCTACTCACGGCACAGGTACGGTCATAGGAGAACTCGGTCTGGACGAGCACATAAGTGGCTACAACACGAACCACTCGATTGACCCCCGGAACCTCGCCAGCCAGGAACATGCAGCAGAAACCAAATACCCAGAAAGCACCGATACCATTAACAAAGATGCGGTCGATAGGGATGGCTCGCTTCTGAGCCGGCGATAAGCCAAGAAGAGATCGGATGAGTTGCGAGAAGCGCTGAATCCAATCCCGAATGTCTGCGATGAACATCGCGGCCATATACCCCATAACGAGGAGGGCAGCGATGAGGGCGATGGTCAGGATCGTCGCTGGCACGAGGGCGAACGTGGTCAATGTTGCGAGGGCCGTCGGGAAGTTGAGAGGAGGGACACCTGTCAAGGTGTTGATGTCTGTGCGAGCGAATACGAACGCTAACCCAGGGATCACTATTCCGAGCAGGCCGTATACATAGCGCATGCCTGTAGGACCGAGTTTCTGCTGCAGCATGGGATACTGCCGATGCCACACGTCATAGAGAAAGATGAGAGCGCATACGCCCCCGGCCGCCACGAGAATGCTCGGGTGCCGTAGGACCCAGAGGAGGACAGAGGGGCCTGCAAACTTCAACAGAAGCAGCAGCACTACAAGGACGGCAATCCTGCACAAGATCTCCAGAAGTCTCCGTGTGGTTGTCTGGCGATACGCCCGCCATAGCTGATCGGAAGCCCATATGCCCAAGAAAATCCCTACCCAGATCTTGGACAGGAATGACAGCGGCGCGAAGAGGCCAATAGGGAGTGAGAGGGTGATCAGCAGTGCGCTTATCATCACGATCTGATCATGACGTGGCGCGTTGGAGAAGCGCTCATGCAACATCGATGCCTCGACACGTGCCCAGGCCTTCATCCGGCGGTAGCCCTTGCCGGTGTGCAGCCTAGAATTATCCATCTCTGCTCCTTCCTCACTAGGGGACCAGCGTCGGGACTAGGGACACACTGCCTGCGGTGCCAGCCTATTGAGGCCCGCTGGGCAGCGCGGCGGTCCCGAAAAAGTTGACAATCTACCTCTTATGGGACCCCCTCGACCGCGAGGCCACGCCCCTCAGGCTTCCTCGTCCATGTCCGCGAGCACCCGCAAGAGCTCCCGGCGCATGGCCTGGGGCACGTCGGCCGGCCGGAGCGCCCCCGCACGCACCGCCGGCTCCCACCAGGCCTGCAGCTGCGGATCACGCTCGAGCTCGGCGACGAAGCCGCGCAACGCCACCACCAGGGCGGGGAAGGCCTCCTCCACGGTCCGGATCGCGTCCGCCACGCCGGCATAGGTCGCGAACGGCGCCGGTTTGCTGGCGAGGATGACGCCATGCGGGTCCTGCACCAGGCAGGCGAGGGCGCGACAGAGGCCCGTGACGCTGTCGCGGTCCGTCGGCAAGTCCAGACGGGCCAGCTCCGCCTCAATGAGGCGCCGGAAGACCGCGAAGGCGGGTTCGACAAGGTCGGCAAAGCGATACAGCGGCATCGTGCTCCTCCTCGTCAGTCGTCGCCCTCATGGGCGCAGTCTTCAGGCGCGCGTCCGGGGCACACGCGCGGTGACCTCTTCGCCTGTGATGATGCCCTGCCATGCCCTGGTGGCAGACGCCAGAGACAGACGCGAGAACACCAGACACCCGACGAAGAACAGAGATCCGAGCGCTGGCTGATACCACATCGTCGGGGAGTGAGACCAGAGGGTGAAGGCCTGGAAGACCAGGAACACCACGGCCCAGCAGAACCAAAAGAGGGTGAAGAACCCACTGATACCGAGCTCAACGTAGGGCGCCACGCGCCTTCGATAGCGCTCAGCCGCTGGGGCATATTGGATGGCATGGTCGAACGCGCCATACGCCTGCCTCACGAGGGCGCCTATCGTGTGGGCCAGCGCGCGGCTGTCGCGGTGCATGACGAGTCGGGCGACCACAAACCACAAGACGGCACCCGTGACGGCGGCGTGGGCCCAGGGCTCGTAAGCCGTCCCTTGAAACGACGGGAGTAACAGGTTAAGCAAGGCGCTGAGTGACATCGATGGGCGTCCCTCCTCGATCATCGTGAGTTGCCGTCCGCCATCCGCCGTCGCTCGACGCGTCCATCGCGCGCCACCTGGCCGTGCGTATCGGGGCACAGGACGAAGCGCGCCGGCGGCCCCCAGCAGAAAGTTGACATGCATGATGTAGACGATGCCGGGCGTCATGGCTGCCGCCCTTCGCGCCTAGGCGCCGTCGGGGGGTGGCTCGGGTCGGGGCCCCAGATGTTTGGGGCGACGCTGCGGGTGCGTGCGCGGCCGATCCCAATAGGCCGAGCGGCAATGTGGACACTGCTTGGGATACTCCCCGCTACGCGGTATCCAGGCATGGCCGCAGCGCTGACAGGTGTACTTCTGGGGTTGAATGGGGCGTTTCCGTTGGGTAAGCATAGTCCCACCATAGCAGATATCTCCTACAGATGTCAATCACTTTGCGCTTGACAACAGCGTCTATATGTAGTACATATTATAGGCAGAAGGAGACGCCAAGTCAAGGCAGAAGGCTCTTTGACAACCAAGGACAGGAGGTGAAAATGGGGGAGACGTCTAGGCAGGACCTTGACGGGGTGTTCTGAGCACCCCGTCAAGGCGTGGCAAACGGCCCTCGTCGCGGAGGGCCATTCGATGACCCACACGCCCTATGATGGGCGAAGGAGTCTTGCGATGTCAACGTTTTTTGCCCACCAGTGTCCCTCCCCTGATGACATTGATCACGCGGCGGACATGCGCCAGGCCCGCTGGGAGGCCCTGAAGCCGCGGCTCAACTGGACCGTCATTGCGGACGAGTTCGTGGGCCAGCTCAAGGCCCGCCTGCAGTGCCGCCATCATCCCCTGGCCGAGGTGGTCGCCGACCTCAAGGACGCCCCCCTCGAGGATGCCTTCGAGCTCGACACCTGGCTGCAGGACCTGCCGCCGCGGGAGAAGGCGTGGATCGGCGAGGCGGTGCTGCGACTCCTCGGCGAGGCCCAGCTGCACATCCTCGCGCAGCTCGATGAGCGGCCGTTCTAGGGGAGGGAGGCCCATGGCCATGAAGAAGCGCCAGACCCGTCAGATCGAAACCATCGCGTGCTGCCGCCCCTGCGGGCGCACGCACATCATGCGCGGCAGTGTCGCGCAGCTGCGACGCCAGCGCGCCCTGCGCTGTCCCCGCTGCCAGCGCCCCTTGGAGGTGACGATGGAGGTGGAACGCCGGTAAACGAACCCCCTGACGAGATCGCCCCTGGGGTGGTCTCGTCCAGGGGGGTCCCGCAGCGCGGGGGCGCCTGCGGGCCTGGCAGGAGGACGTTTCACCAAACTGTGGTGAAACGTCGTTTGAAAGGCTAGGGTTATCAAAGCACCCCGCCCCTGCGGAGCCCGCCCCTGGCGTGGGCTCGTCAGGGGGGCTCCTCAGGGGTTCCTGGCGGCCGTGGCGGCGGCCCCCCCCCCACTTGAGATGTCTTGATATGTTAGGAGTATCAGGAAAGTCGAGCACAATCAACGAGTTAGTCACCAGAAAAGGCTTGCGTCGGGAGGTCGTAGCGGCTAAGATGCAGGGAGAAATTTAAAATCGAGGCATTTTGATAGACAGGCCGGGCGGGTGCCCAAGGTTGTCGAGGCCCAACGCACCCACCGCGGCCCCGAGCAGGGAGCAGCAATGACCATGGCCCTACTCATCTCGCCAGCATACCGAAATTTCGGCTGCCTGGCAATGGTAAAGGGCTGGCCAGGCGGATTACCGCTGGGGGCGTGGGTCTCGGGACTCGCGCCTTTTTTTTGTGCCTGGGGTCGCTGCGCGCGAGAAGGAGGGGAGCGATGGCGGAGAAACTGCTGCATTTTTTCGGCTGTGTGCTGACCGAGGCGCAATTGGTGCGCCTGGAGGAGCTGGCCCGGCCCTTACGGGGGAACAGGAGCGAGGTCGTCAGACGCCTGATTGAAGCCACGGCCCCCCAGGAGGAGGACCCGAGGCGCGACGACGATGAGGCGGCGTAAGCACACCAACGCCCACGAAGCGGGACCCCGTGGGCGTCAGGTGGCTTCCCACGCCCGGACAGACGCGGAAAGGGGTGTTGCATGGACATCTGCAGTGTACACGACCCGTGTAAGCCTCGGCAAGTATTATTATTATCAGTCTTCGTCTGCCGCCGGGACCCGGCAGGCGGTGTGGCGTGACCGGGCCCTTGCTGAGCCTCCAGGAGCCCTTACCAGGGGTGGTCCCAGCCCTGCCGGCGTTGTCCAACGGGCAGCGGCCGACGGGTCCAGGGCGTGGGCGCTTCAAACCCGAGACCGAAGGCCGACAGTTCTCCATGCCTGATGCGCTCATTGATGCGCACTATGCAGCGAAGATCGGCGCCTTGGGCCTGGCCCTGTATACCGTCCTGCGCCGGCGCGCTGATGGCCAGGGCTACTGCTGGCCCAGCCATGACACCATGGCTCAAGAGTCGGGGATGTCGAAGGCGAGTGTGAAGCGCGTGCTGAAGGTGCTGCGTCAGCACGGTTTAATCACCTGGCAGGCGTGCCATAGCGCTGAGGGCGATCCGGACGCCAATACGTACCACCTCCTGCCGGTGGGGGGGTGGGGTCAGGCTGACCCTAGGGGTGGGGTCAGGCTGACCCTAGGGGTGGGGTCAGACAGACCCCAGGGTGGGGTCAGGCTGAGCTCCGAAGGAAAAAATCTTAAGGAAGGATCTGAAGTGGAAGGGGGGGATGGAGCGGTGGTGCGCAGTGCGGACCAGGCCCTTTCCCCCCCTGAGGAGGAGAGGGTTCACCCTGAGGCAGAGACGACGACCCAGGATCAGACGCCGGCGTCGGCTGAGGGTGATGAGACCCCCCAGACGTGGGAGGCGACCACGCTGCCGGGACGGGCCAAAGAACTCTGGCAAGGCTGGCAGGACATCTGCACGACGGAAGGGCTGCCAGCCGCGACATGGACCCCTGATCTGGAGCGACACCTCATCGCTGCCGTGAAGAAATACCCTGCGTTTGATCTCTGGCAGAAAGCCCTGGATCTCATGTCCACCGATCCGTACTTCAAAAGTCGCAAGGCCCAAGGCTGGGAAAATACCCTGCACTGGCTGGCCAAGGATGATCACGTCTACCAGGTGGTCAACGGCTATTTCACCCGCCGGCGTCAGACGGGCTGAGAGGAGGGCACACCCCATGGCCTTTCGCAAATCACCGCGCCACGAACGGCCACCGACACCGCCGACGCTGGTGGCCAACAATCAGAAGGAAGCGTGGTTGCTCCTCCTGTTTGAGGCGTACCCACGAGACCCCGTGACCGATCGCCGGCTGGCCGCCTATCTGCCGCGGGTCGCCCCCTTTAGCGACGACGAGCTCGAAGCCGTGGTCAACGCCTGGCTGGATGATCCCCAGCACACGCAGGCCCCCGCGCCCGGGGAATTGAAGGCCCTGCTGGAACGTCGTCACGAGTGGGCTACCAAGCCCGCGGCGACGGCGGAGATCCCCCCCTGGCAACAGCCTCCCCCGCCTGAGGAGGAGCGGATGCCGATCGAGGCCGTACACGCGCTGGTCAGCCGTTTCCTGGGAGGACATGCCCTGCCCACGACCCCCGCCCCGCCCCGCCATCGGCGTGCGTCCTTGGAGGCTACCCTCCGGGCAGCACGCTGCGGGGAGCTCGACGCCCAGGCCACCGCGCTGCTCAGCAAGGCGATCATGGCCCGTCAACAGCACCAGCTCAGCAGCGAGGGCTTGGGCCGCATCAAGCAGCGGCTCCGCGAGGCCAGCAGCCAGGAGGAGCTGGCGGCGATCGCGGCGGCGATTCCCGAGGGGACGCCCATCTCAGCGTAAGAGATGACCATCGCACCGGAGGGCCGTTCATGCCCACCTGCCTGGGCTGTACGCGGGAGGTGTCGGAGGCGCGCGGTGAGACGTTGTGTCCGCGCTGCCCGGGCGGGAGACGATTGGCAGTGTGCCGGCGTGGCCGTAACGACCACGCCAATGGATACGGTCGATGAGAGAGCGGAGGAGGTGTGATGTGTCACGTGACACACTGATGAGTCTGATCGATCCCGACCCCGAGCAACCCCGCAAAGTCTTTGATGAGGCCAGCCTGCTGGAGCTGGCGCAGTCAATGGCGACGAACGGGCTGGCGGTGCCTATTCTGCTGCGGCCCGGCCCAGATGGGCGCTACATCATTGTGCACGGGGAGCGGCGCTATCGTGCCGCCCAACGCTTGGGCTGGGAGACCATCCCGGCTGAGGTGCGTGAGCTGACCCCGGATGAGGCGCAGTGGATCTCCCTGGTGGAGAACGTGCAGCGGGCTGACCTGTCGCCCATCGAGGAGGCGCGGGCCTATCAACTTCGGCTCGCGCAGGGCCTGACACAAGCGCAGCTCGCCCAGCGTGTGGGCAAGGACCGCTCCTATATCGCCCAGAAACTGCGGCTGCTGACCCTGCCGGCGCCCATTGTGGTGTTCCTGGAGCGGCGGGCACTGAGCGAAGGGCACGTGCGGCAATTGCTGAAGCTGCGGCACTGGCTGGGGCGTGAGATCACCGCGACCTTTGGGGAGTTTAGTGCGCTGGATACCCGGCCTCCTTCCGATGATCCCAGAGAGGCATGCATACAAGCCGCGTGGCGGGCCTGGGATGCTGTCCTCTGCGCCCACCAGTTCATCGTGCCCTGCTGGGCGATGACCGCCTTCCATTGGGCGACGATCGCGGTCCATGAGCGGCAGAGCGTGGCGGAATTGGCTCGGCAGCTCGATCGCTGGTATGAAAACTTGTGTCTCGCCGTGTGTTACGTCAATCGGCGGCAGCATGAAACCGGAAGCTACACAGCGCCATCATGGGACGAGGAGCCAGAAGAGGCCAAGCTGTGGTGGACGATATGGGGCATTCTCCGGGGGGCTGGGCTGCTCACCATGGCCCTGAATGGCGCCATACCGGCCCGGCTGCTGCGGGACGCCTATGCGCGTGTCGGGGGTTGATCGATGTGGGGCTTGTCATGACGCCCTGCCTCGGCTGTCTCGAGCCATTACCAGCGGGCGAGCTGGAGCTGTGGTGTCGGCGGTGCCTCGATCGGCTGCATGAGCGGCTGGCCGAGGTGCTGCTCACCGCGTTCGTCTCCCCCTTTGCGGCCCCCGTGAGCTGGGCGACGGTGCTGCGTCAGCTCCAACGTGAGACGAGGAGGACCGGCGATGGAGCGTGAGGTCGTACAGCAGGCAGTGGACACCTTGGTGGGGCAGGGCGTCCCCCTGGCGGCGCCGCCTAACGCCATGGCCATTGGGCCTGCGGGTGGGGTGGCCAGGCCGCGCCCCTCCTCGCTTCCTGGCACAGGCGGGCCTCGCCCCCCGCGTGAGCCCACCCCCGGGCCCCGGCGTGGCAGTGCACGTATGAGGAACTGCACCGCGCCACGTGCAGTTGCTCAGCCGCTCACTGGCAACCGCCGTCCACACACGGCGCTGAGACAACGCCTCAGCCCAGGCGGGACAAGGGCGAGCGGCCACTTCATCGACGGCCGAGGAACAGGTCGTAGACCGGCAGGAGCCACCCGAGGCGGTGGTCAGGGGGGCGGCGGAGCTCGGCGTCGCGCCCCCCCGGTGGCGCAGCCGCGCCGCGCTGGTGCGGTCGAGATAGCCCTTGACTTCGTGGATCTCCCCCGTGGCCAGCACGAAATCCGGCAGGTAGCTCGCCGCTGGCCCGCGCCGCACCCCTGGAAAGTAGTAGCGCTGCGGCTCGTAGCGCCAGGCGATGCCGAGAAAGTCTAAAAAGTGCGAATAATTGTATTCCCAGCGCGACCGGAAGCGCGTCCGCCCGCGCCGGTACACCCGAGCTGCACCGGCCACATAGCGCCCGCCGACGCGCCGGCTCCCGGCTGGCCCGGATGCTCCCGGCGGCTCCCCCGGCAGGTGCGTCCACCGCCGTCCCCAGCGGCCCATGCCTCAGCCCTCCTCACCCGGCGGCGCTCCGAGCTCCGCCTGCAGGACGCCGTCCACCAAGGGCAGGTCGGCCGCGGTGTAGATGGCTGCCCGGTTGCCCCCCTTGCGCCGCATGGGGGGCGGCTGCCCATGCTGCTGCCGGTACGCTTCAGCGACGCAGTGACCGACGCGGATGCGCTCCGCCCGCGGCCAGGTGGCGGGATAGCCCAGCACCGCGGCGCGCTCGCTCACCGTGCAGCCCGCCTCGGGGAACGGCGCCGGCTGCCCGTTGGACGACTCCGACCAGGCCGGCGCGGGTGGCTCCGCCTCGGGCCGCGCCACCCGCCCCGCCGCCGCCATCAGCACGCCGCCGGCCAGCTGCCCCAGCGCCGCCTGCAGCTCCACCGTCCACACGCCGGCGCCCTCCAGCAGGGCCCGCATGCCCTCCAGCCAGGTCAGCGCTTTCTCGTAGGTTGGCCAGTCGGTGAGCAGCGGGGGCAAGGTCGCACGTGGCGGGTCGCGTCGCGCCACACTTCTCTTACGTTGCCGTGCGGGCATGGCCACCTCCCCCGTTGTAATAGGCGAGGACCTGCTCGCCCAGGTCGCTCAGGCGATACTGGTAGGCGGGCGACGGGGCCTGTGTGGCCCTCGCCACGGGTTCGCGGCGCACCAGCTCGTTGCGGAAGAGCATGAGCAGGCAATGATTCATATTCGTCAGCCGCGTGTGGGCTGACCTGGTCTGCGAGGCGGTGAGCTGCGCGTCGGCGAACTCCCGCGCCGTCAGGGGCTTGCCCGCCGCGCCCAGGTGCTCCAGGAGGCGGAGCAGCACCTTGTGCCGCATGGCCAGCTCCTCGTACACCTCCCAGACGAAGAGCTGGCACCGCTCACGATAGGCTTGGACCGCTTTCTCTAGGCTCACAGACCCACCTTTCCTTTGGCGCCGAGGTCGTACAGAGCCAGGATTTTCGTCTCCAGCGCCTTGCGCAGGGTGCAGCGTGGTGTACTGGCGTCGCGCACCTTGCGGGCCTCGTCCCAGAGCCAGCCGATCTCGCAGTCCTGGAACTTGGCGATGAAGCGCTTGCGGACGATCCGGCCCCCGTGCTTCGCCAGGATGTCGTGCAGGCACAACAGGAACTCACCCCCGAGCGACCGTGGCTTGTAGTTCCAGGTGGCCAGCACGAGGTCCAGCGTGGCGTGCATGCTGCTGCCGTCACTGTCCGGCGGCACCATGCGCTTGAGCGCCTCGACGCAGGTGACCACGGCGCGCGGCTTGGGCACCACCATCCCCCGCCGCGTGGCGTATGACTTCACGTGGATGCCGCGTGCGTTCAGAAGGTCGTTGATCAGCTTCGATTGGGGCCGCCCGGCCCTCACCTCGGCGACGAACCAGTCGATGGGCGCGCGCACCTTGTTGTCGGCCTTGATCAGGTAGACGTCGGCCTCCTGCTCCGGCGTCAGGCCGCGCACGATCTCGGCCAAAATCCAGCGGTCGCCGCGGCGCAGGCGCACCTGCCAGCGCGTGGCGCCGTCGAGGATGAACTTGCGCCCGTCGGTGCGGATATTCACCAGGATGAGGCCGGAGAACTCCGGCCGGAAGCCCACCAGGATCTCCTCGATGGCCCACTCGTACGAGTCGTGCTGGTAGCTGTGGTCGACCTGCAGGTCGGTGACCGCCAGCCAGGCAATCTCCGGGATCTTGGTCGGCTTCGGCTGCGCACCGGGTAACCCGGTCGCGGCCCCTTTGACAGAAGGGTTGGGTTGCATTATCGTCTCCTCTGTGGGTGTGACTTCCCCGCGTGGAGTGCCCGCTCCACGCCATCCATCCCCGCCGGGGTTACGCGCCCCGGCGGTCCTCCTCTGCCTCCTCACGCCACCAGACCTCCACCGTGCCATCAGCGAGGATCGCGGCCACGATGGCGGGGTCCGGCAGCGGCTGGTAGGTGACGTCGATGTGCAACGCCGCCACCGGCACCCAGACGATCTCAGACCTCATCCTTCTCACCCCCTCTCATCGAGGCCTCCGGCCCCCTCGCCCTGGCCGTCCTGCTCCGGGACCACCGCCGCCGCTTTCCGGTGCCCCGGCCGCTTGGCCTTGGCGATCTTGAGCAGCGTCTTATCCCGCAGCTCCAAGGTGATCCAGTGCGCACTCACCTCGACGCGCACGGCGGCGCCGTTCAACGCCTGCCAATCAAGCCCCTCGAGTCGCTTATAGGACATCCCCCTCCTCCTCCGCGATCGCCCGGAAGCCCGCCACGTCGGCGGCGATGGCCGGACTCAACGCGCGCTGCCGCGGCACCGGACAGAGGCGGTCCAGGTACTCCATGAACTCCCCCCAGGTGCGCGACACCTGCATCAGCGTCACCACGCGCATCCGGTGTTTCTCTAACGTCGGCCGCCCCAGGTCGTCCGACAGTAATTGGAAGTGCTTGTAGCGCCGCCGCTCGCCGACCCTCGGGTTGCGCTCGCGGAGCTGGGCCAGTACCTCCGGGTGCAGCCGCCGATATACCACCTCGTCGGTGAGCTGCGCCGCGTGCCGGGGGCCGAGCGGACCGCGCCGGAAGTCAACGCGCCAGCCGCGCAACCGGAACATCTCCTCGAAGAACTCCCGCGGGAAGGTCCGTGACCACTGCCGGTACAGCGGGTTCATGAACACTTCCATCAACCGATGCAGCTCGTCCGCCGCACGATCGGCCTGGTACCCAGTGGCCTCGTCCACCAAAGCGATGATGCCGACGTTCACGAAGGCATCAAGGACTAACTCCGCCGCCGCCGCGATGCGTAGCTGGCGGGGGTCAAGCTTCTGCTTCGGGTCACGGCGCGCCGACAGAATGGCGCGGCACAGGTCGCCCAAGACCGTCGCCTCATAGCCGCCGTAGGCCACATTCCCGTGCGGCGTGATAAACAGACGTGGGTGGCCTATGCGCTCCTCTAACGCCTGAGAAACAAACGGTTTTATCCGATTCCCGGCCAGAAAATCGCCGATCCTGTTCACCCCTCGCCGGGCCGTCCCACTCGCCGGCATCCCCAGGGCTTTCAGGATGCCCGACAGGAGAATCAGCCGTGTCCCGTCGTTGAGGACGTAACAGGGGATCTCCGCCTGTCCGAGGTGCAGCACGCCACTGTGCGTGGCCCGCGGCAGTTGCACCGGGGGCAGGGCCCGGATCGGGACGACCTCGCGCCGTTCATCCCTATGCTCGTCCATCGTCAGTCTCCTCTCAATCGCCTTCTTCACCCGGTTCGCGTGGTAACAGTCCACGTGTCCTCGCACAATCCTTACAAAAGTCCGCCCCCGCGGGCACGTGGGTTGCGCACGCGGGGCAGAGCGGCTTATTGCACAGCGTCCACGGCTCCTTGGCGACCACCCCATCGCAGCCCACCGTGGCCTCGGCCCGCAGGCACTGCCCACAGCCTCGCCGCGCCGAGCTGCCCCCCGCCCGCCGCCGCGTCCAGCGCCCCACTGTGTGCCCTCCTCTCGGGTATGGCTCACTCCCCCCGTTCCCTCAAGGGACCTACTTCTGGCGGCGCCGCACGGCCTCTCGGGCAAACGTCATGGCTTCGCCCAGCACCACCTGGACCGCCGTCACGTAGCCCAACCAGCGCTCCGGCGGCTCGCCCTCGGCCAGCTCCGCCAGGGTGCCCCCAGCGAAGTACAGCAGGGCCTGCACGATATCGCTCTTGGCGCACTTCCCGGCGTTGGCCGTCCGCCAGGCGTCATAGGCCGGCACCAGAGCCTGCAGGAGCGACTGGCCATAGGCTAGCGACAGCTCCTCCTCGGGCGTTGCCGGCCGCGGTCTGCCGCGTCGGTCCTTCGCCATGGCTCACCCCGTCCCTTCTGGAGAGCCCTCCCCGTCTGGCCCCTCCTCGACCACGTCGCCCGTCCGATCCCGCCGCCGCCGCCCCCGCTTGGCGATAGCTTCCGCCTCGTCCACCAGGCCTTGCCACGGGGCCTCCTCCTCGCTGGCCTCGCGGCTCACTTTCTCCTCCTTCACCACCTGGGCCCGCTGGCGGATCTCGCCGCGCAGCCGCTTGATCTTCTCGTTGAACTGACGGCTGGTGGTGTCCTTGTCCGCCTCGGTCTCCTCCCACGCCGCGATCTTGTCGGCCAGCTCCTTGGCGGTCTGCTTAAATTCCTCCGCCGTCAGCGGAAACATGCCCAATTGCGCCATGCCGCTCCTCTCCCCTCACGGGACCTCCTGCTGGCTCGTCTCCCACATACCGCGCCAGCAGCCGCTCGAAGACGCCGAGCTGCTGCAGCAAGGCCGCCACCGCGCGGGGGGTTCAGGACCAGGGGGGCGCGGCGATCGTGCAGCCTGGGGCGAATCTGGCGGCCTCAACGCGATGCGGGGTGGATCCGGGGGCGGGGTGCTGCGCGTGGGGATCTCGCCAGAATTCTTGCGAGAGTGCCGGGGTGCAGTCCCGACGGTGCTGTGGCAAAATTGTGTTTGAATTTCCTATACACTGGCTGTTCGTCGAGGACTTAGCTTCAACCCCGTCGGGCAGCGGGTCAGACGCCGCCCTGCTTGGGCGGCCAGCGTGGCTCCCAGGAAAGCCTCGAAGGAGTCCACGATGGAACGACGCCAATTTCTGCAACAGGCCGGCCTCGGCGCCGCCACTGCAGCCATAGCCGCCGCGCCGTCGATCGCCGCTGCCGCCACCACCCCTCAACCCCAAAAGACAAAGGAAGCCGCCATGACTGAGCAAGCCAAGCCCTATACCCCCCTGACCGCCGACAACGCAGCGTTGGTCCTGGTCGACCACCAGGTCGGCCTGATGACCGGCGTGCGCGACTATTCGACCGGCGAACTGAAGCACAACGTCGTGGCGCTCGCCAAGGCCGCCAGGGTGCTGAAGGTGCCGACGATCGTCACCACCACCGCCCGCGACAGCATGTGGGGGCCAACCTTCCCCGAATTGGTCGAAGCCCTGCCGGGCGTCAACATCATCGACCGCGCGTCGGTCAATGCCTGGGACGATCCCCGGGTCGCAGCCGCCATCGAGGCGACCGGCCGCAAGAAGCTGATCTTCGCCGGCATTTCGCTGGAGGTCTGCGCCGCCTTCCCGGCGATTACCTCGATCGGCAAGGGCTACGATGCCTATGTCGCCGTCGACGCCTCCGGCACCTTCAGCGAGACGAAGCGCCAGGTGGGCCTGCTGCGCATGCAACAGGCGGGGGTCATCCTCTCCGACTACGCCACGCTGATGGTCGAGATCCTGAAGGACAATTCCCGACCGGAGGCCGGCGCCGTCTACGGCGCTCTCGATATGCCCTGGGCCATGCTTGTCGGCCAGATCGCGCACGCCTACGGCAAGTAAGGGCTCTTGGCCACTTTTGGTGAAACGGGGTAGTTTGGAGGTCTCGAAACGTTTTCCTGTCCACAGGAAGGTAGGGAAAACCGCGCCGTTACTGAGGGAAAAGTTCCTCCATTCCCCTCGTTGACGTTCCCGTGCTCTCGACTTCACCAAAAGTGGCCAAGAGCCGAATGGCATTAAGTTAGCTCCTGAACGCTTGCTGTATCAGCTGCTGACGCAGCTCCTGCCGAGGTGTGATCATCAAGGGGAAGCTCTTGGGGCGCCGCTTCTTGACACGCGGCTCTACCCGGTGCGGTCGGAGCGGATTCACGATCAAGGCCGCTAACGGTATCCCGGTACTGGGTGCGCCGAGCCACCGCAGCGCATCCACAAAGCTGATCCGCTCTATGTCGACGTGTTGGAGCATGGCCGATTGGCAGATGACCATACGGACCAAGTTGTAGACGATAGCAAAGACGGTCAGTTCCTTCAGCACGCCTGGTACCGTTTGACAGTGCAGAACATCCATCCGCATCGTCGTTTTGAGCTGTGCCAGCGAAGTTTCGACCTGCCAGCGCCGGTGGTACAGTTCGGCCAGCTCAGCGACCGGGTAGATCGCCGCATCGAGCAGCGTCGTCACGAGCGTAATCTGGCGGGTCCGGAACCCACGCGTGTCGAGCTGATAGCGCACCTCTCGGAGTACGAGCGAATCTGGCAGGGCCGCCAACGTCTCCTTGGCGAGCCATGATGGACAGGTCTTCGGCTTCAACCACGCCACGAGTTGGTCATGGACGCCGAGCGTTTTGAGCCAGCGGGATCGTGGAATGCCTTTGACGGCAGACGTCCGCCGCACACTGGGCAGGACAAAGGGCCGACCGGGCGTGAAGTCCACGATCTGTCGTGCGCCGACGCGCAGCACGGCATGCACGCCGGCCTGGACGAGGAGGGCGAGATGGGCGTAGGAACACAGGCCCCGATCCGCCACCAGCACATCTCCCTCTTGTAAGCTTGGATGCACCGCCTGCACCTGGGCGAGATCGTGGGTGAGGAGGGGCGCGACCACCAGCTTCAGGAGCACACCGGTGCCCGCATGAAACAGCCCCAGGAGCCGCGCGACGGGAAAGCCGCATCCGGGGCGCTGCACCGTTGGCTGGCCGAAGGCGTCCTGGAGGGCAGGAGTATCGGGCATCGAGCAGCCTGAGCCATCGACGAGGAAGGTGCGATGCCCATGCCACCGCCCGTCGTCCAAGGCGGATCGCTGCACGGCGCGGCTGAAGCGCTCCAAGAAGAGGGCAAAGAAGCGCATCGGGAGTCTAGCCCGGGCTTGGCAGTAGGCCGCCGCCGTGAACCGTAAGCCCGACAGATGGGGCAGGTGGCTGCAGGCCGTGTTGCCATGCAGAATTTGCAACAGGAAGAGCTGCATGGTGGTGACCGGCGTCAGCACACGGTCGCGCCATGTGGTATACCCGATCTCCCGGCACACTGCTAGGATGGCTTCGGGCTGTAGCAGCATGGCCCATTCACCGGTGAAGCGTTGCAGGATCGTGGTGATGTTCGGAACCATCTGATGACCTCCTGTACGATAAGGATGTTGATCCCCATACATACAGGAGATGCTTGGTGGCTCCCAACAGCCGCGAGATCCCAGGCCATACAGCCTGAGTTCTGCCTAACTTAATGCCATTCGGCCAAGAGCCTTAAATCGTCCAAATCCGTGGAGGCGATCTGCGGACACACCAATGACGCGGTGCACTCTCTCAGCCGTGCACTGGCCAAGTCGGTCAAAAAACGCCTCTGAGAAAACGCCTCAGCCCCAGAGCCACAAGGGGGAGAGAGGTTATCTTCGGCTGCCGATGATAATTCCCGCCGGGGGCCGCCCAAGATCAAGCTCCCCTGGTCGCCCTGCCACCCTGACCCCGAAAATACCCCCGCTGGCCGCCTCTAGGACGCACGATCTCAGCTACCCCCCTACCCTGGACAGCCCACGTCACGAGATCCTTTACACCGGTGCGCACGGAAGCCGACCTTCTTCAGAGGCGCGCACCCCTTGCCGCGCATGCCATATAATACGCGCTCATCGTGCATCGTGGAGTGCTATGGTGGGGCATCGTGCTGATTGCATGAGATGGGTGACAGAGGAAGGAGCGCATCATGGCCGACGTATCCAGTGTGGCAGCAATGACCGTTGTGCTCGTGCACGGGGGCTTCGTGGACGGCTCCGGGTGGGAAGGCGTGTATACGGTCCTGAGGAAGGATGGCTACCGTGTCAGCATCGTGCAGCATCCGACGATCTCCCTGACCGACGATGTCGCCGCTACCACACGTATGGTTCAGGCGCAGACCGGCCCGGTGATGCTCGTCGGCCACTCCTACGGCGGCGTAGTGATCACCGAAGCCGGCAATGACGCACAGGTCGCAGGGCTGGTGTATATCGCTGCCTTTGCCCCGGACCGGGGCGAGTCGGTGGCCACGCTGATCAAGGATCCCCCACCGGGCGCGCCCGTCCCACCGATCCTGCCGCCGCAGGACGGCTACCTCTTCCTGGACAAGGCGCAGTTCCCCGCCGCCTTCGCGGCGGACGTGGACGCCGACCGGGCCGCGTTCATGGCCGACTCCCAGGTCCCGTGGGGCGTGGGCGCGCTCAGCGGCACGATCAGCGAGCCGGCGTGGAAGACCAAGCCGAGTTGGTACTTGGTCGCCACCGACGACCAGATGATCCCCCCACCGGCGCAACGGTTCATGGCCACGCGCGCGGGGTCGACCGTCGTCGAGGTCGCGGGCAGTCACGCGATCTATGTCTCGCAGCCACAGGCGGTGGCCGCGCTCATCGAACGGGCCGTCCGATCGACGCAAACGGCAACGACCTGAGTCTGGCACACGCGCGGCAGGCGACTGGTCTGCTGAGACCTGGCATGCAATCCTCGCTGACGCCACAGAGGCAGCGTTGTGACACGTCGGCGTTCATGACAATTGGGTGGCAAACCCCCAGTTGCATAGGGTTTCCACAGCGAGGCCCAACCACCGGTTGCCGCGTGGTCATGAGGCCGCAAAACCCTAGCGAAGAGGACATCATGTCCGGAGTGGGACCATACGATCGGCTTCCTTGCGCACTGAGGTAAAGGATGTCGTGGCGCGCTTTGCACTTGAACGGCTCCTCCGACCCCGACTTCACCGGCAAGCGTGCGCTCGCATGACAAGTGGCTGTGTATGGCCGTCGTTATTGGACACTATGGTTTGCTCTGCGTTCGGCTTACAGGCGTTGCAGGATATCGAGCCCCGCCAGCGGCCCACCTGCTTGTTGGATCAGCCCGCCATCGCGCAGATTGCCTAAATCGATCACGGCGAAGCCAAAGGTGCGTAAAAGTGCTCCAACTGTTATCTTTGCGTCAGCGTCGTCTGCAGAGACAAAGGCGACGCGTTTTGCGCCGTTGACATCGCCACCGGCCTCGAAATTTGCTACGAGCATGTGGTTGATGGCCTTGACGACTTTGGCACCGGGCGCTAACTGCGCCACGAACTGACTCGTCGAAAGGCCATGCACATCTGCGGGCGTGAATGTGCCGGCTCTCCCGTGAAAGGGGTTGGTCGCATCGATCAAAATTTGATGCTGCCAGGGCGGCAGATGCGTCAACACACCAACAACGTCGTCCCATGGCACCGCCAGGACAACGATCTCAGACGCAGCGGCTTCTTCTTTGGTCACCGCAGTCACACCAGAGCCCAATGTGTGCACCGTTTCGCCTAATGTGCTCGGCCCACGGCTGTTGCTGATTTTAATCGTGTGGCCCACTTTCAGCGCATGGCGTGCGAAGGCTTGGGCCACACTTCCTGCGCCGATGATGCCGATTTCCATGGTGATTTCCTTTCTACTGCGCACTTGTTCATACAATGAACCCGGTCTTCCCTGGTCGCGCAACGTGGACTAGCGGGGGCATTTGAACAGAAACCTACGGTTTTGATTTTCTGCTGAGAGAGCCCCCCCTGAAGCGGCTTTCTGCTATACATCCTCAATGAAATATGTGCCATTTGGTACAACGTGTCTGAAGGGCAAGAGAGA
>WNFU01007402.1_pt1 | contig 24991 bp, 23 predicted proteins | sample 5400121 | NCBI WGS metagenome assembly WNFU01 (sample SAMN13153360, study PRJNA577476) | soil metagenome | isolation source: 100 cm soil or saprolite under grassland replicate 1 | place: USA:California | collected 2016-06-15
GCGCTGCACCTCTGGCTCGAGGGGTTCGTCCGTCCCTGAATGCGCTTGCGGCGCGGCTGCACGTTTGAGCACTGATTGCGGGCGTTGCGGGGGGAGCGCACATTCCCGGCGCCGATGCCTCGCCCCCGCCTGTTCGTCGCCGCGGCTCTCCTCCAGGCCCTCGGCTCGCCGCGCCCCGCCACCGCCCAGGTCTCCCTCGGCCTCGACGCCGCGCTCAGCTCGCCCTACGTGTGGCGCGGCGTCACCCGTGCCAACGGCTGGGTCGTTCAACCCGAGGGCTTCGTCAGCGTAAAAGCGGCTGGCTGATTCCTGTCCGGCGGCGCGTGGGCGAGCTACGAGCTCGGCCACGCCGGACCCGACGACCTGTCGGACCTCGGCACCGGGCAGACGGGGCTCGCCGAAGCGAACTACTGGGGACAGGCGACCTGGTCCGTCGGCCTGGTGCAGGCGGCGCTGGGCGCGATTCGCTACACGTTCCGCGGGAACGCTCCCGCCGCCGGCCGCACGCGCGCCGACAACACGACCGAGCTGTACGTGGACGTGCGCGCCACCTCCAAGTACATCGTGCCGGGCGTCGCGCTGTGGCTGGACGTCGACCGGGTCCGCGGCGCCTACATCGAGGGGAGCGCCACGGTGCCGCTGCTCGCCAACCCGCTGGCCGCGCCGTTCATCGCGCTCATCACCCGGGCCGCCGTAGGCTACACGCTCGGCCAAGAGGCGAACACCCGGGATCCGGCGCAGGGCGCCTACTTCACGCGCGCCGGCGTCACCCACGTGGATCTCTCCGTGTCGACCGACGTGACGCTACGCCCGCTCCGCGTGCCCACGGTGCTGCGGCTCGAGGGCCACGCCCAATTCAGTACCGACGACGCGACCCGGCCCACCAGCGCCAGCCCGAGTGACGCGCGGCGCAGCGCCAAGCTGTGGGCGGCGCTCGCGCTGCGGCTGTCCCCGCCGGTCGTGTCATGGTAACCGCGCGCACGCAGGGCGCGCTGGGGCTGTCGCTCTTGGTCGCCGGGTGCATCACGTTCCACGAGCTGCCCCTGCCGAGCCCGACGTCGCCGCGGCCGGTTCCATCATCCGGGCTGCGGGCGGGATTCGGCCGGGCCGACATCACGCCTCCGCCCGGGGTCGGACTCGCGGGCAACGGCCCGGAGGGCCGCCGCGCCGTGGGCTACCGCGTGCGCCTGTACGCGCGGGCCCTGCTGCTCGAGGATCGGGCGGGCGAGCGGGTCGCGCTCGTCGTCGCCGATTTGCCGCAGGTCACCCCGAACCTGCACCGGCTCACCGCCCAGCGGATCCGCGACTCGACCGGGATCGGCGCAGACCGGCTGGTGATCGCGGCCACGCACGTACACGCGGGCCCGGGTCATTTCTACGCCGAGCGCCAGTACAACCAGAGCACGTCGCAGGTGGAAGGCTACGACTCGAGCATGGTCGAGTTCCTGGTGTCGGCGTTCGCCCGCGCCCTGCTCGACGCGCAGCGCGATCTGCGCCCGGCGCGGGCCGCGTGGGGTGCGACTGCTGTGTGGGGACACACGCGCAACCGGAGCTACGAGGCGTTCCTGCGCAACAAGCCCGAGGGGACGCCGCCCGCGCCGGTGATTCCCGGGCTCGACCCGACGCACCGCGCCGTGAACCCGCTGTGGACACTGTTGCGAATCGACCAGCGGGGCCGCGGCGCCGACAGCGCCTACCAGCCCGCCGGCGCGCTCAGCGTGTTCGCGCTGCACGGCACGGCCGACGCACCGGAGAACGAGCTGCTCGACGCCGGCATCCACGGGATCATCGAGCGCGGGCTCGAGCGCCACGTGGACTCGCTGAGCCGGCGGGGCGCGGGCCATCATCTCGTAGCGAACGGAGCGGAGGGAGACGTATCCCCTGATTGGCCGGCGCAGTCGCGCTGCGGCCCGCCGCTGCTCCGACCCGTCGTGGGCCCGGGCGGGCCGCGCACGCCACGCGCGCCGTGGGAGTGGCGCGACCCGGCGCCGGCGTGGATGGGGTTGTGCCGCGCCGCCGCGCGCCGCTACGTCAACACCGCCGGGGACTCGCTCGCCGCGCGCGCGGCCGCCCTGTTCGACTCGCTCGGGCCCGGTGTGCGCGGCGACCTGCGCATCGGCGTGGCGTTCCGCACCCTACGGCTCAAGGGCGACCAGCGCCTCTGCCCCTATCCCGAAGCCGGCTCGTCCACGCTGGGCGGCGCCGAGGACGGCCGCACCCGGCTGTACCGCTGGCGCCTGTTCGGGATCTTCCCGATCGGTCTCGAGGAGGGTGGTCACGCCATCCGTCCCAACCCGCACGATTGCCAGCGCGAGAAGCGCGTGGCACTGGGCGGCCTGCAGCGCAAGCTGGTCGTGGGCCAGCACGGTCTGCCGGAGGTCGCCCAGCTCTCGGTGATCCGCCTGGGCGATCTGCTGCTGGGCGTCGTGCCGGCCGAGGTGACGACGCGGGCCGGCGCGCTGATGGAGCGCGCCATCGCCGACAGTGCCCGCGGCTCCGGGCTCGCGCCGCGGGCCGTCACCATCGTGGGGCTCGCCAACGGCTACATGCAATACGTCACGACCGACGCGGAGTACGGGGAACAGGCCTACGAAGGTGGCTCCACGCTGTACGGACCGAACAGCGCCGCCGTGCTCGCGGAAGAGCTCGGCCGGCTGGCCGGCTCGCTGGCGCGGTCGGGAGCGAGTCCCCTGAACCCGGTCGATTCGATTGCGGCCTATCCAGGGAAGTCCCGGTCCATCCTGCCGCGCCGCACGGCTGGGCCGCCGCCCGAGCGCGTCACGCGGCGGCTGCTGAATCAAGCCTGCGCCGGCGACACGCTGGTGGTGCGGTGGCGCGATCTCCACCCGGGACGCCTGGTCCCGGCGGACGGACCGGTGCTGCGGATCGAACGACTCGTCGGGGAGCGCTGGGAGACGGTGGCTTGGGACGACGACCGCGAGCTCGAGATCCGCGCCGTGCGCTCGCTCGGCAGCCGGGGTTACGTGTGGGAGGCGCGCTGGCATTACCCGCCGCGCGCCGGTCCGTTTCGCGTGCTACTGGTGGCGCGACCGGGGCTGGCCGCGGTGACGGGCGATCGGGTTCCGTGCTGAAGGAGCAACGCCGATCGCCGACGCTGCTGCAAGAGGTAGATTGGGGACGTCCACGCACCAACAGCATACGCTGGCGGCGAGAGGCGCCCACGCCGCCGCGCGGGGGTCGGGCCGTACCGCCGCTGTCATCGTCGCCCTTGCGGTGTTCTCCCACTGGGTGCTCGATCTCGTCGTCCATCGCCCGGACCTGCCGCTGTACGACGACTCTCTCAAGGTCGGCCTCGGGCTGTGGAACCGGCCGGCGCTCGCGCTCGGACTCGAAGCGCTGCTCCTCTTCGGGGGCATCTGGCTCTATCTGCGCCGCGGCGCCGCGCGGCCAGCCGCGATCGTCGCATTCGGGCTGATCATGCTCGCGATCCAGGCGTACGTGTTCTTCGGACCGCCTCCAGTATCCGGCGACGCCGCGGCCGCCACGGCCCTGGCGGCATATGCCGTCTTTGCCGCGGTCATTCGACAGCTCGAGAGGCGGCGCGTTCCTCGCTTCGGAGCAGCTACTTGATGCGAGTGTCCGTGCCCTCGCCCGCCACCGTCCAGGGCCCGCCCGCGACCGACATCTCCCACTTCCAGGTGTATCTGTCCGGGGACACCTGTTTGATCACGTAGCGGCTCTTCACCGTCTGCCCGCCCATCACCGATTCCCCGACCCAGTTCCACGTGTCGCCGGCGAGCTCGGCGTATGCGGGGTCGCCGCCCATGCCGGAGTTGTCGACGCCGTAGTACGTGTAGCGCTTGCGCTCGCCGCTGTAACCCAGGATTCCCATGCTGCGCATCTCTCCGGCCGGGCCCTTGCCCTCCGAGCGGCACACGAGGTAGAAGCCGCCCGAGAACCACTCACAGGTGGAGGTGCCGGTCATCTTGCCTCCCGCCCCCATCGGGCCGGGCTTCATTTCGCCGACCTGAGTCCAGCGGCCCGCGAAGTAGGCCAGCTTCTGGTGCTCGGGCCCGGGCTTGGGCGCGGGCGGGGGCGTTTGCGCGCGAAGGGCGGGTGTGACAAGCAGCGCGACGACGGCGAGCGAGCGATACGCGATCCTCATGGGAGCTCTCGTGATTGGAAGGCCGGAAAACTACTCTTGCCGCGGTGAAGGGCAAGCAAGGAGCCTCGACGGGCGCGCCGGGTGACGTCCGCTAGCGCGAGCGCGCGGCGCCGATCGTGACGGGGCGCTGCGGGGTGGCAGCCCAAGGTCCTGGCGGCACGGCACCGGCCCGGTGCACCAACACGAACGCGACGGGGCCACTGCTCACCGGAGACAACGAGAATCCGCGGCGGAGGCGTCAAAACAGCCCCTGACGCGTGAATCCGATGTCGTGTTCACGCGGCCGCGACGTATTCTCGCCGCATGCCCGCTTGCCGTGCTCGGCCGAGGAGACACACATTATGGCCATGCCCAGCCGCGATACCGCCGTCACGACCATCGAGGAGCTGCTGGCCCTGCCCGACGACGGCTTGCGCCACGAGTTGCTGGACGGGCTGCACGTCGTGACACCCGCTCCCAGACTCCCCCACCAGGCCGTGCTGGGCGCCTTTTGGCTTGCCCTCGGCCGGGGCCTGGAGGACCAGGATGAGCTCCTGCTGCTCTCCAGCCCGGCGGACATCGTGCTGGGCCCCCGAACGCTCGTGCAGCCCGATTTGTTCGTTGTTCGCAAGGCCCCCGGCATCGTCGTGAGAGAGTGGAGCGAGGTTGGAACCCCCATCCTCGCGATTGAGTTCCTCTCGCCCACGACAGCCCCGCGCGATCGTGGGGCGAAGCGGCGGATCTACCAGCGGGCGGGCGTGGCCGAGTACTGGATCGTGGACTTGGACGCCCGGCTCGTGGAACGCTGGCGGCCCGGGGATGAGCGGCCGGAGGTCCTCGACAGCGAACTCGTCTGGCAGCCGCTCGAGCACATCCCGCCCGTTCGACTCAACCTCCACGCCCTCTTCGCGAAGGCATTGGGTTAGAGTCAGAGCGCCCACGGTCCATGGCCCCCGGGCGTAAGCCCGGGGCTCACCGAACGTGCGAGACGCGCTTCCCGCTACATTTCTCCCTAAGAATGCCGCTCGCCTTCACCAGAATCCCCAGCCCCGTCGGCGAGCTCACGCTCGTGGCCTCCGACACCGCGCTCACGGCGGTGTACTTCGCGACTTCCCGCCACGTCCCCCCTCTCCACTTAGTGGAGAGGGGGCCAGGGGGTGAGGACGGGGCTGAGGACGTGGCAGGCTGGCTCGAAGACGACGGCTCGGGACCCGCCGGCATCGTGCTGGCTCGCACGCGCGACCAGCTGAACGAGTACTTCGCCCGCGCCCGCACCACCCTCGACCTGCCGCTCGACCCCGCCGGCTCGACCTTCGAGCGGCGCGTGTGGGACGCCCTGCGCGCCATCCCCTATGGCTCGACGGTGAGCTACGGCGAGCTGGCCCGACGCCTCGGCGACCCCCGCGCCACCCGCGCCGTCGGCGCCGCCAACGGAAAGAACCCGATTCCCATCATCGTCCCCTGCCACCGCGTGGTCGGCGCGCGCGGCGAGCTCACGGGCTTCGGCGGCGGCCTGGACCGCAAGCGCTGGCTGCTGGAGCACGAGGGGGCCGCCTTGGCGCTCGGTCACTAGGCCCACGAAGCCATTGCCCCAGACGCCCAGCCCATGGCCCCGGGCGTAAGCCCGGGGCTCACGAACGGAGCTGGCGAAGCGCTCGCCCGGGGCTCACCGCGCATCCTCCCTTGACATGCAAGTGAGCGAGTCGAGCGGCTTCTGGGCCGTCGTCCGCGACGCCGTGCGCGGCACGAGCCACGACTACACCGCGGGACCGATCGGCCGGGCGATCGTGCTGCTGGCCATCCCCATGGTCCTCGAGATGGCGATGGAGTCGATCTTCGCCGTCGTGGACGTCTTTTGGGTCTCGCGCCTGGGCCCCGACGCGGTCGCCACGGTCGGCCTCACCGAGTCGATGCTGACGCTCGTCTACACGGCGGCGATGGGTCTGTCGATCGGCGTGGCCGCAGTGGTGGCGCGGCGTATCGGCGAGAAGCGTCCCGACGCCGCCGCCGAAGCCGCGGTGCAGGGCATCGCCCTGGGCATGGGCGTCGCCGCCCTCGTCGCCGTTCTCGGGATCACGCTCAGCCCGCGCCTGCTCGCCGCCATGGGCGCGTCACCCGCCGTCACCGCTATCGGCTCGAGCTATACCCGCGTGATGCTCGGCGGCAGCGCGACGGTGCTGCTCTTGTTCCTGATCAATGCGATCTTCCGCGGCGCGGGCGACGCCGCGATCGCGATGCGCGTCCTCTGGCTCGCGAACGCGATCAACATCTTGCTCGGCCCCTGCCTGATCTTTGGCCTCGGCCCCTTCCCGCGGCTCGGCGTGACGGGCGCCGCCGTCGCCACGACCATTGGGCGCGGCACGGGCGTCCTGTACCAGCTGTACCGGCTCACCCGCGGCGACGCCCGCGTCGCCGTCCGCCGCATCCACCTGGCCCTGAGGCCCGCCGTCATGGCCACCCTGCTGCGGCTCTCGGGGTCGGGCACGTTCCAGGTGCTGGTCGGAACGGCGAGCTACATCGGGCTGGTGCGCATCATGTCCACCTTCGGCAGCGCCGCCCTCGCGGGCTACACCATCGCCATCCGGATCGTGATCTTCGCGCTGCTGCCGTCGTGGGGGCTCTCGAACGCCGCCGCCACGATGGTGGGCCAGTCGCTCGGCGCCGCCCAACCGGCCCGCGCAGAGCGCGCCGTGTGGATCGCGGGCGGCTACAACATGGTGGTGCTCGGGCTCGTGGGCGCCGTGTTCGTGGTCCTGGCCGGCCCGATCGTCAGCCTCTTCACGCACGACCCGACCGCCGCGCCGACCGGCGCGCTGGCGCTGCGCACCATCAGCTACGGCTTCCTATTCTACGCGCTGGGGATGGTCCTCACCCAGTCGTTCAACGGGGCGGGGGACACCTGGACGCCGACCTGGATCAACCTCGGCTGCTTCTGGCTGTGGGAGATCCCGCTCGCCTACGTGCTCGCGCGGCGGCTCGACTTCGGGCCGCAGGGCGTGTTCCTCGCGATCACCGTGGCCTACTCGACCCTCGCGCTCGTCTCCGTCGTGCTGTTCCGACGCGGGCGGTGGAAGCTGCGGGCGGTGTGAGACTAGTTGCGGCGCGCCGCCATTCTGCGGAGCTCGCTGCTCTGCAGCAACGCCGGCGACGTCACGTACCCCGGCGGCGGTCCGTAGATGATCGCGGGATGGCAGGCGCAGAGCCCAGTGTGGGGCGTCGCCGTCGTGCCGGACGGCGCCCGATATGAAACGGTCGCGGGGTCGGTGATGAAACCGCCGCACGTGTGACAGTGGATCTCGCTCATCGGCTGACTCCTTGGAGGGAAAACGAGGGGCGGCCTTGCCGCCGCCCCTCTCCATATTGCGACAAAGACCGGAGCCCTAACTCCTGGCCGCGATCTTGTGGAACGTCGAGTTGGAGACCTCGTAGGCCTCGACTCGGGGCGTGCCCTCGACGACCTTCGCCATGCTTTCCAGCACGGCGGGATACGTGTCGCGGCTGTAGGCCTCCGCGTTCTCCTTCTTCTCCCACAGGCTGATGGCCAGCGCGTCCGTGCCGTTCGGCGAGACGAACGTGATCTCGTCCTTGAAGCCGGTCTGCTTGCGCATCACCGGCAGGACGGACGTTTCGAGCAGCCGGGTGAACTCGGGGGCGGAATTGGCCTTCAGGTGCAGCGTGAGATTGCGTGCGTACATGAGATGACTCCTCGAGTACTCCGAGATGAGCTTCATGCCTACAGAACACTTCCAAGCTGGCGCAACGTAGCCCGATGTACTATTCGTGTCAAGTGACGGGTTTGCCTGTGGGGATTCGCTTAATCATGTCAGTTAATCGTCAGGTGCGAGGAGGACCACTTCCCCCGTAGGTCATATGACGAGCCTCGCCGCGACACTCATCTCCTGAAAACCGAGCCCGTTATGGCCCCCGACGACGTCGTCGCCCAGCTCGAGCAGCTGCACGCCGCGGCGTTCGGCTGGGCGCTGAGCTGCTGCCGCTGGGACCGCGCGTCCGCCGAGGACGTGCTCCAGGCGAGCTACCTCAAGATCCTCGACGGGCAAGCCCGGTTCGCGGGACGCTCGTGTTTCCGCACCTGGGTGTTCGGTGTGATCCGCCGAACGGCGCAGGAGGAGCGACGCCGGGCGGCGCTGGCGCGGTGGCTGCCGTTCGCTCGTCTGCTGGTGGGGCCGGAGGCGGTGGACGGCCGCCCCGATGCGGAGACGGCGTTGATGCGCGCCGACGAGACGGCCCGGCTGGTGCACGCGCTCAGCCGGCTGCCGGTCCGCCAGCGCGACGTCCTGCACCTCGTATTCTACGAGGACCTCACGATCGCCGAGGCCGCGACCGTGCTCGGCGTCGCGCTCGGCACGGCCCGCGCGCACTACGAACGGGGCAAGTCGGCGCTGCGACGGACCCTCGACGGGAAGGACCGATGACCGACGACGCGGATCGATCGCTGTTCGAGCAGTACCACGCCTTGCGGCGCGAGGCGGGAGCAGGGACGCCGCAGTTTCGGGACATCCTTGCGGGCCTCGCGCGGCGCCGGGAGCGAGCCGCGCGGCGACGCCGTCGGGTCACGGTCCTCGCTGTGGCGGCCTTCGCGACGCTCGTGCTGCTCGGCGTGGTACGACCAAACGGGCAGCGGGCGGCCCTGGTAGATCTCGCTGCCGCCCGCTGGGAAGCGCCGACGGACTTCCTGCTCCGCACGCCGGGCGCCGAGCTGCTGCGCACGGTGCCGACGTTCACGACCGACGGGAGGATCATGCCATGAAGCGCGTTGCCGCAGTCACCATCGCCGTCGTCCTGCTCGCCGCGGGCGCGGCGCGGAGCCAGGAACCGCCCGGCGCCGCGCCCAAGCCCGGCCGGCCGCGCGTGGTCGTGAATGAGCCGCCGGATGATCCGCTTGCAAGGTTCCTCTTCCCGCCCGACCTCGTGATGCAGCAGGAATTCGCGATCGGGCTCAAGCCGGAGCAACGAGGCGCGATCACGCAGGCGATCCAACAGTTCCAGGGGAACGTGGTCGAGCTGCAATGGCAAATGCACGAGGAGACGCAGCGGCTGACCGAGCTGCTCGACAAGACGGTCGTCGATCAGGCGGCGGCACTCGCGCAGATCGACAAGGTGCTCGCGGTGGAGCGCGGCGTGAAGCGCGCGCACATCGGCCTGCTGATTCAGATCAAGAACCAGCTCACGGCCGAGCAGCAGGCGAGGCTCGCGCAGGCGCGGCCGGCGGGGACACCCTGACGGCCGCAGGAGAAGCACCTCGAGGCCCGGCGGCCGACTCGCCGGGCCTTTTGCTTTGCCGTTGCGGGATATACGATCCTTCAAGGACGCCCCGTCGCACGATGGAGGTACGCACGCCCGTCACCATCTCCGCCCTCTACGTGTTGGATGCTGCGCTCGACGAAGCGGCCGAAGCGGTCGAGCCGTTCCTGACTCGCATCGCCGGCGCGATCGCCCGCGACCTTCACACCACGGGTGGCTCCACCCTGAAGCGTCTCCGCGGCCCTTGGGGCGGGCGTGCTTTCCGCGTGCGCTGGAACAATCTTCGCGCGTCGGTCTCGGTCGTCCCCGCAGCCGACGGCGGCCGGCAGGTGTACGTTCACCAGGTCGGCGCTCGGGACAAGATTTACGACCTGCCGGCGTTCCGGGAGCGCCTGGACCGCTTTCATCGCGAGCTCTGGAGCGAGCGTGGCGGGCTTCGGGGGTCGCCGGAAGATGCCGGCTATCATCAGGCCCTTGCCCGGTTCAGCGCGGACGAAATGGTCGAATCGCGCGAGGTGGTGGTAGAGACAGCGCTCAGTGGGGACCAGGTGAGGCTCGTGAGCGCCATGGTCCCGTTCCCGGAAAGCTGGGGCGTCAGCGATGCGATCGTGGTGATCGGCAAGGGGCCGCCCGGATCCGGGAAGACTGTGGCTGCCGTCGATGCCGCGCGTCGCGCGGTTGAGACGTGCCAGTATGCGGTGCTGCTGCTCGTCCCGACGGCCCGCCTCCGAGCCCAGTACGAGGACGCGTTGCGGAGTGCCGGGATCCCGTTGTCGTCGCGCGCCGGCGGCTGGAAGGGCACATTCGACGGGGTCCACCTCGGGGAAGTGAGCGAGTTCTTCATCAGACTGGCCGGCATCAAGACCAGCCCGGTCGAGCGCGAGCGGCTGCTCGACGAGTGGTGGGGGGAGGTTCTCGAGGACAGCGCGGTGCGAGCTTGGGCCACCCAGAATCCCGTCGTCAGGGAGTCGCGCTTCGCTCGTCTGCTCGATGCCGTGCTCGAGGATCCGTCCGGGCTCGACGTCAACGAGAAGGATGCGCTCGACACCCACGACGCTCCTCTGTACGGCCTGGTCAACGACTTCCGGCGTCATGCGAAGTGGATGCAAATGGCCGATTCGCTGCGTGAGACACGCGGGCTCTACCTCCGCAGCGAAGTAGCGGCGCTGGCCGGGGCTCGGCTGACGGAAACCGATCTCGGCTCGGGCAGCTTGCTGGCGATCGTGGATGAGGCCCAGGATCTGGTGCACGCGGAGTGGAAGGCCGTCGTGGACTGGTGCGTCGGGCGGTGTCGCCGCGGGGCGGGCACCCGGGTGGCCCTGATCGGCGATGAGAACCAGCGCATCAGTCCCACGTCCTTCTCCTGGGCGGAGGTGAAGCGGCACTGTACGGCCGCGTTCCAGCGCGACACCTCCCTGGTGGACGAATGGGAGCTGCCCGGCTCGTTCCGTCTGTCGCGCAAGATCGCGGCCCTCGCGAACGAGCTGTTCCACGACTCGATCACTCAGGACGGGAAGTTTCGGCACGTGGAGCGCGCGGAGCCGGCCGATCTCCCGGACGAGGGCGCGGTGCGGGTCGTCGTCGTTCCCGAGGCGGCGGCTGCCGTGGTTCAGGCCCTCCGGAGGTTCAATGAAGGCCACACCGGGTCTGACCGGCTGCGGGTCATCGCCGACGGGCTGCGACTTGCCGGCTGGGTGGACGCCGAGGAGTCCCGCGTCGACGTACTGCCGCCGCGGGCGATCAAGGGTCTCGAGTTCGCGTCCCTCGTCGTGGTCGAGCCGCTGGGTGGCCGCGGTGCGGGCCTGTCCTATGGGGAGGCGACCGTGGCCTACACGTCCCTGACCCGCGCGATCGAGAACCTGGTATGCGTGCTGACTCCCGCGGAATGGGCCGTCGTTCGGGACAGGTGGGCGGGCCAGGGGGTCATGGTTGAAGAATTGAAGGAGTTGCCGCAGAGCGTGCTGCGCCTGGAGGAGCTGTTTGGACGGCTTGCCGGCGAGTCCGATGCTCTGGAACAGGCCCGCGTGGAAGAGGAGAAGCTAGCCGACCTGCTGAGCCGCCTGCCGTCCAGCGGCTCCACAACGGAAGCAGGCCGGTGGCTGCGCGACATCAGTCTTCCGGCGAAGCGACTCATCGGTCTCGGCAGACTGGAGCAACTTGCCCGGGACTCGGGGCGTCGCCTGCACCGCACCTGGCTGATCGGTCCGGCGCGCGCGCTGATCGGCGAGACGTTCGATCGCGGTGATTGGCGGGCCGCGGCCGGGTTGCTCGTCCTGTTGGGGGAGCTCGCGGCGGCAATCGACGTCGTCGAGCGGTGGGCGCCCGCGGAGGACGCGCAGGCCCTGCACGAGGCGGGGAGACGCGCATTGGCTTCCGGGGACGCGGCGCAGCGCATCGCACTGACGATCAGGCGGACGATCGGCGTTCGACCCGAGGCAGAGACCGGCAGCGTGCTCAGCGTAGCAGTGGCGGACATCGCTCACCGGCTGGTGCGCTCTAGCGAACTGCCCTCGTTCGGCGAAAGGGACTCCGATGCCTGAGGCTGCGAAGGGCCTCGAGACCGATCCGAGGTTGCGCGAGACCATCGAGGTGCTCCGCACCCTGATCGCCGCTGCGGTCGACCCCGAGTCGCCCGTCGAGGCGGAGGTGGGCCAGCTGCGCCATGAGCTGCTGGGCCGGCTGCGAGCCGCCGGATCGCGCATGGCGCAGCTCGAGCTCGGCGCTGCGAGACTGAAGGCCATCGCGGATACGGTTCGGGCGCCCGGACAGGAAGAGCGCCGAGACGGGACGAGCGTGCGGTGGCAGTCCAGAAGATCGAGGATTTGCTCACGGCGGATGACCTGCAGGCCGTCGTCGATCAATATGCCCTGCAGATCCATGACGCCGTTCGGGAGCGACTCGAGGAGCTGCGTGACGCCTACGAAGAGCGACTGCGTAAGCGGGGAGAGGAGTGGCGCAAGGAAGCCGACGCACTGCTGCATCGGCTCAGCGATGCCGAGGCGACGCTCGCGGCGCTGCGGAGTCGGTTCGAAGCGCAGCGCGAGGCCGATAGCCAGGCCCATGTCCCGGCACCCACGGCGGATCCAGAGAGTCCGGTGGACGCCCCGGTCGGTGTTGCCGATGACCTTCGCGCGCGGGGGTTTGAGGTGATCGACAAGCGGGCGGCGGGCGGCAAGTTGTGGGTGATGGGACCGGCTACCGAGCTGAAACCGGTGATGGCCGAGTTGCAGCGCAAGGGAATGAAGTTCGGGTTCGCGCCAAAAGGCGGCCGGGCGACTGGTGGGCGGCCGGGTTGGTTCACGAAGGCTGGAAAGTGACGCCCAGCGTTCGCACCACGCTCCGAATCCGCTCCGCGTCCGTCACGCTCCACTCGTACTCGCTGCGCGGCGCGGCGTTGCCGATCACCACCTCCGGTGCGCGGAACGTCATGCCGCTCGGGCGCGTCACCGCGCCCGTGAGGTGCACCTCGGTCACGCCGGTCGCGCCGACCAGTGCTGAGACATTGTCGGCCGTGATCCCGCCACCCGGGAGTATGCCGATCCGACCCGCCGCCTGCCGGACCAGTCGTGCAATGGTCTTCGCGCCCTCCGGTGCGGTGGCCGCCTGCCCCGAGGTGAGCACGCCGTCCACGCCGAGCGCGATCAGCGTTTCGAGCGCTTCGGTCGCATCGCGGCACACGTCAAACGCCCGGTGAAACGTCACCCGCAGCGGCCGTGCGGCGGCCATGAGCTCCCGGGTGCGGTCCTCGTCGATCCTCCCGTCGGCTCGGAGCACTCCCGTCACGATGCCATGCGCGCCCGCCTGTTTGGCGTGGCGAATGTCCTCGAGCATCACCGTGAGCTCAGCGGCCGAGTAGAGGAAGTCACCCCGGCGCGGTCGAACGAGCACGAAAATAGGGATGTCGAGGTGCGCGCGGCACACCGCGAGCGTACCGGCGCTCGGCGTCGTGCCGCCCTCCACCAGGTTGGCGCACAGCTCGATCCGGTGCGCGCCACCCGCGGCGGCGGCGAGTGCGGATTCGATGGAGTCGACGCAGGCTTCGACCAGGATGGGAACGGGCATACGGCGAAGATAGCTGGATGCCCTTGGGTGGGGTCGATGGCGCGACCGGCGCTCATCTTGCTCCTCGCCACGTCCGTTGCCCGGGACGCTGCGGCCCAACGGATTCCCGCGAGCCAGCACGGCTCGGTGACGCAACGCGTCGGCTACACGGACATCGCCGTTTCCTACAACCGCCCGGTGGCTCGAGGACGGCGGCTGTTCGGCGAACTCGTTCGCTGGGGACGCGTCTGGCACCCGGGCGCGGACTCGGCCACGACCATCGCCTTCAGCCGCGACGTCACGATCGCGGGCCACGCCATCGCGGCGGGCCGCTACACGCTGTGGACCATCCCCGAGGAGCCGCCCAAGCCCTGGACGCTGATCCTGAGCCGCGGCGTGGACGTGTGGCATACCGACTATCCCGGAGAAGCGCTCGACGCATTGCGGATCACCGTCGCACCGGAGCAAGGGGCCCACATGGAAGTGCTTGCCTTCTACTTCCCGATCGTCGCTCCCGACTCGGCCGTGCTGCGGCTGCACTGGGGCACCACCCTCGTCCCCATCACCATCCGACCGAAGTAACCGCGCGCGCCACCTGGGCGTCGCTCCCTACCGCCGAAAGAACAAGAGCGTCGTCACCAGGAAGATCGGCCCGAGAATCCCGAAGCTGTAGGCCATGTACCCGAAAAACGACGGCATCCGGACGCCGTGCTCCTGGGCGATCGCCTTGACCATGAAGTTCGGCGCGTTTCCGATGTAGGTGTTCGCCCCCATGAACACCGCTCCGGTGGCGATCGCGGCGAGGGTGCGCGCCGCCTCGGGTCCCGTCCCGAGAAACGCGCCAAGAAACGTCCCGTGCGCCGTAACGCCCCCGAGCCCGGCGGCGCTGGCGGAGAACGCGAGATAGGTGGGCGCGTTGTCGAGCACGCTCGACAGCAGCCCCGTCGCCCAGAAGAACTGCCATGGCTCGGAGATGCCAAAGCCGATTCCCGCCACCTCCCGCCGCCCCTGGCTCCAGGCGTTCAAGATCTCCAGCACCGGCGCCATCGTCACGAAGATGCCGGCGAACAGCACCGCCACCTCGAGGATCGGGCCGAAGGAGAACGCATTGCGCTCGCGGTGGTCGTGCGGCGTCGCCATGTACGCACCGGCCGCTACCAGGGTGATGATCACTTCCTGCCGGCCGAACGCCCAGGGCCGGCCGAGCGCCCCCGCCTGCCCCGCGGCGACGATCGTCGCCACCACCGCGACCAGAAACGTCAGGTTGTACGCGCCCACGACGCGGAGCGGCTGGTGCACCAGCACGCGCTCGAGCTGCGAGCCGCGGCGCTCCCGCTCCTCGCGCGCCAGCACCCACTGGTCCCACATGTTGAACACGGCGAGCAGCATGACCGTGACGGTCAGCCACTGCGGCCACAGCCGCAGCGTCCACAGGAAGGGCACGCCCTTGAGGAAACCCAGCAGGAGCGGTGGGTCGCCGAGCGGCGTGAGCAGGCCGGCACAGTTGGAGACGAGGAAGATGAAGAACACGACGATGTGCGCCGTCCGCCGCCGGCTGCGGTTCGCGCTGAGCAGCGGGCGGATCAGCAGCACCGACGCCCCCGTCGTGCCCACGACGTTCGCGAGCACCGCGCCGACGCCCAGCAGCGCGGTGTTGGCGAGCGGCGTTCCCGAGAGCGACCCCTCGACGTGCACGCCGCCGGAGATCACGAACAGCGCTGCGATCACGACCACGAACGAGACGTAGTCGCGCACCTTCTCCTCGAGCACCACGCGGCCCGGCTCGCCCAGTGAGACGCCCAAGTACAGCATGATGGGCAGCGAGACCAGCGCCGCGACCAGCCCCTTGTTGCGGTTCGAGTGCCACCAGCGCGGGGCGACGAGCGGGCCGACCGCGATGGCCGCGAGCAGCGCCACGAACGGCAAGACCGCGACGAGAGGCAGGTCGGCGCCGAGCATGGGGCGTAAGATAGGTGGCCCAGCCGACCTCACCAGCGGCGCCGTGATGGCTCGTGAGCATCCTCGCCGCCCGCCGACCCCAACCCTATCTTTGTCGGCTGTATGAGCGGTCTGCTGGGCCGCCTCCAGGCCGGACTGGCTGAGCACTATGCGATCAAACGCGAGCTCGGCCGCGGGGGCATGGCGACCGTATACCTGGCCGAGGATCTGAAGCACAGACGGCCGGTCGCCCTCAAAGTGCTCAGCCCGGACCTCGCCGCGGCGCTGGGGACGGAGCGCTTCCTGCGCGAGATCGAGATCGCCGCCCGGCTCACCCACCCGCACATCCTGCCACTGCACGATTCCGGGGAAGCCGACGGTCTCCTGTACTACGTGATGCCCTTCGTAGAGGGGGAGTCGCTGCGCGGTCGCTTGATCCGCGAGGGCCAGCTCCCGCTCGAGGACGCGCTGCAAATCACCCGCCAGGTGGCGGACGCCCTGGACTACGCTCACCGGCGGGACGTCGTGCATCGCGATATCAAGCCGGAGAACATCCTCATCGAAGCCGGTCATGCCGTGGTGAGCGACTTCGGAATCGCCCGCGCGATCAGGGTGGCAGGCGCGGGGAGGGTGACGGGCACGGGCATCGTGGTCGGCACCCCGGGGTACATGAGCCCGGAGCAGGCGCGAGGGGTCGCCGAGCTGGATGGCCGCAGCGACCTCTACAGTTTGGGGTGCGTGCTGTACGAAGTGCTGGCCGGAGACCTGCCCTTCACGGGTTGGTCGGCCCAGGCGATCCTGGCGCGGCAGGCGCTCGAGCCGGTGCCGCGCCTCCGCACGGTGCGGGACACGGTGCCGGGCTGGCTCGAGCAGGCGGTCACACGAGTGCTCGCGAAGGCGCCCGCGGATCGGTTTCCGACGGCTGCGGATTTCGCCGCGGCCCTAACCGCGCCACGAACGATCACGGTCGCGGAGCCGGCCGCGCCGCCGGTCCTGCCGGCGACGGCTGCCGCGAATTCGATCGCCGTGCTGCCGTTCGTGAACATGAGCGCCGATCCCGAAAACGAGTACTTCAGCGAGGGCATGACAGAAGAGATCATGAACGCGTTGAGCGCCGTCGCCTCGCTGCGCGTGGCGTCGCGGACGTCTTCGTTCGCGTTCAAGGGAGCGACCCAGGACATCCGGACGATCGGCGAGAAGCTGCGGGTTCGCACCGTCCTGGAGGGCAGCGTGCGCCGCGCGGACACCAAGCTGCGGATCACCGCCCAGCTCATCAACGTCGCGGACGGGTTTCACCTCTGGTCCCGCACGTACGAGCGAGAGATGAAAGACGTGTTCGCGATCCAAGACGAGATCGCTCGGGCGATCGTGAGCGCGTTGACGGTGAAGCTGGCGGGAGGGACCAGCGGCCCGCTCGTTGAGCCCCACACCGACAATGTCGATGCGTATGCCCTCTACCTCAAGGCGCGCTACTTCTGGAGGAGGAAATCGGCCAGCGGCTTGAAGAAGTGTATCGAGTACTTGGAGCAAGCGATCGCCCTCGACGCGGGCTACTCGCAGGCGCATGCGGCGTTGGCCGACTCCTACATCATTCAGGGCTACTACAACTACCTTCCTCCCAAGGACGTGTTTCCTCGGGCGAAGGCGGCTGCCGAGGCGGCCGTACTGATCGACGACGGTCTGGCCGAGGCGCATACGGCGCGCGCGTGTGTGTGCCTGCTGTACGATTGGGATTGGCCGGGCGCGGAGCGAGGATTCCAGCTGGCGATCCGGCTCAAAGAGCGCTATCCCACCGCCCATTTCTGGTACGCATGCTATTTGTGGGCGATGGGGCGAACCACGGACGGCGTGGAGGAAGCCTCGCGTGCCCAGGCCCTCGCGCCGCTGTCGCTCGTGGTCAACGCGAACCTCGGCTGGGCTCTGTATTTCGGGCGGCGGTATGATGAAGCCATCGCGCAGTGCCGCAAGGCGCTGGAGCTGGATCCCCACTACCTGATGACGTACGCGGTGCTCGGCCAAGCCTGTGCCGCGGCGTCGCGGCACAAGGAAGCGATCAGTGCCTTGCAAAGCGCCGTCAACTACTCCCCGGGGCTGCCGTTCACGGCGGCCGCGCTCGCGTATGCCTATGCGACGGCGGGGAAGCGGCGCGAAGCGAGGAAGGTCTTGCAGGATCTCAAGCAGCGATCGGACGCGGACTATGTGCCGCCGTTTTGCGTGGCTCTGGTCTATGCCGGACTCGGCGACAGGGATCAAGCATTTGCCTGGCTCGACCGGGCCTACGAGGAGCGCTCCCACTGGCTGGCGTACCTCAAGGTATGGCCGCTATTCGATGACCTGCGCTCGGACGCGCGGTTCACCGCGCTCCTCGGCAGAGTCGGCCTCCAGTGATCGAAATCACCCCCGGCGCTACCGGCCGCGCATGGCGCTGATGCAGTGAAGTGCCGCGCGACGGCCGCAGCCCGTTGCGCCCACACCGCACATCAATGTCCTCGGACCTCGATTGCGTCCCGCGCGGTCGCGTAGCCGTGCACGTGGATCTCCACATGCACCATGATGCCCCCTGGGCACCGGAGTTGCCCATACAGAGTCGCAGCGAACCCTCTCCGGAGGCAGGTATGAAGAGTTGGCCCGCGCTAGTGGGGTGCGCACTGATCGCCGCGGCCTGCAGCGACCGTCCCCAACCTGCCGCGCCCCAGCTCGCTGGGGAGCTCGTCGGTGGTGATGATCACATCTTCGACTTGTCGGGAGTCGTGACTGTCGATCCCTCGCTCAGGGACCAGCCGGGACCTGCGGCGCCCCAGAGCCCGGGCAACCCCCCCGGCCCCGCGAAGAACGTCGGCCCCAACGTGGTCGCGAACCAGGACAAGACCCGATTTCCGCAGAACGAAACCCCCATCGCCCTCGATCCCAACAACCCGAGCCGCCTGCTCGCCGGCGCCAACGACTACCGCCACGACCTCGCCGCCTGCGGCATCTACGCGTCGAGCGACGGCGGCGCGACGTGGAACGACGTGGGCGAAGGCACGACCGTGCCGCCCGGCGTGGTGGCAGGGGGCGACCCCGTGACCGCCTTCGGACCCGACGGCACCGCCTACCACGTGTGCCTCGGCTTCACCCCGGCCACGAACGCCACCTCCACCACCGTGCTGTTCGTGAGCAAGTCCACCGACCTGAGGACGGTCCAGCCGGCCGGCACCGTGATCGCGACTGCGACAGGAGGCACCGATCCGACCGTCGGCTACTTCAACGACAAGGAGTTCGCTACCGTGGACACGCGGCCCGGCAGCGCCCACCGGGGCCGGATCTACGTGACCTGGACGCGCTTCAAGTTCAATCGCCTGGACGACGGCTACGTCGAGTCGCCGATCGTGCTGTCCTACTCGGACGACGGCGGCGCTTCCTGGAATGGTCCCCACCCGGTCAGCTCGCCCGACCTGAACTTCGACCAGGGCTCCGTCCCGGCGGTGGGTCCGCGCGGCGAGGTGTACGTGGTGTTCGAGAACGGCAACGGGACGGGCTTCAACGGCCAGGCGATGGTCGCGAAGTCGGTGGACGGCGGCAACACCTTCTCGCATCCCGTGAAGCTGGACGACGTCATCGAGATCTGCGACCACTTTAACGAGGACGGCCGCTGCGCTCTCAAGAACTCCAACTGGCGCGTCAACTCGTTCCCCTCGATCGCCGTGGATCCGTCGAGCGGCGCCGTCTACGTCGTGTGGGGCGACTACCGGCGGGGCAACGCCGACGTGCGCTTCAGCCGCTCGACGGACGGCGGGCTCACCTGGAGCAAGTCGATCCTCGTGAGCAGCGATCTGTCCGGCGCCGATCAGGTCTACCCGTGGGTCGCCGTGGCGGAGAATGGCGCCGTGCACGTCGCCTTCCAGCAGCGCGACGACTCCCCGGGCAACCGCCTCCTCGACACGTTCCTGGCGACGTCGTCGAGCGGCGGAATCAGGTTCGGGCGACAGCTGCTCGTGAGCTCCGGGCCCACCGACCCGGACGTCAACTTCAGCGGCACGTTCATCGGCGATTACAACGGGCTGGCGGCGAGCGCCCACGCGGTGCACCCGATCTGGACCGACGCCCGGCGCGTCGTGTGCCAGCTCGTCGTGACGGACTGCCAGAAGCAACAGGACGCCGTGACGGCGACGGTGTCCTTCTAAGCAGCGCTACTTTTTCGGAACGCCCGCTTCGTTCTCCCCCACGGGCACGAGCAGCGCCGCATCGCCATAAACAAGCTCCTTCCCGCCGGCCCCCACCGCGATATACGCCTCCTCGCCCGGACGGAACGGAAACTCGCCGAGCGGCACCCACGAGACGATCCCGTGCTGCAGCCCGCCGTGGACAGCGTCCGGCTCGCGCATGTTGACGAGAATGGTGTCGCTCCCCGCGGCGTGGCGAACGGTCACCGGCACCCGTGTCGACAGCGCGTCCGACCGCGGCCAGTACAGGTACACGCGATACACGCCTGCCGTCGCGATCTCCGGCAGAAAGCGGACCTCGCCTGCTCCGTCCGCGTCGTGACGCAGCGCCGTCCGCCCGAACCTCCCCTCCGGTGACGCTCGGGTCCACGCGCCCGAGACGCGGACGCGATCGAGGTCGCCATCGTCCACCAGCACCTCGGGCGTGCTGCCGTCCGCGAGCGGGTTGTCCTTGAGCTGGCGCTGGAGCGCCCGCACGTCGACGCTCTGCACGATCGTCCCCGCATCGATCGCCATGGAGGCCGCCACCGCGGCCACCTGTCCCAGCACCATGTACACGGGCTCCATGCGAATCGAGCCGAACGCGATGTGCGAGGCGGAGAGCGCCACGGGCACCAGCAGGTTGGTCACCTGCGCCCGCTTCGGCGTGAGCGATCGATACGCAATGGGATAGGGCTCCACCTTGACCGCCCCGCCCAGATCGTCATCCGGCCAGCCGCCGACTTCGACGTTGCCCTCGTTCTTCACCATGCCGTTCACGACGACCCGCTGGACGTTGTGCGAGTCCATCGTGTAGGCGGCGAGTGCGATGCCGTCCTCCACGACCTCGCGGCCGACGCTGTTGTGCTCCGTCATCACATACTCGCCGACCAGCCGGCGCGCCTCGCGCACGTAGAGCTGGTGCGGCCAGCCACCGGTGTCCAGGAATTCGTCCCGGCAGTAGCCCCAGCTCAGCATCTCCGCCCTGAGAGGCGAGGGGATTTGGCGATCATGCCCCAGGAAATACATGAGGCCCTGCTGATACTCCGCGTGCTCGCGCCAGATCTCCGCACGCCGTGCGTAGCCCGCGTCCGGATAATCCCAGTTCTTCCCGATGTCATCCGTCGAGAATCCGCCGCGATTGTTCCAATCGGTCTTGCCGTTCGGCATCCGGCTGATGATGAAGAGCGTCTCCAGCGACCGCGTCCGTTCGGCGGCGATTCTCCGGAGCAGCAGCTCGTAGCGACTGGGATCGTAGCGGTGGGGCCGTGCGATGGGGATGCGGGCCTCACCCTGACACAGACACATCCGAAAGTTGTACGCCTGGACGCCCCGATGTCCCGTGCCGTTGGGCCCCATCTCGACGCGGGTGATCCCGGCCACGAGGCCGCTCGTCGGGTTGCCCGGGACGACGTACGGGTCGATGCCGTCCGGAAACTGATGCCGGCCACGCAGCTGCACGCCGTTCAGCGTTTCCCCGTACACCGTGTTGGCCTCGCGGCCCGCGACGTACGAGGCGCCGGCCGCGGCCATCAGGTCGCCCTCGTACGAGGCATCGATGAACTGACGCGCGGCGACGATCAACGGACCCGATCCTGCGCCCTCGCCCGCATACTCGAGCTCCACCTGCCGGATGCGCGGCCCGTCCTTCTGGACGCGCCGCAGGCGGCGCGAAAACAGAACCTCCACGTCGGCCTCGTCGACGTACTGCTCCAGCACCTGCTCGGCGACGTGCGGCTCGAATTGCCAGGCCTCGAACCGGCCGTAGTGGCGGCCGACCCGGCGGTAAAAATCCAGGGCCAGGCCGGTCACGGCGAACTTGTTGCCGATGTCGGTCTGTCCGAGGCCGCCCGAGGTCATGCCGCCGAGGTGGCGGCCGGGCTCGACGAGCAAGACGCGCTTCCCGTATGTTTTCGCGGTATAGGCGGCGATGACGCCGGCCGAGGTGCCGCCGTAAACGAGCACGTCCACCTCGAGAGCCGCCTGCGCGGGGAGGGAGGCCGCGGGAACGCCGCCGAGCACCGCGCTGAGCAGAATGCCGGTCGGTGAGATCACTGCTTCACCCACGTGGACCGCAGGTCGTAGGTCACGGCGTACACCAGACGATTGACCAGGCGCCCGTAGGCGTCGTTGGGGTCCCGCGCTGAGAACTCGGGCTGGCCGCCGACGATCGCCAGCTGGCCCACCTTCTCCGTCGCGGTCCCGCTGGCGCGCCACAGAGTGCCGCCGGTCTTGGTGGAGCGCAGTTCCACCGACAGCTCCGCGGTGACCGTCGCCTCCATGTGAGGCAGCGACAACCCGACCAGGCCGCCGCTCGGCTTCACGTCCGACACCTTGAGATGCCCGAAAAACACGACGGGCACGCCGCGCGCCCCGCTCAACGCCTGCGCCGTGTCGGCCTGCGCGAAGTGCTGCACCTCGATGCCGGTCTGCGCGGCCAGCAGGTACTCCTCGAAGCGTCGCGTGGCGACCTCGTGCAACGAGCCTTTCGCCTTCTCGACCGTGAACGTGACGAGGCCGACGCTCCCGTACGGGACCAGATTGAGCCGCGGCGGGACGAGCACCCGGTGCGACCCGCAGGCGACGCCGGACAGGGCGGCCAGGAGCAGCGCGCCCGCCGGGCGTGCCGCGAGGCGGGACAAGCCGTTCGGTTCCCTCATGTGCGTGACCCTCCGGCAAGCGGTGGCTTGTTTGGACCACGCAAGATAACGACGGCACCACCAAGACCGATGTCACACCCCCCCGGCAGATTCGTTGCATGACGACACTCACCCACGCCTCCATGAGGAGGCTCTCCAAGTCCCGCTTCACCGCGGGGCTCCAGTGCCACAAGCAGCTCTGGTGGAAGGTGCACGAGCCCGACGCCGCGGAGCTCGTGACCGACCCCGCGACCGAGTTCATCATGAACCAGGGGCGCGAAGTAGGCGAGCTGGCGCGCAGCTACGCGCCCGGCGGCGAGCTGATCGACTTCCCCCACGACCAGTACCGGAAGAAGGTCGAGGCGACCGCGGACGCGCTGGCGCGCGGCGTCGAGCGGATCTATGAGGCGGCGTTCTTTGCCGAGGGCGTGTTCGTGGCCGTGGACATCCTGGAGCGCGAGGGTCCGCGGTTCACGGTGGTCGAGGTCAAGTCGTCCACCAAGGTCAAGGAAGAGCACCTGGCCGACGTGGCCATCCAGACCTGGGTGGCCCGGCGCGCCGGCGTGAACGTCACGCGCGCGGAAGTGATGCACCTGAACTCCGAGTGCGTCTACCCCGATCTGAGCAAGCTCTTCGTGCGCCAGGACGTCACCCCGCTCGTCGAGTCGTATCTCCTCGACGTTCCGGGCAAGGTCGCGGCGCAGCTGGCGATGCTCGCCGGGCCGCTGCCGGACGTCCCGATCGGGCCGCATTGCTCCTCCCCCCGCGAGTGCCCGTTCATCGAGCGCTGCTGGAAGGACGTCCCGGAGCACCACGTCACGACGCTGCACGGCATCGGCAGAAGGGCCTGGGGACTTTTGGCCGACGGCTGCGAGACGATCCTCGATCTCCCGGCGAGCTTTCGCTTGAGCGAGATCAGGGCGCGGCAGGTGCGCGCGGTCAAGCAGGACGAGATCGTCGTCGAGCCCGAGCTCGGTGCGGCGCTCGCGGGCCTCGCCCGGCCCATCGCATACCTCGACTTCGAGACCATCGGGCCCGCCGTCCCCGTCTGGGCCGGATGCCGTCCGTACCACGGCGTCGCGGTCCAGTTCAGCTGTCACCGGGAAGACGGCGCGGGGAGAATGACGCATTCCGAGTGGCTCGCCCGTGGCCCGGAAGACCCGCGCCGGGCGCTCGCCGGCGCGCTGCTCGAGGCGTGCCGGGGCGCGCGGACCGTCCTGATGTACACGAGCTTCGAGCGCAGGCAGATCCGCGGCCTCGCCGACGCGGTCCCCACGCTCCGGGACGAGCTGCTCGCGCTCGACGCGCGGCTCGTGGACCTGGCGCAGATCGTGCGCGGGCACGTTTATGCCCCCGCATTCGGGGGGAGCTTCTCTCTCAAGGACGTCCTTCCGGCGCTCGTGCCTGAGCTGACGTACGATGACCTCGCGGTGAACGACGGGGGCCTGGCGAGTGCCCTACTGAACCGGATGCTGCTGCGCGGCGACCCCGCCACGCCACAGGAGCGCGCTAATTTACGGGCGGACCTTCTGGCCTACTGTAAGATGGACACTTGGGCTATGGTGACGCTGCTAAAGCGGCTCCGGGAGCTCGCTGAGTGAGGTCCCGTCCGCCCGTCCGCCGGTCCGCCCGTCCGCCGGTGTCCAAGACCGAGCGCTGGCTCAACCTCCTAGCCTTTCTCCTCGACCACCACTATGCGGTCCCGCGCGAGGAGATCCTGAGCCAGGTGGACGACTACAAAGCCGACTGGCTCACGGGCGACGACAAGAAGCGTGAGTCGGTGCGCCGCAAGTTCGAGCGCGACAAGAAGGAGCTGAAAGCGCTCGGCGTCGCGATCGAGCCGGTCAAGGAGAAGGTGATGGCCGCTCACGCCGGGCAGGAGGTTGAAGCGTACCTCTTGAAGCCGCGCGACTTCTATCTCCCGTACCTCGCGGTGCGCACGGCGAAGGGCGCCCGCCTGCCGCCGCGCTCGTACTTTCTCAATACCGTGACGCTCGACGCCAAGGAGCTCCCCGTCCTGCGCCGGGCGGCCGAGCGGGTCGCGGCGCTCGCGGACACGCCGCTCGGCGCCGCGGCGCGCTCGGCGCTCCGCAAGCTGTCGTTCGACCTGCCGGAATTGCGCGTAGGCGAGGAAGAGCGCGGGTTCGTTCAACCCACAACGCCCGAGGCGCACGAGCACTTCGCCGTCCTGCGGCGGGCGGTTGACGAGCGTCACGCGGTGCGGTGCCGGTATTACGCCATCGGCCGGGACGCCGAGGAGGAGCGCGTCATTGAGCCGTACGGGTTGATGCTCTCCTGGGGTCACTGGTACTGCGTCGGGCGCTCGCGCGAGCGCAACGCGATGCGCGTGTTCCGGTTGGACCGGATGAAGAACGTCGCGCTGCTCGAGGGTCCGAAAGCGGAGTTTGCCGTCCCAGGCGATTTCCGCATCGGCGCCTATCTCGACCGCGCGCCCTGGGAGCTGTCCGAGGAGAAGCCGGTGACGGCGCGCGTGCGCATCGCGTTCCCGCAATCGCGCTGGGTGATCGGCGAGCGGCTGGGCAAGGTGGTGAAGGGCGTGTCGGACGACGCGGGGACGGAGTTCGAGTTCGCCGTCCGGTCGCCGGATGCGTTCGTGCGCTGGCTCCTCCCGCTCGGCCGGCAGGTCGAGGTCCTGTCGCCGCCGGCGATCAAGCGACAGCTCGAGGAGGCGCGGGACCGGCTGCGCGCCCTGTACCGCTGAGCCGTGCCCGAGACCGCGCAGGCGCAGGTCCCCCGGCTCGTCGAGCTGATCGCGTGGCTGTCACAGAGTGACAGCGCGAAGCCCGTGCCGTATCGCGCCGCCG
>WNFU01012373.1_pt1 | contig 24989 bp, 23 predicted proteins | sample 5400121 | NCBI WGS metagenome assembly WNFU01 (sample SAMN13153360, study PRJNA577476) | soil metagenome | isolation source: 100 cm soil or saprolite under grassland replicate 1 | place: USA:California | collected 2016-06-15
GGTCCGAATGCACCTCAGTTTACTGACTGCAACACGAACCAAGGGGTTTCAGCCGGATGGGCGGATTTGTATAACGCGGGGCTCGCATGTCAGTTCATCGTGATGGATGGAGTTCCGGACGGAGATTACGTGCTCGTCTCCACGACGAACGCACAACACCTCATTCCGGAAGACACGTACGCCGACAACACGATCTACACCGCCCTTGGGATCAAAGGAGACAAGGTAACAGTGATTACGGCGTGCTGGCCGCCTCATTTTCCGAACCTCGACAGATGGGCGTTGTCGATCCAAATCCTTTTTGGCGTTGTTCAAGACGGAGGCGGCATGGGCATTCGACCGGGCGGCGGACCTGTGCCGATCGGTCCATGGGATCCTCTCCGCCTCTCTGCCCCGAAACGGGACGTAATCCTCGGACTTGCGATCACGGAGTTAGCGGCGTTGGCCAGCAGCCGCACCGGGCGGGAGGAAATCGAAAGAGCAGGTTTTAGCGTCGCATCCAAGGCGCTCACACAGGCGCAGGCTCCCGCGCAGGCACATAAACACTGATGCATTACGCAAACATGCACTGATTTGCCGACGGTAAAGCCGGGAAAGTCCTCTTGCGTCACGCAGGACACCAGGTGTTCCCCATCAGGCGGGCATCTGTCCAGGGATCAATGGAAACAGGCACTGCCAAAGAGTTGGATTTTGATGAAGTCTCCTGTCACTTCAAGCGGTTCCCAATCGCGATACGTGAAATGCGTGCTCTGTAACCCGCCCACGTGAGATCACGGCTTATTATCCACGCAGGATTCGCAAAGTGCGGAAACGCGAGCATCCGAGCGGCTCTTTTCTAGAATTTTCGAAAATTACAGAAGCACAACGTTTTTGTCTTCGACAAAAACCTGAGGATTGCACGCGCTCCTGAAGATCTCATCGGTACATCCATATGGAGTGTTGAGCGGGCCAGGAAGAAAACCGAAAATCTAACGCAAAGACTCGGGGATGAAATTGCGGCAGTCTCCAGCCGAAAGGCAGAACACGTTGCTATCCTGAGTGCCGAGAATCTGGCGAATCCGGGAATGGCTGAGCTATTCGCAGGGCTGGAGAGTCAGTTTGAAGTCTGGGTCATCTTGTATGTGCGGCCGCAACTTCAATGGATACCATCGGCATGGAAGCAGTGGGGTCTGAAAACAGGCGTGCCGATCAACGATTTTGTTTCTCAATGCATCGAGGCCCGTAGACCTCCGTTCAGAGCAGGTATCGAAAGTTGGAAAACCGCGCTCCCGCCGCCCTGATGCATGTTAGATTTCTGATTCCCGAACTACTAGCCGGTGGGAATCCTGCTCAGGATTTTTTCCACGTCCTGGGGCTATCCCAAGACGAGTACAAAATTGAAAGTGAGGCTCGAAATCCAAGCCTCGACGTTTCGGTTCTTCATGTGCTCTCGAAGAACCCACATCTTTTTTCTGACGTTCATGACAACAGCCTGACGCTGGCTTTGACTCGAGCTCTCTCGAAAAAGTTTCGATCAACAAACATTCAAATGCTTTCTGCCAAGCAAGAGGCGAGGATCGAGGAATCTTTTCGTGATGAAAACTTTTGGTTGTTGAACACGTTCTGCAGCGGGGTAGACGTGGATCGTATCTACCAGACATATTTCACGCCGCGCAACGCTGGCGCCAGATATTCCGAGATGAGCGACATCGATCTCATATACCGTTGTCTCGGAATCATCCTCGAATCGATCGCATTCAGTGGCAGCGACGCTTTTGCGGGTCATAGCAAAAGCCGGCCGCCGAATGTTTCCGAGTTCGACCAGAAGTAACTGCGCGCACTTATTTGCGCCGGAAATTCGCAGCAACAAAGCTCAGAACCATCACAAACGCGCAAATTACGGCCACACAGTTCCCTACATTAGCCAACACGGTCGATACGTGAGGATCAGCCGTCCACTTGCGCCCGCCGGAATTTCCACCATCGGAAACAATCCGCGATAGGAAGTAACGGTGAGTTTTTGATTGCCCATGCGCGCTTTATAGCCGCGGAAGTACGGGCGTGAGAAGGTCAGGAGCGCGGGACGATTGCCATTCGGCACATCGATATCTGCTTCAACGCAATTTCGCGAATCTTTGATGTTTGAAATTGTCGCGGTAGCAAATTGTTCGTTAGGCCGCGAATCGATCGACGTGACTGAGCGCACGCGTGCAAATGGCGCGTCGCGGCGATGAAAGACCCGCCCCTCATCTGTCGAAACAACCATCTCCCATTCAGAAGCCGGTTGAGGCGCGATATCCAATTCTCGTGCAACAATAATTCCATCCACGCCCAGCAAAGCCAGTTCACCGTCCTTACCAGCTTGGGAATTTAATACATAGCTCCCCTTCTCAGGATTGATTTCACCATGAATCGTGGTCGCAAATTCTCGCGCTACGCCTGCGGCGCGGATTGGGCTGTACCCATTGATGAAATGCAAGCCAGCCCACATGGATGTACTACCGGGGCGCAGGGTTTGACCGACTGGTTGCGGTTTATTTGAGACACAATATGTCAGCTCCGCCCAGGGATAGACACTGAGATAAAGTCGCTGTGGATCGAGCGGCGCAGGTTTGAGCAGCTCTTGAGCAAAATTGTATCTCGGCACATCGCCGTTTGTGGGAATGCAAAAATACGTAGCAAGCAATGCGCAAAACGTGATCGCGACCGGAACCCAATACCGAATCTCGGGATTGCGGAATCGAAACTCGAAAAGAAAAAAAACTCCAGCGATCCCGATGAGGATCGTAATCAAGGGAAAAGAATAGGAACCGCTCGTCCGGAAAATCAGCAATGCGGCAGCGGTTAACAGAACGACTGCAAGCGGAGATGTAGCTGCGGTCGCTGGCCGGAGCCTCATTTGCAGCACTTCCGCCGCGCAAATCGCAAGAACTAAATGGAAAAATGGCAGCCAGCGAAAGCTCCACCGGAAAGGGCCCGCAGTAGGCATCATGCACAGCAACAGCACAATCAGCAGCAGGACTAACTCCCATTTCAGTCGCGTAACGAGCATCCGTCCATGCCAAATGAATGCAGCGATGAACACTGCTGGTGCAACCAAACCACACGCCAGCTCCGTTGCAGTATGCGGAACATTTTTCGAGGAGAAATCTGTCCAGTTCACGGTCCAGGACGGAAGAATTAAGCCCGGCAATGCGGCTGGTGGAACGAGCCATTGCCAATGCGCGGACGACGACTGCAGTTCCCGCGCTGAACCCTGAACGAGATCCAGAATTGCGAGCCACGCTGGCGCGGATAATCCGAAACCGAGCGCGACACCAAACAGCATCGGCAAAACCGAGAAGATGCTCCGGGTTTCGACTAACGACTTGATCGAGAGCCATCCAACCAAGACCAACAACATCAGAACCGTGTAAGGAAAACCGCCGGTGACGAGCAGGTAAACGAACGGCGCGGGCCAGAGAAATCGCCACTTTGTTCGGCGCGGGTCCAGTGCGCGTTCCGCTCCCCACCAAGCCCAAGGCAGCCAGGTGAATGCGCCGAGGGCGCCGAACCAATCGGTGGCCCCCCAGCAAATGATCCAGCCGTTTAGCGAGGCGACAAGTGCGACAAAGATCGACAATGCGGTTGAAAGTCGCCGGTCACGAGCAAGTAAGAATGCGCCCGCTGCCAGCACGAAGAGATGCGCAATCGAAAGAGAGGCGGCCTGTTGGGGAAACGTGAGCGGAAATTTCCAGATCAGAATGATGGCCGCATTTATAAAAACCGAGAACGTGCCGTACTGGAATTCACCCGCAAGATTGCCGCAGACCCAGGAATAGGGGCTCAGGATCGGCCACTGCCCCTTAGACCAACTGCGCGCCACATCGGCGAACACAGGCAGGATCGACAATTCATAATCATCATTCCAAAAAACGAGCGGATTGTGCCAGAGGAGGAGCAGGCAGAAGAAGACGACGATTAGACCAGCCGAAAGAGCGCCAAGAAAATTGCAGGGCGTCTGTGTCAGACGCCGACTATTTATAGTTTCGCCGTTTCGGCGTTTCACAGAAACGCCCTACAAAACAACCGGCTTCCCCTCGGTCATCACAAGGACCTTTTGCTCGAGGCCGTGCTCCCGAGCGGCTGCCAGTAATCGCTGCGGGGGCTCATGAAGCGGTTCAAAGCCGAGGCGAAATGTCCCATAATGCATCGGGATCAAAGTCTCTGCACGTAACTCGACGAACGCCTTTACCGCTTCTTCGGGATTCATGTGAACTTCACGGCCAGTGGGCGCTTCATAAGCGCCAATTGGAAGCAGCGCGACCTCAATGTTGTAGCGGTCCCCGATTTCCTTGAACCCGGGAAAATAAGCGCTGTCGCCGCAGTGAAAAATCGTGCGGCCATTCGCAGCGATCACGAACCCGCCAAAATCGCGATGCAAATCCGCGAGGAACCGTGCGCCCCAGTGATGACATGGGGTAAGAGAAATTTTTAGCGGCCCGAGCTCGACTGTCTGCCAATAATCGAGCTCGTGGACAATATGAAAACCCAAGTCATGGACCAGGTTTCCGACCCCCATGGGAACAACAATGGGTTGATCCGACGCAACTCGTCGCAGCGTGCGCCGGTCGAGGTGATCGAAATGCGCGTGCGTGACCAGCACAAAGTCAATCGAAGGCAGATGATGAATTTCGAAGCCTGGTTGTTTCAACCGCTTGATCACCTTGAGCCACTTCGACCAAATCGGATCGACCAAGATATTTACCTCATGCGTTTGAATAAGAAATGACGCGTGACCGATCCAGGTAACGCAGATCTGGCCTTCGCGGATTTTCGGGAACTGCGGCGCCGCAGGACCACCGGAGCGCTTAGTGAAAAGCGAAGGGATCAAGACGCTCGTTAAAAAATTGCGCTTGTGCCAGTCAGCTCGTGGGCGTAGCCGGACACGAGTCGAGTCGCGAAGTCGTGGAAGAGGCGCGCCATCCCGGGATGTTTGGCGAACAACATTTCGCCGGCTCTTTTTAGGAAAACGAAGTGGCACGCTCGTAGACGATATAGGTGCGATCTCGGCAAGTAAAACTCTTAAAGGCCGCCGAAAGCTTTCGGAGTCGAAATGACAAAATCCGGAATCACGAATGCCGATTAAATATCAAAACTCGAAATGAGATTTCATCAGTCGCTCTTGTGGTGATTGCGGACTCGGGGGGTCGTCATTTTTTCGCGTTTCGGCATTTGGTATTCGTCATGGATTTCGGGCTGACCTCGCATGGATCCAAAGCGACAGGGTTGAACAAAGCCAAATTTCGCGTTGAGTTGTCCGCGTTATGCGAAGTTGGAAAACCCTTGTTCCGCTCTGTTTGATCTGTTCAGTCGCATTAGCATCGACATCGCGATTGCCATTCAACACGGTTTTTAAGGGACAGGACCAGTTCAACCGACTCGTTGCAAAGGCCAAAGCAGGGAATTGGAAGGCTTTGCCGATCGGAGAGCGGACCGCGGCGGTCGGACAAGCCTTAGTAGGAACACGCTATAAACATTTCACCCTGGAAATCGACAATCGGATTGAGTCTCCGTCCGTAAATTTTCAGGGAATGGATTGCTGGACCTTTTTCGAGGTCGCTCTCGGCTTCGCCTTACCTGGAAGACTGGCTCTACGACAATGATCGCAGGGGTCTGGTGGAGGATCTCACGCGCGATCTCGGCGGGCAAAGCGTCCCCCATTCCGCGCGCGAGATGAGCGCTGGCTGGCGACACTATCGTTATCTCGCCGCAAATCGCTCGCTGCTTGGACCGCTGGCGCGCATGGAAGCAAACGTCTCCTCGCGATCTCTATACGAAATTCCAAAGAGTCGAGTCGCCAAAATTGAACCCAAACTCCGCAGCGGCGACATCATCGGAATAATTTCCCGCGACAGAAAAGGCGTTTATTCGACCGCGCATGTCGGCCTGGCATTGCGCACAAGTGACGGCGTGTTGCATTTCATGCACGCTTCCTCTCCCAGTAACTACGGTCGTGTCATCGTCGACGAGGAGCTTTCGAAATATCTGTATCGCTATCGCTCGGATAGCGGCATCCTCGTCGCCCGGCCTCTGCGATAAAGTTAATTGTATTCCTTTCGGCGCTTGATTGTTGCGCTGATTCATCGACAAGATTGACAGTCGCGGCATGAAAACATCCAGGCTCTTATTAGCCATCTCGTTGTGGTTTGCAGCAGCGGGTTTCTGTTTTGGCGAAACGAAAATTCGCGTTGGCCATTTTCCGAATATCACGCACGCACAAGGCCTTGTTGCGCACGCGCTCTCCCGCCAGGGTAAAGGTTGGTTCGAACAACGCCTTGGACCGGGAACCAAAATTGAATGGTTCATCTACAACGCCGGGCCGAGTGCGATGGAGGCGATTTTCGCAAAATCGATTGATCTGACTTATGTCGGTCCCGGGCCGGCGCTAAATGCTTACACGAAATCAAATGGGCAAGAGATTCGTCTCATCGCGGGCGCCGCGAATGGCGGTGCGGGTCTGATTGTTCAGCCGGATCAAAATTTGAAAGCAGCCGCTGATTTTCGGGGAAAGAAAATCGCTACGCCGCAATTAGGGAATACGCAGGACATTTCGTGCCGCGCATGGCTGACGGCCGGTGGGTTAAAGATCACTCAGCTCGGCGGGGACGCACAGGTGATTCCAACACAAAATCCGGATCAGTTAGGTCTCTTTAAGGCGAAGAAAATAGACGCGGTTTGGACGGTCGAACCCTGGCTGACTCGCCTGGAGCAGGAGGCCTCCGGCAAAGTAATCGTGCAAGAAAAAGATGCCGCGACCACAGTGTTGGTCTCGAGCGTCAAGTTCCTGAATGAAAAACGCGATCTCGCGAAGAAATTTGCCCAGGCGAATGCCGAGCTTACTGACTGGATTGAAAAAAATCCGGAGGAAGCGCAGCGCTTAATCAAGGCTGAGCTGCTCGAAGAAACGAAGAGCGACATGAGCCCACAACTCATCGCCGCGGCATGGAAACGGATTGTGTTTACGGCAGAAACGCCACGCGCAGCGGTGGAAAAATTCATGCAGAACTCGGTCAGCGCCGGTTTCATCAAAACAGCGCCTGATCTTTCCAAGCTGTTTGAAAATCCCTAATGTCCCTTCAAGAAGAACTGCAGGGTCCGCCCCCGGCGAAACTGGTCGTGGATCACGTGTCGAAATCTTTTCGGCAAAAGCGGCAGACCGTGCAGGCACTGGACGACATCTCGCTGGAAGTCGCGGAAGGCGAATTCGTTGTTATCGTCGGGCCGAGCGGGTGCGGGAAGTCAACGTTGCTCGATATCATCGCCGGTCTGGAGAAACCGGACCGAGGCCGGGTGTTGGCAGACAATCAACCGGTGCTCGCACCCGGGCGGCATCGGCTGGTCATGTTTCAAGAATCGGCGCTGTTTCCGTGGCTGAATGCGTTCGGCAACGTGATGTTCGGTTTAAAATTGAAACCGGGCTTACGCAATCGGGAGCGGCGCGAGGTCGCAAAATTCTTTCTTCAGTTGGTCGGTCTTCAAAAGTTCATGGAGGCCAATGTGCACGAACTCTCCGGCGGCATGAAACAGCGCGTGGCGCTCGCCCGAGCGCTCGCGCCGAACCCGCGGGTGCTGCTAATGGACGAACCGTTCGCTGCGCTCGATGCCATGACCCGCGAACAACTTTACGGTGACATTCAACAGATTTGGCAAAAACGCCGCAAGACGATCATCTTCGTCACCCACAACGTGCGCGAGGCGGCATGCCTCGCCGATCGAGTAGTGATTATGTCGCCCACGCCAGGACGCATTCGCGAGATTTTTGAAGTGGACCTGCCGCGGCCACGCGACTTCAACAGCATCGAAATCGCCCAGCACGCGTCGCAATTAACTGCAGCGTTGAAAGGTTACCTGGCGCCCGAGGCGGCAGTGAGCGTGGAATGAGGAGAACATTGCTTGCAGTTTTGTTCTTCGTCGCGCTCGTCGCGATCTGGGCCGCCTTGGTGCATGCCGAGATTTGGTCGTCCGTTTTGTTGCCTTCTCCGCGCAACGTTGTGGATTACCTCGTTACCGCCGCACGCGATGGCAGCCTCTTCAGCGCCTCGAGCGTGACGTTGCGGCGTCTGCTCCTCGGATATTTCATTGGTCTCGCCATCGGGCTCCCGCTGGGACTGTTCACGGCATCTTTGAAATTCGCCGAGGATACAATCGGCGTGCTTGCCCTCGGCCTCCAGACCTTGCCGAGCGTTTGCTGGGTCCCGCTAGCGTTGCTGTGGTTCGGACAAACCGAAGGCGCCATGCTCTTCGTCGTCATCATGGGGACCGTCTGGTCAGTCGTGATCGCGACTGACACTGGGGTGCGCACAATCCCACCGATCTTTGCACGCGCCGCGCGAACTATGGGCTCTGGTCCATTTCACCGGTGGATTTATGTCATTTTACCGGCATCACTGCCTTATTTGATCAGCGGAATGAAACAAGGGTGGGCATTTGCCTGGCGTTCACTGATGGCCGCGGAAATTTATGTGACGATTCTAACTGGGTTTGGTCTTGGTCACCTACTTCATTATGGTCGCGAATTAAACGCAATGGACCAGGTCATCGGCATTATGCTGGTGATCGTCGTCATCGGTTTGCTCGCGGACAAAATCTTATTCTCGCCTTGGGAGCGCTTCTTACACCGCCGTTGGGGAACCGGCCGCACATGAGCATTCTGCTGTGAGACGGTGCTGACGGACGAAGCAATGCCAAACAAGAATCAAATCGGCGTACCGTACCGCGAGTCAGTAGCCAAACCGCGCGTCGAGTTTCGCTAGCGCGCTACCGCCGAATGCCTGGTCTTCGGCCGAAAGGTATTCCCGGTAACCTCCTACCTTTCCGCGGCGCACCTTGAACGATTCCGGATCGCGCACATCGCCCGGATGCAGGATTTTTGAATCAAACGCGCCGGCCGCCTCCAACTTTTGCATGTTCTCGAACCGGGAAAACTCCAACGCCTCGTCGAACATCGTCATGTCAGGCGTGGACTCGCCAAGCATGGCCAGCAGGTCTCGGAAATGCTCTGCCGGCGAGGCGCGGAGGGCTTCATACCGGATGAGTGTGAAATTGTCGCGCCTTGAAAATTCGTCGATCCAAGCGTTCATCGTGTTTACGATCGCCAGCACGCCGAATCTCTCATCCCGCAGCATTTCGCTGACAGTTTTTTGCCTGAGTTCGCTCGGAGCATGTGGATCGCGCCTCGTTATTTGCAAATACAAAGAGACAAAACAATCGCGCGGGTCTCGCGCGAGCAGAATGATCTTTGCCCGGCTAAGCTCCCTTCGCGGCACCAGATATTTGCCGCGCAACCTGTCCCAGAGATCGCCTTTTGTCCGGTGCTCGAACAGATCGTGAGAAAATATCAGCCGAGGAATACCCGATTGGCAGTAACGTTCCGGGCGCAAAGTAAACTCAAAGCCGAAGCGCTTGCAGAAGTACGCACAAATAAATGCACGCAGCCAAGTGCGGCCGCTCTTCGGAATCGAAACAATGATGGCCGTTCCTCCGGAAAGTTCAGTTGCACGGCTGCTAAAGTTGCGCCGTGTCCATCGCGAATTGGGGTGCCAAAATCGAGAGCGCGAGATGGATTTATCCGTAACCGGAAACCCCGAAAGCGCTCGGGGGAGGCTCTCTTTGTAAGCGGTTGTCTCCTCCGGTTCGGCTCCGGCCAAAGATTGAGATGTTATTTCGATTGCCATTCAGGTTGCTCGGCAGAACGTCGCGGCTGTTGCATAAGAGCGCAAAAAGCGGTATTTGTTCAAGCACAATTATTTTTGGGGGCGCACTGGCTTCGACTCATCGTTGGAAGCGCAGGCGGCATGTCGAGGATGGTTCGTTGGCCTCGTTAAAAACCGGACCAAAAAAATAAACGCAGACAACGAAGGTCTCGCTCTCGCGGCTTAATTGACCGCGACGTTTGACGCTGAACGCCTGCTACGGCGGCAAACGTGGACAGCAGGCTGGCAAATCGGCGGAGCGACCGCGCCGGTTTGTGAATCGATTTCGTGGACGCTCGGGAGCCGGCAGTGTGCCGGCGCATGGCTTGGCTCCTCAGACTTTATCGCCGGATAAACATGTAGATGGCTGCGCGGATGGCGACGAGGACAGGGGTTCAACTCCCCTCGCCTCCACTTACATCAGGCCCAATCAAGGCGTGAACTTGTACACGCAGCCGTCGTCGTTCTTGCCTCCGTGAACCGTGGCGCCGTAAAAGTTTCCAAAACGATCGACGACCATTCCGTTATAGGCAAAGGCACCATCTGGAGGCCCTTGGAAAGGATGAACTACAGTCTCAATCCACTGACCGCCGCCAATAGGACTCAGCTTAAAGACGATGACAAATCTGCAGAGCGTTCCGGGTGATGACAAAAAAGGAGGGGCTTTTAGCAATCGTGCAACAAAACGCCTCCGTCACTGGCCACCGGACTTGAGCCACTCACTCCAAAGCTGCGGACGGCCATTCGGATTAGCGAGAGCGTAATCGTAAAATGCGCGGACAAATGCGGCCCTGTCTGCCATGTAGGGCGCCTTCCAATCGTCGGTTTCAGTCGGATGGAGCACGTCGTAGCCGTATCCGAGTAATTTTTGGCGACGCACAATGTCTTCCAACGACACGCGATTTGCGTTTCGCAGCATGTCATAAAGCACCATGAATGTGGTCGTGCGTCCAAGGCCAGCTTCGCAATGGAAATGTGCCCAGGCATCTTGTGGGAGGGCGCGCACAGCGAGAATGAATCGGTCCACCGCGTCATCGAGCGGGCGCACATGATCGGTCACAGCGACGCGCACATAATGCGCGCCGGCTGCTTCGACGATATTCTGTTCCGTGCTTGCGCGTTCGACGGTGACCCGTTCTGGCGTGACAGAATTGCCGTTGCCGTGTTTGACCGGATGGCCGGGCCGTACGGCGATTTCGCTTCCGGGTTTGAGCGACTGAACACGCGCGGCTTCGCCTGCCATGATGGCCGACTGACTTCGCCCGACGTTCGCCCAGTCACGTGACGCATACCAGCTAATAGGAAGGTCGTTAACGAAGATGTGCGTTTCCTGTCGTAAATCGACGACGGTGACCGGGCCACGAGTTCGCGCCAGCAAAAGCTTTAGATTATCAGCGGTGAATTCTCCACTGCCCGAAGCGCGAAGATCGCTCAACCCGATTGTCGCAGGCGTTTCACCCTTGTTTGCCTTAAGCGGATCGTCAGTTGTACGAAAGTTTCGTGGCAAAGCGTTCGCCAGTTTTAAATCAATGTCCCAGATCAACGTCGGCGAGTCAGCATCGGCGGGGCGAACCGGCGGGTTCTTCTGTGCAGGGGTGACCGCCGCAAGAGCTGCAGGAGCAACAAGAAAGCCCAATACAAACAATCGTCCGCTGAATGAACGTGCAAAGACATTCATGAAGTCGCGCCTGATTTGATGCAAACACCGCCAGGCACGCAAGGAATCTTTACTGATTCGCATTCCAAACTCGCAATTCGCGCGGCGTGACTTAATTCTGAAATAATGCGGGACTCGCTCACTCCAATGATGCAGCAATACCGGCGGCTGCGTGGAAGCATCCCGGCTGATACGCTCCTGTTCTTTCGGCTTGGTGATTTTTATGAGCTGTTTTTTGAAGACGCTAAGGAGGCGTCCGGACTGCTGAACGTCGCGCTAACGAAGCGCAACGGCGTGCCTATGTGTGGCGTGCCCTACCACGCAGCGCAAACCTATATCGCAAAACTAATCAAGGCCGGGCGCCGCGTCGCAATCTGTGACCAAACCAGCGAACCGCAACCTGGAAAAATTGTTTCACGGGACATCACTCAGATTGTTAGCGCGGGCACGGTTGCTGACCTCGACTTGCTCGAATCCAAACGCGCAAATTATCTTGGTGCAGTCCACGCCCACTCAGGTGTATTCGGCTTTGCGTACGCCGATCTCAGCACCGGTGAATTCCGGATCACTCAATTGCAAGACAGGCAATCGCTGCTCGACGAAATAGCGCGTGTTTCGCCTTCGGAGCTTCTCGTCAGCGACGAGCAACAGGAGCAGTTTAAGGAAATTGGGAATGCGCTTGGCTACGACAGTTACGCGTTTCTGCCAGAACAGGCATTCTTTACTTTGTGCGAGCACTTCAAAGTCAAATCGCTGGATGGATTTGGCTGCACGCAGATGTTGCAGGCTGTAGCGGCTGCGGGCGCGATCGTTCATTACCTGAAACATCAGCTTCGGCGCAAGATTGATCATCTCGCCTCGCTTCGCAGCGATGCGCCTGCGGATTACGTCCTCCTAGACGCCGCCACGCAGACGAATCTCGAACTCGTGGAACCGCGTACTGCGCGTGATACGACCCTGCTCGCAGTGCTCGATCGCACGGGCACGCCAATGGGTGGCCGCAAACTGCGGGCCTGGATTTTGCAACCGCTCCGCAATCTGCCCGAGCTGCAACGCCGTCACCAGATGATCGCCGATTTACTGCAGGAACCGGACCTGCTCGCGGCTATTCGCGGTGAGTTGAAATCGATTCGCGACATCGAACGCGCTACCGGACGCTTAAGCCAGGCTTCGGGCAACGCGCGTGATCTCGTCGCGCTGAAAACTTCGCTTCAGGAAATCCCAGTGTTGAAAGCGAATCTGCAAAAGCTGCTTGATCGGCTGGCGTTTGGCGCGAGCCGCGTAGACGAACAGGACGAACCGGAATCATTGGCGCAGCGTTTGCAAAACAATATCCATGAAATTCCGGAGCTGGCGGAGAAGCTGGAGAAGGCGCTGGTGGATGATCCTCCGCTGACGCTGAAAGAAGGCGGAATTTTTCGCGACGGATACGACGCTGATCTTGATACGCTGCGACAAGCTTCCCGCGACGGGAAAAGCTGGATCAGCCAGTTGCAGGAGCGCGAGATTGCAGCCACCGGCATTAAGTCGCTCAAAGTGCGTTACAACTCCGTGTTCGGCTATTTCATCGAGGTGACAAAGTCGAACCTCGCGAATGTGCCTGAGCGATACGAGCGCAAGCAAACGACGGTCGGCGGCGAACGCTTCATTACCCCCGAGCTTAAGGAAATGGAGGCGAAAATCCTTGGCGCAGATGAACGTGCCCGCCAGCTAGAATACCAGCTCTTTCAAAAACTGCGCGACGAGACTTTGCGCGGGCTTGACCCAATCCAGCAAACCGCGGAGGCAATCGCGGCTTTCGATGTAATCAGCGCCCTGGCGGAAACCGCGCCTGTGCTCGATCAAACTCTGGTAGAGGAGAAGTTCGTGCCGAATGACACGTCGCTCGATGGCGAAAATCTGCGGCTCGCCATCATCACGGGACCGAACATGGCTGGGAAATCCACTTACATTCGCCAGGTCGCATTGATTGTGCTGATGGCACAGATAGGCAGCTTCGTGCCGGCGGAAAGCGCAGAAATTGGTCTGGTTGATCGAATTTTCACGCGGGTCGGCGCGAATGACGATCTCGCGCGAGGTCAGTCAACATTCATGGTGGAGATGAACGAGACCTCAAACATCGTGAATAACGCCACCGAACGCAGTCTCGTTATCCTCGATGAGATCGGTCGCGGCACGTCCACCTTTGATGGGCTGTCGATTGACTGGAGCGTCGCCGAATTTTTGCACGACAAGATCAAAGCGCGTACACTGTTCGCGACGCATTACCACGAGCTGACCAAACTGTCGGAGGATCGTCCCGGCGTCTGCAATTTCAATGTCGCGGTGCGCGAATGGAACGAACAAATCATTTTCCTGCGCAAGATTGTTCCCGGTGGCGCTGACAAAAGCTACGGAATTCACGTCGCACGCCTCGCTGGTTTGCCAAAGGAAATTCTCGATCGAGCAAAGGAAATCCTCGCCCACTTAGAAAAACCTGACGGATCCCTCGAACCGGCCGTTGCCGGCGAATCGCGGCGCAGGAGAAAACCTGCGAAGAGGTCCGATAAACCGCAGTTGGATCTGCTTTAGGCTGTACTCGCCAGTCTTTGCATGCGCGGCAGCCAGACTGGAGCGCCGTGCGGAATCACGCGGCGCCAACGGGTATCGAAGCGCCAGAGGCCAGCAGCGCGGGCGAATTCGAGTGCGCCGCACAATTCAATGTCGCTTATGCCGCGATTGATGTCCGCGAAGCGCGGTTCGGTTTCGGCTTTGTGCGCCGGATAATATTGGTCCATGACGTTTACGTACGTATCGCGCGATAAGTTGTCAGCGATCCAGCGCATGATTTTGCGTGTGTCATCAAGCAAACCGGGCATCACAAGATGGCGTACGAGGACGCCGCGCAATGCCAGACCGTTCTCGTCCACTTTTAACTCCCCGACTTGCGCGTGCATCGCAGCGACCACGGCGCGCGCGGCATCTGCGTAGTCGCTGGCGACAAGATATTTTCGGCAATGCTCGGCGTCCCAAAGTTTAAAATCGGGCATATAGATGTCCACCAGTCCGTCCATCCATTCGATGCTTTCAAGGCTGTCGTAGGCGGAAGTGTTATAGACAAGCGGCAGACGCAAGCCGTGTTCGACTGCGATCACGAGGGCTTCGAGAATCTGCGGCACGACGTGCTCGGGCGTGACGAAGTTGATGTTGTGGCAGCCGATCCTCTGCAAATCGAGCATGATTTGCGCAAGCTCCGCCGCAGGTGCTTCTGCGCCTTCACCGAACTGGCTGGTCTCGAAATTTTGGCAAAAGACGCAGCGCAGATTGCACCAGCCGAAAAAGATCGTGCCCGAGCCGTTCCAGCCGCGCAGACAATCTTCTTCCCCGAAATGAGGAAACGCGCTGGCCACACGTGCGAGGCGACCGCTCTTGCAAACGCCAATTTTGTTGTTGAGGCGGTCGATCTCGCAATCGCGCGGGCAGACACGGCATGACCGGAGGGATTCGATCGCTTGCTGTGCGCGTTGTTGAAGGATGCCTGCGTCAAACGCGTGCACGTAAGCTGGAACAAAAGCTTTGCGTGACAACACAAATCGGCCGCCGCCGTTTAGCTCAGCCGGCATTGAGTAACCATTCACCCTGCGATCGAAAATGCGCATGCTCGCTTGCTTAGCTTAATCCCTCCAGCGCGAAGCGCCATCGCGCGCTGACGCATGAGTTGCGTTCTTGTGATAAGCTACTCCGCGAGCATGGCAGTCAAAACCGAGAAGGAGTTGAGCGAACCGTTGCGAGCCCTCTGGCTGAAGGCAGTCGCAGCGATCGAGCTGCGCAATTTCGGTTACGCAATTTCGCTCTTGCAGGAGATTCTCAAGCAGGAGCCACAGTTTCTCACCGGGCGTCAATTGCTGCGGCGCGCCGAGGTGACGAAAAGCAAATCGGCAAAAAGGAGTTTTTTCAACATCTCGACGGCACCGATCGCCGTGATGAAAGCACAGCGGGAAATTAAGAAGGATCCAAAGCGTGCGGTTGAGCTGCTGGAGAAGGTTCTGGAGGAGGAACCTTACAATCGCCAGGCAAATCTGGTTTTAAAGGAAGCGGCGCTTGCCGCCGGCTGGCCGGATGTCGGGGTGTTCGCGTTGCGGACGCTGCTCGAAGAGAAGCCCCGCGACGTCAAGGTGCTGCACGACCTTGGGCGCTTGTATCGCCAGCTTGGGGACCACGAAGAAGAGGTGGAAATTTATAATCAAATCACGGCGATAAATCCGCTAGACGCTGAAGCGCTCCGTCTGGGCAAAGACGCATCGGCCCATGCATCGATGAAGAGGGGCGGCTGGATACAGGCTGAAAGTTACCGAGACCTGATCAAGGACAAAGATGTAGCGATTTCATTGGAACAACAGAGCCGGATGAGATTGACCGGGGAATCGCTCGATCGACAGATTGCCGAAACGTATGCGCTGCACCAAGCGGAGCTGGCAAACGTCGATCTCGCGCGGCGGCTGGGCACACTGAACGAGCAGAAGGAAGATTTCCAGGCAGCGATTCGCTGGTACCAGTATGCTGCCGATCTGACCAAAGGCGCAGACGTCGGATTGGTTCGCAAGGCTTCGGATTTGAAAATCAAATGCCTCGAGCGAGAGATTGCTGCGCACGAGGAGTTTCTTTCCCCGCAGGCGGCAAATGAGTCGTCTGCGAAAAGCTCGGAGTTATTGAAGGCGCAGCGGGCACGGCAAAATCCACATGCGCGCCTGAAAGCGATGAATCTCCTCGGTTGCTGCTACGGCGAACTTGAGATGCTCGATCTTGCAGTCAAACAACTCGAGGAAGCTTCAAGCGAAATTTTGTCAATGGACGCGACAAAAAAGGAGATCGTGTACAATCTAGGCCTCGTTTATTCGCGGATGGGCGAACCGAAAAAATCGCTCGCCTGCATGAAGCAGATTTACGAAGTTGATTACGGCTACAGAGACGTGGCGAGACGCGTGGAGAACTCGTACGCGAAGAACGTGTCCGGACCCTGATTCTGTCGCACCTCTCCTCGGCTTTGCAGCGCAGGCGCGCCGCCACGAATTGATAGGGGAAATCGCAATTCGTTCGCGTCCAAGCAACCGGCTATTTCCGATTCTTAATTGCTGGGTATCCCGGCGTGTTTCAACCGTACAAGAACCATGAGAACTAAAATCACAGTTATTTCGCAGTTTTGTATTCTTCCTCTGATAATTGCGGCGTTCAGTTTGGCGGGAGTTGCGATCGCAGAAGACACACCCGCCGCCAAGGCCTCCTCGGTGACGCCAAAGGATAAGACTTTCATGAAGAAAGCCGCCAGGGGCGGAATGATGGAAGTCGCGATGGGAAGAATGGCTGAACAGAAGGGGCAAAGCGACGACGTAAAATCATTCGGCAAGCGGATGGTCACCGATCATGGCAAGGCCAACGACGAATTAAAAAAGATCGCCGCGCAAAAGAACGTAAAGTTACCAGCCAAAGAGCCAACCGTAAGCTGGAGCTCGGATAAAGCTTACATCGATATGATGGTGAAGGATCACGAAAAGGACCTGGCCGAGTTCAAGGAGGAAGCAAACAGTGGGAGCGATCCCGACGTGAAGAAGTTTGCGGAGGATACGGCCAAGGTGGTTGAGGAACATCTTGACCTTGCCAAGCAGACTCAAAGCAAGCTGAAATAAAGAAACGCCCGCTCCCCGACGCGGCACGCTTCGTAAAGCGTGCCGCATTTTGTGTACATACAGCTGTCCGACGGACGCCTAAACTGGTCGCAAAATGAACTGACCCTTAAAAGCGACTTGGCTTTCGCCGCCGCAAATTCAATCCTTTTGTTCGATGCGGAGGACCAAAATCATCTGCACGCTCGGCCCGGCGACAGAAAAGACAGACGTACTGCGACAGTTGATCCAGAAACGCGCTGATGTCCTCCGGCTCAACATGAGCCACGCCACTCATGAATGGGTCCGCGAGATTGTGCCGCGTATCCGCAGGCTCGCGCAGACCGCAGGCCGTCCGGTTGCAATTCTGCTCGATACGCAAGGCCCAGCCATTCGCACCGGCGACCTGAAAACTAATCTGCATCTGAAGCCCGGCGACATTTTGGAGTTCACTGTGCGCGGCGCAAAAAGCAAAGAGCAATTTTCCGTGGATGTGAATTACGCCGGATTCGTAAAGGACGTCTCGGTCGGCGACAAGGTTTTGGTCGACAACGGCTTGCTGAAAGTGGTCGTGCTGGACAAGGGAAAAGACCGGGTGCGCACGAAAGTGCTGACCCCTGCCATGCTCGGCTCCCGGCGTCACATTAATTTGCCCCGTGTTCACGTGAATCTGCCTCCGCTCACCAAAAAGGATATTGCAGATGTTGGGCTCGGTACGGAACTAGGCGTGGATTTTGTAGCGCTAAGTTTTGTACGGGAGAAAGGCGACATCGAACAACTGCGCCAACTCCTCTCCAGGAAAAAGAGCAAGGCGCAGATCGTCGCAAAGATTGAGGATCAACTGGCAGTACGATCAATCGACAAGATGATCGAAAGCGCTGACGTGATCATGATCGCGCGCGGCGACCTGGGAATCGAGTGTCCAATGGAAGAACTGCCAATTATTCAACGCCGAATTGTGAAGAAATGCATCCGCCTGGGTAAACCGGTTATAGTCGCAACGCAGTTGCTCGAATCGATGATCACAAATCGACTTCCTACTCGCGCGGAGGTCACCGACGTGGCAAACGCGGTTTTCGAACAAGCAGATGCTCTCATGCTGAGCGCTGAAACGACGCTCGGCCGCTATCCGATAGAATGCGTCGAGGTCCTAAACCGCGTGGCTATGCGAATCGAGCGCAGCGGAGGTGCAGGTTATGCGAAAGATGCGCTGCTGGAGAACATTCGACAAAAGACCGTTGCCTCGGCCGTCGCGCTGGCGAACTCGCTCGAAGATTCGAAACTAATCGTCTTTACACTGCACGGAAGGATGGCACGCTACGCGTCGAACCTACGGCCGCACCGCGCTCCGATCTTTGCGTTCACCCCAAGCGAACAAGTTTATCGGCAGCTCGCTCTTTATTGGGGAACGTTTCCCGTTCGCATCGATTTTACAGGAGATCCGGACCAGACGATTGCATCAGCAGAGAAATTTTTGCGCAGGAACAAACTGGCTACGCCAGGCAATCGCATGGTGATCGTCAGCGACGTCCGCATGGGTGGCGCGATGATCGATTCCATTCAGCTGCGGGTAGTAAAATAATTGTAGCCACCGCGCTCCGAGCGGCGCACCCCACGCGCGTTTAGCAGATCAGTGTCGCGCTTCCCAACGGGGGAAGCCGCTATAGCCTTACGCTTCGACCGGCAATTCGACATCCACCGGGCGCTCCTTCTTGCTGAGCGCACGGCGAAGTTTCGAAAGGGCGATATTCTGTAACTGTCGAATGCGCTCCCGCGTAACGCCGAATTTCTTGCCGACTTCCTCAAGCGTCTTTGGTTTGCCGCCGTCCAGGCCAAAGCGCTGGAAAATGATCTTCTTCTCGCGATCATCCAATACATCGAGCAAACCGCCGACTTCATTGCGGAGATTCTTATCGCGCAGTAATTCGAACGGCGTCTGTGCGTCCTCATCGCCGACGATTTCACCGAACTCAGTGGAATCATCATCGCTGATCGGCGCATCGAGTGAAGCTGGACGGATCGAGACGGTCTTTAGTTGCGAAACCTTTCCGCTCGCGATCCCGATCTCGTCACCGAGTTCGTCGTCCGTCGGTTCGCGGCCAAGTTCCTCGCTCATTTGCAGGGAAACCCGGCGCATTTTGGAGATCTTATCCACCAAATGCACGGGCAAACGGATTGTCTTGCTCTGATTAGCCAGCGCGCGCTTGATGGATTGCTTGATCCACCACGCGGCGTAGGTGCTAAGCTTTCCGCCTTTCGCGGGGTCAAAACGTTCCACCGCCTTCATCAGACCGATGTTGCCTTCGGAAATGAGGTCGAGAAGCGGCAGCCCGAGATTCGCATAGTCATGCGCAATCTTCACAACCAGACGCAAATTGGACCGGATCATCAGGGCTCGCGCCTCGCGATCGCCCTTCTTGATCTTCGCCGCCAAATCGATCTCCTGCTCCGGAGTCAGAAGCGGGATTTGCCCGATCTCTCGCAGGTAAATCTTAATTCCGGTATCGCTATCTTCAGCAGCCATATAACTCTTTTTCATCAAACTTTGGGGGGATTCGGACCGACAATGTCCCGTAAATAGTATTCGTCGATGCCTTGTCGATCACGCGTTGTAGCATCCGGGAAAGTATTTAACAAGGTTAAATATTCGAATCTGTGACAACCCGCGAGCGTGAGGTGTTCAATCTTTTTCGCAGCCCCCTCGGCGGCGGGTTTAACGGCGTCAGGGACTTGCGACGACAACAAGACAACTGGACTATAAGCCCGCAGTCCCGTAGTCGTGTAGTCCGTGGGTGGTCTTTCGGATGTTGAACGTTGAACAAAATCGCCGCGCCCGGAAATATTCGTCCGGCGAGATCATCCGCCGGGTGTTGTGGAGTCTCACGCGCCCGCTTTTTCGGTTCAGTCCTAGGCCCTGTTTCGGCTGGAGGCGATTTCTGCTTCGTTGTTTCGGAGCAAAGATTGGTCGTAGCGTTCATGTATATCCTTCAGCGACGGTTTATTTCCCGTGGAACCTCGAGGCCGGAGATGACAGCGCCGTTGGCGAGCATGCGCTTATTTATAATCTCGGCCGTGTGACGCTGGGGGCGCGGGTAACAATCTCGCATGGCGCGCATCTTTGCGCAGGAACACACGATCATACCAAGGCAGATTTTCCGTTGCTGCGTCCGCCAATTATGATCGGTTCTGACGCTTGGATTTGTGCCGATGCGTTCGTGGGGCCGGGCGTAACAATCGGTGAAGGGGCAATTGTTGGTGCAAGAGCGGTAGCGATGAAGGATGTAAGCCCCTGGAGAATTGTTATCGGAAACCCAGCGCGCGAAAGCAAAAGACGCGAAATCACTCAATGAGTGAGCAATCCGACGCGTTGGTGCCATTATCGGTGCTTGTGCCGGTTAAGAATGAAGCCGCAAACGTGCGGGACTGCCTTGCCAGCGTTTCGTTCGCGCAGGAAATCGTGGTAGTTGATTCGGGGAGCACAGATGGCACGCAAGCGGTTGCCGAGGCAGCTGGAGCCCGGATCGTTCAGTTCGTTTGGAGTGGAAAATTCCCGCGAAAGAAGAACTGGGCTTTGCAAAATGTTCGGTGGCAACACGAATGGGTGCTAATCCTGGATGCCGACGAACGCATCACACCTGCGCTTGAGCGAGAAATCACGCAAGCGATTCGCCGCACTGATGTCGATGGATTTTATCTGAATCGCCGCTTCTGGTTTCTTGGCGGGTGGATAAAACATTGTGGTTACTTTCCGAGTTGGAATCTGCGCCTGTTCCGGCATCGGCTGGGTCGATATGAACAGATCGAAATCGACGATGATATCGCGACCGGAGACAATGAGGTCCATGAACACATATTGCTCAATGGCCGGGCCGAGTACCTAGTTGCTCCGATGGAGCATTACGCGTTTCCCGATATTGCTACCTTCATCGAGAAGCATAACCGCTATTCGACCTGGGAAGCGGCGGCATGCGTGAAGCTACACGAACAAGCAGTTGGAACGACATTGCCCGCGACGCCGTTTGGAACAGCGGTAGAGCGCAAGCGATGGCTAAAGGGACTCGCGATGGGGGCTCCGTTCCGTCCGAGCTTGCGATTCTTTTACCATTACCTTTGGAAGCGAGGTTTTCGTGACGGCCACCGAGGATGGGTGCTCTGCCGGCTGCTCGCTTGGTACGAACGCATGATCGTGTTGAAGGAGCGCGAACTCAAAAACCGGCGTATTAACTCTACCGCGATTTCCTAGCGCTGTAGCTACCGGCCTGCGGTCGGTCGATCTCCCAGCTGCTTTCACACCTGCAGACAGCAATGTTGTTTAGCTGATGTTAGCTGCGCTCCTCCTGAGCAGCGACATTACATCCCTTCGACGAGGATCATGTTTGTCCTCGCCGTGCGGTGCCGCATTTTGCGCGGTTCACGATATTCTTCGCAATTGAGCCACTGTTTGGCGCGCTCGGCTGATTCGAATTGGAGCACCACGATGCGCTTCGGTTTCCAATCCCCTTCAAGCACTTCGGTCCTGCCACCGCGGACGATATATTTCCCGCCATATTTTTCCACGGTCGCGCTAGCGAGATTTTTGTATTCCTCGTAGCCGACCGGATCGAGAACGTCGATTTCAACGATGATATAAGCAGGCATTTCGAGAAATTGCGGATTGCGGATTTCTAGAGTGAGAATCAATGCCTGTTGTGGCTGCGGTCTTTTGCGGCTAGTTCCGGTATTTTCTTTCGACGTCGCAGTCGCAACCAGTTGTTCCAGGTCTTGCGTAAGCTGTCGCGCGGCGTCTGATATTTTTGGTTTAGCTCGTTGCTCTTTACAATCTGCGCAAGAATTCCTTTCACGGAAAAATCGTCGGTATTGACGATTGTATAGGCCGTTCCAACGGTGGCAGCATGATGCGCGTCGCTGGCCGCAGTCATGGGCAAACCGCGAATCTGTGCGTACTTAAAAGCATAGCGGTTGTAGCGGCGGAGCGTGGTCGCCGCGTTGAAAACCTCGAGCGCATCGATCGGTAGCGTTTCCAGCGTGGAAAAACGGATTCCGGCGCGGAACAAATCGTATGGATGTGGAGGAATGGCCAGACCGCCGCGTTCATGAATCATATCGCAGACTTCGCGCGCAGGTTTTCCTTTCAGGTAGGGCAGCTCCGCACCGATACAGAGAAGATGACCATCGGCGGTCGTGACCTCAACTCCGGGTAGAACAAGGAAATCACTGACTGGCATGCCATCCAGGCGCATCAAGCCCTTCTGGAGCAGGTAATTCACAGCATCGCAGGTGTTGTGATCAGTGATAGCGATTCCGTTCAAACCTTTGGCGCGCGCGGCCGCAATCAAATCTTCCGGACTGGAAATACCGTCTCCGGAAAAAAAAGAATGCGTGTGCAGGTCGATATTAAACGGCATGGCGAGGCTATGGCTATTGCTTTCCGAGTCGCTACACGAGCTCTTCCACAAGAATGCCTGCTCCGGCTTCGGGTTCCCTTTGAATGCGATTGAATTGGTGATCGTACAAGCGGCGATAGTAGCCAGATTTTTCGAGTAGCTCCGCGTGCGTTCCGATCTCCTTGATACGGCCGGAATCCATCACAATGATTTGATCGGCAGATAAAATTGTGGAGAGCCGATGGGCGATGGCGATTACCGTGCGTCCAGCAGCCAGCTTGGCGAGCGCCTTTTGAATTTCCTGTTCCGATTCCGAATCAAGCGATGATGTGGCTTCATCTAGTAACAAAATCGGCGCATTTTTAAGGATAGCGCGTGCAATGGCAAGGCGTTGCTGCTGCCCGCCGGAGAGCAGGCATCCCTTATCGCCAATAACTGTTTGGTAGTCCTTTGGCTGCGCCATGATGAAATCGTGGGCATAAGCGGCTTTGGCGGCCTCGTAAATTTCTTCCGGTGTAGCGTCCAGGCGGCCGAATTGGATATTGTTGAAAATGGTATCGTGAAACAGAAACGTTTCCTGAGTAACGAGCCCCATCTGTTCGCGCAGCGATTTTTGCGTGATGGAGCGCAGATCTTGCCCATCGATTTTCACCGCGCCTGAAGTTGGGTCGTAAAGGCGCAGGATCAGCGAAAGAATTGTGCTTTTACCCGCGCCACTGGCGCCGACCAGGGCGTGAGTTTTCCCCGGTTCGATTTGCAAGGTCAGATTGCTAATCGCGTCTGTAGTCCTGTTTGCGTAGCGGAATGTTACATTTTCAAAATCAATTCGACCCTCGGACGAACTCAGTGCAACAGCGTTTGGTGCATCCTGCACCGTGGATTGCGAATCCAGAATCGAGAAAATAGCGGTCGTAGCGGCGACGGATCGCTGCATCACGATATGGATCCTGCTAAGCGTCTTGATCGGATCGTACAGGATGAAAATCCCTGAGATTAGTCCAAAGAAGCGGCCGACGCTCAGATTCGCAGCGTAAACGTAAAGCAACGCCATTCCCACACCGATCGCCGCGATGATCTCGACCAGCGGTCCGACTGCTTCCATCGAGCGAATCATCCGCATCATCTGCGAAAACTGTAGTTGGTTGCTGCGTTTGAACTCCTTTTCCTGGAATCCTTCGCGCGCGAACGATTTGATGACGCGGATGCCGGCAAACGTCTCCTGCATCGTCACTACCATTTGGGCCATCCCTGCCTGCTCGTTTTGCACTGCTTTCTTGGCGCGACGGCCGTAAACGCGCAGGGGCAGCAAACACGTTGGAAAGAGGATCAGCGTCACAACAGTGAATTTCCAATCCATCAAAAGGAGCACAGTGATTGCACCAACGATGGTGATCGGTTGTTTAAAAACGTCGCTGCTAACGCTGGTCAAAGCCATCTGCATGACGCGGGTATCATTAGTGATGCGCGACATCAAAAATCCCGACCGCATTTTGTTAAAGAAGTCCATGGAATGGCGAACCATCTTGCTGAAAAGCTGGACGCGTATGTCGGAGACCACCCTGTTGCTCACCCACTGCATGCAATAGGTGCTTCCGTAGGAACACAGGCTGCGCACGGCCATGATGGCCGGGATGGCCAGACAGATGAGAACAATCGAATTGATCTTCGGGCCTGTGTCCAGAACGTGAAGATTCGAGCGCACCGCCATCGGATTGGGAGCGGCTCCGTGGAAGATTGTGCTGGTGACGCGGGCAATCGCTAATGGAAAAAGAGAATTGACTCCGCCGTAAGCAAGGCCCAGCGCCAGACCCAAAATGAAACGCGTCTTGTACGGCTTAAGGTAACCGTAGAGCCGCCGGTACGAACCGGAAGCTGTGCGTAACGTTTCCCAGACGGACTGCCTTTTCCTAGCCGGTTTTGCGCCGCTCATGAAGGTTGCGCCGCCGCACGAAGCAACAGCAGCGAATCCATAGCACCAATGACCGCTTCCGTCGAGATTTGACTCATCGCGAGTCGCGGTTGGACCGGTGAAAAGTCGGTGACTGGCGCCGCTGATTTTCCGTGTAAAACTACTGCTGGACTTTCCCTGGGGCGCCAATGAAATGGGTTGGTCGGCCCGAACAGAATCACTTGTGGCGTACGCATCGCGGCCGCCAGATGCACTGGAGCGGAATCGACCGTCACAAGAAGCCGTGCCTGGCCAATGAGCGCGGCCAGGGTGAGCAAATCTGTTTCTCCAGAGAGATCGATGATTTCTTGCTGCGTCCTGTTCTTAATTGCCGCGATATGCGTTTGCTCGTCCTGGGACTGCCCACTGGTCAGAACAAGATCGATACCGTCGTTTCGACCAAAGTACTCAATCACTTCCGCCCATCGCTCGGGTTCCCAAAGTTTCTCCTGCCGCGCTGAGCCAGGATGCAAAATGACGTAGGGCTTTGTCACTTTCCAATTACGCCGAAGCGCGTCGGCTTTTTCGTAGGCCATCTGTGGTAGGTCCAGATGCAGGGCAGAGAAAGCATGCCGGGCGCCGAGCGGTTCAAGTAAAGCCAGATTGTAGTCGATCGTGTGCATGTCCCGCATCCGAACACCGATAAAA
>WNFU01004250.1_pt1 | contig 24973 bp, 28 predicted proteins | sample 5400121 | NCBI WGS metagenome assembly WNFU01 (sample SAMN13153360, study PRJNA577476) | soil metagenome | isolation source: 100 cm soil or saprolite under grassland replicate 1 | place: USA:California | collected 2016-06-15
ACAACTTGTGCCGGAAACACGGCACGTTGAAGGGTAAGACACCAGCGCAAGCCGCTGGCTTGAGCGACCACTGTTGGACGCTCAGGGAATTGCTAACCTTCAATGCTGCAATTACTTCAAAGATCACGTAGGGAGTACCCTCCATCGGCGGAACTTATGAACAGGGACCGGAAAAATAGAAAGAACGCTGAGAAGATGGCCATAAGAGTCGAGCGAAGGATTTCCGATGAGGGTGACGGACATGAGAATAGAATTGCCGCCTCCTCAGTTAAATGCAAGGAAAATAAGGCTGGATGGAATTTTTACCAGGGACAACCATTTACACGATCGGTCACGGCCGGCATCCCCTGGCGTACTTCGTCGAACTACTGAAACGGTATCACATCGCCCTGGTGTGCGACGTGCGGAGCGTCGCCCGCTCGCGCTGGCCGCAATTCAACGGGGCCGTGCTGGCGGACGCGCTGCGCGAGCGCGGCATCGGCTATGAACATTTGCCGGAGTGCGGGGGTAAGGCGCCCGCGCCCCCGCCGGAGTTAGCCCGCGGACTGGATCGCATCATGGAGCTTGCCGAGGAAGGGCCACTGGTGTTGATGTGCTCAGAATCACAGCCCCTGACCAAACACGCCCGCCAGAAGCGCGCGAACTGCCACCGCGTCGGCATGCTCGCAACGCCACTGCGCGCTCGCGGGGCTCGCATCATTCATATCCTACCCGACGGAAGCTCAATCGAATTCGACGAATCGGCCGTGCCCTCTATTTGGTAACCGAGGGCTGGTAGGCGCGCTCGCGCCCCATTTTGCCCTTCTACCCGGTTCTATCTTGCCCCCTCGGTCTCACTCCCAGTAGCGCGTAGTACTTCTCTTTCGGTTCCCCGGTCCAACCGTTGATCCCGTGGCGCGGTAGCCACCAGGCATGTACGTAGACGGCCCCAAGCCCCAACGCGCTGATCAGTCCATACGCGACTCACCGCAGCCCCAGATACGAGAGCGCCGCCGTCAAGCCGACGACCAATCCCACCTTCAGTAACCGCAGCGCCTTCGGCTTGTGCTCCTCGAAATGACCGAACAAAATGTTCCCGACCGCAAAGACGCTCATCACGACTGCGATGTCAAACCAGACTGTTCGTGTGTTCCACATGGGTAGCTCCAAATCTCTTCGCCGTTGATCACACGGCCCTCTAAATGCCGTCCGTTGCTGGCCGCCCGGAGTTTCAGCGCCCCGTTGTAAGCCGGCGAGCGATGCCTGGCCCGCGCGCCCTCAGTGATTCACCAATCGCTTCGGCAGCGCCTCTGGCAGGTCGGCGAGCGCGTAGGCTAGAACGACCATGACGGCCGCGTTCTCCGCGAGTTCACGCGGATTGATCTTGTCGAAGGTGTCGGCGGGCGTGTGGTGATAATGGAAATAGCTCCGCTCGTCCTGGATGGGGGCGAACCCGGGGACCCCGGCGTTCTCGAGCGGCGAGACGTCCGAGCCCACCGAGTCGGGCGTGACTCGGATCACCCCTTCTAAAACGTCGGCGATCGGCCGCAGCATCGGCAGGGCTTCCGACATAACATGCGCAGAGAATCCGACCGGGTGGCCTGCGCCGAGGTCGCTCTCGATCGCGGCGATGTGGTCTGCCAGGTTCGCGGAATGGTTTTGAAAATAGGTCGCGCCGCCGCGGCCCCCGTTCTCCTCGTTCATCCAGGCGATGACGCGGATCGTGCGCTTCGGCTTGAGGTTCAGCCGCTTGCACAGGTTCGCGACCTCCATCGCCACCGCGACTCCCGCGGCGTCATCGATCGCGCCGGTCCCCAGATCCCATGAATCCAGGCGCCCCGAAACGATGACCACCTGGTCGGGAAACTCCGCGCCCTTGAGGTCCGCGATGACGTTAAAGCTCTCGGCGTCGGGCAGCGTCTGCGGCGTCAGGGTCAGACGCATTTTTACTTCTCCCTCGGCCGCGAGACGCGCGATCAGTTCGGCGTCTTCGTAGGTAACCGCGGCGGCGGGAATTCGCGGCTCGCCCTCGGCGTATCGCAAGGCCCCGGTGTGCGGCAGGCGATAGGCCCCGCTGCCCGCCGAACGATTCAAGGCCGCTACCGCGCCGAGGCGGGCCGCCGCTGACGCGCCGCCACCGCGATACGCCACCGCCCGGCCGTAGGCTTCGAGGCCCGCGCCCTGCGCCTCCAGCCGCTCGTCGAACTTCGCGTTGAAGAGGACGATCTTGCCCCGGACCTTACTTTCGCCGAGCGCGGCGAGTTCATTGAAGTTTTCTACCACGACCACCGGCGCGGTCAGCCCCTCGGGCCCGGTCGCGACGCTCCCACCCAGCGCCGTCAATACGATCTTTTGCGTCGTCCCCGGCGCCATCCCGGGGAACTCGGTCAGCGCGCCGGGCACTCTGACAGTCAAGAGTGATCACACAACAGCGATTTGTAGAAGCAGGTCATGACTTTTGCTTGTAAGGTGATCACCACAGCTCCCATTTCAGAGGGCAGAATTCGGCGATCCTGGCAAAATCACGTTTGTTTACCGTCAGCAACGTAATTCCCAGTCGTGACGCGCTCGCGCCGATAAGCGTGTCGTTAGTTAGCCGCCCCCGACCGATCTGTTCATACCCATACTTGGCGCCGATCCGCGCGAGCACATCTCCGGCCCTTGTCCAATCACCGAGGGCGGGGACGAGCAGCCGGCCGATCTTGTCAAAGTCACGCTCAAACCGCGCCAGTTTCTTCCGTCCTGCGGCGTCGGCGCCCGCGTATAGTTCCTCCAGCACGACGGCGCTCAGCCACAAAGGAGAACCGTGCTCCAGGTTACGAGTCCGCGTCTCCCGGTCATCGCCTCGGCGCAGTGAAGTGATGTAGACCGAAGTGTCAAACAGGACGGGTTTCATATGCCGGGCTGCTCTTCCAGCACTCCGTAGACGTCTCTGATTTGAACGCCGCTTTTGAGGAGTCGTTCGTGAGCCTGCCAGGCCGCTCGAACGCGTTCCCGTTCGGTAATCACTTCCTCAAGGGCGCGCTCAATGGTTTCCGTTTCCGTTTTCGTGCCGAGCAGCTTCTGGGCGCGCCGAATCTTTGCTTCATCCAGCACATAGTGTTTGTGCCTGCTTTTACTTTTGGCTCCAGCCATATACGCCTCTCTTTCGTGTTGAATCCCGTGTACATATTACCATCATTTATGTACACGGACAAATCATTTATCTGCAGCGGCTGCGTTCTCAATCCCGCAGTAGATGGCGATCCCCCAAAAAATGTCGGCAGTGCGCATTCGCTAACGATGGGTTGCCTGAAGGACAAACCAGAGGAAAGTGTATGTGTCCAGGGGTATTTTCATGACATGTACTCGGCAAAATCTTGAGGTCAATATCGGTCACCCCGGTGATCAGTTCGGCTAGATGGGCCTGCGCTTCTTCAACGGTGATCGTCTCATACATAGATCCCGGCTAAACGGTCGGTGTCGGCAAGTGATGGCGAGTTAATGAATTACGCCTGCGGGTGCGATGATGCTGGGCGTTTTCTGTTCTCCTTGGATGTTTACGCGGATGAGTCATCGGCAAACGGGCGCTTGCCGCACACCTACTATTTTCTCTATGCTAAAGGGCTTTGGAAATGAAGGCCCGGTTTCGCTACTTTTGTAAGTAAGGCCCAGGATTGATCGTGTAAGTAAAGCCCAGGATTGATCGCGCCGCAACCCGAAACTACAAAACCAATACAATCCAATGAACAACAAATTAATGAAAGACGATCCTGTGGAGGTCACGGATGAGAAGGCGGCTCTAAGGGAGAATTTGGTAAAGCACGTTCTGGATCAATTGCCGAACGCGCTGCAAGCCGCATTGCCGGCGCTCAACGCCTATCCGAACGATCCCGGAGTGTTGTTGCTGACGGTCACGGCGGCATTGATAGACAGGAAGCCTGATCAGGCGCTGCGATTTTTGCATCGCTTCACCAAGAACTGGCAATCGCTCGAGTATGAAGACCAATTATTGCGGGCCATTGCGCTGGCGCAGCAGGGGTATTGGCCCCAGGCGGCGATGATCGGGAAACAGATTGGCTGGCCGAATCTTTTCAGCGCGTTTATTCATTTGCCTGGAAGCTGGGCGCTGCGTGATTGGGCGCACGGATGGGTGCGCCAGATCGAGCGGTATGAGGACAGTAAGAAGAGGTCAGTCGCCGCTAAAAAAGGCTTGGAAAGGCGAAAGACCGAAGCCGCGAAATCGGAGCGCGCCGCCAAACCTCATCGCGAAGAGAAGGCGCGCGAACCTCAAGCCGAAGAGACGGTCCCGGCAGAAGCCGCGCCGGAGACAGCGCCGAGCGCTGAGCCTGAGCTCCCGGCGCTGCCGCGTTACCAGATTCGCATCCCGTTCTCGGTCGAATTCTCCGATTCGCTCGAATCGTCATTGGCCCTCCGCAGTTCTTCGGACGAGGCTGATCGCGAGGCGTTCCGCCTCCGTCATGAGCTGGCGCATCTCGGATTACTGCAAGGCTTCGACGAACTGCTATGCCTGCCCTCGCTGCGCGGCGTCGAGACATACTGGTATCAACTCGAAACCGTGCGCAAGGTGCTGAAGCAATTCCGGGGGCGCGTGCTGCTGGCCGATGAGGTCGGACTGGGCAAGACCATCGAGGCGGGAATGGTCTTGAAAGAGTATCTGCTGCGCGGGATGGCCGAACGCGTGTTGGTCCTGACGCCGGCGACGCTAGTCGGCCAGTGGCGCGAGGAGATGGCGACCAAGTTCGAGATCGAGTTTGCGACCAGCTACGATTCGCTGCTCAGAAACGATCCCGAAAAGTTCTGGTCGCAGCCGCGCGTCATCTCTTCAATCGCTATGGCGCGCCGCGCCGAACATCAGGAGATTCTGGCCAAACAGAATTACGACGTCGTGATCGTTGATGAGGCGCACCATCTGAAGAACCGCGCGACCGCGAACTGGATGACGGTCAACGCTCTCAACAAACGCTTTCTGCTGCTGCTCTCGGCGACGCCAGTGCAGAACTCACTTGTCGAGCTTTACAACCTGCTGACGCTTCTCAAGCCGGGAATCTTCAAAACTGAAAAGGAGTTTCGCGGCAGTTATATGACCAGCGGCAAACCGCGCACGCCGGCCAATAAAGATAAGATGCGCGACCTGATGCGCGACGTGATGATTCGCAACACGCGCTCGCTGGTCGACGTCAAACTGCCGCCACGGCATGCGACGACTCTGCGGGTAGACCCGTCCGGCGAGGAGCGCGCCTGTTATCTGGAACTGACCGGCCTTGTCGCTGAAGCGCACCGCAAAGCCACCACGCAACAGCGGATGGCGTTGCGTTACCTGCTCTCGGCCGCCGGCTCGACCGCTTCCACCGGGGCCGGCGCGATAGCGCGGCACATCGAATCGCGCAATGGCAATCGCGAATGGCGGAAGTTGCAGGAGCGTTACGCCGGCATCGCGCCGAGCAGCAAAGAGCAGGCGCTCGTCGAATTGCTGCGCCGGAATCCGGATGAAAAGAAGATGGTCTTCGTCCATCACCGAGAGACATTACATCGGTTGGCCGAACTAGTTAAGCGCGAAGGCGTCGCCTGCGAGCAGTTCGAGGGCGGGATGACGGGGCCGGAAAAGGACGTCGCTGTTCGGCGATTTCAGGATGAGGTCCCGCTGCTGATCTGCACCGAGTCTGGAGGCGAGGGGCGCAACCTCCAATTCTGCAACACACTGATCAATTTCGATCTGCCCTGGAACCCGATGACCATCGAGCAGCGCATCGGGCGCATCCACCGCATCGGCCAGACGCGTGACGTCTTTATTTTCAATCTGGCGGCGCGCGGCACGCTCGAAGAGCAGATGCTCAGGATACTCGACGAAAAGATCAATATGTTCGAGCTGGTCGTCGGTGAGATCGGCGAGATTCTGGGCGAGATGGAGGACGAGCAGGATTTCGCCGACCTGGTTTACGCCGCCTGGATCGAGACAACAGAAGCCGAACGAGGATCGGCGTTCGAACAATTAGGCGAGCGTCTGGTCGAGGCCAAACAACAGTACGAAGAGGTCAAGACCCTCGACGAAGAGTTGTTTGGAGAAGAGTTCGTAACAGGGTGAGGTGAGTATGGCGCGACAGGCGAAGAAAGTATCAGAGATTGGAGAGGTCAAAGCGGCGATCGTTCGTCATCAATGGGGCATGAGCGGCGACGAAAAAGTCACTCGCTACGTCGGCAAGTTCTTTGACCGCCAACGTATTGGTAAAAAGATTATGGCCAGGGTAGTTGGCAATCATGGGACGTATACAGTTTCACTCTCTGTAAAAGACGGGCGGGCGGACGGCGCTTGTAGCTGTTATGTTGGTCGTGGCGGCTGCCACCACTGCGTCGCGCTGGCGAAAACCTTTATGGACAATCCGGAAAGTTTCGTGGCTGTCGCCAGAAAAAGGCGAACGAACATTCGCACACTGGATGACCTGGCGAGCTATCTAAAAGGCGTAACATTGGCCAAGTTAATTGATCAGATGAAAGAGCGCGGCGTCACGCAAACAGCTTTCGCCGAAAGCATCGGAATGAATCTGCGACACCTGGCAGCGATCAAGTCGAGCGAAGCGCGTCATCGTTATTTTAATGAGCTGGGCGCGACAAAACTCGCCGTTCTTTGGGTGATTGAAAATGTCGAGGTCGATACCGCGTCCGGAACCAGGCAGAAAAAGAAGAAGTGATGTCACACGTTATGACTGAGTCATCAAACCGATTCCGCAATTTCGCCGCGCGGTTGCTAGAACACGAGGGCGCGCTGGTCGAGCCCCTCGAGCCGCAGGGGCTGGAAGCGATGTTGCCTGACAATCTGAAGCGGGCGATCGGCGCGCCGGAGTTTCTGCGACTGGGCTTCGCAGCGGAATTGCCCGCTGGCGCCGAACGGGCGAGTCTCGAATCGGACTGGCTCGAAAAATTCGGGCGATTGCTCGACGAGCGTGGGCGGCGTTTGAAGTTCGCAGCGAGCGCCGCAGTCCCGCCACTCGGTCACGTCGAACGCATAGTCGAGCGCAACGTCGTGCTGCAGAACGCTGTTTACCGTTTGTCGCGGGTCGAACAGGCATGGACGCGCTATTTGATCTTCATCTTCCGCTATACCGCGATCTCGGACGAGAAGCGCGAGGGGATCATCAGGTTCGGAATCAACCTGATCAACGGAAGCGCGATTGATCCTATGGTTGACCAACTGCTGGCCACGGCGATGGACGAAAACGCGACTGAGACCGTGACGAAACCGGCAGTCTCGCAACTTCCCGCCGACTGGACGGCGGAGCGGTTGAAGAAAGCGATCACGCGCGCCGCTCCGGTTCGCGTCCGCGCACAATTGAGCCAGTTCATCAACGGGATGCAGCGGCGACTGGATCGCGATCTGGAGCGCCTTCACGAATACTTCGGCGGATTGCGCGAAGAGTCGTGGCGCAAATTGAAGAGGCAGAAGGGCGACGCCGCGCGCGAACGCCTGCGAATAGAGGCCGCCGAACGCGAGTACCAGTCCAAAGTCGCCGACCTCAAACAGAAATACGACCTGCGCGTCAACGTCGAGCCGGTTCAGACGCTGGAATTGATCAGCCAGGTCCAACGGGTCACGCTCGCCATCAAGCGTCGCAAAGGCGAACGCAAGCTGGCGCTGGATTGGAACCCGATTGCCAGACAACTAGACCCGCCCCCCTGCGAATGGAGCCTCGTCGCCGATGGCTCGCGAGTGATCTGCGACGATCAATTGCACATCGTCAGCCCGGCGGGACACGCGCCCTGCCCGCAATGCGGCAAAGAGTATTGCCGGGTCTGTTCTCCGCGCCGTTGTCCGAAATGCGGCAGGGAAGAGAAGGAATCCGCCGCTTCAGGGAGCTGAAGTTCAATTCAAGCGTTGATGCGAATGTCCGGCGTTGTGAGCTGCTTTAGTTGCAAGGTCTTCACGCAGAAACTTGCCTCGACCGCTTCTTGCTCGAGCTTCCGATCGGTCTTCAACAAATGATCGATCAGTTCGACACAATCGATCAGCAGACTCTCGGCGCGAAGCTGCATCAATCCTTCGCGTTCGTTCGCGTTCAACGGTTGTGAGCGCCTGAGGTAGAGATCGCAGACGGCAACGTCCATCGCCAACGGCTCGACCTCGCCAAGGCTCTTGCGCAGATGCGCCAGAATGCGCAGCCCTCCCACATCCAGATCGCCCCAGTGGAAGAACGGAAGTTCAGGGCGCCCCGCGCGAATCTTGCTCAACATCCCGACCACGGCCGGGCCCGCAAACCCGCCGGTATAGATCGCCAGGATTGAAGCCGGCTTGGCGGTGATGAACTCGCTGAAGCTGGTCGAATTTTCCACGGTCACCACCGCGCTCCCGTCGCAACGATGCGCCGTCACATAGTTCAAAGTCGTCGCGGGGATCGCGACGCCGGCGACAAACGGCGTGAGATCAAATGTCTGATGATCGGATTGCAATATCAGCGGCCCCGCGATCGGCACATACTCCGGCGCGCGCTCGAGCCGATACGCCCGCAACAGCGCTCCGTCGTCGTCCCCGAAGACAGCGCTTTCGGGATCATGCCGCCGCAGCGCCCTGATCACTGCGCCACGCAAGTCTTCAAAACGTTTGCTGTCGCCGAACAACTGCACACTGAATTTGCGTTCGAGCGCCGGCTCACGCAATTGCGCCAGCGCGGCCAGCGCCGCGAGCAGGTCGCGGTTCCACCGCGCATCAGCCTCGGCGGGCGACAGCTTGAGCGGCGCGACCGAGGCGTGGTTATCGAGCCGATGCCGCGCCCATCCGAGAAAATCACTGTGCCAACCGGCCTGCGGCGCCTGCTCCGCCAATAACCGGCGCAAGCTCGCTTCCTGCTCGTTCAACGGCGCGCGACCGAGCAGCCGATAAACGGTCTCTGCGCCCTCCGCGATCAGATCGACTTTATCCAGCCAGTTGCCGTCTTCCCATTTGCGCCAATGCAAGCGCAGGCAACCCAGGTCTGCCAATCGTTGCAACGCTTCGTTCGCTTCGCGGCGCACCGCAAAATCCTGCGCGTGAAAATAATCGTGATGCCGGTCTTCGTTGAGCCTGACGCGCGCGACCTGGCGCCGACCCGGTTGCTCATACTGATCGAGCAGCGCATTGAGAATCGAGCGTGTCAGCCTCCCCAATTCACTCCGCATAGGCTTTGACTTCTTCGCCCCTCGCTTCCGCCGCGCCGATCGACTGGAGTCGCGCCGCATAATTTCGATAGGGTTCGATCAGGACGCTGTCGCCGACGGCCGTTAAGACCAGGCTCGTGCAGATCTTCGGGACCAGATATTCGCAGCGTTCGAGCGGCGTGGCCGTGATGACCTGCAAATTGAATTTTTGAAACAGGTCGAGCGTCGAACCAATGTGCTGTTGATCCATCTTGGAAAACGCCTCGTCGAAAGCCACCAGACGGATCGTCGGACGCCCGCTGAGATTCGTGCGAGCGGTTCTCCGATTCGACGTCAATCCCTCGCCGACGCGGTACAGCTGCAGAAACGAGGCCGCGATCGTCAAATAAAACGGCGTCTGCGTTTCGCCGCCCGAGGTGTGGCCCATGATCTTGCTGAGCTGCGAACGCTGCCCGTCGCTGTGCTGCACTTCGATGTCATAACTGAGATAACGGCGGTAATCCGTCAACCGCTCCAATTCCCGATCGCCAGAGGGTTCTGTCAATTGCCGGTAGAAATCATCGAAGGACTCTTTGTGCTGTTGATAGAAGGCGCTGTTGAAGAGCGGCTCCGAACCGAGCAACTCGGCGCCCATGATCAAATGATAATGCCCGCGCATTTCCTCGTTCGGCCGGTGAATAAAGCGGTAGCGTTTGCGATTGAACTCGAGGCCGTGCAGGGCGTCGTTGATGCGGTCGAGTTCCTGTTGGGCCATTCGGATATTTTCGCGCAATTGGTGCAGCACGTGTTCCCGCAATTGCTGGTCGGCGCGGCGCTGCTCTTCGGCAATCTGCTCTTGGTATTTCGGCAATTCGGTCGCGTTCAGACGCTGCTCCTCATTGAGATAACTGTCGCTCGCAGGATCGAACGCGGCGCCGGCGAACTGGTAAAGGGTGTTGTATCTGGTCGCCTCCTGGGTCAACTGCTGCTGTTCGTTGTTCGCCTGCGTATCAAAACCTTTGGCCCGGCTGGCCGCATTCGCAATTAGTTCGCCGAATCCGGAATCCCCTCCGGGCTGTTCATCGATCACTTTCAATCGCTCGTCGAGCAATTCTTCCGCCGGAATAATCGCCTTCGGATACCTGGCGCGGGTCTCATCGGCCTGCTGCCCGGCTTCGCCATACTCGCGCATCGCTGCGAGCTTCTGCTCGCCGAGCGATTGCAGCCTGATCTCCAGCTCGGTCAAATGCCGGCCGATCCGTTCCTTCGCCGCCTCTTCGGTCGCCACCAACAATTGCAGCCGGTCGACCTCTTCCTGCAACGCTGCAATCCCGCCTAAATCCAGCGATTGCAACTCAGATCTGATTTCATCCGCCAGTTTCCGTAAATCGCTTGCATCGAGCGGCGCGTCGAACCGTTGCCGCAGCTTGTCGAGTTCATACACGCGCCGCAGCGTCGTCACCTGCGCTTCGATCATCGTTGATTGCGGTTGCAGCTCGAGCAGGCGCTCACGGATGCTCTCCAACTCGCTCTCCAACGCTTCGATCTGCGAACGCTGCGCGCGCGATCCGATAAACCAAGGGCGATAGCTCTCCGGACGAATCGCCCGGACCGTCCACTCGCCATAGTAGACGACATTGGGGGTAACCGCGCGACGATGACTGCGCAACTGAGCGACTTCATCGCAGGTCATGATGTCGCCGAGGATCGAATCGATATAGGCGCGCAATCCGGCATCCGCGGTCTCGACCTGCAGCGCCAGCGAGCGAGGGCGCGCTTGACGCGCTTCGTTGCGGGCCCTTTCTAGATCGAGCAGGGCGGCTTCATAGAGTTGTTCGCGCGCGCGGGCTTCTTCGAGGATGCGCAGGGCCGCATCGAAATGCCTGGGCGGCGGGACGATCGTGAAGCGGCGCGCGCCCAGCATCGCTTCGACCGCATCCTGCCACCGCTCATCGGGAATCTCGAGCAGTTCGCAGAGCAACGGTGGGCGCGCGCCGATCAGCGGCGCCAGCAGATCCCGCATCCGTTCGACCTCACGCCGGTACGACGCCTTGCCGGTCCTCCGCAATGATTCGAGTTCCTCTTCGAGAATCTTGCCGCGCTTGAGCAGTTCCTCGCACTGATCATTGATTCTGACTTGGCGCCCCTTAACGCGATTGAACGCCGCTTCGAGCAGCGGCAACGTTTCGTCAATCAATCCTGGGAGTCGTTCCGGCGGCGGCTGGTCGTCGGTCAACGCGGCCGCCTCGGTGAGCAGATCGCGGAGCTTTTCGGCCTCAGCGGGTTCGAGCGCATTCGCTTCCAGCAGCGGTTGGAAGGCCCGCGCATCGCGCTGCAGATCGCCGCGCAAGGCCGTCCATCGCCGCTCGATCTCGCCGGCCTGTTGTTCGGCTTCGCGCAACTGCCTTTGCAGATCGTTCCGGCGGCGAACGACGTCGGACTGCTCCAATTGCATTCGCGCTTTGAAGAACGCATCCTGCGCGCCCTTCAGCGATGACTGAATCCTGCCGATTTCGCGTCGAGCCTCGGCGATCTGCTTCTCGGTCTCGAGCATGCGTTCGGTCAGGGCCTTGGCGCGTCGATCGAGTTCGACGACGCGCAGCAGGCAGACCAGCACCGTGTATTCCGCGTGCCGGTCGCGCAGCCGCCTGACTTCGGCCTGTCGTTCAATGATCTCGCGCAGCGCGCCGAGCTTCTCCTTCACTTCGTTGGAGGCTCGAGACAGTTGATCCAATCGCTCCTTGACTTGACGGAGCGTCTCCGTGTCCAGCCGCTTCTCCTGCAACAGCCAGCGTTCGACGAACTCACCGATGTTGCGGATCGGCTGGAAGGTCAAGGCGCGCAGGAACAGCTCGGGGAAGCGCGGATTCAATCCGCCGAGGCGATCGAGCATCTGTTCGAGGTACTCGTTGACATGATCGAAGCTGCGCGCGCCGCGCCGGTTCTTCAACAGTTGTTTCAGCTCGCGCCGCGCGAGTTCGCGCCCGTCGCGCAGAAACAGGCCCGGATCCAGGGCTTCGGCGAGGATGAAATACATTCGATCGCCGGAAGAGCCCTTGCCCTCTCCCGCCTCGATGCACGCGCCGACGGTCAGTTTCGCATCACGCACTCGATCCCAAAATTCGAGCGCCAGATAAGCCACGGTATTGCCGGGACGCAACCACCGATCCTCACCGATCTTGCCGCGCACATAGGTGTCGAGCGTTCGCTCGGAACGCTCCTGGCCCTGCTGCGCCGAGCTATTGAACCGAATCTTCTGCAAATCGGCGATCAGGACCACCTGCATCGCATCCAGCACCGATGATTTGCCCGTGCCGTTGTTGCCCGCCAGATAAAGGCTGTCCTCGACCTCGATCAACTTGTGATCGAAGCGATGCCAGTTGTGCAAAAAGATTCGGGTTAGTGAAATCATGATTCAACGCGGCGCTCATTCTTCTTTGCCGCGGTCATACTCCCGCAGCTTTTCCGCCAGCGCGGAAATTTCGCCCGCCGGAACGATCGCCTCGAGCGTCGGCAAAAGTTCGATCAAATTCTCGGTGTCGTTGACGCGCGGAGCGCCGCCGCCCGCCGCCCGGACCAGCTTCAGATCGTGCAAAGTCCGCAGCGCGTCTTCCAGGCTCACTTTCTTTCTCACGGTCTGACCGGGAAAGAATTCCGAGTAGCGTTGCGTGATGGCGCCGATCGCAACCACTGGGTAGCGCGTCAGCGTCACTTCGAGGCGCTCGCGTTTTTCGGCATAGATCAGGCGCAACAGCAACAGCCAGATCGTCGTGTCGCGGTTGAGTCGGCGGCGATGCGCGCCTTCGCTGTGCGTGACCTGAAAAATGCCCAAACGCTCGTCGTGGCGCAACTCCCATCCGGCCACGCCCAGGTAATCCCGGATCGAGGACGCGCGCCGCGCGATGAAATGGTAAATCCGCCGCTCGCTCTCTTCCTCACGCCAGATCAATCCGTCGGCCAGCAGCCGCCGAATCGCTTCGGCAAACTGCGCCTGCTCGTTCGGCGATAGCCGGTTGTATTCTTCGAGAAAAGCGGTCAGCGCCATAATGCTCGTTCATCCGGCCGGTTCCGGTTGCTCTACTTCAGACTTACGAATCACAAAATCTCTGAACCCGACCCCGTCGCGCTCAATCCACTCGGCATTTTCCGACTCTTCGACGCGGTACCCGAGCGAGCCGTCGCCGTAATTACGCAAATAGATCAGCAACGGCAGATCGTCGGGTCCTTCGATGTGGATCTCGCCGCCGCGCACTTCACCGCTGTGTCTCAACAGCTCCGCCGCGAATCGCCGTACGCGGTCGCGGCTGATCGCGCGGGCGAGCGAGCGCAAGGTCTGCCGGCGCGCCTCGGCAATCTCCTCGTCCGACAGTGACGGCGTGGCGACGCCTTCCGGAACGAAAGCAACCGCGGCGCGTTTGGGAGGGGCCAGCGACGACTCGTCGACCAACCCAAGTTCGAACGATGAAACCAGCCGCCGGTACTGCTCCGGCAGAGGTCGATTGGCCGCGCCGGTCTCATCGGTCAACAGATGCGAAAGGATCGAATGCAACTGCCCGCTGGTCGTGCTGCTCGCGGTCAGATGCAGTTCGACGGCGCGGACGGCCGAGCTGACGAATTGGCTATGGCGCGCATCGATCGTCTGCAGCCTTTGATCAAGCGCATCGAAGGCCTCGCTGATCTCGCGCATCTGTTCGAGCAGTCGCTGCGCGGCGCTTTCGACGCTCTCGGCTTCACCACCGGCGCGCAACCGGCTCGCCGCGGCCAAAAGCTTACCTTCCCGTTCGATCTTCGCCAACGCATCCAGGGCGCTCAAACGAAAGCGTGCGACGTGATCGGTCGTGCGCAATTGGTGATAGACGCGATCGACGATCTCCTGCCGGTAATTGGTGAAGAACTGCTCGAGGATTTGGCTCGCCTGCAATCGCTGTAATACTCCCTCGATGTGCGCGCCGATGTTGTGTTGCAACTCTTTCAGCCCGTTCATCAACCGCTGCATCTGACGATGCGCCTGAGGAATGCGAATATGCTCGTCGCCGTCCTTCAACGCCATCTGCAGCAGGTCGTGGATGCCGTAGATCATCCCGCGCAACGGCGGCGGCTCGTTGGCCGCAATCACCTCGAGGGTCTCGAGCAAGCGGAAAGCGTAATCAGGCAGGATGTACTGTTGTGAAAAATCGCTCTGTGTCTCGACGCGCAGCCAACCATGACGCGCCAGGGTACGCAACAACGCGCTACTGCGCGCTTGAATGCGCCCCGGCTCATCGGTGAACTCTTCGCCTTGGTCGTCCGTTTCTTCGAACTCGTCCTGGATCGCCGCAGCGGCATCCAGGACTTCCGGGTCGGAGAGGATTTCCATCACCAGGCTCAATGCCAGATCGCGCGAGAGGGGTTGTTGATGTCGCCTGGTTGCGTCAAAGAGGACAAAGAGCGCACGGGCGTACACCGGCGCGCCGGGCGCCGCCAACGGACGAAACAGATTGGGAGGAACAACCTTGAACAACTCCCGCATGCTGAAAAGTAGATCACGAAATGCGACTCATATGGAAGTTTTTTTCGAACCGTGGTTGCGGGGACCGGCCTGGGAAAATAAAAAGAGGCGAACAGGGGGGGCAGCGATCCCGCGGTTGTTTACTGGCGTAGGAGGCGGATGAGGGCTGCAGAAATTCTTAGCTTCAGAAACCAGCGTAAATTTTGTCAGGGTCATCAACAAAGCCGACCAACGGCAGATCGGCGCCGTAGGCCTCGGCGGCGTCAAAGACTTCGTCCGCGTTTGCGCCATGCGCAATCAATCGGTCGCCGTCGAGCGCCACCCATTGCCCTTTGTATTCATGCGCATGGTCGGCGATCCAATGCAAAGCGCGCATTGCGCCCTCAGGCATCGGCTTTGGAGAAAGGCGACGATCCATCGTATCCTCGTTCTGCTTGCCGTCTATCAAAGCAGACCTGTACCCAAATTGTGCCTGGAATAGATGACATCTTCGTGGCTGAAAAGACAAACCTGTGCGCCGGTGTCTACTTTGGCTGAAACGAGGATGTCGGTCGCTCCGTATGAAAGCATCACAGGGATGGTGATGCCGGATGGAGAGTCATCGTAGACGAATTCATCGGTAAAAGTCAGTTGTGTTGCCATCTTTCCATCTTTAAAGTCCCATGTAGATTTTAGCGGGATCCTCAACGAAAGTTACCATTGGCAGGTAGACGCCGGATGCTTGAGCGGCGGCCCATACCACACTATGGTCGCGGCCATGCGCAATCAATCGAGCGCCGTCAAGCGCGACCCATTCCCCGGCATATTCACGCGCGTGTTCAGCAATCCACTGCAAGGCGCGCATTGCGCCTTCGGGCATTGGCTTTGGGGGAACGCGATGATCAGGCGAAGCCTTGTCCCGCTTGTTCAGTTTATCGCCGAGCAGGTTGTGCAGCCGCCACTGTTCGGTGAAAGGCAGTTCCTCGATTTGTTTGAGAATGTTTCCAACAGTGATGTCCGACATAATTTTATTCTCCTCCTCTTAACCACATTATAGCGGAAATCACACTGCAGGCCTGTGCCCAAATTGTGCCTGAAATAGATGACAAAAGGCCGTAAACAATAGCTCATTATTCCCTCGGTTCGCCTAGCAGACAGACCAGCTCATTCCAGGCGCCAAGAACAGCCAGCACAACCCCGCCATCTTTCTTTCCGTAATTGTCCAATACTGGACAGCGATTTATCCCGAACAGGCCGATCATCGGAAAGTTCAATCAACACTCTAACTGGTCTTTCCGCAAGGTTGCGGTCACTTATCGGAAGATGTTCCGAGTCGCCTGACGAACACAAGAAAGCGGCTCGGAACGGAAAGATGACCATATGATTCAGAGCATGAGAAAGACAGGTTTAGGAATACTGGCGGTGATCCTGCCGGGCGGTGGTGTAGCTTATGTACGCGCGGCCGGGGCGCTGGAGAAATTCAAGATCTATAAAGATGGCGAAGGCGACGCTGACGAACAGATTGGCGTGAATATTGTCAAACGCGCATTGGAAGAGCCGTTGCGGCTGATCGCGCAGAACGCCGGTAGGGAAGGAGCGGTGATAGTCGAGCGTGTCCGGGCCGAAAAGAACGAGAACGTCGGCTTCAATGCGGTGACAGAAGAGTTCGAAGACCTGGTTAAGGCGGGCGTCATAGATCCGACCAAGGTCACGCGCACGGCGCTGCAGAACGCGGCGTCAATCGCGGGCTTGATGCTTATACTACAGAGGCAATGATTTCAGAGCTGCCTGAACTTGGTAAGGCTCAGGCGCTACCCGGCGGCGCCATGGGCTTTTAAGAGCTTCCCTGAATTGAAGCAGGAAGAGCATATTCCAAACGGACTGAAAATGTTGAAATCCGTTTATCCAGCGCATGAAGCTATCATTGATTTGGCTGAGGTGAACGATGACAGAAATTAACCTGGCGACACTTATCCGTGGCGTATGCCACGACGTAGGCAAAATGAAAGGTATTGAATTTCACCTTCCAGCCAGCTGGGGTATGCAAGTGCCTGGGAGATGGGAAGATGGAACAGAATCTGAACCTCCTGCTTTGTCTTCTGGACGTATCGCACTTTCCAGCATTAACCCCTGATGATCTTCTTCAGCAGACTGGTCTTCGCCTTCACGTCTACCCTTTCAGAAGTATTTTGGGCTGATAGAGAGATCTCTCGCAACGCGCCCAAACATCCTGATGCCGAGGCCTATGCTTATAAGGAGCAGCAGTGTGATAGCCAGGGAGGACCATGCCAGGCCGGGCTCCCCTAGAGTGTTCAAGCTGCGTCCGCCAATAACGAACAACATAAGTGGCCCGACTACCACCCCAATAACCATAATGAGAAATTTAAGGCTGTGGAGCCAGTCGCCGGAAGCCGCTTTGAGGCCTTGCAGGTTGTCTTGACTAAACATTGATAACTCCTTGGTAAGTGAGCTGTTGGTTTCAGATAGTCTGGAATATTCCAAAGGAGCTGAATGAAGAGTGAGCTAAGCTCGGTTCTCTCGAAGCATATACCTATCGGGAAGGAGCGATGTTCAATACTGGACAATTTTAAAAAGAAAGGTTGGGGTTTACCCCTTAACCCTTAACACCGACATCCGCACGGGCGCGACACTGCATTACACAGGGCTTGCGGCTGAAAAGTGGCGAGGCGCATAATGAAAGCAATAGGCGGCCTTAAGACTTATTATGCTGCATGACCAGGCCGCCGACGAACCGAGGAAAACGAAGCTCAAAGGGATGTAAGCAAGCCGGGCGTCACAAGAAGCGCCCGGCTTTTGTTGTCTGTGGCGTGGTCGGCAGGGAATGGCGCGTCCGATGGCCGGATTTCGCGCGCATTGCCGCCTAATTTGCGCGTTCTGTGAGTAGGCGCCAGAGAGGTATAGAGGTATGTGTTGAGGGTTTCAGGAGCGCTGTGGGTCGATTCTGCGCAAAGCACGCGTGAGCGCGATTTATTATAAGCAGGGGATTACAATGCGCCCAGAAAGGAGCGGCGATGGATCCGAACCTGATGAACCTAAAGCAACGGATGATCAAGACCTCGATTGAGTTTATCCGGGCGCAGCGCGTCTACTTGAAGGTCACCGCCCCTAATTCCAGGGCGTCGCAGACGGAATTAAAAGATGCCGCCGAAGAGTATCTCAAAGCAGCCGAGCCGTATGACGCCGCCCTCCAGGAGCTCCGCGAATATCTTCTCGGGGCGGAGCCGTCCGAAATGATAGCCGTGGAACTTGATCATACGGAACGATTCATCAATTCGCTCAACAAAGAGATAAAGGTGTGTTTAAAACGGATCGCTCGCCACGAGGAATAAATACAGATCTTCCGCCAAAAGATTCCGCCGGTGCGACACCCTGCCATCTCACCAACTTCGCACCAATCTCAACCCGCAGCACACCGCCGCGATAAGTCGAGCAGCCGCAAGTCTCCGCGCTGGAGGTTCGCACGGATCCGTCACGAAAGAATGTCAATCGCCTTGCGTCTGGCGTCAGTGAGCGCATGATAGATACAACTGGCTGGCCGAGATTCTGTAGTGAGCTGGAATAGGCCGCCGACGGGCCGAGGAAACGGAGCCCCGGTTACTGACCTCGAAAGCCGGGTGGGACGGGACAAGATCAAGCTCACCCGGCTTTGCTGTGTTGTGGGCGTGGTCGGCAGGGAATGGCGTGTGTGATGGCCGGATTTGCGGCGGAACCTGGGCAAATCCGGGCGATAGGCGCGAGGCTAAAACAGCGGGACGTGGCTGGACCAGAATGGAGCAGGAGCGCTGGTCCTTGGATTCAATGTCGTGGCCTTGGCAGTCTTGATCATCTTATTAAGATCGTGAATGGATGTCACTGGTGCGGATGCCGCTTTCAACGCAGAGAAAAACAGCGCAACCATATTCGTTGGGAGTACGGAATGATGAAGCGGCAGTCCGAGCGGCTATGATTAATGACCGGAGCATCGACCATAAGTAAGAATCGTTGCCATGGGTCTAGACCGCCTTATCAGGCGCGGTTGGATCAGGCGGCGGCCTTCACCGCCTTGGTCTCCGCCGCGGGAGTGGACGACTCAGATTTACCCTTTTTCGCTGAAGATCTCTTCCCTTTAGCAGGGGCCGGCCGGGCTTTCGCGGGATTGGCCTTTGACTGCGCCTTCTTAGCCGCTGTTTTTGGCTTTTGGGCTTTTACTTTCGCTTTTCTCTCTCTGGTCCAGCGCGCCTTTGCGGCGGCGCTGATTTTCGCCCTCGCCTCTGCCGAGAGCTTGCGCCGCTTTCGTGGCGCTGCTGTTTCCGCGGCTAGGCCTGCGGATCGCTGATCGATCAGCGCCGCCAGTTGTGTGCGTGTCTCCTGCAGTTCGGCAATCTGCTCGTCGAGTCCTGTGATGGCAAGGCGAAGTAACTCTGCCGGATCATCTCTTTTTGTTTTGAGCATTGACTAAAGCTCCAATAGCGCGTTGGTGGTGACTCTGGGGATCACTCCGTCGGGAATGACAATTGAGAGCGACATCGTCGGCGAGCGCCGCGATGATGAGACCCAAAGCGGGACGCGCAGCATTGTAAGGGGAGAAGTCCCTGAATCCCAATTGTAGACTGGTCTTCACGCCGCCGTCTCGGGGTTCCGGGGGAATTTTTGAGAAATGTTACGCTTCATCGCGACGAGCGCGCTCAGTCATTTCCGCCCCGTCCGGAGAGATTCGCCACCGCCGTCGCTAACTCGTCCGGGTCGACCGGCTTAGGGATGTGCGCCTGGTAGCCCGCCTCAAGCGCCCGCCGCACATCCTCGGCGCGGGCGTATGCCGTCAGCGCCAACGCCGGGATGAGTCCGCCGCGCTCCGGCTCACGCGCCCGTACCTTTCTCATCAGCTCGTAGCCGTCCTCGACCGGCATTCCGATGTCAGACACCAGCACATCGGGCTGCCATTCATCCAGTATCTGAAGCGCTTCGGCGGCGGAGGCGCAGTCCCTCACTTCAGCCTCATAACTTGTGAGTATCAGGCCTAGCAAATTGCGCGCATCCGGCTCGTCATCCACCAGGAGCACACGCAAGTCACGCAGGCGCCAGGGCGACGGGGCGTGGCTTTGCGGAATTTCGCCGGCGCCAGCCAGACGGTCGCGCGCGGCCTCACTCGACTCCTTGCTGGGGGCAGCCAGCGGAAGCGTCACGGTGAAGGTCGCGCCATGCCCCCTTCCGCCTCCGAGAAGAAACAGCGCAAACGATCCGGCGAGACATCCTCCGCGATGTTCTTCGAATAGAGGCCGGCGCGCGCCTTCTCGATGCCCTTCTGGTTGAGGTCGGTGGCGAAAACCTGGACGGGTATGTGGTCGGAGCGTTCGCCCGCGAATTCCGCGCAATGCTCGACGATCCGGGGAAAGATTTTCTCCTTCAAGACCTCGAAGGTTTCGGGGTCGCGGAAGAAACTGGTCACGTTGATCAGGATGTCCTGATACAGGTTCTCCACTTCCGCCGGGTTATCGCGCAAATACTTCGCGTACTCATCCAGCCCGTCCAGCTTGTTCAGAATCATGCATCGCCTGATGCGGCGCCGCAGCGTGTTGGTCTTGTACAGACTGAAGTCGACGCCCGTCGCCCGTCGCAGCAGCGCCAGGATTTTATTGAAGCCGTTCTTGTCCGCGAGTTGCGCCGTCTCTTCCGCGCCGGGTTCGGCGATTTCGGCGGGGGCGACGTAAGGATGGCGGCTGATGCGCGCGAGTTCTTCGGCGATCCCTTCGGGCGTGAGCGTGAAGTCCACGCACCCGGCGGCGACGGCGCTGCGAGGCATGCTGTCATACTTGGCGGATTTCGGTTCCTGCGCTAAGGTGATCCCGCCCTCGGCCTTAACCGCTTCCAGCCCCAGCGTGCCGTCGGTGGCCGCGCCCGAGAGGATGACGCCGATGGCGCGTGTGCCCTGGTCTTCCGCCAAAGTCTGCAGGAAAGCGTCTATCGGATGGCGCAGCACGCGCCCCTCCTCGCGGGGCCGTAGTCGCAGCGCGCCTCGCATGTGGCGCGCTCTGCTTTTTGCTCATTTTTGCTCCCTCATTTTTTCACGGTCCTGTGCCAATGATGGATCGATGATGGCCAATGTTGAATAGGCTGCGGCGGCGTAGGCCGGCGTGTGGGTTCGATTTTTCAGGAGAAGACGAAATAAGTGAGCTGACAGAAGAGACCAGCTACGAAAAGGGGGCGTAGAGCAGGGAATTATCGCGAGGCCCACAAACATGCGTGGCCGCGTTAGGCGATCTGAGCCAGGTAATCAGTGAGCTTCTTTTCCTTGATAACGAGGAAGTGATTTTCGTTCGTCTCAATCAGCCCAAGGTTCCGAAACCGCTGCATAAACATGCTGATCCTGGGCCTTGTGGTACCGACCATCTCCGATAATTCTTCATGCGAAATCTTCAGTTCGATGCGTATGCTCCGCGGGTCTTTCTTGCCGAGTTTACGCGCCAGTTGCAACAGCGTCTTGCCCAGCCGCTGTTCGCTGTCGACCGTCACCAGGTTGGCGATGACCTGCTGTTGGTCGGCGATCCGCACGGCCAGGTACTGCACGAAGCCCGCAAACAGCGCGTCGCTGCCTAAACGCGCAAAGAACTTGGGACAAGGGATTTGTTTTAAGGTCGTCTCTTCCATGGCGGTCGCTGTTTCTGGCCGTGAACCTAACCCGGACAGGCACAACTCGCCGAAAATATCTCCCGCGGCGTGGATGGCCAAGAGGCACTCTCTCCCTTCGGGCGAGAGCATGAGTAGTTTGACCTGCCCGCTCTCGATGAAGTAGACCATCTCATCACGGTCTCCACACGTGTAAACGTTATCGTGTTTCGCAATCGTGATGGCGCGCGAATTGAGGGTCTCCAGCCGCAGCGACTCACGCATTTGTTGTTTGAACAGGTCAGCTTGAGGGCGTTCTTGAATCATGCTCGTGTTTCCTTTCGATGCCCATGGTGATGAAAGCGGCGGCTTGCTTCCTCCCACGACGTTGTTTTGCGCGCCTCCATTCACACGCGCGCTCAGTCCGCGCCGGCGCCGACTCCCCCTGGCCCCGGCGATCAAACATCTGATGGTTTGCCTCAACTCCTGCAATTCGCACGGCTTGGCTAGATAGGCTTGCGCGCCGGCGCTCATTCCTCGCCGACGGTCGGCCGGGGAGGCATCGGCCGAGCAAAAAATGATGGGAGTGTTCGAATGCTCGCGCAAGCGGTTCATCGCCTTTTGAATGCGCCTCCGCATGGTAAAAAGCGTGGCGCCCGGATTGAGTGAGATAACGTAGGAGCGTACCGGCGTGTACATGTAGTTGACTATACAAGACGACTTTAGCCATAACGACACGTAACGACCAAAGTCGTCACTACGTGGTGTGCTTTCATTCTTTCAGGGCGTCGCAACGCGACGTGAGCGACTCTTCCGAAAATGTAGGGCAATCTGTCATTGCGTTGTCAATGACGACATGAACGGCTACTCCGATTGAACGAAGCCATTGAGCGCCTGCGACAAGAACTCTTGTCGCAGGCGCTCGATGGCTCGCGCTTCCGGCTTTGTTATGACCAGTCTGACCTCAGGCCGTTGCCTTCGAATACCTTTCGGCGTTCTCGGCTTGATCAGCAGATTCGGGAGGAGCGGCGCCTTGCTGCGCCTCCGCCATCGCCTGCTGTTCGCGACGGTGTTTCCCCTCAAACTCCTGCCGCAGTTTGCGTTGAGCCCCGGGATGCGGCGTCACTACCTCACCATTCGCCTGTGTCAACGCTTCTGACAATTCGCTTTCGTGAACCGCCCGGGTCGATGTTCTCTTCCGGCCCGGGTGGCGGCCTTTAACGAAGCTGATCCGTTGATTGCAAATTCTGCATTCCATTTTTTTACCGCAGGGGAGGAGACAAAACACGTGCAGGGAGACGCTTATCCGACGCTGATCTGTTCTAGTATCGAAGACCTGGCAGCAGGCTTCGGCTCCGGCGCCTCTTCGGCGAGCGAGAGGCATAGCACATCCATTCTCAGCCCGTCAGAGAGCTTCTGCAGAAGGACTTCCTGGCCGTTGTGGAAGCGGATAGCGTCACGGTATCTGAATGGTTCGGCCGTCAATTGGACGAACGTCACGTCCTCGCGCGGGCCTACTCCGAACTGCATCTGCATGGGCGCCGGAATCCCATCCACATGCAAACGCGCGCCCGGAGGAATGCAGACCGCCGGAAGCGCTCTCTTCATATCGTCGTTTATCCATCTCCTTTGATTTTCAAACCAGCATTTGAATCTCGCCCAGATTCCCGCGCCCGCCGGGGCCGGCGCCGGTTTTTCGAGATTCCTCAGATCGGTTACTGAAGCCAGCCCTTTCGAGCCGGTGTGAAACCTGTGAATGAACAACTGCTCACCTTCATTGGCGAGCCGGTTCTTGATGCCATACAAAGAGTAATCGCACATATGTTTTACCTCCCAGGGAAAGTGATAGACACAATTGAACGGAAAGAATCGGTTGAAAAACCTCTCGGTCCTCCTCCTCCTTGAAATCTCTACGCGGCAGCTAGGCTTGTGTCTAAAAAGGTGGGTTTATTATTTGATGCCTGTGCGTAATTCCTGGCCTTTATTTATAGGGGTTTTGTCGCCTGATAGCGATTTCGTGACGCTTAATTTTTACGTGTCTGGTAAAAATCTCAAAAAAGCCCAGAATTTCGAGGCTTTTCGTTTTCGGAATTATGCACACTCTTCTATTATTTGACCACAGTCTTGAGTTACAAGAAAAAGTATAGTGCGCGCCAATGTCTCTGTATGTGCGTCAACGCGCTTATAGCTTAACTATTTTTGATGGGGGGTCGGAGACTTTCGTGGGCCCCTCCGAATGGGGATAGTCACCGAGAGTGGCTTGCCAGAACGCCAATGGCCGTGAGCGCCTGCCCTAGGATTCTATATGTGCGCAAGCTCACATAGGAGTTATACTTTGTCGCGTCGCATTCTGGCATGAATCAATCATCACGCGTAGGTTTTCCGGAAGGGGCATTCTCCAACGTTGAGGCAAGCTCAGGTTCGATAAACTTAGTGGTGAGGTAATCGATCTCATAAAAAGATACAAGACCGATATAGAAAACTGCGTGAGTCGTCCTATGAAATGTTTGACCAATTCGTCAGGGACTTCTGGAACGAGACCTACGACCATTTCGCGGAGACTGACAAGCGCTTGGCCGAACTTGCCAGCGCGCAGGAGAAGACCGACGAGCAAATCAAGGCGCTGACCCTGTCGCAAGCGCGCACAGATAAGCAAATCCGCCATCTGCTCGAGCGCAACTGCAAGCCGAAGGTCACAAAGACGAAGCCCGCCGCGAAGAAGGCATCGAAGAAGGGAGGCGCGAGATGATGAGGCAGTTGACTCAGGGAGAGGTGGAATACCTTAAAAAACTTCTTTTGGCTCACAGCAATATGGGAAAAGTGATCGCCGATCTTATGGTTGCAATGGCGTCCGACTCAGAGCCGGATGTGGCGAAGTCCCACAAACAATTGCTAGAGGTGTCCACATACATCAAGCTCGCGGTCGATCCCGACTACAGCCTCATCTACGAGAGCAAGCCCGGCCCAAAGAAGGGCCGCAAAACGTCGAAGAAAGGCTCATCAAAATGACCGACGAAAACGCCGACACCGCAGACCTGACGATGAATGAGAAGCTCGACCGGATACTCGCCGAGTTGTCCGACATGAACGAAGATACCAGAGACGTAGTGATGAGGCTGGACAGAATCGAGTCTCGGCTTGAAGCGTTGGCGATGGACGTTGCGGACGTTCGCGCGGCTAGCCGAAGCGCAGGAGGCGACCGACGAACAGATACGGCTGTTGATTGACCGCAACGGATCGAACCGGAGGGACTGAGCAACTATGAGCGCGGCAGCTAAGCAGTTTTACTTCGTGGAGCCGAGCGCCATTGACCGCTATCGCAAACGCAGCGCCGGGCACTGGGCCTGTGTCAAATGCCACGAGTCGGCGGCGACCGAACACAAAAATCCCCGGTGCCCTCGGTGCAGCGATCGGAGCGATTGCGGGCAAGATTGCACGCTAAGCCGAGTCTTCTGCCGTAAATGCGGCGCGTCCGAGGATAAATGAGCAGGGCAACCATCAAAGCAACATTCATTCTGTTCGCGCTGTGCCTATCGGCCACTGCGCAGCAGCAAACCATCACCGGCAAAGTGGTCGGCGTGAGCGACGGCGATACGATCACGGTGTTGGATGAACACAAGCGCCAGCACAAGATCAGGCACGATGGGATAGACGCGCCGGAGAGCAACCAGGATTTCGGTGCCCGCGCGAAGCAGAGTCCTTCGGATTTAGTATTTGGCAAGACGGTGACGGTGACCAGCGCGAAGCGCGATCGTGATGGCCGGATCGTCGGCCAGGTGTTGTGCGACGGCAAGAGCGCCAACATTGAGCAGTTATAAG
>WNFU01005550.1_pt1 | contig 24966 bp, 21 predicted proteins | sample 5400121 | NCBI WGS metagenome assembly WNFU01 (sample SAMN13153360, study PRJNA577476) | soil metagenome | isolation source: 100 cm soil or saprolite under grassland replicate 1 | place: USA:California | collected 2016-06-15
GCGGCTCATCCCAGCGGCGTCTCGTCCAGGTGCTCGCAGAGCTCCCCGATCGACTCGAACACCTCGACCGCTCCGGCGTCGCGGAGCTCCGTCGCCGAGAAGCCGCCGGTCAGGATCGCCACGGCCGGCACGCCGGCCCTGGCGGCGGCCTCGCAATCGAAGGTGGAGTCGCCGACCAGCACCGCCTCGCCGCCGCCGACCTTGGCGACGGCGGTCACCACCAGGTCGGGCTGGAGCTTGGTGGCGTCCACGTCCGCCGAGCTGGTCCAGGCGTGGGCGAGCCCGCGAGCCTCCAGCAGGTCCAGGTAGTAGTCGACCTCGTCGCGCTTGGCCGAGCTGGCCAGCACCAGCCGATGCCCACGCTCGCGCAGCACGGTCATGAGCCTGCGGGCGTCCGCGAACGGCCGCACCTCGCCGATCAGGTCGGCGTACAGCGCGGTCTCGGCCGCCCGGATGCTGTCGCCCTGGCGCTCCTCGACCCGCCTGCCGGCGACCGCGGCCACGAGCTGGTCGCCGCCCATGCCGATGTGGCGGTGGATGCGCCACACCGGCATGGTCAGGCCGTGCTCGCGGAACGCCCGGTACCAGGCGATGGCGTGCTGGTAGTTGGTGTCGACCAGCGTGCCGTCGACGTCCAGGACCGCGACCGGTGGCGCCATCGCCCGGACCGGCTCAGACCTGGTTCTGGTCGTTGAACATCTCGGAGACGCTGGCGTCCTCGAACACCGCGCGGATCGCGTCGGCGAGGATGCCGGCGATCGACAGCACCACGACCTTGTCGATGTGCTTGTCCTCGGGGAGCGGGAGGGTGTTGGTGACCACGATCTCACCGATCGGGGCGTTCTTCAGCCGGTCGATGGCGGGGCCGGAGAAGATGCCGTGGGTGGCGGCGGCGGTCACGCGGTCGGCGCCGGCGCTCATCAGCACCTCGGCGCCCTGCACGATGGTGCCGGCGGTGTCGATGATGTCGTCGATCATCACGCAGTGCATGCCGGCGACCTCGCCGACGACCTCGCGGACCTCGACCTTGTGGGCCTCGTGGCGGCTGCGCCGCTTGTGCAGGAACGCCAGCGGGGCGCCGAGCGCGCCGGCGAGCTTCTCGGCCGTCTTGACCCGGCCGGCGTCCGGGGCGACGACCACCAGCTCGCGCTCGTGGTGCTCGCGGACGTAGTCGGCCAGCAGCGGCCAGCCGGCCAGGTGGTCGACCGGCCCGTCGAAGAACCCCTGGACCTGGCCGGAGTGCAGGTCCACGGTGATGATCCGGTCGGCGCCAGCGACCCGGAACATGTCGGCGACCAGCTTGGCGGTGATCGGCTCCCGCCCGCGGCCCTTCTTGTCCTGGCGGGAGTAGCCGTAGTACGGCATCACCGCGCTGATCCGCTTGGCCGACGCCCGCTTGAGGGCGTCGATCATGATGAGGTGCTCCATGATGCGGTCGTTCACCGGCGACGAGTGCGTCTGGATCACGAACGCGTCGGTGCCGCGCACGCTCTCCCCGAAGCGGGCGTAGGTCTCGCCGTTGGCGAAGTCGCGGATGTCCACCGAGCCGCACTCGATCCCGAGGTGGCGAGCCACCTCGCCACCAAGCTCGCGGCTGGCCCGGCCCGAGAACAGCATCAGGTGCCTGCGCCCAAGCGCCTCGACCATCTTGGGCGTCACACCGTTGCTCACCGTCGCCTCCCCGTCACTGCTCGGTCTCCTGCTGCCGGCGGCGCCGCCGGCGCCTTGCGGCCCAACCCTGGATCGTCCGCTGCTCGGAGCGCTCGATGGCAAGGGCGTCGGGAGGGACGTCCTTGGTGATCGTCGAACCGGCGGCCGTCTGAGCCCCGTCACCGACCGTCAGGGGGGCAACCAGCATGGTATCCGATCCGATGAAGGCGCCGTCGCCGACGCTGGTGCGGTGCTTCTCGACCCCGTCGTAGTTCACGAACACGGTGCCGGCGCCGACGTTCACCCGGGCGCCGATGTCGGCGTCGCCCACGTAGCTGAGATGCGGCACCTTCGATCCCTCGCCGACCCGGGACTGCTTGACCTCCACGAAGGTGCCGACCTTGCTGTCCGGCCCCAGGTCGGCGCCCGGGCGCAGGTAGGCGAACGGGCCGACCACCGCGCCGCGGCCGATGTGGGCCTGGACGGCGAGGCTCTGGGTGACGCTGGCCTCGTCGTCGACCGTGCAGCCGACCAGCCGCACGTTCGGGCCGATGCCGCAACGGGCGCCGACCCGGGTGCCGGCCTCCAGGAAGGTGAGCGGCTCCAGCACCGTGTCGACGCCCACCTCGACGTCGACGTCGACGAAGGTGGTGGCCGGGTCCACGACGGACACCCCGCCGCCCATGAGCCGTTCGAGCAGCCGCCGCCGCAGCACGGCCGCGGCCGCCGCCAGCTCGGCCCGGTCGTTCACGCCGCTGGCCTCCTCCTCCGGCCCGCGGACGCCGGCCACCAGGCCGCCGCCGCGCCGCACCACCGGCACCAGGTCGGGCAGGTAGCGCTCGCCCTGGTCGTTGTCGCCACGGAGCTCGGCGAGGCCGTCCAGCACCCGCCGCTCGAACACGTAGAAGCCGGCGTTGACCTCGCGGACGGCGAGCTGGTCGGGGGTGGCGTCGCGGTGCTCGACCACCCCGGTGATCGCGCCGTCGGCGTCCCGCAGGACCCTGCCGTAGCCGCTCGGGTCGTCCGGCTGGCAGGTCAGGATGGTGGCGGCGGCCTGCGCCGAGCGGTGGCCTTCGAGCAGGCGCTCGAGCAGGGCGGTGGTGACCAGCGGGGTGTCGCCGTAGAGGACCAGCACCTGGCCGCCGCGCGGGAGCAGGGGCAGGGCGGTGGCGAGCGCGTCACCGGTACCGCGCGGCTCCGGCTGGACCGCGAGCTCCAGCGGGCCGACGTCGAAGCGCTCGGCGGCGGCGGTGACCTCCTCGGCGCCGACGCCCACCACCACCACGGTCCGGTCGGCCTTCAGGGGGGCGGTGGCGGCGAGCACGTGCCACAGCAACGGCCGGCCGGCCAGGGGATGCAGCGGCTTCGGCAGCGCCGAGCGGAAGCGCTTGCCCTCCCCCGCCGCCAGGACCACCACGCTGAGACTCATCCGCCGAGCTCCCCCATCCGCTGTCGTCTGGGCCGGTGGGCTGGCGGGCAAGGATTCGAACCTTGACCTGACGGCTCCAAAGGCCGCCGTGCTGCCATTACACCACCCGCCAGGGTCGTTCCCGCTCCAGGCTACCCGAACGTCACCCCCGGGACCGGTCCGCGGGTGACCTCGACCCGGGCGAACGCCGCCCTGGCGGCCCTGGCGACCAGGGTGGCGTGCTCCTCGTCGCGGCACAGGCCGAGCATCGTCGGGCCGCTGCCGCTCATCACCGCGCCGAGCGCGCCCGCCTCGACCAGCCGCTGCTTGGCCTTTGGCAGTCCCGGCAGCAGGTCGAAGGCGGCGGGCTCGAGGTCGTTGTGGAGGGTCGCCGCCAGCAGCTCGGGGTCGCCCGCCGCCAGCGCCTCCAGCAACTCGGTCGGCCAGCGGCCCTCGAGCGGGGCGGCCAGCTCCAGCTCGTCGAAGTGGTCGTAGACGTGCTGGGTTGTCAGGTGCTCGTGGTCGATGCCCACCACCCACCAGGTCGTCCCGGCGCTGGGCACCTCGCGGACCTTCTCGCCGCGCCCGGTCGCCACCCCGGTGCCACCGCCGATGCAGAACGGCACGTCGGAGCCGACCTCGGCGGCCATCGTCTGGAGGTTCACGGCCGGCAGGTGCAGCCCCCACAACCGGTCGAGGGCGATCAGGGCGGCGGCCCCGTCGGCGCTGCCGCCGCCGAGCCCGGCGGAGATCGGGATCCCCTTGCGCAGGCGGAAGCGCGCGCCGGGCAGGTCGCGCGAGCGGCGGGCAAGCTCGCGGGCGGCCACCAGCACCAGGTTGGTCTCGTCGGGCGGCAGCCCCCCGCCCTCGACCTCCAGGCCGAGCCCCTCCGGGACCACCTCGACCTCCAGCTCGTCCCAGATGGCGATGGACTGCAGGACCGAGACGACCTCGTGGTGACGGCCGTCGTCGTGCAGCGGCCCGACGTACAGGCCGAGGTTGACCTTGGCGGCGGCGCGCGCGCGCAGCCCCGCCGATCGGCGCTCGCCCTGCGGGCGTTGCTGGCTGGCCACCGCGTCCCTCCCCGACGTCGACGCCGCGAGCAACACCAAGGCGGCCCTGCTCAGGCTCGGGCATGGTAGCTGCGGCCGGCGATCGGTTCAAAATGGACTGTTGACCTGGCGGGCGAGGGCGGCGAGCTGGTCGACGCCGAGCACCTCGGCCCGCTGGCCGAGGTCGACGCCGGCGGCCCGCCCGAGGGCCTCGACCCCGCCGGCGTCCAGGCCGAGACCGCGAAGGGTGTTGCGGAGGGTCTTGCGCCGTTGCGCGAACGCGGCGTCGATCACCCGCGCGACCTCCGGGTAGCCGAGCCCCCGGATGGCCGGGTGCTCGCGGCGGTCCAGCCGGATCAGCACCGAGTCGACGTGCGGCTCGGGCACGAACACGTGCCGGCTCACCGGGGCGAGCACGCGGGCCTCGGCGAGGGCGGCCACCTTGGCGCTGGCGGCGCCGTAGGCGGCCGTGCCGGGCCCGGCCGCCAGCCGCTCGCCCACCTCCCGCTGGACCATGACGGTGAGGTGCGCGATCCGCGACGTGCCGGCCAGCACCCGCAGGACCAGGGTGGCGGCGATGTTGTACGGGAGGTTGGCGACCATCGCCTCGGCGGTCGGGGCGAGCGCGCCGAGGTCGACCCGGAGCGCGTCCGCGACCTCGACCCGCACCAGCGGGTCGTCGCCGAGGGCCTCGGCGAGGGCCGGCAGCAGGCGGGCGTCGGCCTCGACCGCCACCACCTCGGCACCCGCCTCGCGCAGGGCGAGGGTGAGGCTGCCGAGCCCCGGCCCGACCTCGACGACGGCCTGTCCCGGCCGCACCCCGGCGAGCCGGACGACCTTGCGGGCGGTGTTGGGGTCGGCGAGGTAGTGCTGGCCGAGCGCCCTGCGCGGCCGCAGCCCGTGGCGGGCCAGCAGCGCCCGCACCCGCGTGGGGGTGAGCAGCGGCGCCGGCGCCGCCCCGTCGGCCATCTCAGTCCAGGCCAGCCAGGGGAAGCCGGAAGGCCCTGGCGGCGGTCCTGGTGGTGCGCTCCGCGACCTGGTCGACCGGGAGGTCGTGCACGGCCGCGACGGTCGCGGCGGTGACCGCAACCCGGCCGGGGTGGTTGGGTCGGCCGCGGTAGGGGTGGGGGGAGAGGAACGGGCTGTCGGTCTCCAGCACCATCTGGTCGAGGGGGACCACCGCGCACGCGGCCCGCTGCTCGGGGGCGTTGCGGAACGTCACCGTGCCCGCGAACGACACGTACCAGCCGGCCTCCACCACCCGCGCGGCGGCCCGCTCGTCGCCGGTGAAGCAGTGGAACACCACCCGCTCCGGCGCGCCCTCGCCGTCCAGGATCGCCAGCACGTCGGCGAACGCCTCGCGGCAGTGGACGACCAGCGCCTTGTCGAGCTCGCGGGCGAGCCGGACGTGGGCGGCGAAGGCCGCCCGCTGCACGTCGCGCGGCGAGTGGTCGCGGTAGTAGTCCAGGCCGGTCTCCCCCGCCGCCACCACCCGCTCGTCGGCCAGCAGCGCCCGCAGCTCGCCGAGCACCCGGTCGTCGACGGCGACCGCGTCGTGGGGGTGGACCCCGGCGGTGGCCGACACGTGCTCCAGCCGGGCGGCGTTGGCCGCCGCCCGGCGGCTCGAGTCCAGGTCGATGCCCACGTCGACGAGGTGGCCGACCCCCTCGGCCCGCGCCTCGGCGACGACCTCCTCGGGCGCCCGCTCCAGCAGCCCCAGATGGCAGTGGGTGTCGACCAGCACCTGACTCCCCCGCCGCAGCCCGGGCGCCTAGCCGCAGACGGCGCCCTGGTCGGCGCCGCCGACGAGGCGGGCGTACTTGGCGAGGACGCCGCTGGTGTAGTGCGGGGCCGGGCGCTTCCAGGCCGCCCGGCGGCGTTCCAGCTCGGCGTCGTCGACCTCCAGGTCGATGTGGCGGCTGGCGACGTCCAGGGCGATGGCGTCGCCGTCGGCGACCAGCGCGATCGGCCCGCCGTCCCACGCCTCCGGGGCGACGTGCCCGATGCAGGCCCCCCACGTCGCGCCCGAGAAGCGCCCGTCGGTGACCAGCACGACGTCGCGGCCGAGCCCGGCTCCCTTGATCGCGCCGGTCACCGCCAGCATCTCGCGCATGCCCGGGCCGCCCTTCGGGCCCTCGTAGCGGATCACCAGCACGTCGCCCTTTGCCACGCGGCCGCCGGTCACCGCCGCGAAGCAGTCCTCCTCGGAGTCGAAGACCTTGGCGACGCCGCGGAACGACAGGTTGTCGTTGCCGGGGATCTTCACCAGGCACCCGGCCGGCGCGAGGCTGCCGCGCAGCACCGCGAGACCGCCCTCCCGGGCGATCGGCGAGGCGACCGGGCGGACCACGTCGCCGTCCGGCTCGGCGGCCCCGGCCAGGTTCTCGGCCAGGGTGCGGCCGGTGACGGTGAGCGCGTCGCCGTCGACCAGCCCCGCCTCGAGCAGCTCGCGCAGCACCACCGGCAGGCCGCCGACCCGGTCCAGGTCGGCCATCACGTAGCGGCCGCCGGGGCGCATGTCGACGATGTGGGGGACACGCCGGCTGACCGCGTCGAAGTCGTCGAGGGACAGCTCCACGCGCGCCTCGTGGGCGATGGCCAGCAGGTGCAGGACCGCGTTGGTCGACCCGGCGGTGGCCATGACCACCGCGGCCGCGTTCAGGAACGCCGCCCTGGTCATGATCTGGCGGGGCCGGAGGTTCCGCTCGAGCAGGGCGACCACCGCCTCGCCGGTGCGCCTGGCCAGCTCGGCGCGTCGCTCGGAGACCGCCGGCGGGGTGGCCGAGCCGGGCAGGGCCATCCCGACCGCCTCGGCCGCCACCGACATGGTGTTGGCGGTGTACATGCCGGCGCAGGAGCCGGCGCCCGGGCAGGCGACACGCTCCAGCTCGTCGAGGTCCGCCTGGGTCATGGTCCCGGCGGCGACCGCGCCGACGCCCTCGTAGCAGTCCTGGACGGTCACGTCGTGGCCGCGGAAGTGGCCGGGCAGGATGGTGCCGCCGTAGATGAAGGCTGCGGGCAGGTCCAGGCGGGCGCAGGCCATCAGCATGCCCGGCAGCGACTTGTCGCAGCCGGCGATGGCGACCAGGCCGTCCATCCGCTCGGCGTGCATCACCAGCTCGACCGAGTCGGCGATCACCTCGCGGCTGACCAGCGACGCCTTCATGCCCTCGTGGCCCATGGCGATGGCGTCGGAGACGGCGATGGTGCCGAACTCCAGCGGCACCCCGCCGGCGAGACGGACCCCGGCCTTGGCGGCGTCGGCGAGCTTGTCGAGGTGGATGTTGCAGGGGGTGACCTCGTTCCAGGACGAGGCCACCCCGACCTGGGACCGCTCGAAGTCGTCGTCGGTGAAGCCGACCGCCCGCAGCATGGAGCGGGCGCCGGCGCGGTCGCGGCCGACGGTGACCTCGGTGGAGCGGGGGCGGGCGGTGGTCGATGGCATCGGCGGCCTCCTAATGGCTGGGGCGGCCCGCTTCGCGGCGGGCGGCGTCCACCACCGTGTCGATGAACGGCACCTTGCCGGCCCGGTAGGCGTCGCGGTCGAAGCGGAAGCGGCCGGCCAGGCCGCGCTTCAGCTTGCCGTACTCCTCGGCCGCCTGCGGGTGGGTCCGCAGGTAGTCGCGGAACAGCATGTGCTCCTCCCAGAAGTCGCTCGACATGGCGACCATGTGGACGTGGTGGGTCTCCGGCATGCCGCGGCGGAAGTAGCGCCGCTCGGGGAGCTGGCTCTCCAGCTCCGGGACGTACTGGTAGCCGAGGTTGATGAGGCCGGCGACGGCCTGGCCGGCCCGCTCGATGTCGGGCACGCCGACCATGATGTCGATCACCGGCTTGGCCGGGAGGCCGGGCACCGCCGTACCGCCGACGTGCTCGATGGCGACGGCGCCCTCGCCGAGGGCGGCGGCGATGCGGTCGCGCTCCTGCTCGTACCGCAGCGGCCACCTGGGGTCGTAGGCGACGACCTCGACGGGCTGCGTCCCTCGCGCCGCCAACGATCAACCAGCCCGCTGCACGACGTTGCCTTCGGCGTCCAGGCGCGGGAACAGCGCCCCGACCCGCTGGACCCGCGCGCCACGCGGCAGCCCGCCCCACGCGAGCGCCTCGGGCAGCCGCGCGGCGGCCAGGTCCCCTGGCGCGCCGAGCGCGGCCCACAGGGCCGGCGCCGCCCTGGTGAGCCAGGGGGCGACCAGCAGCGCCGCGATCCGCAGCGCCTCCGCGCCGGTATAGAGCACGGTGTCCAGGGCGAGGTCGTCGCCGGCCCGTGCCAGGTCCCACGGCCGGCGCTCGGAGATGTAGCCGTTGGCGGCGGCGACCAGCCGCCAGATCCCCCCGAGCGCCCGCTCGTAGGCGAGCTCGTACAGGGCCGCCTTGGCGTCGGCGTGCGCCTGGATCGCCGCCTCCTGGACGGCGACCTCGGCGTCGCCCGCCGGACCCGCTCCCGGCAGGACCCCGTCCCGGTAGCGTTCCACCATCGCGGTCACGCGGCTGGCCAGGTTGCCGAGCCCGTTGGCCAGGTCGGCGTTGTAGCGCTCGACCATCGCCTCCCAGGAGAAGTTGCCGTCCTGGCCGAAGGCGACCTCGCGCTGGAAGAAGTAGCGCACCGCATCGGATCCGAACGGTTTGACCAGGTCGCCCGGCGCGATGCCGGTGAGCCGGGTCTTGCTCATCTTCTCGCCGCCGACGAGCAGCCAGCCGTGGGCCTGGACGGTGCGGGGAAGCGGCAGGCCGGCCGCCAGCAGGATCGCCGGCCAGGTGACCGCGTGGAAGCGGAGGATGTCCTTGCCGACGAAATGGTAGTCGGCGGGCCAGACGCGCCCGAACCGCTCCAGGTCGGCGTCCCAGCCGGCGGCGGTGAGGTAGTTCTGCAGGGCGTCGACCCACACGTACATGACGTGGTCGGGGTCCCAGGGGATCGGCACCCCCCAGGTGAAGCTGGAGCGCGAGATCGACAGGTCCTGCAAGCCCTGCTCGACGAAGGAGACGACCTCGCGCAGGCGCGTCTCCGGGCGGACGAACTCGGGGTGGGCGCGGTAGTGCTCCAGCAGCCGGTCGGCGTACTTGGAGATCCGGAAGAAGTAGTTCTCCTCCCGCACGACGTCGACCGGCGTGCCGTGGATCGGGCAGTTGCCGTCCACCAGCTCCTCTGGCGTGTAGAACTGCTCGCAGGCGACGCAGTACAGCCCCTCGTAGCTGTCCAGGTAGACGTCGCCCTGGTCGTAGAGGCGCTGCCACAGCCGCTGCACGGCGCCGACGTGGCGCTCCTCGGTGGTGCGGATGAAGTCGTCGTAGGCGATGTCCAGCTCCGCCCAGGTCGCCTTCCAGCGCTCCACGATCCGATCGGTCCACGCCTGCGGGTCGAGGCCGCCGGCCTCGGCCGCCCTGGCCACCTTCTGGCCGTGCTCGTCGGTGCCGGTGAGGAACAGCACCTGCTCGCCGTGGGCCCGGCGCCAGCGCGCCAGCACGTCGGCCGCGATCGTGGTGTAGGCGTGGCCGATGTGCGGCAGGTCGTTGATGTAGTAGATCGGGGTGGTGATGTATCCCTGGTGCTGGCGCCGCCGGCGACCAGCGCGGCGACCTCGGCGGCCAGGTCGGTCGCACCGGCCGAGCTCGGCCTCGACGCCGGCGCGCCGCCGACGACCAGGGTCAGCTCGCCGCGGGGGCCGTTGGCCGCAAGCCGTTCCGCCACCTCGGCGAGCGAGCCCCGCAGCACCTCCTCGTGGACCTTGGTCAGCTCGCGGACGACCGCGCAGGGACGATCGGCGCCGAACGCCGCGGCCATCGCGGCCAGGGTCGCGAGCGCCCGGTGGGGGGCCTCGAAGAACACCATCGTGCGGGGCTCGGCGGCGAGCTCGGCCAGACGGCGGTCGCGAGCGCCCGTCCGCCGCGGCGGGAACCCCTCGAAGCAGAACCGGTCGGTCGGCAGCCCGCTCACCACCAGCGCCGCCAGGACCGCGCTCGGTCCGGGCACGACCTCCACCTGCAACCCCCTTGCCAGGCAGGCGGCGACAAGGTGGTAGCCGGGGTCGGAGACGCCGGGCATGCCGGCGTCGGTGACCAGCGCCAGCCGCGTCCCGGCGGCGACCCGGTCGGCGAGGAACTCGGCGCGGTCGCGCTCGTCGACGTCGTGGTAGCTGGTGGTGCGGGTCGTCACGCCGAGGTGGGTCAGGAGCTTGCGGGTCTGGCGGGTGTCCTCGCAGGCGACCAGGTCGGCCTCGGCCAGCATCCTGGCCAGCCGGGGCGAGGCGTCCTCGAGGTTGCCGATCGGCGTCCCGCAGACGATGAGCTTGCCTGGCTCCATGCACCAAGGCTAGCGCGTGGGGGTTTGGGGGGCATGGGGGGCGAAGCCCCCCGCAATCGTCAGGCGGTGACGACCTGCTCGTAGGCAGCCTGCCACTTGCGGAGCTTCTGGCCGGTGACGGTGACGATCGACAGCTTGATCGAGGTCGGCGGGTAGATCGCCGGGTCGCTGAGCTGCTCGTTCGGCAGCAACGGCTTGGCGAGGGATACCGGGGTGCCGTAGCTCACGTACTTGGAGATGCGCGCCTGGGACTTGGGGTGCAGCACGTAGTTCATGAAGCGGGCGGCGTTGCCGGGATGCGGCGCCCCCTTGGGGATGCACATCACATCCACGAACCGCAGCGACCCCTCCTTGGGGATCACATAGCTCACGTCGGGGTTCTGGTCCTGCGCCTGGAACACGTCACCGCTCCACCCCTGCGCCAGCCACGTCTCCCCCGCCGCCAGCTCGTCGATGTAGGTGTCGGCGGTGAACTTGCTGATTCTCGGCTTGGCCGACTGCAGCAACCGGACGACCTCGGCGAGGTCGGCGTCCCTGGAGGAGTTGGGGCTCTTGCCGAGGTAGATCAGCGCGGTGCCGATCAGGTCGGTGACCTCCCGCAGCAGCGACACATGACCACCCATGGCCGCGGCCGGCTCGAACACCGACGCCCAGGAGTCCACGGCGCCGCCGGGCGCCCGCCGCCGGTTGTAGCCGATCCCGACGGTCCCCCACTGCCAGGGGATGCTGTAGCGGTTGCCGGGGTCGTAGTCGGTCTCCACGAACTCCCGGTCGATGTTGGTGAGGTTGGGGATGAGGTCCTGGCGCAGCGGCTCGATCAGGCCGAGCTGCCGGTAGGTGGGAACGAACCAGCTCGTCGGCACGACGATGTCGTAGTCGGTCGGGCCGGCCTGCAGCTTGGCCAGCAGGTCCTCGTTGGAGGAGTAGACGTCGTAGTTGACGCGGATGTTGGTGAGTGCCTGGAACAGCGGGACGGTGCGGTCGTCGATGTAGTCCGACCAGTTGTAGATGTTCAGCAGCCGCTCGTTGCGGCGGTTGCCCGGCAGCGGCGGCGCGGCCGGCACCGCGGCCGGTGTCTGGCCGCCGCCGTCGTCGCGGAGGAGCCCGGCGACGGTGCCGCCGGCGTAGCCGGCCGCGCCGGCCGCGCCGAGCACAGCGGCGGTTCGCAGGAACCCACGCCGCCCGACCCGCCGGTCCTGCCCCTCCAGGAGCAGGTTCAGCTCGCGATCTTCCTTGCCGCCCAGGGCCATCGTTGGTCTCTCCTTCGCTATCCCTGCCTGACGATGACCTCGTCGACGAGCAGGGCGTCGCCGGCGGGCACGCCGTCCGCGGTCACCTCGAGGTCCAGGTCGGTGCCTGCCGCGGCCACGCTCTGGGCGACGAAGACCCGCCGCCAGCGCAGCCCTGGCAGGGTGGTCGCCGTGCCGCCCGTGGAGGCCTGCGCGGTCCCGCCCGCTGCGACCAGCCGCACGGTCACCCGCAGCCCGGGCGCGGTGGAGCGCACCCACGCCGAGGCGACAAACCGGCTCTGCTTGCCGGCGTCCTGGACGACGCCGGGCAGCGTCAGCCCGATCCGGCCGGGCTGCGGCCCGCTGGCGCGCACCAGCGCGCACGACCCCGAGGTCCGGCCCTGCGGCTCGCGGACCGCCTCGGCCGCGCCGACCACCTGCCAGCCGGTCAGGTCCTGCTCGAAGCTCCAGTTGCCCACGAGGTTGCCGAAGGACGCGGCGCCCGGCACCCGCGAGGTCGGGGCCGCGGCCGGGGCCGCGGTGGTGGTCGCGGCGGGCGGGTCGGGTGCCTGCTTGGCCGAGCCCATCAGCCGCGTGGCGAGCAGGCCGGCGACCAGCACCACCGCCACCACCGCCGCCACCGTGGCCACGCCGCCCGGCAGGGCCAGCCGTCGGGGTGCCTCGTGGCGGCCGCGTGGCCGTCCCGAGGGGTCGGCGCTGGGGACCAGGTCGCGCCCGCCGCGCGGGCGCAGGGGGGGCTCGTCCCACCCCATCGGCTGCTGGGATGCCACCGGATCGCCCAGCTCGGGCTCCCGGGACTCCGCCGAATCCATGGTGCCTGCCCCCTCGACCGCTCGGCCTCGCCCGAGCGCTCCGACCAGCCAGCCCACAAAGACGGCAACCTACGGTATGGCGATCCTTTGGGGCAACTCGGCAGACTCACCGAGGACCAGGCAGACGTCGCCGAACTCGTGCCACAGGTAGCCGGCGTCGAGGGCCGCGGTGTACGCCCGCCCCAGGACCTCGGCATCCACGAACGCCCCGAGTAGGTCGAGGTGGCTCGCCTCCGGCTCGTGCAGGCCGGTGAGCAGCCCGTCGACCGCCAGCAGGCGGTGGCCCGGCCCGATCCGCAGCCGGGTCACGCCGGCTCCCGCCCGCACCCCTCCGGACCCTCCGGCGCCGGCGCCGGCCGCGGCGGCCGCGGTCTCCAGGGCGCGGACCACGGTGGTCCCGACGGCGACCACCCGCCCACCGGTGGCCCGGCAGCGGTCGACCGCCGCCGCGGTCGCCTCGGGCACCCGGTACGCCTCCGGCGGCACGAACCGGCGGTCGACGGCCGGATCGCCGTAGGTGGAGAGGCCGGCGTGCAGGCTGATGGTCGCCAGCCCGACGCCGCGGTCGCGCAGGGCCCGCACGGTCTGGACCGTGAACGGCCGCCCGGCGCTGGCCATCTCGGCCGACCCCGGCGCGGCCGCGAACAGCGTCTGGTAGTGGTGCAGCGGCCACGGCTGTGGAACGTAGGCGTAGCGGACCGGGCGACCCGCCCGGTGCAGCGCCTCCGCGAGCCGCTCCCCGTCGGCGTCGAAGGCGAGCCAGACCAGCGGCGGCGCCTCCGCGTGGCGGCCGAGGACCGTCGCGGTCAGCCCGCCGCCGAAGACCAGCCGCTCGCCCGGGGGCAGCGGCGGCGCCGCGGGCCGCGCGTCGGTGGGCACCAGCGCCGGGTCGCCGCCGTCGGCGGGTACCCCCAGCGGCAACGCGGCCCAGCGCTCGCCTCCATCGCCCGTCCCACCGGGGCACCCCTTCGGGGTTCCCCGGACCCCTCCCGTCCCACCGGGGCACCCCTTCGGGGTTCCCCGGACCCCTCCGGGCGCCGCGCGGGCGGCCAGGCGGACCTCGAGGGCCGACCCGCCGGTGGTGCGGCCGAGCAGGCTGGCCGGGAGGGTGCGCGAGTCGTTGACCACCACCAGGTCGCCGGGCGCCAGCAGCAGGGGCAGCTCGTCGAAGCGGTGGTGCCGGACCGCGCCGGTGTCGCGATCCAGCAGCAGCAGCCGGACGTGGTCGCGGCGCAGCCCGCGCATCTCCGGCGGCGCCGCCGCCTCCAGCTCCGGGGGGAGGACGAAGCGGACGGTGCTGCGCATCGGCGCTCCGCTCAGCGACCGGTGCTGCCGGCCGGCTCGGCGTCCCGCGGGAACGCGGCGGCCTCCAGCCGCTGGCCCTGCGCGCCGGCAGCGTCGCCAGCGGCCAGGCGCACGAAGACCTCGGTGCGGTCCTCGGGCCGGGCCAGCGTCGCCGGGTCGTCGTCCGGCAGCGCCGCGGCATGCATCGCCGTCGCCATGTCGCCCGGGTCGACCGAGTTGACCCGCACGCCGCTGCCCTCCAGCTCACTGGCCCAGATCCGCGTCATCTGGTCGATCGCGGCCTTGGACACGCCGTAGGCGCCCCAGCCGGGGTAGCCGACCACGCCGGCGTCGCTGGAGACGTTGACGACGCTGCCCCGCCCGGCCGCCAGCATCGGGCCGAGCAGCGCCTTGGTCAGCAGGAAGGGGCCGAGGAGGTTGACCGCCAGCACCCTGCGCAGCGCCTCCGGGTCGGTGTCCAGCAGGTACGGCATGGGCGTCGGGCCCAGCTCCGAGGCGTTGTTCACCAGCACGTCGACCCGGTCGAAGGCGGTCAGTGCGGCGGCCGCGACCCGCTCCACGGCGGCCGGGTCGCCGACGTCGGCGGTCACCGCGACCGCCCTGGCGCCGAGCGCCTCCGCCTCGGCGCGCACGCGCTCCAGCGGTTCGGGCCGGCGCGCGACCAGCAGGAGGTCGGCCCCCTCGCGGGCGTAGGCGAGCGCCACCGCCCGTCCGAGTCCCTGGGAGGCGCCGGTCACCAGCGCGGTCGTGCCGGCCAGCCGGCCGGTTCGGGCTCGAGGCGTCATCTCGAGACCTCCGTTGGTCCGGTGAGGAGTGTGCCGGCATGGTGCCCCCGCCATCGCGAATTTGTCAACGCGCGTGTTGACTTAATAGTTCGCGACGTTTCCCCAGCGTTCACCGGCCGTACCTGGACGGCGCGCCAGCGCCACACCGATACTCGGCAGTGAGAAGAGATGAGAGCTGGCAGGGACGACCAGCAGTGCGACCAGGGGGTCGCCATGCAACGACGGCGCCACAGCACCACCGCGCCCGACCCTGTGCCAGCGTGCCTGCGCAGAGGGAGGCGCGATGGCCCTCACCCACCACTCCTGCACATGTGCCGCGTGCCTCGCCGCCCGCGGCGAACGCCGCTGCCCGGACTGCGACACCGTCGTGCCGGCCTCTTGGGCCCGCTGCTGGCCGTGTGAGCAGGAGCGCCAGGCGGCACTCCTGGCCATCCAGCGGTACTGGACCCCCTGATACGGTCCCGACCCTGCGGCGGGTAGCAGGTGGCCGGTCCGGCGGGACCACCGTCCCCGTGATGGTCGCACCGGCCACGATTGCCACGCCGCCGGCGGCCGACCGGGCCGTCACGGGTTGGCGGCGGAGCCACGCAGCAGCAACGCCGTCGCCAGGCAGGCGAGCGCCACCGCTAGCAGCGCCGACGGGATGACGGCGGGCGAGCTGGCATCGATCAGCCAGCCGATCGTCGCCGGGAGCACCACCCCGCCGAGCTGCGCGCCGGCGATGACCAGGGCGGTCGACGCACGCGTGGCCGGGGCTGCCGCGGCCAGCCAGGCGAGCCCGGTGGGGAAGACCGGCGCGAGCGCCAGCCCCGTCAGCGTGTAGGCGAGGGGAGCCAGCGTCGAGGTGTGCGCCAGCGTCAGCGCGGCCGCGGCGAGCAGCAGCGCGCCCGCGACGAGCCGTGGTGGTGCGATCCGCAGCGCCAGCGGCACGGCCAGCAGCCGCCCGGCCGTGATCGCCGCCCAGTAGCCGGCGGTCCAGTTCGCCGCGGCCGCCTCGCCGGTGCCGTGCGCGAGCAGGCTCGTCGCCTCCCACCCGCCGACGCCGCTCTCGACGCCGACGTAGAGCACGTACAGCAGCACGAACCCGCCGACCAGCACCGGCGCCGGTCGTCCAGAGCCGGCGGGAGGCCCGGGCGCCGGAGACCGCCGCACGTCCCGCATCAGGGGAAGGCTGGCGACCACCAGCACGGCGCCCCCGAGGAACGGCCCGCGGAAGCTGCCGGTCGCCGCGAACGCCAGGGGCCCGAGGATCGCGCCGGCGCCGAAGCATGCACCGAGCAGGTTCAGCATGGCCGCGCTGCGGTCCCCGAACCCGGCGGCGAACAGCGCGTTGAGCGCGACCACGAGCACCCCGAAGCCGACGCCGACCAGCGCGGCCGCGGCCAGCGTGACCGGCCACGAGGGTGCCAGCGCCAACCCGATCGAACCGGCGACCAGCAACACGGCCGCCGGGCGCAGCAAGGCACCCGTGCCCAGCCGGCGGTCCAGCAGCGCCCAGCCGGCGATGCCGACGATCGCCCCGGTGAAGTGGGCGCTGAGCGCCAGCGCCGAGGCACCGGCGCCGACCCCGAAGCGCTCGCGGAACTCCGGGATCGCCGGTCCGTACAGCGACAGGACGACCCCGATGGCGACGAACAGCAGCAGCCCTCCGAGCGTACCCGACCTGCTCATCAGCCGAACGGCAGGCCGGACGCCGGCAGTGTCCGCCACGGACATCTCCTCCTCGCGCCACCTGCTTCCCAGCCTACGGGTTGGTCTCCGCACCCAGCCGGCCGGGTGTGAAACCGACCCGGCGGTGCCGTGTTGGGGTGGGAGTAGCCTTGGACACAAGCCACCCACCCCCATGGAGCCCCCGTGCGCCGTCTGATCGTTCTCGCCTGCATCTGGGGCTGGTCGTTCCTCTTCATCAAGGTGGTCCTCGAAGGAGCGCCGCCCACCTTCCTGGCCTGGGGTCGCATCGTCCTGGGGCTCGCGGTGCTGGTGGTCTTCCTGCGCGGCAACGGCGAGCGGCCGCCCGAGCGCCGCTACTGGGGCCACCTGCTGGTCCTGGGGCTGACGATGAGCGTCCTGCCGTTCATGCTGATCGCCTGGGGCGAGCAGCACATCGCCTCGGCGCTCGCGGCGGTCGTGAATGCCTGTACGCCGCTGTTCGCCGCCGCCTTCGCCGCCTGGCTGCTCCGCGAGCGGCTGCGCCCGCCCCAGCTCGCCGGGCTGGTCATCGGGTTCGTCGGCGTGGGCGTCGTCGCCGGTGTCGGCGGCGGCGACCTGGCCGGCAGCTCGCTGGCCGGCGTGCTGGCGGTGGTGCTGGCCACCGCCGGCTACGGCTTCGGCTTCGCCTACGCCCACCGCTTCACCGAGGGCCTGTCGGCGCTGCAGCTCTCGCTCGGCCAGCTCGCGGCCGGCACCATCCTGCTCGCCCCGGTGGCCGCCGGCGACGTCGCCGGCGGCCGGGTGGATCTCCAGCCGCTCGGCCTGCTGTGCCTGCTGCTGCTCGGCGGGCTGGGGACCGGCTACGCCTACCTGCTCAACTACCGAACCCTGCAGGAGCACGGCGCGACCGTCGCCTCGCTGGTGACCTACCTGGTGCCGATCGTCGGGGTGGCGGCGGGCGTGCTGGTGCTCGGCGAGCCGTTCTCGGTCCGGCTGGTCCTCGGCGGCCTGGTCGTCGTGGCTGGCGTGGCGCTGGTCCAGGGCCGCCTGCTCGGCCCGCGCAGGCCCGAGCCCGCCGCCGACCGCGTGCCGGAGGTCGCCGGCCGCGACTGATCCGGGACGCTCGCCGCCGGCCGCCGAACAGGGTACGGTGTGCCCGCAGAATGGAAAACAGATTTCGCGGCGGCCCCGACCCGGGGCGGGCGCCGCAGTCCGTTGCGAGGAGCCCGCGTGACCACAGCCCTCCCGCGTCTCGGCGTGGACGTTCTGGACGACCTCGACCGGCGGCTGGCGCCCGCGGACGCCGACCTTGCCGCCCGCTACCCGGGGGACACGGGCGCCCGCCAGCCGGTGCACACCGTGTACGTCCCCGCCGACCTCATGACCCCGGGGCTCGCGGCCGACTGGGGTGGGCGGGCGCGGGCGGCGCTCGACCAGCACGCCGGCAGCGCGCCGGCGCTGGCCGAGGCCACCGGCGTCGACGCGACGCTGGCCGCCCGCGTGTACCCGAGCGTGCTGGACAAGCTGGCACGGGAGCCCATCGAGGACCTGCGCCTCGACTTCGAGGACGGGTACGGGCCCCGGCCGGACGAGCAGGAGGACCACGACGCCGTGGTCGCGGCCCGGGCCCTGGCCGAGGGGCTCGGCGCCGGGACGTCGCCGCCCTATGTGGGGCTGCGGATCAAGTGCCTGGAGGCCGCGACCCGGCGCCGCGGCGTGCGCACGCTGGACCTCTTCCTGAGCGGGCTGCTCGTCGGCGCCGCGCTGCCCGACGGGTTCGTCGTCACCCTGCCGAAGGTGACCGACGTGCGTCAGGTCGAGGCCATGGCCCTGGTGTGTGGCCTGCTGGAGCAGGCGCACGACCTGCCCGCGCGGCGGCTGCGGTTCGAGATCCAGATCGAGACGCCGCAGTCGATCCTGGCCGCCGACGGGACCGCGGCGGTGGCCCGGATGATCCATGCGGCGGGCGGCCGGTGCTCGGGCCTGCACTACGGCACCTACGACTACAGCGCCGCCTGCGGGATCGCCGCGGCCTACCAGAGCATGGAGCACCCGGTGGCCGACCACGCCAAGGCGGTCATGCAGGTGGCCGCGGCAGCGACCGGCGTGCGGCTGTCCGACGGGTCCACCAACGTGCTGCCGGTCGGCGACACCCCGGCGGTGCATGCGGCGTGGCGGCTGCACTGCGGCCTGGTCCGCCGGTCGCTGGTGCGCGGCTACTGGCAGGGCTGGGACATGCACCCGGCCCAGCTCCCCACCCGCTACCTGGCGACCTACGCGTTCTTCCACGAGGGCCTGCCGGCGGCGGCGTCCCGGCTGCGGGCGTATGCCGAGCGCACCGCCGGCGGGGTGCTGGACGAGCCGGCCACGGCGCAGGCGCTGGCCGGGTTCGTGGCCCGCGGCCTGGACTGCGGGGCCTTGGACGCCACCGAGGTCCAGGAGCTCACCGGGCTGGACCGCGCGGCGATCGACCGCTACGCAAGGCGAGCCGGCTGAGGCATAGTGGATCATCGGTGCCCGTCACCCGGATGCGGTTTCCGCCCCACGGGCAGATGATCGAGGAGGCGCTCCATCGTCACCGCTGAGAGGACCCCAGGCGGCGTCCAGTCCGTCGAGCGCGCCCTGTCGCTGCTGGAGAGCCTCGCCGACCTCGGCCAGGAGGTCGGCGTGAGCGAGCTGCGCACCGCGACGGGGCTGCCGTTCGGCACCATCCACCGGTTGCTCGGCACGCTGGTGCTGCACGGCTACGTCCGGCAGAACCCGCAGACCCACAAGTACACCCTCGGTCCACGCCTGCTGCGCCTCGGCGACGCGGCCGGGCGTCACTTCGGCGGCTGGGTGCGTCCCTTCCTCACCGAGCTGATGGAGATCAGCGGTGAGTCGGCCAACCTGGTCATGCTGGACGGCGACCACGCCGTCTACGTCGCGCAGGTGGCGTCCCGCAAGCACAGCGTCCGGATGTTCACCGAGGTGGGGCGCCGGGTGCTGCCGCACTCGACCGCGGTCGGCAAGGTCCTGCTCGCCTTCCGGCCGCGACCGGCGGTGGAGGCGCTGCTGGAGCGTACCGGGCTGCCGCCGCGCACACCGAGGACCATCGTCGACCGGGGCAGGTTCCTCGCCGAGCTCGACGCCGTCGCGCGCCAGGGGTACGCCGTCGACGACGGCGAGGAGGAGATCGGCGTCCGCTGTCTGGCCGTGCCGGTGTTCGGGGTCGGCGACGGCGTGGCCGCCGTGTCGGTCTCCGCGCCCGAGGGACGCCTGCACCGGGACGACTACGAGCGCCTGCTCCCGGAGATGCTGCGCATCTCCGCGGCCATGACCGGCAGCCTCGTCGCCGTCTCCGCCCGCTGACGGGAAGCCCTCCACGGAGGCTTGACTGGGCGCCTGACTCGGGGTACGGTCCACCCACCTAGTGGGTATCGCTTCCCGCATCACGGAAAAGCGGGTGGCAAACTTGGGAGGGCCGCCGATGACGGCGATCGGGTTCATCGGCCTCGGCGTGATGGGCAAGCCCATGGCCGAGCACCTGGTCCGGGCCGGCCACGAGCTCACCGTCCACAACCGCTCCCAGGACCCGGTGCGGGCCCTGGTGTCGGCGGGCGCCAAGGCGGCCGGCTCGGCGGCCGACGTGGCGGCCGGCGCCGAGGTCGTGATCACGATGGTGCCCGACTCGCCCGACGTCGAGGCCGTGGTGCTCGGCGACGACGGTGTCCTGTCGACCGCGCGCCAGGGGCTGCTGCTGATCGACATGAGCACGATCCGGCCCGACACGGCCCGCCTGGTGGGCGAGGCGGCGCAGGCCCGCGGGGTGCGGTTCCTGGACGCCCCCGTGAGCGGCGGCGAGGCCGGTGCCGTGGAGGCGACCCTCTCGATCATGGTCGGTGGCGCCGCCGAGGACTTCGAGGCCGCGCTGCCCATCCTCGAGTCGCTTGGCAGGACGATCGTGCACGTCGGGCCGGTCGGCTCGGGCCAGACCGTCAAGGCCGCCAACCAGCTCATCGTCGCCGGGATCATCGAGCTGGTCAGCGAGGCGATCGTCCTGCTGGAAGCCCACGACGTCGACATGCCACCGGCCATCAAGGTGCTGGCGGGCGGGCTGGCGGGCAACCAGATCCTCGAGCGCAAGGCCACCGGCATGCTGCAGCGCCGATTCGACCCGGGCTTCCGCGTCGACCTGCACCACAAGGACATGCAGATCGTCCAGGCGGCGGCCCGCGACGCCGGGGTGGCCATCCCGGTGACGGCGCTGGTCGCCCAGATGCTGGTCTCGCTGCGCAGCCTGGACCGCGGCTCGCTCGACCACAGCGCCATCCTGACGCTGATCGAGGACCTTTCCGGCCGCGGCGGCTCCCGTCCCACCGCTGGATGAGAGGTCATCATGCTGGTTGCCCGTCCCACCACGCTCGCCGAGGTGTTCGACGCGCTCGACGAGCTGCCCGGCGCGCACCTGCTGGCCGGCGGCACCGACCTGATGGTCGAGGTGAACTTCGGCCACCGCCGCCCCCCCGCCGTGGTCGCCCTCCGCCGCGTCGAGGAGCTCAAGGGCTATGACGTGCTCGAGGACGAGGTCGTGCTCCGGGCCGGCGTCACCTGGACCGAGATCGAGAACGACCTGGCCGGCGTCCTCCCCGGGCTGGCGGCGGCGGCCCGGACGGTGGGCTCGCCACAGATGCGCAACGCCGGCACCGTCGGCGGCAACGTCGGCACCGCCAGCCCGGCCGGCGACGGGCTGCCGGTGCTCGGCGCCCTCGACGCCACCCTGGTGCTGGCCAGCCGCGGCGGCACGCGCCGCCTGCCGATGCTGGAGTTCATCACCGGGGTGAAGCGCACCGCGATCCAGCCGGGCGAGGTCATCCACGAGATCCGGGTGCCTCGTCTGGACGGCCCGCAGCAGTTCCTCAAGGTGGGCACCCGCAACGCGATGGTGATCTCGATCGTGGTCTGCGGCCTGGCCGTGGACCGGGCGGGCCGCAGCGTCCGGCTCGGGCTCGGATCGGTGGCGCCGCGCCCGCTGCGGGCGACCGCCGCCGAGGAGTTCATCGCCGGCCAGATCGACTGGGACGCGATGACCGCCCCGCCGGACGCGGTGGCCAGGTTCGGCGAGCTGGCCCGCGAGGCCGCCACCCCCATCTCCGACCAGCGGGGCACGGCCGAGTTCCGCCGCCACGCCGTCCAGGTGGTCGCCATCCGCGCACTGCAGAGGAGCCTCGCCGCATGAGCATCCAGCCCGCCACCGGCGCCGACCAGGCCACCGACAGCTACCGGCTCCGGGTCAACGGCAAGGACCGCGACGTCGTCGACGCCTGGATCGGGGAGAGCCTGCTGTACGTGCTCAGGGAGCGGCTCGGCCTTCCCGGCGCCAAGAACGCCTGCGAGCAGGGCGAGTGCGGGTCCTGCTCGGTCATGATGGACGGGGTCCTGGTCGCCTCCTGCTGCGTCATGGCCGCCGACGCGGTCGGCAGCGACCTCCGCACCGTCGAGGGCCTGAGCCCCCAGGGCGAGCTGACCGACGTCCAGCGCGCCTTCGTCGAGCAGGGCGCCGTGCAGTGCGGCTTCTGCATCCCGGGGATGATCGTGGCGATCCACGACCTGCTCGACCGCCGGCCCGACGCCGACGAGCTCGCGCTGCGCGAGGCCATCTCCGGCAACCTGTGCCGCTGCACCGGGTACGGCCGGATCTTCGCCGCCTTCCACGCCGTCAAGGAGGAGCGCGCCCGTGCCAGCACCTAGCCTGCCAAGCACCTTCACGCGCAAGCGCCGGGCCCCCGGCCTCGGCGAGAGCGTGCTCCGCCCGGACGCCCCGGCGAAGACCAAGGGCCAGTTCGCGTTCTCCTCCGACCTGTGGATGGACGGGATGGTGTGGGGCGCGACCCTGCGCAGCCCGCATCCCCATGCCCGCATCCGGTCCCTCGACACCGCGCCGGCCCTGGCCGTCGCCGGCGTGCACGCGGTCATCACCAACGACGACCTTTGGGGCAGCCGGACCTACGGCCTCGAGCACCACGACCAGCCGGTGTTCGCCGACGGGGTGGTCCGGTTCCACGGCGAACCGGTCGCCGCCGTCGCCGCCGACCACCCCGAGATCGCCCGCCGGGCCGCCGACGCGATCATGGTCGACTACGAGGTCCTCGACCCGGTGGTCGACCCCGAGACGGCCATGGACGCCGAGCCCATCCACCCCGCCGGCAACCTGTTCCGGCATATCAAGGTCCGCTTCGGCGACCCGGACGCCCACGGCGAGGTGGCCGTCGAGGGCGACTACGAGGTCGGCATGCAGGACCAGGCGTTCCTTGGCCCGGAGTCCGGTCTGGCCGTGCCCAGCGAGGACGGCGGCGTCGAGCTGTACGTCGCCACCCAGTGGCTGCACGTGGACCGCGACCAGATCGCCGCCTGCCTGAACCTGCCGCGAGAGAAGGTCCGCCTCACCCTGGCCGGCACCGGCGGCGCCTTCGGCGGCCGCGAGGACCTCTCCATGCAGATCCACGCCTGCCTGCTGGCGCTGGTCACCCGCAAGCCGGTCAAGATGGTGTACAGCCGCGAGGAGTCGTTCTTCGGCCATGTCCATCGGCACCCGGCCCGGCTCTGGTACCGCCACCACGCCACCCGCGAGGGGAAGCTCGTCAACGTCGAATGCCGGCTGGTCTTCGACGGCGGCGCCTACACCTCGTCCTCGACGGCGGTGATCTCCAACGCCTCGGCCTTCGCCCCCGGCCCCTACTTCACCCCCAACGCCAAGGTCGACGGCTTCGCCGTACGCACCAACAACCCGCCGTGCGGCGCCATGCGCGGGTTCGGGGCGGTGCAGACCTCGTTCGCCGCCGAGGCGCAGATGGACAAGCTGGCCGCGGCCCTCGGCATCGACCCGATCGAGCTGCGCCTGCGCAACGCGCTGAAGACCCACGACAAGCTGATCACCGGACAGGTGATCACCGGCACCGCCCCGGTCGCCGAGTGCATCCTCGCCTGCCGCGACCTGCCGATGCCCGAACCGCTGTCGGCCGACGCCCCGGTGATGACCCTGCCGGGCGGCGCCGGGCTGACCGCCCTGCACGGCGACGTGCGGCGCGGGGTCGGCTTCGCGGTCGGGTTCAAGAACCTGGCCTTCTCCGAGGGGTTCGACGACTACGCCACCGCCCGGGTCCGGCTGGAGCTGGGCGCCGACGACGAGCCGGTCGCCACGGTCCACACCGCCACCGCCGAGGTCGGCCAGGGGTTCGTCACCATCGCCCAGCAGATCGCCCGGGCGGAGCTCGGCGTCCACGAGGTCGTCGTGCACGCCGCCGACACCCAGGTCGGCTCGGCCGGCTCCACCAGCGCCTCGCGCCAGACGATGATGTCCGGCGGCGCGGTGCAGATGGCCTGCTCGGCCGTGCGCGAGGTGCTGCTCGAGCGGGCAGCGCTCGACCTGCACCTGGCTCCGGCGGACATGGTGCTGGAGGAGGGCGAGCTCGTCACCAAGGACGCCGCCGCCAGCGTGTCGCTGGCCGACGCGCTGCGCGCCGGCCCGATCGAGGCGCTCCGCGAGTTCCACCACGCGCCGACCGAGCCCCTCGACGACAACGGCCAGGGCAACGCCCACTGGTCCCTGGCCTTCGCCGCCCACCGCGCCGTCGTCGACGTCGACGCGGGGCTCGGGCTGGTCCGCGTGGTGCAGGTGGCCACGGCCCAGGACATCGGCAGGGCGCTGAACCCGCTGGCGGTGACCGGCCAGATCGAGGGCGGCATCGCGCAGGGCGTCGGCCTGGCCGTGATGGAGGAGATCCTGGTCGACCAGGGCAGGATCAGGAACCCGTCGTTCACCGACTACCTGCTCCCGACCGCCCTTGACATGCCGGCGGTGGTGCAGACCTGGATCGAGCAGCCCGAGCGGGCCGCCCCGTACGGGGCCAAGGGCGTCGGCGAGCCGCCGACCATCTCCTCGACGGGGGCGGTGGTGGCCGCCATCCGCCAGGCGACCGGCCTGCCGCTGGACCGCATCCCGGTGCGGCCGGACGACATCGCGCTGTCTCCGCTGAGGAGGTCGTAGCCATGGGCATCGTCCTTGGTGCGAACCGCTACGGCAAGGCCGGCAACCACCTGTTCAAGGTGGTGCGCACCACCGACCGGCACGAGGTGCGCGACTACCGCGTGGACGTGGCCCTGACCGGCGACTACGGCGCCGTGCACACCGAGGGCGACAACACCGGCGCCATGGCCACCGACACGATGCGCAACACCGTGTACGCGGTGGCCAGGCAGCACGCCTTCGACTCGCCCGAGGAGTACGGCCTGCGGCTGGTGGAGTACCTCCTCACCCAGCCGCGGGTCGGCGGCGCCCGGGTGAGCGTGGTCGAGCAGCGCTGGGACCGGATCGTGGTGGACGGCGAGCCGCACGAGCACTCCTTCACCAAGGCCGCCGGCGGCAAGCACACCGCGGTCGTCACCGGGGAAGGCGACCAGCGGAAGGTCGCCGCGGGCATCGACGACCTGCACGTGCTGAAGACGACCAACTCGGGATGGGCGAACTTCCTCGAGGGCGGCTACCGCACCCTCAAGGACACCGACGACCGCATCCTGGCCACCAGCATCACGGCGTCCTGGGACTACCGCGAGCCCGCCGGCGACTTCGGCGCGACCTGGGAAGGGGTGCACGAGCAGATCGGCCGCACCTTCACCGACCACTTCAGCCCGTCGGTGCAGAACACCATCTGGCGCATGGGCCAGGCGATTCTCGACCGGTTCGGAGAGATCGAACGGATTTCCTTCGTCCTGCC